>JABLTM010093645.1_pt1 | contig 109456 bp, 89 predicted proteins | sample 7160121 | NCBI WGS metagenome assembly JABLTM01 (sample SAMN14651224, study PRJNA627086) | human gut metagenome | isolation source: feces | host: Homo sapiens
ATATTTTCTTCACCTAATTCATAAACATCTGCAATAATTAATTTTTTATTTAATTCAATATTTGTATAATTATTAAAAAATTTTAATGATCCTTTTATAAATGGAATTAATTTTATTTTAAATTTTTTTGTTTTTTCATCATTTAATATATTATAAAAATCTTCTAATATTGGCATATCTTTTGTAGATTTAAATTTTTTATTTTTATTATATAAAGATTTATCATTAAAATTAATTTTTTTTATTTTATAAACTTGAATTATTTTTTCTTCTAATATTGCTTTTTCTTCTTCATTTAATTCTCCAAAAATTAAATTAAAAAATCCAATTAATTTTCCTATTTTGGTTGCAAGATATCCATGTTCATTTTCTTCTATACTTTCTTTTCTTATATCAAAAACATTTATATAATTTTCAGATGTTGGTCCAAGTTTTATTACTGTACTATCTAAATTCTTTGCTAAACTTTGATATTCCCTTTCTGGGTCAATTACATATTGTTCTATCCCAAGAAGTATATTGCGCAAAATAATTAATTTTGTGTAAAATGATTTACCTGCTCCACTTGTTCCAAATATACACATATTAGCATTTTTATATTTATTTGTATCATATCTATCTATTAACACTAATGAATTATTATACATATTATCACCAATATAAATTCCATTTTCATCAAATATTGAAGATGAGATAAAAGGATATGTACTAATTAAACCTGAAGTTAAAATATTTCTTTTTGCCACTGTTTTTATTTCTTTTTTATTTTCCTGTAATGGTAAACATGAAATAAATAATTGTTCTTCTCTAAAAGTAGATCTTCTTGTTTGTAATCCTCTACTTTGTAAAATACCTTCAATTTTTTCAATATTATATTTTAATTCTTTTTTATCTTCTGAAAATAAATTTAAATAAATATATAAAAAATACATTTCTTCATTATTAATTTGAATTTCTTTTCTTATATATTTTGCATCATTATAAGTGAATGTAGCAATATCTATGTCTTGTCTATTATCATTAAATTGTTTTAACTCTGCCCCTACGTTTCCGATGTTATATGTTAATTCTTTTATAACTTTTGAAGTATCACATTTTTCATAAAAAATAGAAATATTCATATTTATATTTGTATCTAATAATGACTTTAAAATTAAATCATTATTTTCTCTAAAATAATTTGTAATAATAATTCCTGAATAAAAATAATTATCGATTTCTAAAAATTTTGGATTATTTAAATTAATATATGTTGGAGAAAAAAAATCTTTATCTTGAAAAAAACCTTCTTTTATTTTTATATTATTTTTTTCTTTTTTTATTTTATTAATTATATTATTTATTAAATATTTATTTTTTATTTTATTATTATTTATTTTTTTGTTTTTTATATTTTTCACCTCTTTATTTTTCTAAAAATATTTTTGTATTAAAAAAAGAAAATAATATTTTTTTTATTTCATTTTTATCACATTCAAAAATCAAATTTCCACATCTTAATAAATTATCTTTTATTTTAAAATATTTTTCATTTAATTCTTGAATAATATTTTCTTCATTATTTTCTGTTTTATTTTTTATAATTAAATAAAAATTTTTTGATGCTGATTTATTTAAATTATTTTTTTCTTTTATATAATTAATATATTCATTTAAATAATTATTTATAAATTTATTATTTTCATTTTGGGAATTTATTTTTATTTTTTCAATATGATTTGTTAAATCTTCTTTTTTACTTTGAATTAAAATTTGAATATCAAAATTACATGTTTTTAAAAATATTTTATATGAATTTAAAATTGATTCTTTTTCCATTTGTGTTTTTAAGTTAAAATTTATTGGATTTACTTTTAAGATTTTTATATATTTATTTTTCTTTAATTTTATAATTCCTTTTTCTAAAATTTTTTCTATTGGAATCCATTTTTGTATTGAATTAATTTTTCTCACCTCACATTTATAGAATAAAAAATTTTTGACTTTAAATTTTCAAGAATTAAATTTTATGTTTTTATTATACTATCTTTTTGTCAATTGTCAAGAAAAACATTTCGACAAAACAATACAAAAAATTTTTTTAGTTTAATGTATAATAAAAAAGTTTTTGAACATAATATGTATATAAGGTTAATATTAGTTGAGTGAAGAGTAATAATAGATTATAAATTAGTTTATTATTATTCGAGCAAAGATATATATTAGTTTATTGAAGTAGATTAATATATGTCGGCGATAAGAATATATAATGTATATGTAAGCTATATTTTCATGATGAATTTTAAATTTTTATACTATAAACTTTTATTAATTCATCTTTAGTTATATGGTTAAATTATATGTTATGTATTTGAACTAAGATTATACTTGCAGTATATGGTATTGTTACTAGTCCTTAGGGATGAATATAGTTTCTACTATTGTATTTATAGTCGAGCAACTGATTAATATATGTGGTATATAGTTTATTTGTATAGTAATATACATTAGATTAAAATATTATGTATATTAGTTTGAGTTAAGATTATTATTAGCTTTATAGATAATAGCTAAGAGATGTTTTTTCTCTTAGCTATTAATTTTTTATAAAACTATACATTTCAAATTATATATCAAGATTTTTTACATATTTTGCATTTTGTGCAATGAAGTCTCTTCTTGGTTCAACTTCATCTCCCATTAAAAGAGTAAATGTTTCATCTGCCTTTATTGCATCATCCATTGTCACTTGAATTAATGTTCTTTTTTCTGGATTCATTGTTGTTTCCCACAATTGTTCAGGGTTCATTTCACCTAAACCTTTATATCTTTGTAAAGATAAACTTTCTCTTGCAATTCCTTTGGCTTCTAATTCTGCAAATGCTTTATCAAGTCCTTCATCAGTATAACAATAAATATCTTCCATACCTTTTTTGGCTAATTTATATAATGGTGGTTGAGCAAGATAAACATTTCCATTTTCAATAAGTGGTCTCATATATCTAAAGAAAAATGTTAACATTAATGTTCTGATATGTGCACCATCAACATCGGCATCTGCCATTATTATAACTTTTCCATATCTTATTTTTGTGATATCAAAATCTTTTCCAATACCAGCTCCAACAGCAACTATTACTGGATTTAATTTATCATTTCCGTATATTTTGTCAGCTCTTGCTTTTTCAACATTTAACATTTTTCCCCATAATGGTAATATTGCTTGGAATTTTCTATCTCTTCCTTGTTTTGCACTTCCTCCAGCAGAGTCTCCCTCTACTATGTACACTTCACACTCTTCTGCATTTTTACTACTACAATCAGCTAACTTTCCAGGAAGTGTTGTTGTTTCAAGAGCACTTTTTCTACGAACTAATTCTCTAGCTTTTCTTGCTGCTTCCCTAGCTCTTGCTGCACTAACACATTTTTCTAATATTGCTTTTGCAACATTTGGATTTTCTTCTAAAAATGTTGCTAATGCTTCATTTACCATTGATTGAACAATTCCTGAAACTTCACTATTTCCTAATTTTGTTTTTGTTTGTCCTTCAAATTGTGGTTCTTTTACTTTTACAGAAACAACTGCAGTTATTCCTTCTCTTATATCTTCACCTTGTAAATTTGCATCTTTATCTTTTAATAAATTATGTGATCTTGCATAATCATTAAATACTTTTGTTAATGCTCTTTTAAATCCCTCAAGATGTGTTCCACCTTCAATTGTATTTATATTATTTACAAATGTATAAATATTTTCAGAATAACTTGTTGTATATTGCATTGCAATTTCAACAGGAACTTCTCCATCTTTTTCAATATAAATTGGATCTTTGTGTAAACATTCTTTGTTTTTATTTAAAAATTCAACAAATGATTTTAATCCACCTTCAAAACAGAATTCAACTTTTTTTTGCTTTTCTGGATTTCTTTTATCTTCAAATGTTATTTTTAATCCTTTGGTTAAAAAAGCCATTTCTCTAAATCTTGTTTCTAATACATCATAATCAAATTCCTGAGTTTCGAAAATTGTATCATCAGCAAGAAATCTAACTTTTGTTCCAGTTTTTTTAGAATTTCCAATTTTTTCAAGTTTTTTTACTGTTTTTCCTTTTTCAAATTTCATTTGATAAATTCCACCATCTCTTTGGATTGTAACTTCAACCCAATTTGATAATGCATTTACAACAGATGCACCAACACCATGTAATCCACCAGAAACTTTATAACCACTATCTCCACCAAATTTTCCACCAGCATGTAAAACTGTATAAACAGTTTCTGCAGTAGATATATGTGTTTTGGGATGTATTTCTACTGGTATTCCTCTACCATTATCCTCTACACTCATTATATTTCCTGGTTCTATTACAATATTAATTTCAGTACAATATCCAGCCAATGCTTCATCAACACAGTTATCAACAATTTCATAAACCATATGATGTAAGCCTCTAACAGATGTACTACCAATATACATACCAGGTCTTTTTCTTACTGCTTCTAATCCTTCCAATACTTGAATCTGTTCTGCCCCATACTTGTGTTCGTATTTTTCCATTATCTCCATTCCTTTCTTTTTGTTAGTTCTATATTATTAAAATTGTAAAAATTTTCAAGTATATTTTTACTTTTCTTTTTCTATTATTTTCCCATCAACAACATTATATAAAAAATAATTTAAATTTTCAAGTACTATTTTATCAGTACATGTTATTATAACTTGAATATTTTTTATATTTTCTAAAAAGTTTTTTCTTCTTTTTTCATCTAATTCAGACATAAAGTCATCTAATAATAATATTGGATATTCTCCAATATCATCATAAATTACTTGTAATTCAGATAACTTTAAAGATAACATTGCTGTTCTATGTTGGCCTTGTGAACCATATATATTTACTTGTTTATCATTTAAATATATTAAAAAATCATCATGATGTACTCCTTTTGTAGTAAATCCTTTAATAATATCTAACTTTCTTTTTGATTTTAACTCATTTATAAAATTTTGTCTAGTACTTGCATCAGAAAAATATTTAATTTCTATATTTTCTTTTTCCTGTGTAATATTAAAATGAATATTTTTTATTTTTTTTTGAATTTTTTCAATAAATTCATTTCTATAATCATATATTTTTATTCCATAGTCTACTAATTTTTCATCCCAAATATCTAACATATTTTCTGGTTTATTCTCAAATTTTATTTGTTTTAAATAATTATTTCTTTGCTCAAGTGTTTGCTTATATAAAGTAAGTAAATGCATATAGTTTGGCCTTAATTGACTAATCATAATATCCAAAAATTTCCTTCTATTTTGAGGTCCACCTTTTAAAATATTTATATCATCTGGTGTAAATATTACTATATTTATATTTCCTAAAAGTTCACTAAGCTTTTTTAATTTAATTCCATTTAAATATATGTTTTTTTTATCATTAATTTCAATTTTTATTTTTCCATCTCTATCACTTTTTTGAAAATATATTTCAGATACTGCTTTTTCTTCTCCAAATCTTATTAATTCTTTTTCATTACTTGTTCTAAAAGACTTTCCAATACTACTTAAAAATATTGACTCAATAATATTGGTTTTTCCTTGTGCATTTTCTCCATAAAATACATTTATATTTTCGTGTAATTTAATTTCTTGATAATTATAATTTCTAAAATTGCTTAATTTAATCTCATTTATCCACATTTTATTCTCCATTTGTGTATAATTATTTATTTTTTTTACTATTTTTATTTTATTTTTTTTATATTTTTTATTATTTTATTTTTTTTTAGGTTTATAACTTTATTTTAAAAAAATAAAAAAGCCTTATTTTTGATTTTCGTGCGTCGTTTTTTATGGTTTTTTCGTTGAAATATCAATTTTTAATGAATTTTTATAAAATTAATTTTATTTTTTTTGAATTTTTATTTTAATTTTAAAAATTTTTTAATATTTCTACCTATAAAACTATATCATAAAAAAATTAAAACGTCTTATTTTTGATTCTCACGTGCCATTTTTTTGCCATTTTATATGAATAATGGTCAGATAGCAAATCTGACCAATTTTTTATTGTTTATTATTATTCTTTTAATCTTATTGGTAAAATCATGTAAACATATTCACTATTTTCTACTGATTTTATTAAACATGGTGAAATGCTTGTTCCAAATTCAACAAAAACTTCCTCGTCATCTATTGCTTTTAAGCTGTCTAAGAAATATTTTGGATTAAATCCAGCTTCAATATTTTTTCCTTCTGTTGAAATATATATTTCTTCTTTAGCCTCACCTGTTTGGTTTGTGCAAGAAATTGTTATTTTTCCAATATCAACAGAAACTTTTACAGGATATTTTTTTTCTTTTTCTATAGATGAAGCTGATATTAAACTAATTCTCTCAAAACTATCTTGTAAACTATTTTTATTTACTCTAATTCTTGTTTCCCAATTACTTGGTATAACTGATTTATAATTTAAAAATTCTCCATCTAATGTTCTTGTAACAACTTTACAATTTTCCATTTCAAATAATGCTTGATTTTTAGCAATTCCTATTTTTACATGATCAAATGAATCTAATAATATTTTATTTATTTCATTTAATGTTTTTCCTGGGATAACAGCTTTAAAATCATTTACTTTTACTGGTAAATAAATACTTCTCAATGCTAGTCTAAAACCATCTACAGCAACAACATTTAACTTATTGTTTTCCACTTCGAATAAACAACCTGTGAATATAGGTCTGTTTTCTTCTGTACTAACAGCAAATATTGTTTTTCTTATCATATTTTTTAACATATTCTGTTCTAAATCAATTGAATTTTCTATTTCTATTTTTGGTAATTCTGGAAATTCGTCAGGATTCATTGTTGTAAGTTTATATAATGCTCCTTCACATTCTATTTCTAACAAATTATTAGAATTTAATGTAATATAAATTTCTGAATCTGGTAATTTTCTTATAATTTCACTAAACATTATAGCATTAACAACTGTACTTCCTTGTTCTTTAACATCACTATCTATAATATATTCAATTCCTAATTCCATATCATATGTAGTTAATTTTACTTGATTTTCATTAGTTTGTATAAGTATTCCTTCTAATATAGGATTTGTAGTTTTTGAAGCTACTCCTTTTATTACGGAATTTAATGCTTTAAGGAGTGTATCCTTATAACAAACAATTTTCATTTTTAACACCTTTCTTTCAAAAAACTTGTCGATTTATATTAATTATAATAATAATATAAATATAATTAGTAGTAGTAGTATTAGGTCCTGTGGATAATGTGGAAAACTATGTGGAAACTTGTAATCCGTAGGCTTTTTTCATGTGTATAACTTAGTGGATAACTTTGATTTTTGTCCACAACAAATTTTTTAAAATGTGGATAATTGAGTTATTAACAGTTTATTAACACTCAATCCACATTTACTTGTGGATAACCAATCAAGCTGTTCCCTAAGTAGAGATAACTTTTTTGTAACCAAACAAACGATTTGGAGAACATATTTTCAAAAATCAACATCAATCTATTTATTTTTCTATTGTTCTCCATTTATAATTATGTTTTTCACACTTTCCACAATTAATCTTGTGTTATTTTTCTCCTTTATTTCATTTTCAATCTTCTTACATGCATGCATTACTGTTGAATGATCTCTATTTCCAAAGTCTTCTCCTATCTTAGGATAAGACATATTTGCTACATCTCTACATAAATACATTGCAATTTGTCTTGGAAAAGCTATTTCATTTGAACGTTTATTGCTAGATAAATCATTTTTGTCTACACTAAAGTATTTAGATACTATTTCTTTTACATAATCAGAAGATAGTACTTTTTCACTTTCAGCTTTAAATTCATTAATGGTATTTTCTGCTAATTCTATTGTTATAGGACTGTGCATTAATGAAGCTCTTGCTATCATTTTATTGAAAACACCCTCTAATTCTCTAATATTTGATTCAATTTTTGTTGCAATATTTGCTAAAATACTATCATCTACTGCAATTTTTTCATCTTGTGCTTTTTTTCTTAAAATAGCTAATCTTGTTTCATAATCTGGACAAGATATGTCTGCAAGTAATCCCCATTCAAACCTTGACTTTAACCTATCTTCAAGTAATTGAATTTCTTTTGGTGGACGATCACTTGAAATAATAATTTGCTTTTTTTCTTCATACAGTTCATTAAATGTATGGAAAAATTCTTCTTGAACTTGCTTTTTTCCAGCAATGAATTGAATATCGTCAATAAGTAATACATCGATTTTTCTATATTGATTTCTAAATACTTCCATCTTATTGTCTTTTATAGCATTAATCATTTGATTTGTGAATTTTTCAGAAGTTACATATAAAATTTTAAAATTTCTAAAGTTTTTTAATGTTCTATTCCCTATTGCATGCATTAGATGAGTTTTACCTAATCCAACACCTCCATATAAAAATAATGGATTATAGGCTTCTGAAGGTTTATCTGCAACAGCTAAAGCTGCAGCTTGCGCAAATCTGTTATTATTTCCAACGACGAAAGTATCAAATGTATATTTTGGGTTTAAAACTTTATTTGAAAGTTCTATTTCAGCTTCTAATTCTTTTTCAGAATCAGAAGGTGTAGCAACATCATTTATTGTTTCCCTATTTGTTTTTTCATCATTGTAGATAATTGTTAATGCCCTTTCTTTGTTTGTTAAGTATTTGAAAGTGTTTATAATTAAATCTCCGAATCTTTTTCCTAAAAAATCAGCATTATAATCAGTATTAGCTCTGATTGTAATTTTATCATCATCTATTGATAAGATTTTTAAAGGTGAAATCCATGTATCATATGCAATTGAGGATAATTCTGCTTTGATAAGTTCTTTGGCTTGCCTAAAAAGTTCTTCATTTTCGCTTTGCATATTCAAAACATCCTTTCAAAAATATTTATATTAAACATAAGTTATCCACAGAGTTATCCACAGGTGTGGATAACTCTGTAATATTTATGTAATAAACCTATTATTTTTTACAAACATTTATTTTGATATAATTTTATAAAAGTTTGATTTCCTAAGTTTCTTCTATAATATCAAATTACTACAAATTTCGTCAATAGAATTGTGGATAATTTTTAAAAAATTGTGGATAACTTTATAAAAATTGTTGAAAACTTATTAATTATTACAAAATTATTACAAAATATTTGGTTTTTTTGTTATACTATATTTTTTATGTAAAATCAACATTTTACATAAAAAAAGTTCAAAAACTTTAAAATTTTTAAAAACTATTGACAAAAGCTGGAATCGTGGTGTATAATCGATTTACTTGTTATTTTGTAACAATAATTTCCTTTAAAAAGGAATTAATATATAAAAAACAAATAGGAGGTGCATAGTAATGAAAAGAACATTCCAACCAAAAAATAGACAAGAAAAAAGAGAACACGGATTTATGAAAAGAATGTCAACAAAATCAGGAAGAAATGTATTAAAAGCAAGAAGAGCAAAAGGAAGAAAAAAGATTTGTGCATAATTAAATTAACAATGTTTTAGATTCTAGGAAAAATTCCTAGAATTTAAAAGTAATTGTACCTTAAAAGTGACGAAAGGGATGTTAGAAAATGAAGCAGACAGTAATGTTAAAGAAAAACTATGAATTTAAAATAGTTCTAACAAAAGGTCGTTTCTACATAGGTAAACAACTAAAAATTGTAATATTAAAAAATGGAAAAAATTTCAAAACACTAGGTATAGCAGTTAGTACAAAAAATGGAAAAGCTTTCCAAAGAAATAAAGCAAAAAGACTTATAAGAGAAGCTTATAAAAATTTGGAAGAAAAGATTATAAATGGCTATAGTATAGTTGTTTTATTAAAAAAAGATATAGATATAAATGATATGAAATATATAGATATAATAAACGAAATGGAAAATACTTTTAAGAAAGCAAATATTATTTCTTAATTAGAAGGAGTATTTACTATGAAAAAAATATGTATATATTTAATTGAATGGTATCAAAAACATATCTCAAAATTTTTTGTAGCAAAAAATATAAGATGCAAATATTACCCAACATGTTCAGAATATACAAAACAAGCCATTGAAAAATATGGTGTATTAAGAGGATGTATGTTAGGCGGAAAAAGAATTTTAAAGTGTAATCCTTTCTCAAAGGGAGGATATGACCCATTAAAATAGAAAGGGGCAGATATGATAGCACCATTTGCAAATTTATTTGGATATATTTTGAATTTTATTTATAATATAGTTAATAATTATGGTCTGGCAATAATTATTTTTTCAATTTTAATAAAAATAATATTATTACCATTATCAATAAAACAGCAAAAAACAATGAAAAAAACCACGAAAATACAAAATAAACTTAAAGAAATACAATTCAAATATAAAAATGATCCAGAAAATCTAAATAGAGCAACAATGGAATTATACAAAACAGAAAATATGAGTCCATTTAGTGGATGTTTTAGTGGAATTGTTCAAATAATACTATTATTTGCAGTTTTCTATCTTGTTAGATCACCATTAACATATATGAAAAAAATAGATGCTAATATTATTAATAAATATACAAAAATAGTAAAAGAAAATGATTTAAGTACAGATAGTGCATATCCAGAAATAGAAGTTATTAGAGAATTAAATAATATAAAGAAATTAAAAGAAAATAATACAGAAAATATTGAAAAAAATTCAGAAAATAATGAAGAAAAAACAGATTTAGCAGAAATAAATGATGAAGAATTAAATTCTTTAGATATAAATATGAATTTTTTAGGATTAAATTTAGCTCAAATACCAACGAGAAGTGGTGATTGGAAAGCATTTATAATTCCTGTATTATATGTATTGGTTTCAGTAATTTCATTAAGAATAACAAATCCGACTCCAAAGAAAAAAGATGGAGAAGAGAAAAATTCAGAAGATGAATTTGATCCAATGGCTCAAATGAATAAAAATATGAATTTAATGTTTCCTGTTATGTATTTAGCGGTCGCATTAATAGCACCATTAGGACTTGCTTTATATTGGTTAATGAACAGTCTTTTAATGATAATAGAGAGATTAGCTTTAAACAAAATGTTAAAAGATGAGGAGGAATAGCTATGTCAAAAAGTGTAATTTCAGAAGGAAAAACAACACAAGAGGCAATTGAAAAAGGATTAAAAGAAATAAAATTGCCTAGAGAATTGTGTGAAATTAAAATATTAGAAGAAAATAAAAAAAGTTTTTTTGATATTTTAGCACCTAAAATAGTTAGAGTAGAAATAAAAGAAATAGAAGCTAGAAAGCCTGAAGAAGTGGAGATTGAAACAACAGATGAAGAACTAAATATTGCAAAAAAAGATGTTGAAGAATTTTTAAATGAATTTTTAAATAAAATATCTCCAGAAGCTAAGACTAAAGTTGAAATAAAAGATAAATGTTTATATATTTCTATACATGGAGAAAATATTGGAAATTTAATAGGATATAGGGGAGAAACATTATATTCTATAGAAAATATATTAAAAGCAATAGCAAATAAAAAATCAGAAAATAGAGTTGTTGTTAGATTAGATATAGAAGATTATAAACAAAAAAGAGTTGAAACATTAGAAGAAGTTGCAAGGAGAAAGGCTTCAATAGTTGAAAGAACAGGTAAAATGATAACACTTGAGCCAATGAAAGCATATGAAAGAAAAATAATACATAGTGTTTTACAAGATAATCCTAATGTAGAAACAAGAAGTATTGGACAAGAACCAAAAAGAAGAATTGTAATAACAAAAAAATAATTAAATAAAAATCGGAAGTCAAAGTTCAGATTTTAATCAAAAGATTAAATTTAGAATTTTGACTTTTTCTTATTTGTTCTAAAAAAGTGATAGGAAAATAATGTAAAAAATAAAGGAGAAAATAAATGAGTACAATAGTAGGAATAGCAACTGCACCAGGCATTGGAGGAATAGGAATAATAAGAATGAGTGGAGAAAAAACATTTGAAATATTAGATAAAATATTTATTCCAAAAACAAAACAAGATATATCTGAAATAAAAGGATATTCAATAAAATATGGAAATGTTGTTGAAAATAATAAAATAATTGATGAAGTTTTAGTATCATATTTTAAAACTCCAAAAAGTTATACAACAGAAAATATGTGTGAAATAAATGCACATGGAGGAAATATTGTTGTAAAAAAGATATTAGAATTATGCTTGGCTAATGGAGCTGAAATGGCTGGGCCAGGTGAATTTACAAAAAGAGCATTTTTAAATGGAAGAATTGATTTAGCACAAGCAGAATCAGTAATTGATGTTATAAATGCAAAATCAGAAAGAGAAGCCAAAAGTGGAATTAAACAATTGGAAGGTTTTTTATCAACAGAAATAAACCAAATAAAACAAGATATTTTAGATGTTTTAGTAAATATTGAAGTAACAATTGATTATCCAGAATATGATACACCAGAGGTTCAAGAAAATGAACTAAAAAATATGTTAAATAAAGTAGAAAATAAATTAGAAAAATTGGAAAAATCATTTGATAATGGTAAAATAATAAAAGATGGTATAAAAACAGCGATAATAGGCAAACCAAATGCAGGAAAATCATCTTTGTTAAATGCTATTTTGAAAGAGGATAGAGCAATTGTAACAGATATAGCAGGAACGACAAGAGATACTATAGAGGAGTATGTTACAATAAACGGAATAGCTTTGAAACTTATTGATACAGCAGGAATTAGAGAGGCAAAGGATTCTGTAGAAAAAATAGGAATTCAAAAATCAATAGAAGAAGCAAATGATGCTGATTTAATTATTGCAATATTTGATAGTTCAAAAGAATTGGATGATGAAGATTATGAAATATTAAAATTAATAAAAAATAAAAAATCAATAATATTATTAAACAAAAATGATTTAAAAAATGTTATTGATGAAAATAATGAAAAAATTAAAAATGCATCAAAAAATATATTAAAAATTTCAGCATTAAATAAAACAGGATTAGAAGAATTATATAATAAGATAACTGAAATGTTTAATTTGAATGAAATAAATTTGGATAATGAATTATTAATAACAAATGTAAGACATAAAAATATAATTGAAAAAGCAATTCAAAACGTTAAAATGGCAAATGAGGCACTTTTAAATGGAATGCCTATAGATATCATTACTATATATATAAAACAGATTTTAGACGATTTGGGAGAAATAACGGGAGATTGTGTAACTGAAGATATAATAAATGAGATTTTTTCTAAATTTTGTTTAGGAAAGTAAGGGAGAGGAGAAGAAAAATGAGTTATTATGCAGGAGATTATGATGTTGCTGTAATTGGAGCTGGACATGCTGGATGTGAGGCAGCACTTGCAGCGGCTAGATTAGGGATGAAAACAGTAGTTTTTTCAATAAGTTTAGAGGCAGTAGCTAATATGCCATGTAATCCACATATTGGAGGAAGTTCAAAGGGGCATTTGGTAAGAGAAATAGATGCTCTTGGTGGAGAAATGGCTAGAAATATAGATAAGACAATGATACAAATAAAAATGTTAAATACTTCAAAAGGCCCAGCAGTCTATTCTTTGAGGGCACAGGCTGATAGAAAAAGATATCAAATGGAAATGAAACATACTTTAGAAAAACAAAAGAACTTAGATATAAAACAAGCAGAAATAGTTGACATAAAAATAGAAAAAAATAAAATTAAATCTATTGAAACAGATATTGGGGCAATTTATAATGTAAAAACATTAATTGTTGCAAGTGGAACATATCTTAGGGGAAAAATATTTATTGGAGAATATTCAAAGGAAAGTGGCCCAGATGGTGTATTTCCAGCTAATAAACTTTCTGAATCTTTAAAAAATAATGGTGTAAAATTGGTAAGATTTAAAACAGGAACACCAGCAAGAATAAATAGAAAAAGTATAGATTTTTCAAAAATGGAAGTCCAAAAAGGTGAAAATGGAATTATACCATTTTCATTTGAAGATAAAACAGTAGATTTTGATCAGGTTGATTGTTATTTAACATATACAAATGCAGAAACACATAAAATTATTAGAGAAAATTTACATAGATCACCTTTATATGCAGGTGTAATAGAAGGAACTGGACCAAGATATTGTCCATCAATAGAAGATAAAGTAGTTAGATTTGCAGATAAAGAAAGACATCAGATATTTGTGGAGCCAATTGGTATAGATACAGATGAAATGTATATACAGGGAATGAGTTCATCATTACCAGAAGATGTTCAAATTGCAATGTATAGGACTATTCCAGGATTAGAACATTGTGAATTTACAAGACCTGCATATGCAATTGAATATGATTGTATAGATCCAGCAGATTTAAAATTATCATTAGAATATAAAACAATTGATGGTTTATTCTTTGCAGGACAAACTAATGGAACTTCTGGATATGAAGAAGCTGCTTGTCAAGGGTTAATTGCAGGAATAAATGCTTCACAGAAGATTAAAGGAAAAGAACCATTAATCCTAGATAGAACAGAGGCATATATTGGAGTATTAATAGATGATATTGTTACAAAAGGAACAAATGAACCATATAGAATGATGACATCAAGAGCTGAATACAGATTATTATTGAGACAAGACAATGCAGATTTGCGTTTAACTGAAAAAGGACATGAAATTGGACTAATTTCTGATGAAAGATATAAAAAATTTATTGAAAAAAAAGAATTAATAGAAAAAGAAAAGGAAAGATTACAAAAAACAATAGTAAAACCAACAGAAAAAGTAAATAATTATTTAAAAGAACAAGGTACATCAGAATTAACAACAGGATCAAAGTTAGCAGAATTATTGAAAAGAACAGAAATAACGTATGCTTCACTTGCAGAAATTGATGAAAATAGACCAGAATTACCAGAACAAGTTAAAGAAGAAGTTGAAATTCAAGTAAAATATGATGGATATATTAAGCTACAAGAAATGCAAGTTGAAAAATTTAAAAAAATGGAGAAAAAATTAATACCAGATGATATAAATTATGATGAAGTTAAAGGTATTTGTCTAGAAGCAAGACAAAAATTAAATAAACATAGACCACATTCAATAGGACAAGCATCTAGAATTTCAGGAGTTTCACCAGCAGATATATCTGTATTATTAGTTTATTTACAAACAATTAAAGCAAAAAAATAAAAAAAGGAGATATAAAGAGAAAAACATGGAAGAAAATGAATTTAAAGAGAAAATGCAGGAAAAATCAAAGATTTTAGGGTTTGATTTTTCTGTGGAGCAAATTTCAAAGTTTTATAAATATATGAATATGTTAATTGAATGGAATGAAAAAATCAATTTAACAGCAATAATTGAACCAAATGAGATAATTTTGAAGCATTTTATAGATTCACTTACAATATATAAAGACATTCCTAATAAATCAAGTGTTGTTGATGTTGGAACAGGAGCAGGTTTTCCTGGTATACCATTAGCAATAATGAACGAATCATTAAAAGTTACTTTAGTTGATTCATTAAATAAGAGATTAATTTTTCTACAAGAAGTAATAAATGAATTAAATTTAAAAAATGTTGAATTAGTTCATGCAAGAGCTGAAGAATTTGGACAAAATAAGAAATATAGAGAAAAATTTGATATTTCTACATCAAGAGCAGTTGCAAATTTATCAACATTGTCAGAATATTTAATACCATTAGTAAAAGAAAATGGAAAAATAATATGTATGAAAGCATCTGAAGCAGAAGAAGAAATTGAACAGGCCAAAAAGGCAATAAATGTTCTTGGTGGAACAATAAAAAATGTAGAAACTTTTGATTTACCACAAAGTGATATAGGAAGAACAATTATAACAATAGAAAAAGCAAAAAAAACACCAACTAAATATCCAAGAAAAGCTGGAACACCAAGTAAAGAGCCAATAAAATAAAATTTATTAAAAGATAAATGCTCCACATAAAATGTGGGGTAATTTTTTTTGTGAAATTTATACAAAAAACATTGACTTATTATCAAATTTTTTATATTATTATAGTGCTAGGAAAAATATTGAAGAAAGACATAAGAAAGAAGGGAAATGTAGAAAATGGGAAAAATAATATCAGTAGCAAACCAAAAAGGGGGAGTTGGAAAAACAACAACAACAGTTAATTTGAGTACTATTTTAGCCAAAAAAGGAAAAAAAGTCTTATTAATAGATACTGATCCACAAGGAAATGCAACAAGTGGACTAGGTGTTTCAAAAGATGTAGAACTATCAGTATATGATATATTAATTGGAGATACAGAATTTGATGAAACATTACAAGAAACAGCAATAAAAAACTTAAAAGTATGTCCATCAAATATTAGTTTAGCAGGGGCAGAGGTCCAATTAGTTTCAATGATGTCAAGAGAGCAAAGGTTAAAAACAAAGTTAGACAAAATAAAAGATCAATATGATTATATATTAATTGATTGTCCACCATCATTAGGATTAGTAACATTAAACGCATTTACAGCGTCTGATAGTGTATTAATTCCAGTACAATGTGAATATTTTGCACTTGAAGGATTGGGACAATTATTAAATACAGTAAATTTAGTCAAGAAGCATTTAAACAAAAATCTTGAAATAGAAGGAGCTTTGCTTACAATGTATGATGCAAGAACAAATCTTTCAAATCAAGTAGTAAAAGAAGTAAAAAAATATTTTGAAGATAAAGTCTATAAGACAGTTATTCCAAGAAATGTTAGATTAAGTGAAGCACCAAGTTATGGAATGCCAATAACAGTATATGATCCAAGATCAAAAGGTGCAAAAGCTTATGAAAAATTTGCAAAAGAATTATTAAAAAATAATTAATCACAAAAGCTAGTTTACATAATAATAAGGAGGCAATAAAATGGCACAACCAAAAAAAACAGGATTAGGAAAAGGTTTAGATGCTCTTTTTGGAGGAGTATCAATAAATGAACAACCACAAGAAACTGTTGTTGAAGAAAAAAGTGAAATAAATGATAATTTAAAATCATTAAAAATAACTGAAGTTGAACCAAACAGAGATCAACCAAGAAAACAATTTAAGCAAGAAGCATTAGAAGATTTAGCAGAATCAATAAAAACATATGGAATAATTCAACCAATAGTAGTAACAAAACAAGATGGATATTATGGAATTGTTGCAGGAGAAAGAAGATGGAGAGCTGCTAAATTAGCAGGATTAGAAGAGATTCCAGCTATAATAAGAGAAGATGATGAACAAAAAAACAGAGAAATTGCATTGATTGAAAATATCCAGAGAGAAGATTTAAATCCATATGAGAAAGCATTAGGAATTAGAAATTTAATGGATAAATATGGTTTAACACAAGAAGAAGTTTCAAAAAGAATAGGAAAAAGTAGAAGTGCAGTATCAAACACTGTTAGAATTTTAAACTTAGCACCAGATGTATTAGAACTTGTAAAAGAGGGAAAATTATCAGAAGGACATTGTAAAGCATTAGCTGCTATAACAGATCAAAAAAGACAATATGAAATGGCTATAAGAATGATAGAAAGAGGAGAATCTGTAAGACAAGCAGAACAAAAGAATTTAAGAGCTAAGAAAGAAAAATATTTAGATCCAAAGTATAAGATGTTATATGATGATATTGAAGATAGATTTCAAGGATTTTTTGGAACAAAAGTAAAATTAGACCAAGGAAAAAGAAAAGGAAAGATAATTATTGAATATAATGGAAATTCAGATTTAGAAAGAATTTTAGATTTATTAAAATAATTAAATCTTGTAATTATAAGAAGAAAATTAACTTTTAAAAATTTTTAATTAAAACTATTGACAAGCGACATGAAAGTATGGTAATATTAGTAATGTCGTGAGACATGGAGAGGTGGTCGAGTTGGTTTATGGCACCAGTCTTGAAAATTGGCGTGCGTTTATAGCGTACCGTGGGTTCGAATCCCACCCTCTCCGCCAAGTATAAGAGTTAGATATGAAGATATTGAGTATCTAACTTTTATTTATATAAATTGTAGGTGTACCCAAGTGGTGAAGGGGGCAGTTTGCTAAACTGCTAGGTCCTGTAAGGGGCGCGGAGGTTCGAACCCTCTCACCTACGCCAAAGTTAAGATATAAAAGAACATCTTTTATATCTTTTTTGTTTTATTTGAAAGTATATTTTATAGATAATAAAATAAAAATCAAGTATAATTTTTGTGTCATAATCCACAATTTATAAATAATATGTGGAAAGAATGTAAAAAAAATCGAAATCTATTGTATAAACAAATGTTTCTTGATATAATCACATAATGAGAGGTGAAGATATATGACAATATTTGCAAAACAAGGTGAATATGAACCTTGTGGAATCTTTACAAAAGAACATTTTTTATTAATATTATTAACAATAATAGGAATAAAAATATCATTAAAAAAAACTATAAATAAAACACATAAAGAAGTTAAACAAATAATAAAAAAATGTACAATTGTAATGTGGATTTTCGAAGTCATAATAGTATTATTTAAAGTAATAACAGGTGGTATTAAGAACATAAACAATTATGTACCATTATATTATTGCAGTTTATTATTATATGCAGGTTTACTAAGTTCATTTGCTAAAAATGAATTAAAAAGAATGGGAGATGTATTTTTAGCTACAGGAGGAATTATTGGTGGAATAGTATTTATTTTATATCCATCTACATCATTACCAACATATCCAGCAATTCACATAGTAAGTTTACATAGTTTTGTTTTCCATGGAATAATGGTTTATTTAGGATTATTAATAAATAAAACCAAATATATTGAAATTCAATCATCAGACATAAAATATTATATTATTTTAGTTGGAAGTATATGTGTATTAGCATATATAGTAAATAATATTTTTGGAAGTAATTTAATGTTTATATCTAAGAACTTTCCAGGAACACCAATAGAAATAATATATAATATTTCTGGAAAATATTTTACATTAATAATGAGTTTAGGACAAATGATATTGCCATTTTATATAGTCTATGAAGTTGTAAAACAAATGGAGAAAAACGAAAAATTAAAAGAACAAGTTGTTTTAGAAATAAAAAGTTAATAAAATCCATTGACTCAAATAATAAGATACTATATAATGATGTTAAAATAAATAAGGAGGAAATAAAATGAAAAAGCAAACAATGATTACGATAATTGTAATCGCAATTATTGCAATAATTGCAATTGTTGGAGTTGTTATTGTAAAAAACAATAATAATACAACAAATGGAGGTACATCTGTAAAAATAGAATCAGGAAAAGACATGAAAAGTATGTTAAAGTCAATATATTCTGAAAACAAAGATGTATTACCAGAACTAGAAACAGAAGAAATTGATGTATCAAATTCAGATTTAGTAACATCATATACAGGAATTCAAAGTACAGGAAATGTAGAAAGTTTAGTTGTATTAGAACCATTAATGAGTTCACAAGCATATTCTGCAGTAGCATTAAAAGTAAAATCAAATGCAAATATTGAAACTGTTAAAGAAGAAATATTAAATAATGTAGATATGAGAAAGTGGATTTGTGTTTCAGCGGAAAAATTATATGTTACAAATTATAATAATATTATATTTTTTGTAATGTCAGATGAAGATTGGGCTACTGCAACATACAATTCATTTAAAGAATATGTTGGAAACGAAATAGGAAAAGAGCTTCAAAAATCAGGTGAAGAAGATATTGAACTCCCAGAAGAAAGACCAGCACAATAAAAAATAAAGCTTCCAAGAAATTGGGAGCTTTAATATGTTAGGAGGAAAAATGCTATTTACTAATATAAGTTTTTTATATTATTTTTTACCAGTATTAATTATAATATATTTTATTATGCCAAAAAAATTTAAAAATATTATTTTATTTTTAGCCTCAATGATATTTTATTTTTATGGAGAACCAAAATATATTTTATTAATGATATTAGAAATCTTAATTGCATATATAGGTGGAATTTTAATAAAAAAATATAAAAATAAAAAAATGCTTTTTGGAATAATAATAATACATATTATATTTTTATGTTTTTTTAAATATACAGATTTTATTATAGGAAATATTAATAATATTTTTAATGCAAATTTTAAACTTTTAAACCTAGCATTACCAATAGGAATTTCTTTTTATACATTTCAAATTATAAGTTATGAAATTGATGTATATAGAGGAAAAGTAGATGTACAAAAAAATTTTTTAAAATTAGCAACATATGTTTCTTTATTTCCACAATTAATAGCAGGGCCGATAGTTAGATATGAGACAATAGAAAATGAATTAGATAATAGGACTCATAACTTTGAAAAGTTTTCTTATGGCGTAGAAAGATTTGTAATTGGACTTGCCAAAAAAGTTTTAATTGCAAATCAATTAGGACAATTGTGTAAAGTTTTTACAGAGACAAATGAAAAAACAATTTTATTTTATTGGATTTTTGCAGTAGGATATATGTTACAAATATATTTTGATTTTTCAGCATATTCAGATATGGCAATTGGTTTAGGAAAAATGTTTGGATTTGATTTTCTAGAGAATTTTAATTATCCATATATATCTAAAAGTGTAACTGAATTTTGGAGAAGATGGCATATATCATTAGGAACATGGTTTAAAGATTATGTTTATATACCATTAGGTGGAAGTAGAGAAGGAACAAAAAAATTAATAATAAATATTTTAATTGTTTGGGCCCTAACTGGTATATGGCATGGTGCTAGTTGGAATTTTGTTATATGGGGATTATATTTTGGAATAATACTTCTTATTGAAAAATTATTTTTAAAAAAATATTTAGAAAAATTACCAGGATTTATTCAAAGAATATATGTATTATTTATTGTAATGATAAGTTTTATAATATTTAATGCAAATAATATGAAAGATGCATGGAGTAATATTATAGGATTATTTGGAGTTAATGGCGAAAAATTAATTAATAAATTTACAATATATTATTTAAAAAATTATTTTGTTGTAATTATTATTGCAATAATTGCTTCAACACCAATAATTAAAAATTTAATAAAAAAATTAAAACAAAATAAAAAAATAAATAAAATAATAAATATTTTAGAACCAATATTAATAGTATTTATTTTAATAATTATAACATCATATGCTGTAGATAATTCATATAATCCATTTTTATATTTTAGATTTTGAAAGGAGGAAATATGTCAGAAAAAAATAAAAATAAAATAGTAACAATATTATTTGCAATAATAATAATTTTATCTTTTTTCATAAATATAATAAAAAAAGATGAAATTATATCAATTGCAGAAAGAAGAAAATTAGAACAATTTCCTTCTGTTTCTATATCACAAATAATTAATGGAACATTTTTTAATAAATTTGATAAATATGTAACAGATCAATTTTTTGAAAGAGAATTATTTAGAAAAATAAAAATAAATACAGAATTAAAATTATTAAGCAAAAAGAATTATAATAATTTATATGAATATAATAATTATATAATTGAACAAATATATCCATTAAATGAAAAATCAATATTAAATATTTCAAATAAAATAATAGAAATAAAAGAGAAATATTTAACAGAAAATAATAAAATATATTATTCAATAATTCCAGATAAAAATTATTTTATTAACAAAGATAATTTAAAAATAGATTATAATAATTTAGAAAATATATTAAATGAAAAATTAAATTTTGGAAAATATATAAGAATATTTGATTTATTACAATTAGAAGATTATTATAAAACAGATTCACATTGGAAACAAGAAAATTTGATAAAAATAGCTCAAAAATTTGGACAAGAGATGAAATTAAATTTAAATAATAATTATGAAGAAAAAATAGTAACAGAATTTAAAGGAGTTTATTCAGGGCAATTGCCAATAAATGAAGAAAAAGATGAAATAAAAATATTAACAAATAATGTATTGGAAAATTGTATTGTATATAATTATGAAAAAAATGAAACTACAACAATTTATAATGTGGATAAAATGAATTCACTAGACAAGTATGATGTTTATTTATCTGGAGCTGTGTCATTAATAAGCATAGAAAATGCAGAAAATAAAAAAGGAAGAGAATTAGTTGTTTTTAGAGATTCTTATGCAAGTAGTTTTGTTCCATTATTAGTTGAAGGATATGATAAAATAACATTGATAGATACTAGATATATTTCACCAAAAATTTTAGAGAATTATATAGAATTTAGCAATCAAGATATATTGTTTTTATATAGTACATCTGTTATAAATAATAGTTATTCATTAAAATAAATGGCAAAAATTGTCGATAAAAATTACAAAAAATGTAAAAATGTAGTGTTACAATTGATGTGAAACAAAAAATATATTGAATTTACTATTGCACCTATAATGCCAATAATTTTCTCTAAGATGATTTTTGAGAGTAAAATGAAGAAAAGGCGGAAGACGCGTGGTGGAGTTTATCTTGGTTGATTTTGTACATCATATTAGAAGTAATATCTATGTTTGGAAATAAATTTATATTTTATAGACAATTAAAAGGTTATTGTCAAAAAAATTAAAATAATATATAATTATTGCAAAAGAAGAAAGAAAAAGGAAAAGACAATGAAGAAAATAAATAAATACTTATATATAATTTTTAGTATTTTACTTGTAATACCATCTATATTTTATTTATATCAAAAAGGAACAACAGCAGGATTTAATATATATTTTGATTTTTTATTAAATAAAAACATTGATAAAAAAATATCCACAACATGTTTTATAGTGATATTTATTTTATTAAGTGTTGTGTACTTAAGAATAATTAAAGAAAAAAATAGTTTTAAAAATATAAAAGAATTAATAAAATATGTTTTTATAGTTTGCTCTATCTTTTTGTTCATGTTACCATGGACATCTTCAGATATATTTTATTATATGGGAGTTGGAGAATTAGATAGTCAATATGGACAAAATCCATATTATATTACAATAGAACAATATTATTCGGAAAATTCTAATAAAATAAATGATGAGATTATGGAACAAGCTAAAGATAATTTCTGGGCAAATACTACAGTTGTTTATGGGCCAATATCTCAAATAATATTTAAATTATGCACAAAAATATCTAATAAAAATATTAATATATGTATAATTACATTTAAATTTATTAATATTTTAATTCATTTATTAAATTGTTATTTGATATACAAAATATCTAATAAAAAAATCTTTTCAGTAATATATGGGCTTAATCCATCAATTTTGTTAGAATTTATTGGAAATATGCATAATGATACAATATTAGTTGCATTTATTTTATTAGCAATATATTTTATTTATAAAAAAAATAATTTAAAAATAAGTATATTATTTTTAGCATTATCAACAGGAATGAAATATTTTTCAATATTACTATTGCCGTTTTTTATTATATATTATTATAGAGACAATAAAAAGATAACATATAGATTTATTAAATGCATTCAATATGGAATAATATTTCTAGGATTAATATTATTGGAATATTTATTTTATTTTCAAGATTATACAGTATTAATAGGAATAATTACGCAAACATCAAAATATTCAAAATCAATATATTCCGCAATTTTATTAAAAAATAAAGAAATTGTAGTCGAACTCAGATATATAGTATTGTATGTATTTTATTTATATTATATAAAGGTATTCACAGAAATAATATTTGAAAAAAATATAAAATGGAGAAATGTTATAAAAAAATGTAATAATATATTAGTCTTTTCAATGTTATTATTAACAACATTTCAACAATGGTATTTGATATGGCTTTTTACAATAATAATGTGGCAAAATAATAAAAAAATAAATAGGTTATTATCGATTACCATTATAACAGAACTTGCAAATGCAATATATATGTATAAATCAGAATGGTATATTTATGATGGTATATTTGTAATGACAATAATTTGTTTATTTATATTAAATATTTTTACTCAAAAAATATTGCAAAATTTTAGAAAGGAACAAAAAGATGAAAAAAAACAAAAAGTTTGAAATAATTGCGATTATTTTAATAATTTTATTTGCGATATCTATTTCACCCAAAACTCTTCAAAATGATACGTTTTATACAATAAAAATAGGGGAGTTAATTGTAAAAAATAAAAATATAGATATGTTAGAACACTTTTCGTGGCATTCTAATTTAAAATATACATATCCACATTGGTTATATGATGTTATTATATATTTAATATATAATATTGGTGGAATGTTTGGAATATATATATCAACTTGTATTTTTGCAGCAATTTTAGGAATTGTATTTTTTATTATAAATGTAAAGATTAATAAAAATCAAATTTTATCTTTTTTCATGACAATATTAGCATTATATATGTTGAAGCCATTTATTGCAGCTAGAGCACAATTAGTAACATATATATTGTTTATTCTTCAAATATATAGTATAGAAAAATTATTGGAAACTGGAAAGAAAAAATATGGAATATATTTAATAATAGATTCGTTATTGGTAGCAAACTTACATGTGGCAGTATGGCCATTTTCATTTGTATTATATTTACCATATATAGCAGAGTATTTTATTGCTTGTTTAAAAAAGAAAGAAAATAATTCAAAAATTATAATAAATAAAAATCCAAATACAAAAATATTAATTGTTTTTATGATTTGCTGTATATTAACAGGAATTTTTACCCCTTTAGGAGATACACCATATACGTATTTAATAAAAACAATGAAAGGAACTACTACAAATTTTATTCTTGAGCATATGCCAATGATTTTAATAAATAATATTGATGTTATTTGTGTTTTAATTGTTTTATTTGGACTATTAATGTTTACTGATGCAAAAATTGAAATGTCAGATTTATTTATGATTTGTGGACTAATTATTTTGATGTTATACTCTGGAAGACAAAAAAGCATTTTTATTATAATAGGATTAATATGTATTAATAGGATTATTAGTGAATTTTGTAATTCACATAATAGTAGTATTGATAAGCAACTAGTAGAAGCAATTATGAGAAAAAGTGTAATTGTTATAATTATTATTTGTTTTATTATAGTAGATTTTTGTTTAATTTTTGAAAAAAGAAATGATCAATATGTAGATGAAAAAACATATCCAGTTGAAATGAGTAACTATATTTTAGATTATTTTAAGGAAACAGGATTTTATAATGTAAGAATTTTTAATGAATATAATTATGGAAGTTATTTATTATATAGAGGAATACCAGTATTTATTGATTCAAGAGCAGATTTATATTCTCCTGAATTTAATTCTGGAGTAAATGTTTTTGAAGATTCAGAGTCTGTAGGTTCTTTTGAAATGGATATTGATGAATTTGTAGAGAAATATAATATAACACATATCATATTGAGTAATCAATCTCAATTAAATAAAGTTTTGAAAAAAATAGAAGGAACTAAATATAAGTTAGTAAAAGAAGATGAAAACTTTTCATTTTATAAAATAGAAAATCTGTAAATTTGCTATAAAGAATAAAATGTGGTATAATAAAAGCAAAGCATAAATTTGCTGAAGTTGAGTTGGACTCATTAAGGAGGAAGAATATGTTTAGAGCTATGTTTTTATGTTTGTTCCTTGCTTGTCTTATTCCTTTTCTTGCACCGTTTTTTCTTTTTTTGGCAGTGGTATGTCTTATGTCTGTAATTGGAGAAATTCCGGTCTTGATTATCTTAGCAGTCCTGATTTGGTTTGCATATATTCGCAAGTCAGATTAAAAAGATGTGGTGTAGATAAAATCTGCACCATATCTTTTTAACAAAAATAGAGCAAAAAGATATTAGAAAAAGTAAAAAATGGCTGAAAACATGTAAAAATAAGAAAAAAAGTAATAAATTTGGAAAAAAAGTCTTGCAATAAAATTAAAAATATTCTATAATTAGTATAGAATGTGTGTATTATGATTGGAGGGATTGAAATGAAAAAAGTTTTGGCAAAAATAATATTAGCATTTGTAATTTTTTTAATAATAATGAATATTCAATATCAATCAAATGCATATACATATTCAAGTGACTCAGGAATATATATGGCTGATTTAACTATAGATCCATCTCAATATAAACCAGAACCACAACAAAATACCAAAATGAATTCAATTGTTGGAACTATATTAGGAGCATTACAAATAATAGGAGCTTTTGCAATTGTTTTAGGAATTGCAGTTGTTGGATTTCAAATATTACTAGGTTCTGCAAATGATAAGGCAGATGGAAAAGGTAAAGCAATTGGCTTTATAATTGGAGCTATAATGTTATTCAGTATAACTACAATAGCAAAATTAGTAATATCTGCAGTTGAATAAAGGAGTGAAGAGTGTGAAAAAAATGTTATTTAAAATATGTTTAATAACATTATTGATATTATGTAGCCTATCATTATATTCAACAACTTGTATGGCAGATGGTTCATTAGATGATGTAATGAACAATGGAAATAGTTTTTTGGGTGCTGGAAGTGAAAGTAATACAATGATAGATCAAAATGATTTAAAAAGTTTATCAAATTTTATATCAGGAGTATTATTAACAATAGCAATAGGAGTTACAGTAATAACTGGAGCAATAATGGGATTGAATTTTATAACACAAAGTATAGAAGAAAAAGCCAAGGTAAAAGAATCAATGATTCCTTGGGTAATTGGAATAATAGTATCTTTTGGAGCATTTACAATTTGGGAAGTGGCAGTTAACTTATTCCAATCATTATAATAAAATAGTTATTAACATTTATATAATAATAAAAAATAAAAAGAAGGGAATGAATAATATGAAAAAATCTTTAAAAATTTTTGCAGTAGTATTAATGGCAATGTTAGTTGTATTTTCTGTATCTACTTTTTCTTATGCAGATTCTGCCAAAGATGTAGTAACAGGTATAAATGCTAACATGACAGGTATAAATTCAAGTGGAATGAAAAGTATTGCTGGTAGAGTATTAGGATTATTACAAATTGTTTCAGCAATATTAGCAGTAATCTTAATAGCATATTTAGGATTTAAGATGGTATTAGGATCTGCAAATGAAAAAGCAGATGTTCAAAAACAATTTATACCATTAATAATTGGTGTAACAATAGTATTTGCTGCAACAAGTATTGCAAACTTATTATTAGGAATAATGGGTTCTTAGAATAAAAAAAGCTACATTTTATGATATTTTTTATCATAAAATGTAGTTTTTTCTTTTCTTTTATGTTATAATAAAATGGTATAAATAGTTTGTAACGAAAGAGAGGAAAATATATGGCAAGATATACATATACCATACCAAGAAACACAAAAGGTGAAGGTAGAATATTAATGATATTTACCAAAAAATCATTTTTATGGACTGTTGCATGTGCATTTGTAGGATTAATAGTTGGATATTTACCAATTGGAGTTATTTTTCAACATCCATTTATAGGAATTGCAATTACATTAATATTTGCATTAATTGGCTTTGGAATAGCTACATTAAAAGTTCCAAATTCATCAAATTTTGAATTATTCAGAAAAACTGGAGGAGAAAATATTGATGAAATAATAATGAGAGCAATAAAATTTAAGAAACAAGGAAAAAAATTATATTTATATCACAAAGGAGGAAGTGACAATGAGTAATCCAGATCAATTAATTTCAGTTTTAACAATAGTAGCAGTTTTTCTAATAATATTAATCTTTACACTTATTGGCGTTTGGTTTTTTATTGTTGCTAAACAAAAGAAAAATGATGGAGAAAAAAGTGAAAAGAATGAAGCTACACCATCTCCAAATGCTACATACAATTTACAATCAATAATGGATTTTATGGAATTTGAAAAAGTAGAAGATAACATGATAATTCAAAAAAAAGGTAAATATTTGATGGTTCTAGAATGTCAAGGAATTAATTATGATTTAATGTCAGAAATGGAAATGGCTTCTGTTGAACAAGGTTTTATAGAGTTTTTAAATACATTAAAATTTGATATTCAAATATATGTTCAAACAAGAACTGTAAACTTGGAATCTAGTTTAAGAGAATATAAATTAAAATTTAGAGACATTGAAGATAAATATAATATATTACAAAATAAATATATGCAATTAAAAAGTGCGGAGTCAGGAATGTATACAGATAAAGAAATATATGATGCATATGTAGAATATGTAAAACAAAAAAATAAATATGAATATACAAAAGATATAATTGCAAATACAGAGAAAAGTAGTTTAAATAGTAGTGTATTACATAAAAAATATTATATTATAATTTCTTGTTATGAAGAAGAAATAAATACACAAAATTATTCACGAGATGAAATACAAAGTATGATTTTCTCAGAGTTATATACAAGAGCTAGATCAATTATGAGAACCTTATCAAGATGTGAAGTAAATAGTAAAATATTAGATTCAAAGGGATTAGTTGAATTATTATATAATGCTTATAATAGAGAAGATTCAGACATATTCAGTGCACAAACTGCAATAAATGCAGGTTTTGATTCATTATATTCAACAGCTCCTGATGTAATTGATAAGAAGATGAAATTAATTAATAAACAAATAGAAGAAAATGGAACAAAATTAGCAAATGAGGCTGTTATGGAAGCAAAAAGTGATAAAGAAATGATGCTTAGAATAAGAGAAGAAAATGCTAAAAACTTAATATTTGATTTTGCTGAACAATTAATTTCAGAAAATGAAGAATATTTAGGAAAAGATATATCAGAAGATGCTAAAGTTAAGGTAAGAAGAAAAAAGAAAGAGGCAACGGAAGGAGGAAATGAGAATGAAACTAATGAAAAAACAAAAGCAACAAGAGGAAGAAGACCAAGCTCAGGTAATGAATAATGAAACTTTATATTTAAAGAAAAAAAGTATAAAGGAATTAATTGCTCCATCTGGAATAGATGCATCAAATATTGATCATCTAGAAATAATTTCAAATGTTAAAAGATATGCTAGAAGTTTTTATGTTTCTACATTACCAAGAACATGTATATTCCCAGAATTATTTAGATCTCTTTATATGTTTGGCGATATAAATACATCAATTTATATAAGACCAATTCAAGAGTCTAATTCACAAAATGATTTGAACAAAATTATAACAGAACTAGAAACAGAAAGAATTGTTGCTAATGATAAAGGCAATATAAACAGAGAAAGTATATTAACACAAAAAAGATATGAAACTGAACAATTAAGAGATGAAATTGCTGCAGGATTTAATAAATTATATGAAGCATCAATTGTTTCTACATTGTTTGCTTATAGTAAAGAGGATTTGGATAAATTATCAAAAATGTTAACTGCAGAAATGGCAAAATCTCTTGTAGGGATTAGAAGTGCATGGGCAATTCAAGAAGATGGTTTTAAATCAGCATTACCATTAATGGATGATAGAATAAAAAAGACTCAAATATTTGATAGGCCATCTATGGGAACAATATTTCCATTTACAACTTCAAATATAGGACATGATACAGGTGTTCCAATTGGTGTAAATAAACAAACTGGAGTTCCGATATTATTTGATAATTTCCATTCATCACTTACAAATTATAATATGGTTATATTTGCTAAGTCTGGTGCTGGTAAATCAGTAACAATGAAAACATTAATTTCAAGATCTTCAGTACTTATGGGAATTGAAAGTTTGACACTAGATGCTGAAGGGGAATATTCTGTTGTAGCAGATGCGTTAGGTGGAATAAATGTTGTAATAAGCCCTACATCAAAAACAATTATTAATTTATTTGATATAGAAATAGAAAGAACAAAAGATGAGATAACAGGAAGAGAAAGAGATACATTAAATGTTGAAAGTAAAGTAGAAGATGTTACACAAGCATTAATGACAATGGCCAAAGGTAGTACAAGAACTAAAGAAGTAAATGAGCTTACAAAGCAAATTATTGCTGAAGCTGTTTCTCAAGAGTATGCGGCACGTGGAATTACAGCAAACCCAGCAAGTTTGTATGAAAATTCATCTTCAAGTAATGTTTTTGAAAGAAGAAGAAAAGAAATGCCAACAATTGGGTCATGGTATAAAAGAATTAAGCAAAGTGCTCAAAGTAATACAAATAAAGATTATGAGTTCCATTATAGTTATTTATTAAAAGTAATGAAACAATATATAAGAGAATATAATGGTCAGATGGCATATTTTGATGGTCAATCTACATTTGATTTAATGGAAGGAGCACCATTAATAAATATCGATATATCACAATTGGAAGAGCGTTTTGCAAGACCACTTGCTCAACAAATATTAATGTCATGGATTTGGGAAAAATTTGTTAAGAAAAATAGTGAAGATAAAAGAAAAGCAAGACAAAAAAGAGTTATAGTCGATGAAGCATGGATGTTACTTCCATTCCCTGAGGCTGTTGATTTCTTAAATAAAATGGCAAGACGTGCCAGAAAAAGAAATGTTTCACTTGCAATTATTTCTCAAAGATTCCAAGATTTCTATGAAAAGCCAGAAGCTCAAGCAGTATTAACATCATCAGATACAAAGTTGTTTTTAGCACAAGACAAATCTGAAATTCAACAATTGAAAGAAGTTTTCAAATTAAGTGAAGGTGAAGCTTCATTCCTTGTTACTTGTTCTAAAGGTGAGGGATTGTTGAAGGTTGGACAAGATACAGCAGTTATTCAAATTACACCAACAAGAAAAGAATTTGAATTTGTTGAAACAAATATGAATAAATTGGTTGCTAATAACCAGAGAGATGAGCAAAGAAATATAAATAAAAATTAATGGAGTTTAAAATGCAAAATGTGAAATATGTTGTTGGATTTAAGACAGAAAAGGAGGAGGTGAAAGAGTGAGAAAAATAAGTAAAAATTTTATAATTATTTTTATAGTGTTTGAATTGATATTCTCTTTAATATTACCATCAATATCATTAGCAGTAATAAGAGAAAATATGAATTATGATAAAGCTTTAGAAGAAGTACAAAGTGTATATGGAAAAAGTGAACAAGATGCAAAAGATTTTATCTTAAAATCAGTTATGAATAAATTTGATTTATCAAGTGAAGCTGCTCAAAAAATTATTGATGCAAGAGATGAAGGATTAACATTTAATATAAGAGATGACATAGATGGATCATCACAGATTTTGACAGCATTTTTAACTGATGAAGCAAAAGCCAAATATAATGCAACAACATCTAATCCATTAGCAGGGTCATCAGAGAGTAATCAAACAATTTCTGAAAATAAATCAAATAAATTGTATGATATAGATGATGGTGGAACTAGTTTTATAAAAGACGGTGTAGGACGGAATATTAATGAAACCATTAACATTTTTTTGGCAATCAATATTAGATGCAGTAAATGCTATAATGCAAAATGTAATGTTATCAAATGAAGATGAAGAAAGTCCGTTAGCAAAAGTTGCTTCTATTATAGGAGATGTATTTGATGTTGTAAATAGTGAAAAAAAAGACGAACTATTTGATGCAGGAAATCCTACAGAAACTATAACAACTCGTATATCAAGAACAGATGTATGGGATGCTCTTTCAGAATTTGCTATACCACATATTCATTATAGTTGTGAAGAAATATTTGCTGGAAAAGTTGGATTGTTAAATATTGATTTTATTTCTGGTCAGGGACAGACCTCAAGTTTGAAAACTGTAAGATCAGTAATAGCATCATGGTATAAAATATTAAGATTGATTGCAACTGTATTATTTTTATCTGTATTAATATATACAGGTATAAAAATAATGATAAGTTCAACAGCGAAAGATAAAGCAAAATATAAAGAATGGATAATAAATTGGATAATTGGTTTTGCTATATTGTATTTTTTACATTATTTAATGAGTTTTATAATTGTAGTAATTTCTAAATTTAATACAATGTTATCAAATTCAATGCAATATGTTAATGTTTCTGTAAAGGGAAATGTAAGTTCATTTTCATTTAATACAAATTTAATTGGACTTGTAAGATTTTGCGTTCAGTCAGATAATTTATTATTTAGAACTGGATATTTGATATTATATACAATGTTAACAGTGTACACATTTAAGTTTACAATGATTTATTTAAAGAGATTGATAAATATGGCATTTTTAACATTGATTGCTCCAATAGTTGCTTTTACATATCCAATTGATAAAATGGCAGATGGGCAAGCACAAGGATTTGATATGTGGGTAAAAGAATACATATTTAATGCTTTATTACAACCAATGCACTTTTTACTATATTATGTTTTAGTTGGTTCTGCAGTGAGAATATCAGGAACAAACCCATTATATGCAATTGCTGTATTAGCATTTATGCCAGAAGGAGAAAGATTATTAAAGAAGATATTTGGATTTGATAAAGCTGGCGGAGGAACAGTAAAAGGAATGCAAGATGCAATTGCAGGTGCAGCTATAGCATCAAGTTTAAAAGGAATGTTAGGAAAAGGACCAAAAGGTGGACCTGATGCAAGTAAGATGCAATCACCAGGTGCATTAATAAAAGATTTTAAAGATGATAAACTTAGTGCGGCAGGTGCAGAATTAGGTGCTGCTGGTGTAGCAGGCGCAACTGCAGGAGCAGCGGCTGCACAGGCACATGAAGATGAACATGATCATGATGATCCGCCACCACCACCGCCACCACCACCTCAACAACAACAGCAGCAACAATCACAACAACATCAATCGCAACAACAAAATAATGGTGATGATAGTAATTTACCACCACCACCTCAGTTTAATGGAAATATGGAACCAATTAAACAGAATGGAAAGACACCAATACGTCAATTAGCAGATAGAATGAAAAATTCCAGAGTTGGAAAATCAAAAGTTGGAAGAGGAGCACTTGCGGTTGCGAAAAAAGCGGTAAAACCAATATATGATTTTGATAAAAGTGGAAAATATAATGGAAAAAGATTTATTAGAAATGTTGCTAAAGGTGCAGTTGGAACAGCTGTAGGACTTACAGCAACGGCAGTTCAAGCTGGAATAAGTTTAACAGATGGTAAATATAGCCCAGCAGAAGCAATTGGATCATTTGCTGCAGGTTATGCATTTGCTGGTAATGCTGCGGGAGGAGTTGTAGATACATTTACATCTGGTTATAGAGATGGTTATACAAAGCCAGAAAAAATGAAAGCATTCCAAGAAGATTTCTCAAATAGAGATGATGTAATTCAGTTCTGTAAAGAAAATTATGGAGATGATTGGAGAGAACAAAGAGATAGAATGGTAAATAACTTTGTTCCAAGAGGTTTCACAGATTTAAGTGAAATGAAAGAAATGATGAAATATTCAAATAATGCAACAGCTGAACTTACAAAAAATAATAGTAATTTAACTGAAAAACAAAAAATTGAGATAAGAAATAAACAAGACTTAACAGCAATGGCAATAAAGAATGTTCAAAAGAGAAAAGCTAAGGAAGGAACTTCTGGAACACCATATAATGAGAAGAAAGAAAGACAATTAATTGCTGCAAGAACAAAAGGAATGAGTCAAGCACAAGCAGAAACAACAGCAAATACAATACGAAATGAAGATGAAGCAATAAGAAGATATAACCAATACTTAGAAAAATAAGGCGATTTTTATGAATTACACTCTTTTATTATATTTAAGAGAGTGTAATTAAAAAAGTTACTTTAATATTTAGAGAGGTGATGTAATGAAAAAAAATATTTTTAATAAAATATTGATTTGTGTAAGTATAATAATTATTTTACTTAACTGGTTATTTTGCAATATAGTATTAGCTGAATCAACAAATGAAAATTTGGATGATATAAGTGTTGCAGAAGGAAATGTTGGAGAAGAAACATATTCAGAATTAAGAAAAAAATTAGTTGAAGAGTTAAGAAGTAAATTAGAAGAAGCATATTCTTATTCTGGAACAGTAGAAGAACTTGCTGATCTATGTGGAATTGATTTAAATGATACTACTGCAGGAGAAGTTACATCATCTGAAGGTAAAATTATAAAAATTGATGACAATACAACAATAGTATTAGGCTTTGAAATGAAATGTGAAACTGGTTCTAAAAGTCAATATATAACAGATGATAATACAGATGGTAGATATACAGAAATGAAAATAAGTAATATTAAGGTTGTAAAAAATACAGGAGCAGATAATACTACGAAAAAAAATGAAGAAGCTAAATCTTCAAGTTTCATAAATTTTACAAATGAAATGATTGTTGGTGGAAAAACATATTCAGGAGATACTAATTGGGACATAGGAGGAGTATTATTAAAACCATTCTTTTTTTTGGTTAACTGTGTTGCAGATACTTTACTAGGAATAATTCAAAAATTTATGTATTCTGATGTAACAGATCAGGCCCAAATAACAAATTATGTAAAAACAAATTATATAGATAAACGTAGAGTTGTTGACAGTAGAAATATAGATACAATGTTTGATCTTTCTTTAAATAATCAAATTCTTTGTTATTTAGGTTCTAAAGGAAAAATAAGTAATGTTGAATATCCTCATATTCATTATAGTCCAGAAGAAATATTTGCTGGTAAAATAAGTTTATTAAATATTGATTTTATTTCTGGTGTTGGACAAGCAGAAGGACTAGGAGTTGTAAGACAAGCATTAGCTAATTGGTATAAGGCATTAAGATTAATAGCAACAGTTGGATTTTTATCTGTATTAATATATATTGGTATAAAAATAATGTTAAGCGCAAATACAAAAAATAGGGCTAAATATAAAGAATTAATAATAGATTGGATTGTTGGATTAGCTATTTTATATTCTATGCATTATATAATGTCATTTATAATTACAGCAATAAATATGTTTAATGATAAATTAGGAGCAAGTATGCCACTTCTAAGAGTTGTTGGCGGAAATGGATATGATACATTTGCAACTAATTTAATCGGATTAGTAAGATTTTGTACAGAATATGATACAATTGCAGTAAAGATTGGATATGAAATTATGTATATAATGCTTGTAGGATATACAATAAAATTTACAGTTATTTATTTAAAAAGAGTTTTAAATATTGCATTTTTAACATTAATTGCACCAATTGTAGCATTTACATATCCAATAGATAAATCTATTGATGGAAAAGCGCAAGGTTTTTCAATGTGGATAAAGGAATATTTTTTTAATGCATTAATTCAACCAGTACATTATTTATTATATTATGTAATGGTTAGCTCAGCAATGGGAATTGCTGTAAAAAATCCATTATATGCAATTGCAGTTTTAACATTTCTAACAGAAGCAGAAAGATTGTTGAAAAAGATATTTGGATTTGATAAAGCTCGTGAAGGAATGGTTGGAGGACTTGGTGCCGTTTCAATGGTTTCTGCAGCTAATGGTGTAAAAAAATTAGTTGGAAAAAAAGGCAATGGAGCAAATTCATCAAAAGCAATTGGATATCCAGGAGCATTAAATAAAGATTATAAAACAGCAGAATTATTAAATGATTCAATACAAACTACACAATCTCCAACATCAGCAGATGATGATAGAGAAAATATAGATGATGATGAAAATAATAATGGACCAATAGGTGATAATACAAATCATAGATTGAGCAATAATAATAATATTCAAGATATAGAAGAGCCAATTGGAAGACCAAAGTTATTAGGTGATATAATTCCTAGAAGTGAATTACCAGCAAATAAAAAACCAATAAAACAACTTATGAGAAGTATGCATGAAAAAAGAAAAGATTTAACTGCACAAGCACTCGAAACACCTGTAGGACAGACAATGTCAAATATAGCAAATTCTAGAGGTGGAAGAGTAGCTATGAGAATTAGTAGTGGTATAGGAGCTATAGGGAAAAGGGCAATAAGACCAATATATGATGTAAATAGAACTGCAAAATATAATGGAAAAAGGTTTGTAAGAAATATAGCTAAAGGAGCTGTTGGAGCTGGAATAGGAATTACGGCAGCTGCAGTTCAAGCTGGAATAAGTTTAACAGATGGTCATTATAAACCAACAGAGGCATTAGCATCTTTTTCAGTAGGATATGCATATGGTACTAAAAAGACGGATAATATTATAGATACTTTCGGAACAGGGTATGTTGAGGGATATGATAAAAATGAAAAGATGGAAGTATATAAAGAAAACTTTAAAAATAGAGATGATGTAATACAATTCTGTAAAGAAAAATATGGAAATGAATGGAGAGAGTATAGAGATAGAATTGTAGATAATTATGTAACAAGAGGCTTCATAGATTTGGATGAAATAAAACAATGTATAACATATTCTAATGCAGTTGCAAAAGAAGAAGTTGAAGAAAATCCAGAAACTGTAAACTTAACAGGAAGAGCTAAGGAAAAGGCAATTGATAAAGAAAGAGATAAACAAGATGTAATTGCAATGTCTATACTTACACATAAAAAGAAGAGGAAAAAACAGAATATATCATCAATTACATATAATCCAAAAAGAGAAAAACAATATTTGGATTCAATTACAAAAGGAATGGATACAGAAAAAGCAGAAAAAACAAGAAAAGAAGAAAAAGCAGTAAGTGCATCAATAAGATATTTTGATAGCAAAACAACATAAAGAATGAGGTGAAAATGTGCAAAAAATTGTATATAAATTATTAACATGTATTATATTAATGAATATTTTATTTCAATTTAATTATAGTAGTATTATATATGCAGTTACTTCGGCTACAACAGTAACACAGAGTACTACATCTGGTACAACAGCAAGTACTACGGAAGAAACAATAGACCCAGATCAAGATGTTACAAATGCAGATGATGATAATTTAGGCGCAGATATTAATGATGACTTTGGAACATTATTAGGTCCACTAGTAGAAATAGTTAGAGCAATTGGAGATGCTATAATGTCAATATTGACTAAGTGCATGTTGGGAACTTCATTTGAAAGTATGATGGTTTCATGGGACGAAGTTGATAATTCAAAATTGTCAGAAGCAAATACAAGTAAAACATATACGGAAAGTGAGATTAATGAATTTAAAAATGCATTTGGCAATTTACCAGATTTAAAATATCCAAATTTTAAATATACACCAGAGGAAATTTTTAAAGGAGAAATTGACGTTTTTGGAATTGATTTTATTGGAGGAAATACTGTAAAAAATGGTGAAGTAAAACAAAATGAATCAACAGGATGGAATTCATTAAGAAAAATGGTTTCAATATGGTATCAAGTTTTGAGATATATAGCTGTTATTGGATTATTATCAATTCTTATATATTTAGGTATTAAAATTATACTTAGTTCATCAGCGGGAAAAAAAGCAGAGTATAAAAGTGCATTAATAAATTGGATTATTGCTATGTTTTTAATATTTATAATGCATTATATAATGGCATTTATAATAGTTTTAATTCAAAAATTCACTACTTTACTTGGTAAAAGTATAGGAAATATAAAAGTTACATTTGGTGATAAAACATTTATCACGAATTTTATGGGATTAGCTAGATTTCAAGCACAAGAAAATTCACTAACAAATCAATTAGGATATGTTATCATATATATAGCATTTATAACATTAACTTTTAAATTTACATTTATATATTTTAAAAGAATGTTAAAAATGGCAATTTTAACACTTGTTGCACCACTTGTTGCAATGATGTATCCATTAGATAAAAAAGGTGGAGGAAAAGCAAGAGGGTTTGATTTCTGGTTAAAAGAATATATATATACAGCATTATTACAACCAGTTCATTTATTATTATATAATTTATTAATAGGAACAGCTGTGCAAATATCAGTAAAAAATCCAATATATGCAATTATAGCATTGTTCTTTATGGCAAATGCAGAAAAAATGTTTAAGAAAATATTTGGATTTGGAAGAGCTGGAAAAGGAATGGAAAATGGACTTGAAAAAACTATTGGGGCTGCGGCAATGACATCAGCAGTTATGAATGGTGCTAAAAGAATGTTTGCACCATCACCAGCACCAAAAATAAAAGAAACAAGTAAAAATGGTAGTGATGATAAAAATAACTTAAATACAGATACTGATGATGATGATCAATGGGATGACTATGATGACGAAGAGGAAGTAGCACCAGAGTCTTTGTTACTTGATAAAGGAATTCTTAAGACTAGGGAGAATTTGGCAGATGAAGAATTTAAGAAAGAGAGAGAACAAACAAAATCATTTGAAGAAGCATTTAATAAACTAAAACAAGATGGATTAATAGAAGGAAAAGGACATAATAGTCCATATAATAGAGTAACAGAAGGAAGATTTAAAATTTTAAGAGCAGCAATAAAAGCTAATGAAGATCCATTTGAAAAAAATAATATTCCATTACAATATAATGATGAATATTCACATCTAAATTCAAATCAATTATTAGATAAGATGAGATGGCATTTAGAAAGAGGAGAAATTGATGAGGCACAAAAATATTATAATGTTCTACATAAGAGAATATTACAAGATAAATATATAAGAAATCATGGAAATCCTCAGGCATTTTTGGAGAGACCATATTCAAATCTTAGTGATGAACAATTAAAATTACAATATGAAATGGCAAAAAAAGCAAATAATAAAGAAGAAATGAGAAAATATGAGGAAGAAATGGAACTTAGAAATAAAGCTAAAGGACAAGTTCCTCAACAAATAGTTACTAACCAAAATACAAATGAAAATATGAATAATACAGATGAAAATAATACAGAAACTAATCCAGAAAATGAAGAAAAACAAACAAAGAAAAATGAATATAAAGATAGAGGTACTTTAGATAGATTTAGAAGAGGAACTATAAGTGGAGTAAAGGCATTAGGAAAGAAAGCCATAAAACCTGTTTGGAATTTTGACAAAACAGCTGGTGAAAATGTACAAGAATTATTAACAGACAAAGTTTTGAAAGGGGCTGTACAAGCAACAGTAGGAGTAACAACAGCTGCTGTACAAGCAGGAGTTAGTTTGACAGATGGAAAATATACAGCCAAAGAGGCAATTGGTTCTTTAGCAGGAGGAATTGCCCTTGGAGGAAAAGTGTATAAAAGTGGCAAGAAGTTTGCAAAAGGAGTTGCTAGAGAAGTAAATTATGGCAGTTCAGATGACGAAAGAAAAAATAGAATAGCTAAAGATTGGTCTGAAAGAGATGATGTTCAAGATGAATTTAAAAACACTTATGGTGCAAAATCAGATGAAATGATTAGAAGAGCAAAACATATAGTTGTAAAATCTGCTATACAAGATGTTAATGAGCAAAAGAAAATTTTTAGATATTCAAATTACTTAAGAAAACATAATAGTTCTTATAGCATTGAGGAAGCAGATAAAAAAGCATTAGAAGTATACAAGTATAAGAATAGTTTAGAAAGCAGAAATCAATTAGACAGAGTTATTAATGATAAGTCTGCAAGGGAGGAGATAGCAGAAAGAGCAGTGCAAAACAATCGTAGTTCAAAATCAAGTGATTTAGTTAGAAAAAATTGTTTGGATATGATAGAAAGTGCAGTAGAGTTTAACAATGTTCAAGAAAATTCTGAATTAGATATTTTTGGAGGTGAATAGAATGAACAATTTTATGAGATTTTTTAATAAAAATCAAAAAAATATTTTTCTGGCTACAGCAGTAGTTATATTTGTGATATTAATAATAGTTATATTAAATCAATATTATATAGCTCAAGAAGAAAATAATCAAAAAATAGCACAAGATAAACAATTGACAACAGAAAATGGATATTCAAATCAAGAAAATGTTACATTAGATAATATAGAAACAGAGTCAGTAAAAAAATTAAATAATAATACTATTGAAAATACAATGAAAAAGTTTGTTAGTTATTGTAATAGTGGGGATTATGTGCAAGCATATAATATGTTGACAGATGACTGTAAAGAAGCATTAAAATATAATGATGCTAAAACTTTTAAGGAATATTACATAGATTTAAGATTTCCTGAAAAACAAGAGTATTCTTTATCAAAATGGGCTGTAGAAGGAGATAATGCAGTTTATTTGGTAACTTTTAATGGAGATTTATTAGCAACAGGAGGAGAAAAATATTCTTCTAATGAAGAGTATTATACATTTGTAAAAAAAGACAATGAATATAAAATAAATGTAAATAATTATATTTATTGTGAAAATAAAAATACTAGATATGTATTTGACGATATAGATGTTAAAATTGGAAAAATTAATAGATATAGTAAATATGAAGAAATGACAATAGAAATAAAGAATAATTCTCAAAAGACAATTGCAGTTACAACAAATGATGCTGGTAATAGAGTATATTTAACTAATACTAAAGGTGCAATATATTCGTCTATAAATAGTGTACTTGATGAACAAGACTTAATTTTAAATGCAGGGGAGACTAAAGAAATTACAGTTAAATTTAATAAATTATATAGTGTTGCAAATAAAGCAGATAAACTAATATTTCCAAAAATAATATTAGATTATGAAGATTATTTAAGTACACATAATAGAACTGCATATTCAAATACAACAACAATAACAGTTCAATATAACTAGAAGGAGGAAAATATGAAAAAAACATTATTAAGAAATTTAATAATTGCGATTTTAGTAATTATAATCATTTTTTCCACAATGACTCGAACATATGCAATAGGAGTAATAAATTCAGTAGAATTAGCAGACCTTAGTTTATCTAATTCTGCTGATGATAAAAGTTCTAATATTGGTAGTAGTACAGCTACCAGTTTATTAGCAGGATTAGAAGAAGCTTCTTCAGATTTAAAAAATATGGTTTCTATAACAAGTAATGGATATGAATTACAAGGAAATTATGCATTAAGAATTATACAAGCATTGGAAAAAGCTTCTGTTGATACATATGCTTTTGGATTTAGAGATGAAGATTATGATATAAAAGCTAATGACAATACAAGTCAAACTTATACACCAGATTCCCAACTGAAAAATGTATTAGATAAATATATTAGAACAGAATTAAAAAATATGTTACCTAATATAGGTTCTTATGCACATACAGCAATTAATGGAAATGTTAAAATAAAAAGATATACTAGTAAATTTGGTAGATATAATGCTTCAAATTCTGGTGGAACATCACAAGAAAATGGAATGGATTTTGGAGAAGGTATAACATTGGAATATGTTCCATATGCTACGTTAAAAAAATATTCAGAGCTTACAGCAAGATCTTATGCTGAAACTCAAAAATATTTAAAGTACTTTTCAATAAATCCACAAGGAATGAAATTGTGTATATTAGTTTCAGAAGAAAATTATGTTTGGGATTATGATAATATAACACCTAATAGAGCAATTGATGATTCAGGAACAAAAGATCCTGCAGGTGTTGAATTATTACCAGATGATTATGCAACAGCAACAAGAGTAGAATCAACATTTAAAATAAAAGAATATGAATATTTAAACTTGTTAGAACAAACAGCAACACCAGTAAACTACTTTCTTGCAATGCAAATGATTTCACAAAACGAAGATTTTATGAATGAGCTTCTTGATAAATGTAATAGTGATTCAAAAATCGAGATTGGTTTTTTAGAATCAACAGAGACCGACTTTATTCATTATAATTATGGAACAGATGCTAAAGATGTAATAAGAGGTGGAAAATTAAGTACATATCAAGTTGATACTTGGAATAGATGGGATTGTTGTAAAGATATAACAACAACAACAACAGATTCAGAGGGAAATGTTACTAGCCATACAGAGGAGAAACCTCATTCTGGAAAAGAGTTAGTAAATAAACAGATAGGAGATTATATTGGAAATGAAGATGAAGTTTATGCAACATGTTTAAAGTATGCAGGATATGAATTAAAAGATTTTTTGAATGTAAAAATAAAAAATACGGGAGATTTATATTTAATAAGAGCTGAAACATGGAATATGAATTACCAATTAAAACCTAAAGTTGGAGGAATAGAAAGGCCATTTAAGAAATTAAATAGTGTAAAGAAAATTGATATAAAACCAGATCCTGTACCATATGTTGAAAGACTAGAGCCATATGAAGAAAGAAGAATTGGAAGACATAATTGTGATGCTAATCATTATAGTAATCTATATGAATGGAAAAATACGCATTTTTATATATACGAAGGAAAAGCTGAATGGACAAATAAATATAATATTTATACAGTTATAGATGGTGAATATAAAACAGATTTTATAATAGGATTAATAAAAAAATATCCACAAGTTCAAAATAATTTCACATCAGCTGCTAGTTTATTATTTTCTTTATTGGAGCAAAATGGAAATACACAAGAATTAGAAAGATTTATGAGAACAGTTATAACTCAAGTAACAGGTAATCAATATTTAACAGAAAATACTCAAAACTTGAATTATGATTTTGCAGTAGGATTATCAGAAGATTCAATGTATAGTTTTAATATTAATTCAAATGATACTAGTGCAACACCAAAAAGTTATAAAGTAGATACAGATTCGTCTGCAAGTAGTTCTAATGGACCAAAAATGTCTGGAGGAAGCGGAAAAACAAAATGGACATTATCAAAATTAACTACAATAAAAACAACAGATCAAGATGGAGAATTTATTTCAAATAGGCAATATTATTATTTTAAGCAAGGAACAGGAACTAATATATGTGGTAGAGCATCTCTAGCAATATGTTTAAGTGGATTAGGAATAAAGAATCCAAGTACAGGACAACCATATACGCCAACAGAGATAAGTCCCAATAATACAAATGCATGGTTTTCATGGATGAGTTCCGTAGGAGCAACAGGAGTAAGATATACAAATAACTTAAAAGCAAAACTAATTGAACAATTAAGTACAGGAAATCCTGCAATAGTTCATATAAAAGCAAATTCTGATCCAAGTAATATTTATAATACAAAGGGTGGACATTTTATTGCCGTTGTAGGCTTAAAATATGAAGGAGATGCATTAGCATATGTATTGGATCCAGGAAGTTCAAGAGCTACAAGAACAGAAAATTATATTAATATAAATAAGATATTAGCATATGCAGATGAAGTAAGAACAGTAAAATTAAAATAAATATATTTCAGAAAGGTATTTATAAATGAATAATAAAAATATATTTAAATATTTAATAATTATAGCAATTGTAGTATTAGTAATTGTAGCAACTGTTTTAATTATATTAAATACAAAAGTAAAAAATCCAAATATTCAAGAGGATGTAGGAGAAGAAGATTTACCAGAGCTTGAAATTGATGAAAGTATAGAAAAAATAGATCAAATAAATACATTTTCAATGGTTGAAAAAATTGTAAATTCTAATATAGATTCAAACACTACATTCTTTGCTACTGAAATTTATTTTCAAGAAATAGATGTTGTATTAGCATATAGATTATATGTATTTGGAGAAATATTTGATATTGGAAATCAAAGCTATCAAAATGTATTTTTTGCAATAGACTTTGATGAAGAATCATCAAATTATAAAATAACACAAAAAAAATTAGATATTGAACAATCAGAATATGAACAAATTGCAAAATCTGGTGCCCAAAAATATCTAATAACAGATAATTATAATGGAGAATTTTTACAAGAAGATATTTCAGATAATTTAGTAGTAAAAAGATATTTTGACTATTATAAAATGTTAATGATAACAAATCCAGAAAAAGCATATTCATTACTAGATGATGAATATAAGAAAATAAAATTTGAAAATTATAACAATTTTTATACTTATATTAACAATAAGATTGCTCAAATAAAAGCAATGGAATTAAGTAAACTTCAAGTAAATTATTTTGATGATGAAAAACAATATGTGGCTTATTCAAATTATTCAGATTATTATATATTTCAAGTTAAAGATGTAATGGATTTTTCAGTATTATTAGATCAATATCTTGTAGATATTCCACAATTTGTTACAAAATATGAAGCATCTGATATAAGAATAAAAACAGCTTTAAATATTAATAAATTTATAATGGGAATAAATGATAAAAATTATGCTTATGTATATACATTATTAGCAGATAGTTTTAAAAATAATATTGGAGTAACAGATGTTAATAGTTTAGAAAAATACTTAAAAGAAAATTTTTATGAAAATAATGAAATAGAATTTTTAATATTTGAAGAACAAGGAAGTTATTATACATATTCAGCAACATTAAAAGATAAAAACAGTAGTGTCAATAAAGAAATAAAATTTGTTATGAAATTAGAAGATGGAACAAACTTTAAAATGTCATTCAGTTTTTAAATAGGAGGTGAGAGGTCATATGAATCAAGATCCTAATAATGATAATCAACAGTTAGATGATTTAGAAAATAATCCGTTTTCACAAGCAGAATCACAAGCTGTTGATAAGATGGTTCAACAGGTTCAAAATGTTACTAGAAATATTTCAGAAAAAGCCAAAAAAGCTACACAAGAAGCATTAAAAAAGATTGGAAAAGCAGCAGTAAAAGCAGTTATAAAATTAGGACAATTAATATTAAAATTAATAATGGCAACAGCACCAGTAAGTCTTATTATAATTGGGGTAGTCATTGTTGGAATTTTAATTATGACCCTTTATATGGAATCATATAGTGGATCAAGTAGTGTATTAAGGCGTGATATAGAAGCGGGTGATGCAGATGCATTAGATCAAAATGTATCATTATATGAAACTAATGGATATAGTTCTAATACATATAATGGAGGTGCAGATTTTGATGTTGCAGCTGGACAAAGTATAGTTGCAACAGCGCAACAAATACATGATTACATTAGAACAAATTTATATTCATATCGTAATGGAAATACAATGAATTATCCAACAACACCAGGAGAAGTTGATAGAAGTGGTGGAGGAATAGATTGTAGTACATATATAACATGGATATTAATAATGAATGGATATACCGAATTTAAAGGAAAACATCAATTAACAACATATGATTTTATTCAATGGATAAAAGGTGGAACAGGAAATTATGATCTTTCACATTATGGGTGGACATGGCAAAAAACAAGTGATAGTAATGCAACAATTAATGAAGGAGATTTATTATTAAAAACTTCTAGTTCCGCTCATATAGAATTATATGCTGGAAATGGAACATATGGTGCTGGATCAACAAATGCAATCAGACGTGTAAAGTCATATGTTAATTGTAGTAAACAAAGAATAGTTCAATTAGGAAATTTTGATTATATAATAAAGATTAACAAAAAGAATTAATTTTAATTTTTAGAAAAGGAAAAAATATGAAAGAAAAGAAAAAAATATTTTGGATTATTGGGTTAAGTCTTATTTTACTTACAATATGTATTATTGGAATTATTGTTATAAAAAATATTTATATGAAAGATAAATATATAGATGAAGATGGAAAAGCTACAACCGTAGATACACCTCAAGGAGATGTATATGAAGAGGCAAAATATTCCAAAGAAAAAGTAGCTAATAGTACATATTTCTATAGTATAGAAAAATGTATTAATAATTATTTGAATGCAATAAAAATAGGTGGAGCAGTTGATGTAATTGACTTATTAGATTCAGATTTTATAAAAACAAATAATTTAAATACAAATAACATACTTACTAATATAGAAAGTGCATATACATTCTTAGCAACTGAAATATATGAAACAAGAGATAAAACATTATATTCATATATAGTAAAAGGAACAGAAGATGATGGAAAATATGATAAAGAAAAATATTATATTGTTAATTTGGATTTGTCAAATTATACATATGCAATAATACCTTTATATAAAAATAATTATACAGACATTAATCAAATTGAAGCACATGCTCCTCAACAAATTTCTTCTAATAATCATAATTCTTTTGAATTTTATAGAATTACAAGTGAAGAGATTGCTCAAAAGTATGTTAAATATTATATAAATTTAATTACAAATAATCCAACAAAAGCATATCAAATGTTGGACTCAGAATATAGAGAAAAAAGATTTCAAAATAATTATAATAACTTTATATATTATAGAACTCAAATGTTAAACAATGCAAAATTTGATACAGAAATAAAAAGTGTAACAGAAAGTACTTCTAAGGAAGATAATATTAATTATTCAATAAAGACTAAAAAAGATAATAATTATATTATAAGTGAAAATATACCAATGAATTTTACAATACAACTTGATGAATATACTATTGTATTAGACTCATTTAAAGAGAAATATAATTCAGCAAAGATTGTTACAAAAATAACAACTGATGTTGATAAAGTCATGAAAATGATTAATACATATGATTATATAAATTTATATAATATCTTAGATGAATCATATAAAAATGAGAATTTTAGTGAAATAAATAGTTTTATTTCATATATAACTAGTGAACTTTATAATTCCAATATATATGAAATAAAAAATGTAAAGGTGCAAGGAGATAATTATATAGCTGAAATAACAGTATATGAGAATAATGAAAATGATTCTAATACAAATAATATGAAAATAATAATTCAATTATTAGATGGTACAAATTTTAAAATATTATTTCAAAATTAAAAAATAGAAAAGCTTAAAATAATAAATTTTAAGCTTTTTATTTTTTATATAGTTCTAACAGAAAAATATATGAATATATTTCAGTGTACAAGAATAGAAAAGAGTAGTTAAAATAATTTAATAGAAAGGAAATTTATATGAATAAAAAAAGAATGTTGGGAGCAATAATAACAATTGCATTTGTTGGGATAGGAATATATTTTTTATTTAAAAATATAGAATTAAAAAAGGTTGAAGACGAATATCAAGATTATATTCCTCAAGAAGAAATTTCTGATGAAAATAATCAACAAACAAAAATAATATTATATTTTAAAAATGAAAATGATGAATTAGAAAATGAAATAAGAGTAATTAATGCAAATATATTATTAAAAGAACCAGAAAAGCAATTAATAAATTATTTAATAAAAGGACCTCAAAATAATAATTTACAAAAGTTAATTCCAGATGGAACAAGATTAAATGAAATAAAAATTGAAAAAAATTGTGCAATTATAAACTTTTCAAATGAGATATTAAATTATAAAGATGAAAATGAAAAATTAAAAATTATTAATAGTATAGTGAATACTCTTACAAATTTAAAAGAAATAAATTCGATAAAAATATTGGTTAATGGAAGCGAAAATGAAAATTTCTCTGATGAATATTTGAGAACAAAATAATATTGAGATATAAAATTTTGATTTAAATAGGAAATAAATGTAAAAAAAAATTGAAGATAAAAATTTAAAAATAATATAAAAGCAAGGGAAATCAACAATTTATGGACGATGTATAAAAGAAAAATAGTTATTGGAAATTATGGTATATATGTCCAAATAGAAAAGATATGATATGAAAAATAATTATATTAAAAATAGGGCAGCTAAATTTAATATTGATTTTAAAAAATAAATATTAACAAAAATATATAAATAATAAATTATTTTATTTGGGAAAAATGAACATATAAATAAATAATTTTATTTTTATAATAAAAAAATAAAATAATAATATTATAAAAAATATTTAATTTAAACTAAAAAAATATAAAAAATTTTTAAAAAATTAAATTTATTATTATTATTTTGGCTTAAAAATATTTTATTTATAATAAATATAATATAATATATGAAATAAAAAAATATTACTAAAAAATTACTTAATAAATTAAAAATAAATATTTAAATAAGAAAAAATAATATTATTTTATAAAGTAATTAATTTAAAAATTAAGCAATAATAGAAAAATGAATAATATAAAATCTTTTTAAGAGGAAATAAATGTAAATTGTTTAAATGTATAAATTATAAAGTAGAGTTAAAAGTCTTAGGAAATGGTATGTTAAAATGATGTATTCATAAAAAGTATTTTTGCTCAAAAATTAAATAATAAAAGTACATAATTAAGATATTAAACGATAAATAAATAATATATAAATAGTTAAATATTTTATTAATATATTTAACTATTTATAATATTATGAAATAAATTATTATTTATTTTTGAAAAACTTAAATAATTTTAAATATTGGAAAAATGAATTAAAATTATTTAAAAAATATTCAATTTCAAATAAAGAATTACAAGTATTTTTCTTTAGATTTTTTAAATTAAATTTATTTTTTTTATTATTTTCCATATTAAAATATCCTTTTTTATTATAATATATGATAAATAAAAAAAATAGCATATAAAATAAAAAACTATTTAAAAAAATAAAAAAATATGTTAAAATATATTAGATAAAGAAAGGAAAATAAAACATGATAGGAAAATTATATATAGTAGCAACACCAATAGGAAATTTAGAAGATATTACATTAAGAGCCTTAAGAGTATTAAAAGAAGTAGATTTAATTGCAGCAGAAGATACTAGACAAACATTAAAATTGTTAAATCATTATGAAATAAATAAACCTTTAATAAGTTATCATCGTCATAATGAAGAAACGAAAAGTGAGATATTAATAGAAAAATTAAGAAATGGAGAAAATATTGCTTTAGTATCAGATGCTGGAACTCCAGGAATATGTGATCCAGGAGAAGAAGTGATAAAAAAAGCAATTGAAGATAATATAGAAGTAATACCTATTCCAGGAGCTTGTGCGATGATTAATGCATTAATTGTTTCTGGGATTTCTACAAAAGAGTTTGAATTCTTAGGATTTTTGCCATTAAATAAAAAGTTAAGAAGGCAAAAACTAAAAGAAATAGAGAATTCAAGTAAAACAATAATAATTTATGAAGCACCACATAAAATGAAGACAACACTTGGTGATTTAAAAGAAATATTAAAAGATAGAAAAATAGTATTGGCAAGAGAATTAACTAAAATTCATGAGGAATTTATTAGAAAAAGTATAGATGAATTATTAAGTGAAATAGACACAATAAAAGGAGAAATGATATTAATTATTGAAGGAAATAAAATAGATACAGAAGAATGTAAAAATTTTGATGAAATATCTTTAGAAGATCATTATAAATTATATGAAGAAAAAGGATTAAATAAAAAAGAAATAATAAAACAAATTGCTAAAGATAGAAATGTTAATAAAAATGAGATTTATATGTATTTTTTAGAAAAATAAGAAGCAGGTGATTATTCATCTGCTTCTTCATTCATTGTTGATTGAATTGCACCAATTTTCTCAGCACATTTTGGGCAAACCAATTTATCTTTAAAAGCAATTAAATTTTTTGAATTTCCACAAAAAATACAATTTGGTTCATATTTTTTTAGAATAATTGATGAACCATCTACATATATTTCTAAAGGATCTTTTTCTGCTATTTCAAATTTATTTCTTATTTCTCTTGGAATAACAATCCTTCCTAATTCATCCACTTTTCGAACAATTCCTGTTGATTTCATAACATGTCCTCCTAAAATTATTTTTTCAATTCTCATATATAATAACACAAATATAAAACTTGGTCAATTATTTTTGTAAAAATTTGTTATTTTTTAAATATAAAAGAATATATATTAAATAATAAAAATACAAGATTGGGGAGAAGAAAAGTGTTAAATATTATTTGGCCTATTTTTATAATTATTTCAATTATATATGCTATTATTAGTGGAAATTTAAAAATTTTAAATCTTGCAATTACATCTTCAACAGAAAGTGTAGTTTCTTTAACATTGACTCTTATTGGAACTACTTGTTTATGGAGTGGATTAATTGAGATAGCATCAAATACTAATATAATAAATTATTTGAAAAAAATTTTAAATCCTCTTATAATAAGATTATTTTCGAATTTAAGTCCACAAGTTTATGATAAAGTTGTGATGAATATTATTTCTAATATACTTGGATTAGGAAATGCGGCTACACCACTTGGGTTGCGAGCAATGGAAGAACTTCAAAAAGAAAATCATAATAAAGACTGTTTAAGTAATAATATGATGATGTTAATAATTTTGAATACATCTTCTTTACAAATTATTCCAACAACTATAATTGCTATTAGAACATCATTAGGGTCTAATGATCCAACAAAGATAATTTTTCCTGTATGGTTTTCTACAATATGTGCTGGAATTGTTGGAATAGTGTCTACAAAATTGATAATACGTATAACTGAAAAAGGATGTGAATAAAATTAAGATTATAAATTATATTTCGATAATATCAATACCAATGATTATTTTGATAATAGTTTTAGTTGGAATTATAGAAAAAAAGCCTATTTTTGATTTATTTATAAAAGGAGCAATAAAAGGAATAGAAATAACATTAAAAATTTTTCCTACATTAATAGGATTATTTTTTGCAATTGGATTATTAAATAATTCTGGAATAATAGAATTTGTAACAACATTATTATCTCCAGTATTAAAAATTATGAGATTTCCAAAAGAAATAGTCCCATTAGTAATATTAAGACCGATTTCTGGTAGTGCTTCGATGGCAATTGCTACAAATATAATTGAACAAAATGGAGTAGATTCTAAAATAGGATTGATAGCTTCTGTGATAATGGGAGCAACAGAAACAACATTATATACGATTGCTGTTTATACAAGTTCAATTAAAGTAAAAAAAACACGTTATATTTTGATTGCATCATTATTAGCAGATATAACTGGAATTATTTCGGCAATAATAATTTGTAATAAATTTTTTTAGGCGTATATGCTGGAAATACTGAAATGTATATGGTTTTGTCGATTGCCGTCGAACGATTTTTATTGACAAATAAAAAGATATGGTGTAACATAATTGTAGATTAGCAAGAAGATATTAAAAAATGCTTTTCTAATAAATAAGTTTTTAATCTTGTAAAGGGAATATACTATTTCCCCATAAATCAATAATAATAGATGAAAAACATCTTTTTTGTCATATAGATTTTCTTCAATAATAGGCCCCCAATTTACTATTACCGAAAAAAGACCAATATTATTAATTGTTCCTGTATATTCTCTTTACAATACCATAAAAAATAGGCTCTATTTAAGCCTATGTATATAATTTATAATTTTATTAATTTCCCTGGTAGTTCTCTACTTGCTACAGATAAATTTATCAAATCTGTGTTACAGTTATTTGCTAGTAATTCATCAACTACTGTTTGATATGCTAGTTCTGGAAAATTACTTTCTTTGCTTAAATGTCCAAGAATAGCTGTATTTAAATTGCTATTTTTTAATAAATAAGAAATTGTTTTTCCAGACATAGTATTTGAAAGATGTCCTGTGCTTCCAGCAATTCTAGCTTTTAAATGAAATGGATATTTACAACATTTTAGTACTTCTGTATCATAATTTGATTCTAATAGTAAAAGTTCACTACCTTCTAAATGTTTTACAATGTCATTTGTCATATGACCAATATCTGTTGCAATACTTAATTGATGTTTTTCATTATTTATTGTGAATCCGCATGGATTTGCTGCATCATGTGGAATACTGAAAGGGGTAATTTCTAAATCATTTATATTGAATTTTTCATCAGGATAAAAGTAATTAATATTTTTATTTGATATTTTTTCAGTTTGTGTTGGCATTGCATCAAATGTTTCTCTTGTTGCAAAAACAGGAATATCAAATTTATGTGATATTGTTGATAAACCTTTTATATGATCAGAATGTTCATGGGTGATAAGTATTGCATCAATAGAATTAGGATCTTTTTCTATAGTAGATAAAGCTTCTTCAATCTTTTTACAACTTAATCCGACATCAACTAATACTTTTGTATTTTCTGTTTCGACAAATAAACTATTTCCACTACTTCCACTGTATAAACTACAAAAATTTAGCATATGTATTTCTTCTTTCTAATATTACTCTGTTACTCTTTCAATTCTTGCACCAAGATTTCTGAATTTTTGCTCAATATTTTCATATCCTCTATCAATGTGTTCTAAATTGTAAACTTCAGTTTTTCCTTTGGCTGTAATTCCTGCAATAATTAATGCTGCACCAGCACGTAAGTCTGTTGAATAAACAGGTGCACCATATAATTTATCAACACCTTCAAAAAATGCTGATTTTCCTTGAGCTGTAATTTTTGCTCCCATTTTGTTTAATTCATCAGTATATTGAAATCTTGATTCCCAAATACTTTCTATAATTCTGCTTGTTCCATTAGCAGTTGATAAAACAACCCCCATTTGTGGTTGTAAATCAGTAGGGAAACCTGGATAAGGAAGTGTTTTTATAATAGCATTAGATGGTCTTTTATTACATTTTACTCTTATGCTATCTCCAAAGTCTTCTACTTGACCACCAATTTCAGTGATTTTTGCAGTTATTGATTCTAAGTGTTTTGTTATACAATTTTTTATTAAAATATCACCTTTTGTTGCAACTGCTGCAAGCATAAATGTTCCGGCTTCTATTTGATCTGGAACAACAGAATATGTTGCATTACCAGTAAGTTTTTTTACACCATTAATTTTAATTACATCTGTTCCAGCCCCACGAATGTCTGCACCCATTGTATTTAAAAAATTAGCAACGTCTACGATGTGAGGCTCTTTAGCAGCATTATCTATAATAGTCGTTCCTTCTGCAAGAACAGAAGCAAGCATTACATTAATAGTTGCACCAACAGAAACAACATCCATATATATTGAAGTTCCAACCAATTTTGATGCTTTAGCTGTAATCTTTCCTTGAGTTGTGTCAACTTTTGCTCCTAAGGCTTCAAACCCTTTAATATGTTGGTCAATAGGTCTTGCACCTAATTTGCAACCACCAGGCATTCCAACAGTTACAGCACCTTTACGTCCAAGCATACTTCCAATTATATAATAAGATGCCCTAAATTTTCTTGTTAATTCTTCTGATGCAATAGTTTTATCTATATTTCGTGTATCAATCATAATCTCATTTTGTGTAATCCATGTTATTTTTGCTCCTAGACCTTCTAATATCTTACATGACATTTTTACATCACTTATATTAGGAAGATTTTCTATTGTACAAACGCCATCTATTAAAAGTGTTGCTGGTAATATAGCAACAGCTGCATTTTTGGCTCCACTTATTGTTACTTCTCCATTTAAATGTGTTGGTCCAGTTATTACTAGTTTTTCCAAAAGTATTCCTCCTCGTATTTAAAATAATCACATAAAATATATCATAAAAGAATAAAGATTACAATAGATTTTTAATTTTTTGCAGTGAATAGTCCATTATGTGAAAATACTTCTAATAATTTAAATTTTAGTTTAAATTCAGTTGAAGTTTTGCTTTCTGAAATTAATTCATATGATTCTGAATCTAAATTATTTTCTAGTTTTTCTTTTCCCTCAGAATCAACGATTCCTGAGCTGATATCTATAAAACATAAAGATGGAAACATTACACACCACCAATTTTTTCCTTTTGCATTACCAATTTCTACTCTTAAAGCATCATAATATCCAGCTGGTAATGAAATATCTCCATATGATTTGGTTGGAAAATAAAAATTATTAATTTTTATTTGAACAGGATAATTGTAACCATTTTCAACAATTACATTTTCAGCAATTGTTTGAAATTCATTTTGATGTTGAGTTGCAATTTGTATAGCTTCCTCTTTTGTATTGCAATTTGAAGATAAAGTATTCATATATGAAAGTAAAGCATCTCTTACTTTTAATTTTAATTGTTGATCTTCTTCAGAATCACTATTTGCTAAAACATGTAATCTAAATACAGAATTTGATAGTTCAGAAGATACAGCGTTCGAATAGCTTTGAGCACAAAATATAATATAGATAAATAATAAAAATATTAATATCAAACAAATCCTAGAATAATTTATAAATTTTTTCATAATAACCTCCGTATTAACATATTTGTTAAAAAATATCTTTAAAATAATTTTTACCCAAAAAATATAAAATATACATTAAAAATTTTTTTATACATACTTGACACGCAAAAGAATAAATGGTAAAATTTACCAGTGAACAAAAATCTATTGAAAGGATGGATAATATGGTTTTAGAAGAAAAGAAAGTTAAAAATATTTGTAATTTTTATGTGAGTGAATATCATTTAGAAATTATGCTATTGCCATATATTAGTAAAAAGATAGACAATGAAGAAAATATTACAATAATAACAGAGATTGACTTAGAAAGTACATTAAATGTCGTAATTGAAAGAATAAATTTAGATAAAGATAAAAAAGAAAAAATAAAAAAGATTGGTTGGAATATACAAAATATAGAAAATATCATCCCAAATACAAATGTGATACTTATAGGAAGTAAAAAATTTATAAACGAAAAAGTATTTGAATTGAAAGAAAGACAAGTAGAAAACTTAGAAATTATTGCTTGTTATAATTACAATGAAGTAAAAAATGATATGAAAGAAATTGTTTCAAAATACGATGGAATGCTTAATACATTAGGGATAAATAAGATTTAAAAAAGTTTTTCTTGGGTAACATTTTGTTAATATGTCAAAAATTTTGTATAATCTATTGAATTTTTCGAAAAAATAGTATATATATAACTTATGAACTAAGAAAGGAAGTATACTATGGACGAAAATTTAAATGAAATTAAATGGACATTAAAGAAATACGGACAAGAGCATTTGCTAAATGGATATGATAACTTAGATGAAAAAAAGAAGAAAGAATTGTTAAAACAAATAAATAATATTGATTTTGAGTTGATAAAAAGTTTATATGAAAATACTAAAAAAACTCCAGAAGTAGAGAATTTTGAAATACAGCCAATTGATTATATGGATAAAGAAAAATTATATGATAATTATAAAGAATATCATGCAATTGGTGTAGAAGCTATAAAGAATAGAAAATTAGCAGCTGTAACAATGGCTGGTGGACAAGGAACAAGACTAGGACATAAAGGACCAAAGGGAACTTTTGATATTGGATTAGAATCACACAAATCATTATTTGAATTATTAAGTGATGGCTTAAAAGAGCAAGGCCGTAAGTATGGAGTTACAATTCCATGGTTTATAATGACAAGTAGAGAAAATAATAATGACACAATTGAATTCTTTGCTAAGAATAGAAATTTTGGATATGAAAAAGATAAAAATTTGTTTTTCTTTATTCAAGAAGAATTACCAATGGTTGATATGGAAGGGAAAATATTAATTGGTGAAGATGGACTTGTAAAAGAAGCTGCAAATGGTCATGGCGGAATATATGAGGCTTTAGTAAAAAACGGAATGACTAAAAAAATGAGAGAATTAGGTGTTGAATGGGTATTTATTGGTGGTGTTGATAATTGTCTAGTAAAAATGGTAGATCCAGTACTTATGGGAATTGCTATAGATAAAAAAGTAACTGCAGCAGGAAAATCAGTAGTAAAAGCAAACCCAAAAGAAAAGGTTGGAGTTTTTTGCAAGAAAAATGGAAGACCATCAGTAATTGAATATACTGAAATACCTGATGATATGTCAGAACAAGTTGACGATAATGGAGAACTTGTTTTTGGAGAATCTCATATTTTGTGTAATTTATTTAATATTGATGCAATTGAAAGAATGGGAAATAAACCATTACCATACCATACAGCTTTTAAAAAAGCAACATATATAGATAAAGATGGAAATAAAGTAGTACCAGATGGACCAAATGCATACAAATTTGAAGCATTTCTATTTGATGCTTTTGGAGAATTAGATGATATGGCTATATTAAGAGTAAAAAGGGAAGAAGAATTTGCTCCTGTAAAAAATGCAACAGGAACAGATAGTCCAGAAACAGCAAGAGAGCTATATAGAAAATTCTATAATTTAAAATAATATATAATATTGCTACTGGTTTAAAATCAGTAGCTTTTTTAATAAATACGAAAGGAAGAATAAAGATGGATTATTTAAAAGAATATGAAAGATGGTGTACAGAACCAGCATTTGATGAAAAAACAAAAAAAGAATTATTAGAGATAAAAGGAAATGATGAGGAAATAAAAGATAGATTTTATAAAGAACTTGAATTTGGTACAGCAGGTTTACGTGGAGTAATAGGAATGGGAACAAACAGAATGAATAAATATACAGTTGGAAAAGCAACACAAGGATTAGCTAATTACATAATAGAACAAGGAACACAAGATAAAGGTGTTGCAATTAGTTATGACTCAAGAAGAATGTCAGATGAATTTAGTTTACAAACAGCTTTAATATTAAATGCAAATGGAATAAAAACATATTTATTTGAAAAATTAAGACCAGTTCCAGAATTATCATTTACCGTAAGACAATTAGGATGTACAGCAGGAATAATGATAACAGCTAGCCATAACCCTCCAAAATACAACGGATATAAGGTTTACTGGGAGGATGGTTCACAAATTGTTGCACCAAGAGATAAAGATATAATAGCAAAAGTAAGAGCTATTTCAGATTTTAAAGAAATAAGAACTATAAGCAAAGAAGAAGCTGTAAATAAAGGATTATTTAATGTTGTTGGAACAGAAATGGATGATAAATATATAAATACTTTAAAAAGTTTAGTATTAAATCCTGAAATTGTAAAAGAAGAAGGAAAAAAGTTAAAAATAGTTTATACACCATTACATGGAACTGGAAATACAGTAACATCAAGATTATTAAAAGAATTAGGATTTGAAAATGTATATGTAGTTCCAGAACAAGAAAAACCAGATGGGAATTTTCCAACAGTAGATTACCCTAACCCTGAAGACAAAAAAGCATTTAAATTAGCATTAGAGTTAGCAAAAAAAGTAGATGCTGATGTTGTTCTTGCAAATGATCCAGATGCTGATAGACTTGGAATATATGCAAAAGATACAAAAACAGGAGAATATATGACATATACAGGAAATATGTCAGCACTATTGATTGCAGAATATAGAATTTCTCAAATGAAAGAAAAAGGATTATTACCAGCAGATGGAATGTTTATAACTACAATTGTATCATCTGAACTAGCTAAAGCAATTGCAAAAAACTACGGATTAGAGTGTATTGAAGTTTTAACAGGATTTAAAAATATAGGAGCAGTTATAAAAAAAGCAGAAGAAAAGAAAGATAAAACATATGTATTTGGATTTGAAGAAAGTTATGGATGCTTAATTGGAGATTATGCAAGAGATAAAGATGGTATTTCTGCAGTAATGTCATTGTGCGAGGCTGCTGCATACTATAAATCAAAAGGAATGACTTTATGGGATCAAATGATGAAAATTTATGAAAAATATGGATTCTATAAAGAAGATCAAGTTTCAATAGTATTAGAAGGTGCTGATGGAGCTGAAAAAATAAAGTCTATGATGACAAATATGAGAAATAATTTACCAGAAAAGATAGGAAAATATAAAGTAATTGAATTTAAAGATGTTGAACTTGATGAAATTAAAAACTTAGTGACAGGAGAACAAAGAAAAACAGGATTACCAAAATCAAATGTTTTATATTATGAATTAGAAAATAATGCTTGGTGTTGTGTAAGACCTTCTGGAACAGAACCAAAAATAAAATTGTATATGGGTGTAAAAGCAGATAGTATGGAATCTGCAGAAAAAGACTTAGAAGAATTAAAAGATGCAATGGTAAGATTAGTAAAATAAATTTTAAGAAAGTATGTAAGCAAATATGCATTACATACTTTTTTTCCATCCATCAATATTTCTAGAAATAGCACCAAATAAATTAGCCTTAATTGTAGGAATTTCTTTTTGCCAAGCAAAAATTTCAGCTTTTATATCTTCTCTTTTTGTATTTTCATCCATTGGACAAACTTTAGGCATAACTTGTTTGTTGTATTTTTTTACAAAGTGATTTGTATCTTTTTCAGTTAATAAAATCAAAGGTCTAATCATTGTAATACCACTTCTGTCCATATAACTTTTTGGTGAAAAAGTTGAAATATTTCCAGCATATTTTAAATTCATTATAAAAGTTTCAATTACATCATCTAGATTGTGACCTAAAGCAATTTTGTTACATCCCTCTCTTTGGGCAACAGAATTGATTATACCCCTACGCAAATTAGCACATAAAGAGCAAGGATTTTTTTCTTTTCTAACATCAAAAACAATTTCTTTAATTTGAGTATCTTCAATAAAAAGAGGAACACCAATTTCATCACAATTTTTTTGAAGAATATCTTTATTAAAGTTTTCAAATCCTGGATTAACTGTGATAGCAATTAAATCAAAATGTTTAGGATAAAATCTTTGTAAAGCTTTTAAACCATTTAGCATTGTAATTGAATCTTTTCCACCTGATAAACAAACAGCAATTTTATCTCCTTCATCTATCATATTATAGTCTTCTATAGCTTTTCTCATCTTACTTAAAATATGTTGCATATAAAACCTCCAAACAATTTATAAATCTTAAATATTATAAATCATTTTTCACAATTAATCAATAAAGAGACAAAAAAAGGTTTACAAAATAAAAGCAATGAAGTATAATGTAAAAGAAATGTTCTTATAGCTCAGCAGGATAGAGCAGTCGCCTCCTAAGCGACCGATGGTGGTTCGAGTCCGCCTAGGAACACCATATAAGTATGTTTTCTTAACGGACTCGAAAAGGAGGAACAGAAAATGGTCTAGTAGACCATTTTCCCGACACGGCTCGACGAGTCCGCCTAGGAACACCAATAAAAATTTAAGGAAAAAATAAATATGAAAAAAGATAAAATAAAATATAATTGTTTAACTGGAATAATTCTTATAATATTTAATATCAGTATGAAATTTTTAATATATGGTAATACCGCAATATGGTTAAATGATATGCCAACATACCCTTCTGAAGAAAAATTATCTCCTGAAATTGAAATATTTAAAAGTTCAATGTATAGAATGATTCCATTTCTAATAATAAATGTATGTATAACAATAATATATATACGAAAGATGTATGACAAAAAAATATATAATAAAAAAACAGATGTACTTTTTCCAATTATAATTTTGGTGGTTAATTTAATATTGGTATATTTTTTAATAATTATAAATTATAAAATTGCTGTCTAAATATTTACATATGAATTTTTATATAAAACATTAAAGAATAATAGTGGATAAAATAAGAGGTAGAAATGGAAGAAAAATTCATGAAAGAAGCTTTAAAAGAAGCCAAAAAAGCATATAACAAATTAGAAGTACCTGTAGGGGCAGTAATTGTAAAAAATGGAAAAATAATAGCAAGAGGATATAATCAAAAAGAAACAAAAACAGATACAACAAAACATGCAGAAATAATAGCAATACAAAAAGCAAGCAAAAAACTAAAAGCATGGAGATTATTAGACTGTGAAATGTATGTAACATTAGAACCATGTTCTATGTGTGCTGGAGCAATAATTAATTCAAGAATAAAAAAAGTATATTATGGAACATCAGATAATAAAACAGGAGCAGTTGGATCAGTGTTAAATTTATTTGAAGATTTTACATTTAATCACAAAGTAGAATATGAAAAAAATATAATGCAAACTGAATGTGAAAATATATTGAAACAATTTTTTAAGGAGTTAAGAAAAAATAAAAATGTATAAAAAATCAACTCAAAAGATAATTAATAGAATTATTTTTATAGTAATAATATTTGCAATATTATGTGGTATAGGAATATATATATTAAAATATGAAGTTCAAGGAGAGACTAATATACCATTTGAAATAACAAAAATAGCTATAGCTCAAAGTGTAAATGGAATAGAAAATGAAGGTCATCAAGAAAAATGGAATTTTAATGTTTCTGAAAATAATGATATATATATATATTTGGAAAAAAATTCAAGATACAATAAAACTGAAATAATAAAAGATGTAACTATAAATAATATAAAAATTAATAAAACAGATTCAATTGGAGAAACTAAAATATACAAACCAGTTGAAGATGAAAAAGTAATGTTTAAAAATACAAATGAAAATGAAACAGAAGAAATAGTATACACAGGTGAGCTGGAATCAAATATTAAGCAACAAAAAATTTCTAATCAAGGTGGAATAATTGCATTTAGATATGCAATTAATAATTTATCAAATTATATTTCTAATGAAAATGAAGAAGTTGATTATGGAAAATTATTACAATTAACAAATATAAAAGAAGAAAATATAAAAACAACAATTTCATTTGATTTTATGATAACATTAACAACAAACAGAAAATATCAAACTAATATACAAATTGATATTCCAGCCAAAGAGGTTATAGAAAAAGGAGTAGCTGGAATAGAATTAACTGAATTTAATAATCTTATTTTTAAAAGAATAGAAAATTAAAAAACTTTAATAAATTACTTGCAAAAACAAAAATTGCATTGTATAATATGGAGGGTATGAGAGCTAACCTCTGTATGGAAAGCAAACTCAATAAAAGCCTATGAACCTTGTCAGGTCCGGGAGGAAGCAGCAATAAGTAGATACTTTTATGTGGGCGTTGTTTTCCATAGAGAGATTAGAATTCATATCATTTTTTATATAAAGGATGTGAAAATATGGGGTACACAGCTCTTTATAGAAAGTTCAGACCACAAACATTTTCAGAAATGGTAGGTCAGGAACATATAACAAGAACTTTAAGAAATCAAATAATTGCGAATAGAGTAGGGCATGCGTATTTATTTAATGGTGTCAGAGGAACAGGAAAAACAACATCAGCAAAAGTATTAGCTAGAGCTGTAAATTGCTTAAATCCACAAGATGGAGAGCCATGTAATGAATGTGAAATATGTAAAGCAGCACTAGATGGATCATTAACAGACATAGTAGAAATGGATGCTGCTTCAAATAATAGTGTTGAAGATATACGTTCAATAAGAGAAGAAGTTAATTTTTTACCAACAAAAGCAAAATACAGAGTTTATATAATTGATGAGGTTCACATGTTATCACAAGGTGCATTTAATGCATTATTAAAAACATTAGAAGAACCACCAGAACATGTAAAATTTATTTTGGCAACAACAGAACCACAAAAATTACCAGCAACAATTTTATCAAGATGCCAAAGATTTGACTTTAAAAGAATTCCAGATGAAGATATAATAAAAAGATTAGAACTTGTATGTAAAGAAAGCAATGTAAATGCAACAACACAAGCATTAAATATTATTGCAGCACTATCCGAAGGAGCAATGAGAGATGCGTTATCAATATTAGAGAGATGTATTCAAGATGGTGAAAACAACATAGATGAAAATAAAATAAAAGAACTTGTAGGAATACCAAAATTACAATATATTCATTGCATTACACAAGCAATAGTCGAATATAATATTGATGAAGCAATGGAAACAATAACCAAAGTTTTAAATGAAGGAAAAGACTTAAATAATTTACTTTGGGAAATTATAAAATATGTAAAAGATATTTTGATGGTAAAAACGAATCAAAAATTAACTATTTATAATGACGAAGATTTTACAAGATTACAAGAATTATCAGAAAAAGTTACCAAAGAAAGAGCAATAAGGTTAATATCAGAATTATCAGAACTTGAAAATAATATGAAACAGTCAACACAAAGGCAAATTGTTTTTGAAGCTGGAATTATTAAATTATGTGATAAAGAAATATCTAATGCTCCAGTTGGTGGAGACAGTGGAGGAAATGGTGATATTTATGCAAGATTAGATAAAATAGAAAATTATTTAAGATCTAGTGGTGGAACTACTAGGGCTAGAGCACCTCAGGCAAATAGAACAACCAATCAAACACAAAATCAATCGAAATCCACTACTGATGCTATTGCTGGGATTGGAAAAAATAGTAAGCCAGCACAATATTGGAAAGATATAGTAAATAATCTAAAACAAAATGGAAAAATAGTATTATATACAAATTTAATAAATACTAATGCCGTAGAAGTAAATGATATGACTATAGGAATTCAATTTCCAGGAGGGATAACTCCCTTCGGAAAGGCAGTTTTGGAAAAACCTGAAAATAAACAAGAATTAATAAAACAAGTTTCTGTTGCATGTGGAAAAGAAATGAATATAAAATTTATAGATACTAAACCACAAGTACAAGAAGCAAGTGAAGAACAAGAAATATCTAACTTTGCAAATGGTTTTGATATTCCATTTGATGTAGTAGAATAAATTTTAAATTAGGAGGAAAAGCAAATGTCAAAAAGAGGAGGATTCCCAGGAGGTATGGGAGGATTTGGTGGAATGAACATCAATAGTTTAATGAAAGAAGCAAAAAAAATGCAAGCAGATTTAGAAAAAAATCAACAAGAATTAGCTGAAAAAGAATTTGAAGCATCAGCTGGGGGAAATGCAGTTTCAGTAAAAGTAAATGGTCAAAAGCAAATATTAGATTTAAAATTGCAAAAAGAAGTAGTTGATCCAGAAGATGTAGAAATGCTACAAGATTTAATTGTTACCTGTATTAATCAAGCATTTAAACAAGTTGATGATGCACAAGCAGCATCAATGGGAAAATTTAATATACCAGGAATAATGTAATAATATAAGCAGAGCATTGTCTCTGCTATAATTGTCTAGGAGGAAAAGAAAATGTCAATGTATTCACCATCAATAGAAAAATTAATAGAAAGCTTTGAAAAATTACCTAGTATAGGTAATAAAACAGCAGCTAGATTAGCATTTTATATATTAAATGCATCACAAGAAGAAACTGATGAATTTGTGAATGCAATTGTAAATGCAAAGAAGAATTTAAAATATTGTAGTAAATGTTGGAATATTTCAGACACAGATCCATGTCCAATATGTGGAAATCCCAAAAGAGACCAATCACAGATATGTGTAGTAGAAGATGTGAGAGATATTGTGGCAATGGAAAGAACACATGAATTTAGAGGAGTATATCATGTTTTACATGGTTCAATATCTCCAATGAATGGAATAGGACCAGATGATATAAAAATAAAAGAATTATTAGCTAGGCTTATGGATGGTCAAGTAAAAGAAGTTATATTGGCAACAAATCCTAGGGTTGAAGGTGAAGCAACAGCTATGTATTTATCAAAATTAATAAAACCATTAGGGGTAAAAGTAACAAGAATTGCTCATGGAATTCCTGTTGGAGGAGATTTGGAATATACTGATGAAATAACACTTACAAAAGCATTAGAGGGAAGAAGAGAATTATAAAAAAGACACTTCAAAAATGAAGTGTTTTTTAATTATTTAATAATATTTTACATATATCATTTGTTGAATTTGGTTTTGAAATTGATTTTGCATTATTACTCATTTCTTCTAATTTTGAAGAATCAGATAATAAATTATTAATAATTTCTTCTACATTATCATCTTTTTTTAACCAAATTGCAGTATTATGATTAACTAAATATTCAGCATTTTCTTCTTCTTGACCTGGAATAGGATTTATAACAACAATTGGTAATCCTGAAGCAAGGCTTTCAGAAGTAGTAAGTCCACCAGGTTTTGTTACAACTAAATTAGAAATACTCATAAATTCGGGTACTTTATTTGTATATTCAAATATTTGTACATTTGCTTCTTTGTGATTTTCTATAACAATATTTTCAAAAGCTTCTTTCATTTTTCTATTTTTTCCTGAAATTGCAATGATTTGAATATCAGCAGAATCTTTTACAAATGTCTCAAAAACTTTTAAAGTATAATTTTTTCCAAGCCCAAATTCTCCTCCACCAAAAAATAATACTACTTTTTTATTTGGATTTAAATTAAAATCTATAAATAAAGATTTTTTATCATATTTATTTAAAAATCTTTCTGAGATAGGAATTCCAGTAACAAATATTTTATTTGCTGGAATATTTTTACTCATTAATGTTTCTTTCATTTCTATATTAGATACAAATAAATAATTAATATATTCATTATAAACAAGCCATTGATCATGTGATGCAAAATCTGTTAAAATTGTTGCTATTTTTGTATTTAATTTATGATGTTTTGTTAAATAACCACACATTTGGCTTGCAAAAGGGTGTGTACAGATAATTAAATCTGGTGATTTTTCTTGTAATAATTTATTTATTTTTATAGATAATAATTTATTTGAAGTTGTACTTATGTGAGCAAGAGGACCTTTTTCGGATTTCCAATATATGCTTCCATAAGCCTTCGGAAGTTTTTTTGCCATTTCAGCATAAGCTTTTGTTGTTATTTTATTAAATTCTTTATTTGCATATTCCATAAAATCTATTAATTCAACATTAACATTTTTATAATATGTATTTATACAATTTTCTATTGAACGAGCGGCAGATAAATGACCACCACCATATTTTGCGTAAAAAATAATTACTTTCATTAGTTAGACCTTTCCATATAAATTCAGAAATATTTTAGCACAAAAAAATAAATAATTGTATAATTTTTTGAAAAAAATGAAAAAATAAGAAAAAGTTAATAAGTGAGGAGATATGAAAATGAATAATTCAAAAAAAGTGTGGAATGTTATTGCAATAATTGCTATTGTTATTGCAGTAATCTTAGGGATAAATTTGTATAATAAAAATACATCATATGCGAATGTGGTACAAAATGATAATAATAAAGCTTTTTATGAGGTTGTAGATAGAATTCAAAATTCAAAAATTTATTTAGCAAAATCTATGATATCAAAAGAAGCGAGACATGGTGCAAAAACACTTATGGAAGTATGGAGAGAAACAGATTTAGCAACATGTTATTTAAGTATGGTTCCAATAGAAAGTCAAGAAATTGAAAATACAGAAAAATTTTTAAATCAAGTAAGTGAATACAGTTATACTATGGCAAATAAATGTATAGATGGACAAGATTTATCAGATGAGGATATGGATAAAATACAAGAACTATATAATTATGCAAATGATTTATCAAATACATTAAATGAAATGATTACAGAATTAAATAATGGAATTATAAAATGGGAAGATTTAAAAAAGAATGCAGAAGGTTCAGATATATCAGAAGTAAGTAATTTTAATATGGTAGAACAAAACTTTCACGAATATTCAGGATTAATCTATGATGGGGCATTTTCTGAACATATAACAAGTGAAGAAAAGAAAGGGGTAACAGGTAATGATATTTCAGAAGAAGAAGCAAAAACAATTGCAGAGGAATTTATTGGAAAAGATAAAATAAAAGAAACAAAAAATAATGGATATGTTGAAAATGGAAATATACCAGTATATAGATTTGAAGTAACGACAAATGAAAATAAAAAAATAGGAATATCAATTTCCAAAAAAGGTGGACATCTTGTTTATATGAATTATGATAGAGAAACAAATGGTGAAAATATAACAGAACAAGATGCAATTCAAAAAGGAAAAGAATATTTACAAGCAAAAAAATATGAAAATATGCAAGAAACTTATTATATGAAAAATGATGGATATATAGTTATAAATTATGCATATAAACAAGGAAATATAGTTGCATATCCTGATTTAATTAAATTAAAAATAGCATTAGATGATGGTGAAATAGTTGGTGTTGATGCAACAGGATATTTAAATTGTCATTTTGAAAGAGAAATTCCAAGTAATTTGATTTCAATAGACGAGGCAAGAAAAAATATTTCAACAAAAGCAGAATTGTCAAGTGAAAAGTTAGCAATAATACCAACAGAATTTAATACAGAAGTATTATGTTACGAATTTAAAGGAAAAATAAATGAAGTAGAATTTATTGAATATATAAATGCTCAGACAGGAAAAGAAGAAGATACATTAATAGTAACAAATACTGAAAATGGAATATTGACAGAATAAAATTCTAAATTTTGAAAAAATTGTTTTAATAAAAAAATATCTTTTGCAGATAATATAATTGAAAATATTAAAAATATATTTTCAAAAACGGTCCGTAAAATAACAGATTAAATTTGAAAGGAGAGCTTAGTATGTCAAGAAGTAACAAATTAATATCTGAAAACTTACGAACAGAAATTGCAAAAGAACTAGGTGTATATGATCAGGTAAAAAAAGACGGAGGAAGTTGGGAAAATGTTTCCTCAAAAACATGTGGTAATATAGTTTCAAAAGCTATAGAAATTGCAAATAGAGCTGTTGAAAATCAATAGTTTTTAGATTATAAGCATTTGAAATATCTAAATTAGATATTTTAAATGCTTATTTATTTATAGTTGCAATTTATAGATAAATAGAATATAATAAGTCAAAACAATAGTATACCGAAAGGACGAAAGTTGAATGAAAGTAAAAGAAATATTAAAGGTTACAAAAGGAAAAATGTTATTTGGAAATGAAGAATTAGAAGTTGAAAATTTTTCAAAAGATACAAGAACAATACAAAAAGGTGATATATATATTGGAATAAAAGGAGAAAAATTCGATGGGAGTAATTTTTGGAATCAAGCACTAGATGCAGGAGCTACGGCTGTAATAATTTCTAATATACAAATATCAAAAGAAGAAAAAGAAAAATATAAAGATAAAACTATAATACAAGTTGAAGATACATTTGAAGCATTATACGAAATTGCAAAATATAAGAGAAGTTTATATAATATTCCAGTAATTGCTGTTACAGGAAGTGTAGGAAAAACAAGTACAAAAGATATAATAGCAAGTGTAGTGAGTCAGAAATATAAGACATTAAAAACAGAAGGAAATAACAATAATAATATAGGATTACCATTAACAATATTAAAGTTAAAAGATCATGAAGCATTGGTTGTAGAAATGGGAATGAATCATTTGGGAGAAATAAGTTTATTGACAAATATAGCAAAACCAACTTTAGCTGTAATAACTAATATTGGGACATCACATATAGGAAATTTAGGGTCAAGAGAAAATATATTAAAAGCAAAACTTGAAATTCTAGAAGGAATGAAAATTCCAAGAGTAATCATAAATAATGATAATGATTTATTACATAAATGGTATGAAGAAAATAAGGAGAAAATTGAAATACATACATACGGAATAAACAATTCAAGTGATGTGATTGCAGAAAAAATTGAATTAGGAGAAGAAAAAAGCAAATTTGTAGTTAAAACTTCATCAGAAAAAGTTAACATAGATGTTCCTGTTGGAGGCGAACACTTTGTATATAATGCATTATGTGGTTTTATGGTTGGAAAAGTGTTAGGATTAACAGCAAAAGAAATTCAAAATGGAATATCAAAATTTGAATTAACAAAAAAGAGAATGGATATAAGAGTTTTAAAAAATGGTGCTACATTAATAAATGATAGTTATAATGCAAGCTATGAATCAATGAAAGCAAGTTTGAAATATCTTTCAAGCCGTACGGATTTAAGAAAAATAGCTGTTTTAGGAGATATGTTAGAGTTAGGAGATTTTTCTAAAGAACTACATGAAAAAGTTGGAGAAGAAGTGGCTAATGATAATATAGATGTGTTAATATGTAGAGGAGAATTTGCTAAAAATATTATTTCAAAAGCAAATAAAAATAAGAAAACACAATGTATTTTATTACAAAATAATGAGGAAATTTTAAGCAAATTGCAAGAAATTTTAAAAGAAGGAGATGGAGTTTTAATAAAAGCTTCAAATGGCATGAAATTTTATGAAATTTGTCAAAAACTATAGATTTTTTCTAAAAGAATTGGTATAATGTGAATACCAATTTTTTTAGAAAAATTTAATTGGAGGATGTCAAATGAAATTTAAGAATTACTATAAAATATTAGAATTAGAAACAAATAAAGTAACAATAGATCAAATAAAATCAGCCTATAGAAAACAAGCGAAAAAATATCATCCTGATGTAAATGTTGGTGATAAATTAGCAGAAGAAAAGATAAAAGATGTAAATGAAGCTTACAGAATTCTTTCAAATCCATCAACAAAAAGAAAATATGATAGAACTTGGAATTATAATGTTGGACGTAGATTAAATCATACAAAGACTTCAGGACAAATGGCTGGTGAAATATTTGGGATGTTTTTTGGAAGCGGAGATACAGCTGAAAGCATAGACAAGCCAAATGAACCAGCAATAAGAGGTGAAGATATTGAAACAGAAATAAATATATCACTTGAAGAAGGATTTTACGGAGCAAACAAAACAATTGTATTTAAAGATTTAGAAAATAAAGACAAAACAATTACTATAAAATTACCAGAAGGTGTACAGGAAAATGAAAAAATAAGATTAATGGGACAAGGCAAGACAGGCAAAAATGGTGGTAAAAATGGAGACATGTTCATAAAAATAAATATAGAAGATAGTAAAAAGTTTAAATTAGATGGAATAAATTTATCAACTATAATTCCAATAACACCATGGGAAGCGGTATTGGGAACTAAAGCAAAAGTTGAATCAATAGATGGAACCCGAACTCAAATATATATACCAAATGGAGTTCAATCTGGTGAAACAATAAAAATCCCTAATAAAGGATATAAAAATGCAAAAGGTGAAAGAGGGAATTTAATAGGAAAATTAGAAATTGTAATTCCAGAAAAAATTACATCAGAAGAAAAAGAAATGTTTAAAAAATTAAAAGAAATATCAAAATTTAATCCAAGAAGTGTCTAAAATACCGAAAAAAGTTTAAAGCTATTGACAAATAAGCATATAAGATGTATAATAAAGTATGGTTGTCGGTAAACATAAGATAAAACTATGGATTAACATAGAAAGAGAGGTAAATAAAAATGGATATGTTACAAGGAAAACATTTTAGTATAACAGATCCAAAAGGAGTAAGTACAGTTATTTATCAAATATATAAAACTAAGAAAGAGTTTTTAAAAGAGTATCCTAAATATACAGTAGAAAGATTAGAATGTTCAGAAGAAATAAGAGGAGAATCTAGAAGAAAGACTTTTTATGTTGATGATCCACAACCACAAGGAAATCAATTAGCAATTTTATCATTTGCAGGAGATAAAGTTATTATTAATTCTGGTGTATTGATTGATGATGAAGTTAGAATTGGTAAAAGTCCATCAGCATTTAAGTTCGATACATTATATTCAGAAGAAGAACAGGAATTTAAAGAATTTAATTATACACCAAATTTAAGAAGAGATATTTGTGTAATTGATCCTGAAACTACAGAAGAAATAAAACCTAGACTTTATTTTGATGAAAAAGAAAATAAAGTAAAGGGAAAGTGTAAATTAAAACCAAATAAGTCTTACTTTGCATTTGAAGTAAGAGGTGAGTAATTAAGGAGGATATTTTACTATGGGAAATCACATAGCAGAAACTAGAAGTGCAGCTGGAATGAGTAAAACAACATTATGTTATACAGGAGTAAGTAAAGAAAGAGAAAATGAAAACCTTAAAGCAACTAGAGCAGCGATAAGAGAAACTTTACCAGTTGATTATATAACAATACCAGCATACAATAATAGTAAACAAAAGCAAGCAGAAGAATTATCAAAATAAAACAAAAGAGAAGGTGATTTACATATGAATTACAAGATTTCAGGAGCAATAAGAAGAACAAGAAAATATTATATAATTTTTGCAATACTATGGGTATTTATATCCATAGTATTAGTCATGCCATTAACAATTGGATTTCATGAGGCACAGATACAACATAATATATCTAAAGGGTTTGAGGTAATAATAGATTCAATACAACATTTAGGAAAATCATTTGGAATATTATCAAGTCAAAAAATCTGGGGAGATTATTTAAAAAATGTTGGATTATTTACAATATTTTATGCAATTTTAATGACAATTGGTTTAATAAGATCTGCACCCAAAAATGAATATACAGATATGGAACATGGATCAAGTGATTGGAGCAGAAATGGTGAACAATATACTATACTTAATAATAAAAAGGGAATAGTTTTAGCAGAAGATAATTATTTACCAGTAGATAAAAGAGGAAATGTTAACGTGCTAGTAGTCGGAGGTTCTGGATCAGGTAAATCAGCATCATATTCAATACCAAATGCGTATCAATTATTAGGTTCTTATGTATTTACAGATCCAAAAGGAGAACTTTATGATAGAACAGCAGGTTATTTAAAACAACATGGATATGAAATAAAAGTATTAAATTTAGTAAAACCACAATATAGTGATGGATATAATCCTTTAAAACATATTTCATCAGAAATAGATGTAGACGTAATTGCAAATACAATAGTAAAAGGTCAAAAAACAGATGGTGGTGGTTCTGATCCATTCTGGGATGATTCAGCAGAGATGTTATTAAAAGCTTTAATATATTATTTAATGGCAGCAAGACCAGAAGAAGAACAAAATTTAGCAAGTTGTGCAGAACTTGTAAGAGCAGCAAACTCAAATGGTGGAAGCAATTTACTTACAGAATTAATAAGCAAATTACCATATGACCATCCTGCAAGAATGAATTATAAATCAATAGAAATCGCACCAGAAAAAACATACAGTTCAATATTAAGTACATTACAATCAAAATTAGGAAAGTTTGATTCAAAAGAAATTGCAGAGTTAACATCAACAGATACAATTAATTTTGAAGATATAGGAAATAAGAAAACAGCAGTATATGTAATTTCATCAGATACACATACAGCATATGACTTCTTATTAACAATATTCTTCTCTCAAATGATACAACAATTATATAATTTTGCAGATGATAATGGAGGAAGATTAAAAGTTCCAACATATTTTATACTTGATGAGTTTGCAAATATTGGAAAAATACCAGATTTTGATAAAAAAATATCGACTTCAAGAAGTAGAAAAATTTCATTTAGTGTAATATTACAGAATTTGGACCAGTTAGAGGCAATATATGATAAATCTTATGAAACAATCATAGGAAACTGTGATACTCACTTATTCTTAGGAAGTAACTCTTTTAAGACAGTTGAATATTTTTCAAAAACATTAGGTGAGAAAACAATAGAAAGAGAAAGTATTTCTATAAGTAGAGATAAACAACATCATAAAACAGGAACAAGTGATTCAGATCAAGTCATGGCAAGAGCTTTAATGACACCTGACGAATTAAGAAGATTAGATAATGATTTGTGTATTATATTTGAAAAAGGAATAAAACCAGTAAAAGCAAATAAATTTTACTATTTTAAGCATAAAATTATGGCAAATAATTTGAAAAATGCAGAAATAAGCCATAATGATATTGGAGAAATTCAACGTGGAAGTTGGAGAAAATTCAATCCATATAATCCATGGTCTGAAGATAAAGCCGAAAAAGAGGCTCAAAATTTAAAGGTAGAATCTTTAGATGATTTATTTGATGATGATTCTAGTAGTCAAAAAGATGAAACAGCAAAAAAAGAAGAAGTAGATAATACAAAGTTAAGTCAAACACTGGAGAATTCAAATACAACAAATAATGATATGATTAGCTTGGGTAATTTAGAATCAGCAGAAAAGAGTCAAAAAGCATCAATAATAACAGATGAAGAGGATTCATATGATTTACAAAAAGAGTTAGAAGCAAAATTTGATGAATTATTTGGACCAATTGATGAAGAATAAAAAATGAATTAAAATGTCTATCTAAGAGGTAGGCATTTTTATTTTGGAATTTTATATAAAATGGAAACAAAAGTTCTAAAAAGTATTGAAAAAACAAAATAAATATAATAAAATAATTACATAAAAATTAACGAAAGAAGGGAAAATATACAATGAGATTTGTACATATAGCAGATATGCATTTTGATATGCAATTTAAAATGCTTTCAGACAAAATAGGAATTGGAGAGCAAAGAAGGTATGATCAAAGAGTTATATTAAGAAAGATAATTAATTATATAAAAGAAAATAATATAAAATATTTTTTTATTGCGGGAGATTTGTATGAAAATCAATATATAAGAACTTCAACAATTGAATATATAAATAAATTATTTTTAGAGATAGATGATACGCAAATATTTATTGCACCAGGTAATCATGATCCATTATTAAAAAATTCATATTATAATAATTTTTTGTGGAATAAAAATGTTCATATATTTGGTCCTAAATTTGAAAGAATAGAGACAGATAATATAGACATATATGGATATGGTTTTGATGATTTTTATTGCTCAAATTTGAATTTCAACGATTTAAAAATATCAAATCCAAACAAAATAAATATATTAGTAATTCATGGAACTTTAGATGGCGCAAACTTAGAAGATATGCAATATAATTCAATGAGTACAAGAATGTTGCAAGAAAAAGGTTTTGATTATGTTGCATTAGGACATATACACAAAAATAATTTTAAAAATGATGGAAAAATAATATATCCTGGTTCTACCATAGCAATGGGATTTGATGAATTGGGTGAACATGGAATGGTAACAGGAGAAATTTCTAAATTAGGAAATAAATTAGAATTTATTAAATTGGATGAATTGGAATTTAAAAAACAAGAATTGGATTGTACAGAATTAAATTCAATAGAAGAAATAATCGAAAAAATAAATTCAATTAATTTAGAAGAAAATAAATTATATGAAATAATATTAATTGGAAAAAGAAATTTTGAAATAAATATTAATGAAATATATAAATATTATTTAGATGAAAAAATAATAAAAATAAAAAATAATACAAAAATAAATTATAATATAGAAAAAATAATTCAAGAAAATAATTTAAAAGGATTATTTGTAAAAGAATTATTAAATAATAAAAATAATTATAATGAAAAAATAATAGAAAAAGCATTAGAAATAGGACTAGAAATTTTAAGTTAAATAATATGGAGGGATTTATTTTGAAAATAAATAAAATAAAAATAAATTCATATGGAAAAATAAAAAATAAAGAAATAAAATTAAATAATAATTTGAATATTATTTATGGAAAAAATGAAAGTGGAAAATCAACAATTTTAAATTTTATTTTTAATATATTATATGGAATACAAAAAAATAAAAATGGAAAAGAAATATCAGATTATGAAAAATATAAACCATGGGATAGTGATGAATTTTCAGGAAAAATAACATATGAATTAGATAATAAAAATAAATATGAAATATATAGAGAATTTAATAAAAAAAATCCAAATATATTTAATGAACAAGGAGAAGAAATATCAAATAAATTTAATATAAATAAAAAAAATGGAAATGAATTTTTTGTTGAACAAACAAATATTGATTCAAAAATGTTTTTAGCAACATCAATATCATTACAACAAGAGGTAAAATTTGGAAAAGATATAAAGAGTATGTTACTACAAAAAATTTCCAACATGTTGGGAACAGGCCAAGACAACATCTCATATAAAGAATCAATAGATAAGTTAAATAAATTACAATTAGAGAAAATTGGAACAGAAAGAACAAAAGAAAGACCAATAAATATTATTAATAAAAAATATGAAGAAAATCAAGAAAAAATAAATCTGTTAAAAATTGAACAAAATTTAAAAGAAGAAAATCAAGAAAAAATAAATCAATTAAAAAAAGAAATAAATGAAAATAAAAATAAAATTAATTTATTCTTAGATGTAAAAAACATTTTTAATAAAAATGAAATTAATAATGAAAAAATAAAAATAAAAGAAAAAATAATTCGAGAAAATAATAACAATAAAAATATAATAAATAAAAATATTAATTTTGAAAATAATAATTATAATAAAATAAAAAATAATAAATTAATTGAAAATAAAAAACAATTAAAAAACAAAAAAATAAAAAAATATAATATAATTTTATTTATATTAATAATAATTAATTTAATTTGGATATATTTGATAAAAAATAAAATAATAAAATATTTAATTATTTTTATAATACCAATTTATTTAATTATTTATTATTTAAAAATAAGAACAATAAATAAAAAAATAAGAGAATTAGAAAAACAAAATAATAATAATATAAAAAATAATGAAAATGAAATTAATAAATTAAAAAATCAATTAAATTTATTAGATAATAATTCTAAAATAATGGAAGAACAAATTGAAAAAGAAAAAAATAAAAATATATATTTATTAAATATTGAAAAACAAAAAATATTTGATAAATATTCAGATATTTTTAATATAGAAAAAATAAATGAAATATTTAATGAAAATAATATTGAAAAAAAAATAAATATATTACAAACGATGATTGAAAATTCAAGTAATGAATTAACAAAATTAGAAATAAAACAAGAGGAATTTGAAGAACAATCTAGTGAAATTGTAAGATTAGAAGAAGAGCAAGAAATACTAGGGAGCCAATTAAAGGAATTAAAAGAAAAGAATGATGCAATTGAGTTAGTAAAAGAAACAATTGAAAAGGCATATGAAAAATTAAAAGAAAATATTAATCCTGAGTTTAACAAAAAATTATCAGAAAATATTTCAAAAATAACTAATGGAAAATATAATAATATTTTATTTAATGATGAACAAGGATTAATTGTAGAATTGCCAAATGGTAATTATGTATCAGCAGATAGGTTAAGTATAGGAACAATAGATCAAATCTATTTATCATTAAGGTTAGCTAGTATAGATGAAATATCTAATGAAAAATTACCAATAATATTAGATGAAGCATTTGCATATTTTGATGATATTAGATTGGAAAATATTATGCTATTTTTATCAAAAGAATTTAAAGATAGACAAATAATTATATTTACATGTACGACTAGGGAATTAAGAATTTTACAAAATAATAATATTGAATTTAATTTTATTGAACTTTAAAATTTTAATAAATTAAATGACATAAAAAACACTTGAAAAACCATTAAATGTATAGTATAATAAATAATGTTAAAAATTGGAGAGTAGAAAAGGAGAATAATTTTATGTTTGACAAATTAGAAGCTGTTGAAGCTAGATATGAAGAATTAACTAAATTAATTAGTGATCCTGAAATTATAGCAAATCAAGCAGAATGGCAAAAATTAATAAAAGAACATAGTTCAATAGAAGAAGTTGTACAAAAATATAGAGAATATAAAAAAGAAAAACAACGTATGGACGAAGCAAAAGAAATGATGGAAGATAAAGAATTAAAAGAACTTGCTGAAACTGATTATTATGAGGCAAAAGAAAATTTACCACATATTGAAGATGAATTAAAAGCATTATTAATTCCTAAAGACCCAAATGATGATAAAAATATTATTTGTGAAATCCGTGGTGGTGCTGGAGGAGAAGAAGCAGCATTATTTGCGGCAACATTATTTAGAATGTATTCAATGTATGCAGAAAGAAAACACTGGAAAATAGAAATATTAAATGAGAATGAAACAGAATTAGGTGGATATAAAGAAATATCATTTATGGTTATTGGAAAAGGTGCATATAGTAGACTAAAATTTGAAAGTGGTGTACACAGAGTTCAAAGGGTTCCAGATACAGAAAGTAGTGGAAGAATTCATACATCAACAGCAACAGTAGCTGTATTACCAGTAGTTGAAGATGTTGAAATTGAAATAAATCCAGCAGATATTAAAATGGAAGTATTTAGAGCATCTGGTGCTGGTGGACAACATATTAATAAAACATCATCAGCCGTAAGACTTATACATGAACCATCAGGAATTGTTGTAGAATGTCAAACAGAAAGATCACAATTACAAAATAGAGAATATGCAATGAAAATGTTACGTTCAAGATTGTATAATATAGAGAAAGAAAAACAAGATTCTGAAATAGCAAATGCAAGAAAATCACAAGTTGGAAGTGGAGATAGAAGTGAAAAAATTCGTACTTATAATTACCCACAAGGTCGTATTACAGACCATAGAATTGGTATGAGTATTTTCCAAATGGAAAACTTCTTAAATGGTGATTTAGATGAAATGATAGATAATTTAATTGCAGCAGATAGAGCAGATAAATTACAAGGTGAAGAAGAATAATTTATAAAAAATACCACATATTGGTGGTATTTTTTATTTATGGCTGGAAAACATTATGTAAATATAGTAAAATAAAATTGTAAGGGAAAATCCTTATAAAATTTTTCGAGCTTAAATTAGGAGGAAAATTGAATGAAAAAACAATTGAGAATCAAGCAATTAATTTGGGAGGTGGTAGATCTTATTTCTAAATTCTTTAAACCGTACGGTTTGAAAGATGAATTACTTGAAGTTCCAACTGATATCAAACGGATGGGAACTAAAGTAGAATTGATGGACTTTGGTATGAGCATTATTTCTCTTATTTTCGCATTTATGCTTAAAATAACCAATATGATGATTGAGTATAAATTTATAGTATTTGGAATTGTCTTATTCATGTTATATCGAGGTCAAGATGTAATAAATGAAGCATTTTATCTTTGGGAGAGTTCAGAAAATAAAAAGTTTGATCTAATTTTCGAAGATGAAATAGTTTTGAGAGGAAGTAGAATTATTGGAAAAACTGCAAATAAAGTATTAAAATTTGATTCTAATAGTAAGTTGTATACTACAATGAGTAATGAGTCTGTATTAAATACTATTAAGCAGTATTTGCAAAATCTTTGGAAGTTAAAAATTCAAACATTTTTTGACTTCTTGGAAATTATGAGTGTTTTGGTAATGCTATTTATAGCAATTGCAACTAATACAACAATTTCACAATCTGTTTTTGTTCCATTAGTTTTAGGATTTTGTGTTATTTCATTTTTTAGTGTAACATATATAACTTTAAGTACAGAACAATATTATCAAAGGTATAAAAAGTACAATAATGAGCAATCTGTAATTGTAAATGATTTGCTAAGAGTGCCAACTATTGTAGAAAAAGATATGGAGATGAGAATCGGAAAATTTCAGAAGAGTATTGCAGAGAAAAATCAAAATGTAAAGAGTTATCACAAAAAAATAAATCTTTCTAGAATTTTTATTTCTGCAACACAGGTATTTGCTCAATATGGTGTTATAATAGGATATTTGATTGGAGTCGATTGGAATACAATTAATATTGGTACTATTTCTGAAATAACAGCAACACTTATAATCGTAGAAACAGCATTAAATAAAATTCAAAAAATAGCAGTTATTATGAATAACCATAATGAGAGAGTTATCATAATGAATAAAGAAGAGCAAGATATGGAATTGATTCTTAAGGTTTATCATGAGGAAGAGGAAAAAAGAAAAACAACTCACAAAATTGAAAATCTTAGAATTAAACCATTTGCAATTCGATATTTGGAAGAGTCTGAAAATGATAAACCATTTACTCTTACATCAAAGAATGAAATAAATATTAAAGATGGAGAAATTGTTATTTTATATGGTCCGTCTGGTTCTGGTAAATCGACATTTATGAAAATACTTACAGAACGGATCCGAGTTGAAAAGAGTACAGACATTCCCTCAACGTCCAGATTCTTGTTTTATGATGAAAAACTTAAATTTGGAAGTTTAAATATTTTTGATGAACTATTTTGTTGTAGTGAAAATCCAGATTTGGTAAAAATGCAGGAAATCTTGGAGAATCTTCATTTGTGGAGTGAAATAAAAGCCAATTGCTTTGAAGTTTGGAAATGGATGAAACAAAAGCAATTTGATCAATCTCTTTCAAATGGTCAAAAACAGAGAATGATTCTTGCAAAAATGCTTTATTGGCTTGATGCAAAAATTGATGTTTTGGTGCTTGACGAATGTACATCTGGTCTTGACGATAAATCTGAAACAGATTCTGCAGATGCAGAGCGAATTTTAGAGTATATTGTGAGATTTGCAAATTCTGATAAGAAAAGAATAGTTATTATTTCTACTCACCAGAATATTGATGGTTTTAAGAAAAATCTTGAAAACGAGTATAGCTTTAGAAATTTAAAATTTGCAAAAGAAGGAAAAATGAATTTAGTAAGAGAGATTTAAAATAATTGTTTTCTCAGTAAAGAGGGTGCATTGCACCCTCTTTTTCTGAAAATTGTAATAAAAAAATATTGTGAAAATATAAATTAAAAAAAGGTTATAAGAGAAAGGCTTGATTAATGGAAAATATTATAAATACAACTATTTTAGGATTGTTTTTTGGAACTATAGGAACAACTGTAGGAGGAATTATAGGATGTACAATAAAAAATACATCAAATAAATTTTTAAGTTTTATTTTGTCATTTGCGGCAGGATTAATGATGTCAGTAATATGTTTTGATTTAATACCAGAAGCATTAGAAATAAGTAATATAACACAGACAATAATCGGAATAATTTTAGGAATAATTGCGATGATATTTTGTGATGTTATTGTAGATAAAAAATTTAACACCAGAAAAATAGATACTAATATAGCAAGTAATTTATTAAAAACTGGAATAATAGTAAGTATAGGATTAGCAATACATAATATTCCAGAAGGACTTGCAATAGGATCTGGTTTTGAAGCATCAACTAAGCTTGGATTATCCCTAGCATTAGCAATTTGTTTTCATGATGTTCCAGAAGGAATCTCAATGGCATTACCAATGAAAACAGGTGGAATGAAAGTATATAAAGTAATGCTTTATGTAATATTATCTGGAATTGCAACAGGAATTGGTGCATTGATAGGAGGTATTATAGGAAGAATATCAGAACAGATAATATCATTATGCCTAAGCTTTGCGGCTGGGGCGATGCTTTATATAGTATCTGGAGAGCTTGTTCCAGAATCTAATAAATTATATCATGGCAGAATGACAGCATTAGGAAATATATTTGGAATTGTAATTGGAATTATTGTTACGAAATTATAAAATTTTTTATAAAGCTTGATAAGAAATGTCAATTAGTATATACTAAAGAAAAAATAAAAAGTGAGGAAATAAATGATAAAATATGACTTTATAAATTCTAGTAGTGATGGACTAAAGATTGAATTAGCATATACAATTCCAAAAGAGGAGATAAAAGGAATTGTGCAATTTTCACATGGGATGGCAGAACACAAAGAAAGATATTTTAATTTTATGGAATATCTTTCAAACAATGGATATGTTTGTGTAATAAATGATCATAGAGGACATGGAAATAGTGTGAAAGACAAAAAAGATTTGGGATATTTTTATACAGAGGATACAAATTTCATAATAGATGATTTACATGATGTAACGAAATATATAAAGGAAAAATATTCAAATCAAAAATTATATTTATTTAGCCACAGTATGGGAACATTAGTTGCAAGAGGATATATGCAAAAATATGATAATGAAATAGAAAAAATTATTTTATGTGGTACTCCTACCAAAAATCCATTTACACCATTTGCAATATTTATGGCATATATATTTAAAATTATAGGAATGGGAAAAAAGACAAATAAAATTTTAAACCATTTGACATTTGATAGCTATAATAAAGGATATAATGCAGAAAATGAATGGCTATCTAAAAATCCTGAAAATATAAGTATTTATAATGATGATGAATTATGTGGATTTATTTTCACAACGAATGGATTTATAAATTTATATAAATTATTAAAAAAAGCATTTGAACCACAAAAATATGAAGTGAAAAATAAAAAATTAAATATATTTTTAATAGCAGGTAAAAATGATCCAGTAATTCAAAGTGAGCAAAAATTTAAAAATTTAGAACAATTTTTAAATAAATTAGGATATAAAAATATAAAAAGTAAATTATATCCTGATTTAAGACATGAAATATTAAATGAAAAAGAATATGAACAAATTTATGAAGATGTATTAGAATTTTTTAAACAATAATATTACCAAAGAAAGTGAGATGATAAAATGTCAAATATAACAAAAATAGCGATGGCACAATCATTAAAGAGGATGTTGTTAATAAAAGATTTAGATAAAATAACAATAAGTGATATAACAAATGACTGTGGAATTAATAGACAAACATTTTATTATCATTTTAAAGATATATATGATTTATTAGAATGGATTTTCACAAATGAAGTTGTAAAAAAAATAGAAAAAGAAACAACAATAAAAAATTGGCAAGAAAATTTTAAATATGTATTAGATTATATGCTAGAGAATAAAAAATTTATTATAAAGACATATAATTCTTTAAGTAGAAAAACATTGTTAGATTTTTTGTTTAAGCAATATAACACTATTTTTATAGATATTATAAATGATGTATCAAAAAATTATAATATTACTAAAGAAAATAAAATATTTATAGCAAATTTTTATAAATATGGGTTTGCAGGAGTAATAGAAAATTGGATAGTCACAGAAATGAAAGAGAGTCCTGAAAATATAATAAAAAAATTAAATATTTTAATATCTGGAAATTTTGAAGAAGCAGTAAGAAAAATGTCTAATTAAAAATGTAAACTAAATTAGACAAAAAATGGATTATGTAAAAAAATTATACATATCCATTTTTTTGTTTATTGAAAACTTTATGTATTATCTATAAGATAAAAGCACATAGTAAAAATAAGGAGGTTGATAAACTATGTATTATAGTAGTGGAAATTATGAAGCATTTGCTAGACCAAAAAAGCCAGTAGATGTAGACAAAAAATCAGCATATATTGTGGGATCAGGATTAGCAGCATTATCTGCAGCTTGTTTCCTAGTCAGAGATGGACAAATGAAAGGAAAAAATATCCATATTTTAGAGAAAGACCAAATACCAGGAGGAGCTTGTGATGGATACTTATATGATGGATTAGGATATGTAATGCGTGGTGGAAGGGAAATGGATAACCATTTTGAATGTATGTGGGATTTATTTCATTCAATTCCATCAATAGAAACAGAAGGAGTAAGTGTTCTTGATGAATATTATTGGTTAAATAAAGAAGATCCAAACTATTCATTAATGAGAGCAACAATGAATAGAGGAGAAGATGCACATACAGATAGAAAATTTGATATATCTGATAAAGGTGCAATGGAAATAATGAAATTATTCTTTACACCAGACGAAGATTTATATGATAAAAAAATAACAGATTATTTTTCAGATGAAGTATTAAATTCAAATTTCTGGTTATATTGGAGAACAATGTTTGCATTCGAAAATTGGCACAGTGCATTAGAAATGAAATTATATATAAAAAGATTTATACATCATATTGGAGGACTTCCAGATTTTACAGCATTAAGATTTACAAAATATAATCAATATGAATCAATGATTTTACCAATGATAGAATATCTAAAAAAATATGATGTTCAATTCCATTATGGTACAAAAGTTGAAAACGTAAAATTTGAAATATCAGATTATAAAAAAGTAGCAAAAAGTATTATAATAACAAAAGATGGAGAAGAATCAAGTATTGATTTAACAGAAAATGATTTAGTATTTATAACAAATGGTGGGTGTGTTGAAAACTCAAGTATGGGAAGTCAAAATACGCCAGCCGTAATGAATACAGAAATAAAAGCAGGTGGAGGATGGGATTTATGGCGTAAAATTGCTGAACAAGATTCTTCATTTGGAAATCCAGACAAATTCTGTTATGATCCAGAATTAACAAATTGGATGAGTGCAACAGTAACAACACTAGATGATAGAATTCCACCATATGTTCAAAAAATATGTAAGAGAGATCCATTTAGTGGAAAAGTTGTTACAGGAGGAATTGTAACAGTAAAAGATTCAAATTGGTTATTAAGTTGGACATTTAATCGTCAACCACAATTTAGAAGCCAACCAAAGGGACAACTTGTTGGATGGATCTATGGTTTATTTAGTAATGTTCCAGGAAACTATGTAAAGAAACCAATGAGAGATTGTACAGGTAAAGAGATTTGTATGGAATGGTTATATCATTTAGGAGTACCAGAAAATCAAATAGAAGAATTAGCTGAAAATAGTGCTAATACAATACCTGTAATGATGCCATATATTGATGCATTCTTTATGCCAAGAAATGGAACAGATAGACCAAAAGTAGTTCCAAATCAAGCAGTAAATTTTGCATTTTTAGGTCAATTTGCAGAAACAGAAAGAGATACAATATTTACAACAGAATATTCAATTCGTACAGCAATGGTAGCTGTTTACACATTATTAAATGTTGATCGTGGTGTACCAGAAGTATGGGGAAGCACTTATGATATAAGAGATTTATTAAATGCAACAGTTAAATTAAGAGATGGAAAACCTATTACAGAAATGAATTTAGGATTAAAAGAAAAAATTGCATTAAAAGAAGTTTTAAAGCAAATTAAAGGCACAGATATTGAAAAACTTCTTAAAGAATATCATGTAATTAAAGATGATGATATTTAATATATAGAGAAAACACTTCAAAATGAAGTGTTTTTTTTATGAATATCTAGTAAAAAAATTTGAGGTATGATACAATAAAATTATTAAGAAATGTGGGAGGATTATAAAAATGAAGATAGATATTTATTCAATCATGATAATGGCGATTTCAATAATGTTTGTTTTAATTACATTTTATTTATGGTTGAAATATGGAAAAGAAGATAATGACATGGAAGTAATTGAAGAATTTTACCCTCCTAAAGAATGTAATTCTTTAGAAACGGGATATATATATAAAAGATATATAGATAAAAAAGATGTTGTGTCATTACTTATTTATTTAGCAAATAAAGGCTATTTGAAGATTGAACAAACTACAGATCAAGGAATTTTTAAGAAAAGTAAAGGCTTTAGAATTATAAAAATTAAAGAATATGAAGGAAATAATGAAATTGAAAAAATATTTCTTGAGGAATTATTTTTTCATAGTGACAATTCAGTAACAGGACTTCAGTTGAAAGATAATTTTGAGAAAGCGACAGAAAAAGTAAAAAAGATTATAAGTAATAATAAGGAGAATAAAGAAAAATTTTTTCTTCCAAGACCAAAAAAGGTTATAAAAAACCTCACAGCTATGATTTTATTGATGTATGCTTTAATTACGATAAAGCCAATTATTGAATTTTATGGAATTATATTTGGATGGATATTAGCACTGTTTCAAATGATAATTACAATTATAGGATTTGTTTTTTTATTTATATCAATTTGGGGAAATGGACCAAAGACAACGAAAATAGTTTTGGCAATTTTTGGAAACATATGTATTATACCAACACTAATTAATATAATATGGCCAGCATTATTGGCTAATAAAAATAATTTATTATTATATATTATAGAAATAATATGTATAATAATTTTAATAATATTTATGGGAAAAATGCACAAAAGAACACAATATGGAAATGAATTATTTGTAAAAATAAAAGGATTTAGAAGATTTTTTAAGATAACTGAAAAATCCCAGCTAAAAAGATTAATTATGCAAGATTCTAAATATTTTTATGATATATTATCATATATATATGTTTTAGATGAGTATGAAATATGGATGAAATATTTTAAAGAAATGGACTTAAAAATACCTAGTTGGTATAATTCAAAAGAAGATTTATGTATGCAAGATTTTTTGAATTTTTTATTAAAACAATTGTAAAAGAAATTTAATTTGAGGTGAAAAGATGGAAATAGGAATTGTAATTTTAATACTTATTGTAATATTAGTATATGTTTTTATTCAATATAATTCTTTAGTAAAGTCAAACAACTTAGTAAAAGAAGCATTTTCAACAATGGATGTATATTTAAAGAAAAGATGGGATTTAGTGCCAAATTTGGTTGAGAGTGTAAAAGGATATGCTGAATATGAAAAAGAGATATTTAGTGAAATAACAAAATTAAGAACTAATAGTTATGATGCAATGACAACAAATAACAAAATTAATATGAATGAACAATTAACACAAGAAATTTCAAAAATTATGGCTATTTCAGAAAATTATCCTGAATTGAAAGCGAGTAGTAATTTTTCACAATTAAGTAAGGAATTGACCAAAATTGAAGATGATATAGCAAATAGTAGAAAGTATTATAATGGAACAGTTAGAATATTGAATAATCAAATACAGATGTTTCCAAGTAATATAATTGCAAAAATTTTTGGGTTTAAACAAGCTAATATGTTTGAAGCCAAATCAGAAGAAAAAAATAATGTAAATGTAGAATTATAGTTTGAAAGAAAATAAAGTCATTCATTACGATGTATGTCTTTAAGTGAAGATAGAAAGGAATAAAATTTAAAATGAAAAAACAATATTTAAAATATATTATTTTGTGTTTAATTTTATTATTATGTATAATTCCAAATAAAATTTTTGCAATAACTTCAAGTGGAGGATATACAATTGATAATTATAATATTAATATGGTTGTAAATGAAGATAATACATTTGACATAACAGAAGAAATAACAACATATTTTGATAGTGCTAGACATCGGAATATTCAGAAAGATACCAATAACAAATAATATAACAAGAACAGATGGAACAAAATCAAGCAATAAGGCTCAAATAACTAATATTAGTGTTAGTGAAAGTTATACTACTTATATAGAAAATGGATATAAAGTTATAAAAATAGGAAGTAGCGGACAGACATTAACAGGGAAGCATTCATATACAATAAAGTATACTTATAATATAGGGAAAGACTCTTTAAAAGATGTGGATGAACTATATTATAATTTAATTGGAAATGAATGGGACACAACAATAAAAAAATTATCATTTACAATAAAAATGCCGAAAACATTTGACCAAACATTATTAGGTTTTTCAAGTGGAAGGAAAGGTTCAACCAGTAGTTCTAATATTTCTTTTAATGTAGATGGAAATACTATAAATGGTTCTACAAATAAATCATTAAATGTAGGAGAAGGAGTAACAATTAGACTTACTTTGCCAGAAGGATATTTTATTAATGCTGGTTTCAAGATGGACATGTTTTCAATTATAATAATAGTAATTTCTATATGTGTGTCTTTAATTGCTATTTTATTATGGATGAAATATGGAAAAGGTGATAAGGTAGTAGAAACAATAGAATTTTATCCACCAGAAGGATTTAATTCAGCTGAAATTGGATATATATATAAAGAAGGTGCAAATAATACATCAATTATTTCATTACTTGTTTATTTAGCAAATAAAGGATATTTAAAAATTGAGCAAATAGAAGAAGAAGGAGTATTTAGAAAAATAAAAAGTTTAAAATTTGATAAACTTAAAGATTATGATGGAAATAATGAAAATGAAAGAGCTTTTTTGGATGGATTATTTTTAGATGGAAGAGATTCGGTAACATCATCATTGTTGTATGATAAGTTTTATAAAACAGTAGATAAAATAAAAAGCAATATGAATACTAAAGAGAATAAAGAGCAAATGTTTGATTCAAAATCAATTATATGTGAAAAAATACTTATAGTTTTGGCTATTTTTATGTTTTGCATAATTACAATAAAACCAGTTTTAGAATATACTGAATTGACAAATTTAATATTTGCAATATTATTTCCATTGATAGGTTTTTCTGTTTTATTTGGAATGCTGTTTGGAAATACATCAATATCAATAAAAATCTTTGGAGTAATATGGGGACTAGGATTTGGAGGAATTCCTTGGACTGCAATTGTATTGCCAGCACTATTAAATAATGACACATATTTATTTTCATATTTTATTGGAATAATATGTATAATGATTTTATGTATATTTATAAAAATAATGCCCAAAAGAACGAAGTACGGAAATGAATTATTTGGAAAAGTAAAAGGATTTAAAAGATTTCTAGAAACTGCTGAAAAGCCTCAACTAGAGGGCTTAGTAGAACAAAATCCAGAATATTTTTATAATATATTACCATATACATATGCTTTAGGTGTGTCACAAATATGGATGAAACAATTTGAAACAATAGCTTTAAAAGCTCCAGATTGGTATGATTTTGAAGGTGATTTTAATATGAATGAATTTAGTTTATTTATGAATACTACAATGGCTGCTGCAACAACAGCAATGTCTTCTAGTCCAACAAGCAGTGATGGAGGTTCATCTGGTGGCGGCTCATCTGGAGGAGGCTCTGGAGGAGGAGGAGGAGGTTCTTGGTAATTTCCTAAATATGTGATAAAAATAATTATGATAAAAGCCTTGTAAAAAAAAATAAAATATAGTATAATTCAAACGGATATTCGAAAAAATATCCGTTTAATTTTATGCTTATGAGGAAGGAAAAAATAATGGAAGATATATTAAAAGGATTAAATGACAAACAATATGAAGCAGTAGTAAATACAGAAGGACCATGTCTTGTAATAGCAGGTGCAGGAAGCGGAAAAACAAAAGTATTAACACATAAAATAGCATATTTATTACAGGAAAAAAATGTATTACCATGGAATATATTAGCAATAACATTTACAAATAAAGCAGCAAATGAAATGAAAGAAAGAATAGAATTGCTAGTTGGAGATAAAGCAAAAGACATGTGGGTCGGAACATTCCATTCAATATGTGTACGAATTTTAAGAAAATTTATAGATAGAATCGGATTTGATTCATCATTCATAATATTTGATTCATCAGATCAAAAAACACTTGTAAAACGATGCTTAAAAGAATTAGACATAGATGAAAAAATATTAAATGACAGATCATGTTTATCAGAGATAAGCAATGCAAAAAATGATATGTTAGAACCAGATGCATATAGTGCAAAAGTACATGGAGATTATAGAAGAGAAAAAATTGCAGAAGTATATGAAATGTATCAAAAAAGATTAAAAGAGAATAATGCAATAGATTTTGATGATATAATAAATTATACAATTAAAATTTTATTAGAAAATGTAGATGTATTACAATATTATTCAGATAAATTCAAATATATATTGGTAGATGAGTATCAAGATACAAATAAATCACAATTTACACTTGTAACATTATTGGCATCAAAGAATGGAAACATTACAGCCGTAGGAGACAATGACCAAGGAATATATAGTTTTAGAGGTGCAGATATTGCTAATATATTAAATTTTGAAAAAGACTTTCCTGGAACTAAAATAATCAAATTAGAGCAGAACTATAGATGTACAGGAAATATATTAAATATAGCAAATGCAATTATAAAAAACAATGAAGTAAAATATGAAAAAAAATTATGGACAGAAAATGGAGAAGGTGAATTACCAGAAGTATATTGTTCTGATAATGAATATGATGAAGGAAAATACATTGTAGATAAAATAGAAGAATTAAGAAAAAAGAATAATTATAAATATTCAGATTTTGCAGTATTATATAGAATGAATACACAATCAAGAGCAATAGAGGAAATTTTACGAAGAGAAGCATTACCATATAAAATTGTTGGAGGATTAAAATTCTATGAAAGAAAGGAAATTAAAGACATAATTTCTTATTTGAGATTAGTACAAAATCCATCAGACAATTTAAGTTTGAATAGAATAATAAATGAACCAAAAAGAGGAATTGGAAAAACAAGTTTAGAAGCAGTTGAACAAACAGCAGAGCAAACTGGAACATCTATGTATGAAGTAATAAAAAATGCACAAAGTTATGGATTAAACAGAGTTTATACAAATTCAAGAGAATTTATAAACTGTATGGAAGAATTCATGGTTCAAAAAGATAATTTAAAAATATCTGAATTAATACAAAAAATATTAAGAGATACAGGTTATACAAAAGCACTTGAAACAGAAAACACAATAGAAGCAGAAAATAGAATTGCAAACCTTGAAGAATTTTTAAATGTAGCAACAGAATTTGAAGAAGAATCAGCTGAAAACACATTAAGTGAATTCTTAGAAGGAATAACATTATCAAGTGATTTAGACAATGTAGAAGAAACAGAAGATTCTGTAACATTAATGACACTACATAGTGCAAAAGGGCTTGAATTCCCAGTAGTATTTTTAGTAGGAATGGAAGAAGGAGTATTCCCAGGATTTAAATCAATAGGAGAAGATAAAGATATTGAAGAAGAAAGACGTTTATGTTATGTAGGAGTAACAAGAGCAAGAGAAAAACTATTTTTAACAAGAAGTAAACAACGTACAACATTTGGATCAACATCATTTAATCAACCATCAAGATTTTTGAAAGAAATTCCAGCTGAAATGGTAGATGGATATGAGGAAGCAATGGGAAGTGGAATTACTTATGAAAAATCAAGTTTTGGAGATAGTGGATATTCTTGGAGTTATGGAAGCAGGAATAATGGAAATATTAAATCATATAAAATTCAAGAACCACAATATGCAACATCAGCATCAAATATATTTGGTTCAAGAAATAATAATGAAAAAACAAGTGAAAACTCAGGATATGGGTTTAGAACAGCAGAAAGTTTCTTAAATAATTTGAATAAAAAGAATCAAAGTAAAGGTGTTGATTTATCACAATATCAAGCAGGAACAAAAGTATATCACAAAAAATTTGGAGAAGGAATAATAAATTATGTTGAACCTGAAGGTGATGATTTAAAAGTTGATATTAATTTTGATAAATTTGGTCATAAAAGATTAATGGCAAAATTTGCAAATTTAGAGATAATATAAAAATATGAAAATAGCCTAAAATATTAAATAAAGAACTTAGGCTATTTTTTGTATAAATAAATTTAATTTTGAAATACTAAGAAAAATTATGTATGAAAGGAACTAAAATGCCAGATCTAACAGAATTAGAATTAGAACATATAAGACAAATAATTTTCTTAAATGAAAACAAATATCAAAAAATAAACATATATTTATCTCAAATACAAGACATACAGGTACAACAAATGTTTAATAATATTGCACAAGAAGCATTAAATACAAAACAATTACTTACAAGTTTTTTAAACACATAAAAATTTTATATCAGAAAGGTTGAAAAAATGGAAGAAAAAACAATGATAAATGATATTATAAAAGATTTAAAGTTTAGTATAAATGACTATCAAAATGCGATATGTGAATGTGAAAATATAGGATTAAGACAAACACTTCAACAAATAAGAAATAATGAAGAAAGCTTACAATATGATTTAGTAAAAATCGCTAATATAAAAGGATATTCAAATCCATCTTCAAAAGCAGAAACAAAAGAAATTGAAAATTTAAAAAGACAATTTCAATAGAAAAGACTAAAATGAAATTCTATTTTCCTACGGAAATTTGAATTTCATTTTAATTTGTACAAAAAGGAGAAAACGAAAGAAAAAGAGATAATAAAAGAGAAAAAGAAAAGATATATCTAAAAAACGGTAAATAATAAAAATTGCTAAAATTAGTAAAAGTAATATAAAATATAAAAAAATCTCGAAATAAATAATAAAAAATGAACAGGAGAAAAATTAATGGTAAAAAAAATACTAGTATTAGCAAGAAAAACAATAAAACTTATAATACTTTTAGGAATTTCTATATTGTTAATAATCTGTGCAGTAGCTTTATTTTTTAAGCCAATATATGGTGTAACTTTAAATGGAGAACAGATAGGTTATAGTAAAGATAAAAGCAAATTACAAGCTAAAATAAATAAATATATGGAAAGTGGAGATGGACAATCAAATGTTGCATTTGTTCAAATGGAAGCTATGCCGGAATATAAAATGTGTTTATTAAAAAGAAATATAGTAACAAATGATGACGAAATATTTGAAACTGTAAAAAAACAAGGAATTACATATTATAATTATTATGCTATATCAATTGGAGAAGAAATAAAAGCATATGTATCTGATTTTGCATCAGCAGAAGAAATTGTAAATCAACTAAAAGAAAAAGAGAGTACAAATGCAGATGAGATAGTAATAACAGAAATGTATGAAACAAATTTAGAGGAATTTTCAGATGTAGAAACAGTTGTAGCAGATTTATATGTAAAAAAAGTAGAACTACCTAAAGTAGCTAAAAATTCAGGAAAAGTAAATACATCTGCAAATTTATCATATCAGAGTATAGGAATAGGATTAAACTTAATTAGGCCTATTTCAGGAACAATAACATCAAGATTTGGATCTATTAGTAGAGTTAGATCTGGAGCACATACAGGATTAGATATAGCAGCATCAACAGGAACACCAATAAAAGCAGCAGCTGCTGGAACAGTAACATTTTCAGGAACAAAGAGAGCATATGGAAAAATGATTGTAATTTCACATGGAAATGGAATAGAAACATATTATGGACATTGTAGTAAATTATATGTAGAAGTAGGAGATAAAGTAAGCCAAGGAGAAACAATAGCAGCAGTAGGTTCAACAGGAAATAGTACAGGACCACATTTACATTTAGAAATAAGAGTTAATGGAGTTGCATATAATCCACAAAACTATGTATATTAATAAAAAATCAAAGGAACTAATCCTTTGATTTTTTATATGTTATAAAGTAAATGTATTTATACACTCATTTATAGCATCAGTAATAAAAACATTTTTCCCATACTCATTTAAAATACCTAAAAATCCGTGAAGAAAAGTCTTTTTTTGTACTAAATTCACAAAGAATACTATCTAAATTATTAGAAATATTGTTAAATGAATGTAGATAATAAGTACTATTCAACAAAAATAAAGAAAATGATTCAAAAACAGACCAATTCATATTTTTTATATATGTACAAAAGGCTAAAAAATCTTCAAACTTATTAAATTTATAAAAAATATTATTTCCAATATTTTCAATAAAATTAGAATCAACTTTGGTAACTGTAAAAACACAACCATCATTATAATTTAAAATTTCAATTAAAATATTTTCATTTTCAATTTTAAAGTTAAGATTTTGTTCAGCACTTTTTAAAACAGACTGGATAAAATTTTGAGAAAAGGCATTATTTGAAAATAATATTTTCCTTGAAATATGATTTTTATTCATATCATCAAAAGAAAAAAATATTTTAATTTTGTTATCAGTTATTTTTTCAAATCTCATATAGAAACCTCCAATATATTTATATTATACAATGAATAAAAATATTTTTAAAGAAACAATATTTTCCAAATATACAATATTTCTAGAATAAGGTAGAAATGTATTTTAAATATTATTATATTTATAAAATAATACTTGAAAAAAACATAAAAGCAATGTATAATGATAACACAATAATAGGGGGATTCCGTAAGGAAATATAAAAGAAGATTGGTATGGCAAATACAAAAAATAAAAAGAAAGGAAGAATATAACATGCCAATTAAAATGAAAAATTTACCAGTAACGGAAAGACCATATGAAAAATTAGAACAATATGGAGAAAAAAATTTAACAAATGCAGAATTATTAGCAATAATAATAAAAAGTGGAACGAGAGAAGAAACATCAGTACAGTTAGCACAGAAAATCTTATTATTAAACGAAAATCGAGATAAAAATAATTTGAATTTTTTAAGAGACATAACAATTGAAGAATTAATAAAGATAAAAGGAATTGGAAAAGTAAAAGCAATTCAAATAAAAGCAACATGTGAATTAGCATCAAGAATGAATTCAATTGACAATTATAAAAATATAACAATAAATAAGTCAAGTGATGTTGTAGATATACTATTTGAAGAAATGAGATTTGAAAAACAGGAAATACTGAAAGTAGTAATACTTGGAAATAAAAACAAATTACTAAAAATAAAAGATATAGCAAAAGGAACTGGAAATTTTGTTAAAGCAAGTATAAAAGATGTACTTAATGAAGCTGTTAAAGTACAAGCAATGCAAATTATACTTGTACACAATCATCCATCAGGAGATGTAACTCCAAGCAAAAATGATATTGAATTTACTAGAGAAGTAAAGAAGGCATCTACAATATTAGGGATAAATTTAATTGATCATATAATAATTGGAGGAAACAATTATATCAGTATTTTTTCAAAATTAGGTGTAGATAATATATAAAAACATTTGGAAGGAATGGGGAAAATGAGTTTTTTATCATTAAAATCTAGAGATATAGGAATAGATTTAGGAACTGCAAATATTTTAGTCACATTAAATGGAAAAGGAATTGTTTATAGAGAACCAGCAGTTATAGCAATAGAAAATCAAACAGGAAATGTTATTGCAATAGGAAATGAAGCAAAAGAAATGCTAGGAAGGACGCCAAAAGAAGTAAGTGCAATAAGACCTTTAAAAGATGGAGTTATTGCAGATTTTACAGCAACAAAACTTTTATTGAAAAAAATAATGGACAAAGTATGTAAAAAATATAATGCAGTAAGACCAAGAGTAATAGTAGGAGTACCATCAGGAATTACGGAAGTAGAAGAAAGAGCAGTTGAAGAAACAATAATACGAGCAGGAGCAAAAGAAGTTTATTTAATTGAAGAACCAATGGCTGCTGCTATTGGAGCTGGAATAGAAATTGAACAACCAAGTGGAAATATTATAGTTGATATTGGTGGAGGAACAACAGAAGTAGCAGTAATATCATTAGGTGGAATTGTATTAAGTAATTCAATAAGAATTGCAGGAGATGAACTTAATGAAGATATTATAAATTATGTAAAAAGGGAATTAAATTTAGCAATCGGAGAAACAACAGCTGAAAATATAAAAAAAGAATTAGGTTGTGCATTACCATTAATGTCACAAATGAGTATGAAAATTAAAGGAAGAGATTTAGCAACAGGGTTACCAGCAACGGAAATAATTACATCAGGTCAGGTAGAAGAAGCAATAAAAGATTCAATTGCACAAATTGTTGAAGTAGTAAAATTAACATTGGAAAAAACACCACCAGAATTAGCTTCAGATATTATGGAAAAAGGAATAATGTTATCAGGTGGAGGAGCATTAGTTCAAAATTTAGACAAGCTTATTAGTATGGAAACAGGAATGCCAACATATGTTGCTGAAGATCCATTAGAATGTGTTGTAAGAGGTACAGGAAAAACATTGCAAGATATAGATAAATTAAGAACAGTATTAAAAAATGCAAGAAAAAGATAATTTTTGAAAGGAATTTGTATGGAAAGAAATAGCAAAAGTGGAGTAATTGGAGTAATTATAACAATAATTATATTAGTATTATTAGTTGTATTTACAAATAGAAATACAGAAAATATATCTACAATTGAAAACTTTGCAAATGTTGTTATTGTTCCAATTCAAAATGGTTTAACTTATTTAAAAAATAAAATAAATAATAATGATAAATTTTTTGAAAATGTAAATGAATTAAAAACAGAAAATGAGGAACTAAAACAAAAAAATAGTGAACTAGAAAAAAGTCTAAGAGAATTTGAAGTAATGAAAACGGAAAATGAACAATTAAAACAACAATTAAATTTAGCGGAAAGATATGGTGAATATACAACTGTTCCAGGAACAATTATATCAAGAGATATAAGCAATTATTCAAAAACACTAGTAATAAATATAGGATCAGATAATGGTGTAAAAGAAAATATGACAGTTATTGCTGATGAAGGTCTTGTGGGATATATTGTATCAACAACAGCTAAAACTGCAAAAATTCAAACAATTGTTGACAGTGCAAGTTCTACAAGTTGTTTAGCAAGTACAACAAGAGATGTTATGACATGTAAAGGAACGATAGAAAGTGAATCAACATTAAAAGCAACAAATTTAAAAATAGGTTCTAATGTAATTCAAGGAGATAGTGTAGAAACATCTGGAATGGGTGGAATTTATACTAAAGGAATACATGTTGGAAGAATAAAAAAAGTTGAAACAGGGACGAATAAAATTGATTCATATGCTGTGATTGAAACAGCCGTAGATTTTAACAAATTAGAAACAGTACTTGTAATAATAAAATAATGAAAGCGAGTTTTTTATACATGAAAAAAGCATTAATATATATATCTTTAATTTTCGTGTTTATATTTATATATTTATTACAATCCGTATTTTTTGTAAATTTTACAATAGCAGGAGTAATGCCTAATATTGTAGTAATATTAGCACTTTTTATAGGACTATTTATTGGAAGAAGTAGAGGAATAATATATGGAATAATATATGGAATTTTTATGGATTTGTGGATTGGAAAAAATATAGGAATAACTTCTGTATGTTTAGCTATTGTCGGAATTATAGGAGGAACATTTGACAAAAATTTTTCAAAAGATAGCAGAATAGTGATTTTATTGATAGGAGCATTTTGCACAATTGTATATGAAGTATTATTATATGTTCTTCAAGGAGTATTTTTTCAAATAAGTGTAGAAGTAATTCCATTTTTGAAAATTTTGGCACTTGAAACAATATATAATATTTTCATAATAATTATTATATATCCAATTATGAAAAATGTTGGATATGAAATTGAAAGCGAAATAAAGGGTGATAAAATCTTAACAAGATATTTTTAATAAAAAAACAATGTGAAAGAAGGTGAAAAATTGAACAAGAGAATTAGCTTTGACAAAGAAACTTCATGGGAACAAGAAAATGGAATAAAACAAGTTAATTTTAGATTTAATATAATAACAATACTTGTATATGCAATTGGTATAATTCTTATTGCTCAATTATTCAACTTACAAGTAGTACATGGCGAGAGTTATAGACAACAATCAAATACAAGACTTTCAAGAATAAGTAAAATAGATTCTGTAAGGGGATCTATTTTAGATAGATCTGGAACTGAATTAGCAGGGATTAGAGCAGTTAATAATGTAGAAATATATAAAACAAACGTATCTGATGATGAATTAAATACGGCAATATTGAAATTAGTTAATTTATTAAATGAACAACAAGCTACATATACAGATACATTTCCTGTAAAAATATCACCATTTGAATATACTATATCAGATAGCACATTAGAAAAATGGAAAAAGAAATATAAACTTTCAGAAGATACAACAGCAGAAGAGGCATTTTATAAATTTAAATCTAAATATCAAATTTCAACAGATAATGTTGAAGATATAAGAAAAATAATTTCAATAAGATATTTGATTACAACAACAGGATATAGTGCAACAAAACCAATAACAATTTCAAAAGATGTAAATGATACTGTTGTAGCACAAATAAATGAAAGAAATGGCGAGTTTCCTGGAATAAGTATAGATACAACTGCTGAAAGAGTATATAATAATGGAACATTAGCAGCACATGTAATTGGATATACAAGAACAATAAGTGATGAAGAATATCAACAGAGAAAAGATAAATATGACATGGATGATATTATTGGAAAAACTGGTATAGAATCAATGTTTGAAGAATATTTAAAGGGAACAAGTGGACAAAAACAAGTCGAAATGTCTGTTGATGGAACAATAACGGGTGAAAACATAACAAAAGAAGCTGTTGCTGGTAGTAATGTAATTTTAACGATAGATTCAACATTACAATCAGTTACTGAAGAAGCTTTAGCAAATTGTGTAGAAAAAATCAAAAATGGAGGATTTTCTCAAGTTTATGATGCAAAAGGTGGAGCAGCAGTTGTTATGAATGTAAATACAGGAGAAGTTTTAGCGATGGCAAGTTACCCATCATATGAGCCACAATGGTTTGTAGGAAAACTTGAATCAGATAAATGGAATTATATGAATGATAGTGAAACACATCCATTATTAAATAAAGCAATACAAGGAACATATGAGCCTGGTTCTGTATATAAAATGATAACTGCAATAGCAGGACTTGAAACAGGAGCAATAACATCAAAAGAAAAAATCAATGATACAGGTATTTATACAAAATATTATCCACCAAGAAAATGTTGGTATTATACAAGTTACCATAGAGGACATGGATATTTAAATGTAACACAAGCACTTCAACATTCTTGTAACTATTTCTTTTATGAAGCTGGAGATAGAATGGGAATTGATGCAATTGCAAAATATGCTTTACATTTTGGGCTAGGAAAATTAACGGGAATAGAATTGCCAAGTGAAAAAACAGGAATGCTAGCTCAAAGAAAAGATGGATGGGGACCAGGAGATACATTAAGTGCAGCAATAGGACAAGGAGATAATAGTTTTACACCAATTCAAATTGCAAAATATATTTCATCAATCGCTAATGGTGGAACTGTGGTACAACCAGCAATAGTAAAAACTATTTTAAATTCAGATGGAACAGAAGTATCACAAGAAGAAATCAGAAATTTTGTAAATAATAAACTTGGAATAACAGACCAAAATGATGGAATAGAAATAAGTGCAGAAAGTATAGAAATAGCCAAAGAAGGAATGAGAATGGCAACAAGTGAAGCAGGAGGAACAGCATATAATATATTCAAAAACTTTATTGTAGAAGTTGCTGGAAAAACAGGTTCTGCTGAAACAGCACAAAGTGATATAGTAAATGCTTGGTTTGTATGTTTTGCACCATTTGATAATCCTGAAGTAGCTATAGCTGTAATGATAGAAAATGGTGGACATGGAAATTATGCTGCTGAGGTAGCTAGAGATGTGTTAACACAATATTTTGGAATGAATGTAGTAGAAGAAGTGAGTGAAAGCTTAACAGCTATACCATATACAGAACAAATGAGATAAAAAGTAAAAAATTGGAGGAAAAAGTTGATGAGTTGTATTAGCATAAACTTAAAAAAAGAAGAAACATTAGTAAAGATTGAAGATAATGCAACAGAAGAAGAAATTATAGGAGAACTAAAGATAAAACTTGCAGAATTAACAAAATTATATCAAGAAGAAAAAACGCCAATTAGAGTTACTGGAAAAATATTATCAGAACAAGAATTACAAGATGTAAGGAATATTGTAAAAGAATATCTTGATGTACAAATAAATTTTAATACTCCAACTAGTCTAGGACTACATAGTATTGTAAGAAGCTATAAAGAAAAAATAGAAAATTCTGATACTATTTTTCAAAGAGGTTCAGTAAGATCAGGTCAAAAAATTGAGGCAAAAGGAAGTGTAGTAATTATAGGAGATGTTAATGCAGGAGCAGAAGTTATTGCAGGAGACAATATAATAGTACAAGGAAATTTAAGAGGTCTTGCACATGCGGGAGCTAAAGGAAACAAAGATGCTATAATTACAGCAGGAAATTTAGAAGCATTACAGGTAAGAATTTCTAATATTGTGAAAGAAATTGATAAGGCAGACAATTTTAATGTAGCTAGAGCATATATATGTGTAAAAAATGATAAAATAGAGATAGAAAAATGGTAAATAAAATAGAGAAAATGGTCTTATGAAAGTCATTTTCTCTATTTTTATTAACTAATAAGAAGTAGAACTAGAGCTAAAAATAATCCTTCATCTTTAACATCTTCTTTGTACAAAAAGAAGATTAAACTCAAAATAAGAACATCATCAAAATATAATTTTAAGCCAAATAAATCTAAAACAAAATCTTTATTTGGAGGAAGACTTTTTGAAGGAGTATTTGATTGAATATTATTATTTTTAGAATCACTTTTTTTCTCACTTTCTTGATTATTTGGAAAAAAATTACTATTGGAACTTTTTAAAGTATTAGGGGAAAAAGGAAAAGAACTATAATTTGGTGGAATAAAATTTCTTCTATGAATGTTGTTATAAAAAGGTGAATAACTTTTATTAAAATTTTGCATAATGTCTTTTTCCTCCTTAATATTGAAAAAATCAATCTTTTTTATCTACATTTGGTTTATTCATAAAATCGGCAATTTTGCTTATGTTTAACATATTTACATATTGATCAACTTTGTCTTTTTTGCTTTCTCTTAAATAAGGTTTTAATGAATATAATAGATTAGCTCTTGGATCGTTTTTGTTGTTCATACTTTCCATAATAGATTTCATTTTTAATATTGTATTCATATCTAAATTAAAATTATTTTGATTAGAATTATTATTAGCAGAAGAATTTGGATTAAGAGAAGAACTTAAGTTGTTGATCATTTCAGGTGAGACTTGGCTTAGAATTTTGTTTATATCTATATTTGAAGAATTATTACTTGAAGTATTATTATCTGAGGATTTCATAGAATTCATCATTTGTTGAATTTCTGGTGGAATATTTCCAGAATTAACCATATTTTTAACATTATTAATTAAATCATTCATATTATTATCCATAATTATCACACTCCAGTTTATAAAAATATATGTTTTTGTAATTATAATATGAATTTTGTTCATAAAATGTGAACAAAATAAGGATTTTTAATTGACTTTTTAGTGATAAAATAGTAAAATATAAATTGTGAAAATGTTTAAAAACATGAATTATAAATTGGAAAGGAAAAGTAAAATGAACAAGAAAAATTTAAAATTTGTAATAGCATTTATTATATTTTTTATTATGATTTTTGGATTATTGGTAAGCCAAATTGGAAGTTTTGCAGTAGTTGCAGAAAAACCAATTTATATAAATTTAGGAAAATCCAAAAATGTTAATGGAAAAAATATAGGTTATGGAATAAATGATCCAACAGAATCTACTGGAAATTATATTTGGCAAATAAACCAATATAATAGTAATAATGTAAATGATAAAGTTACTAATGCAAGAAATTTATATTGTATAAAAGCAGAGTATGGAAAATCATGGGTAAGTAATGGAGGAAAAGAAACTAATATAGTAGAATATAACTTATCATATGATTTAGAACAACAACGAGAAGAGATATTAAAGAAATTAGTTGATTCTTCTGATGAAAATACAGTAATAAAAAATCTATTAACTCCAGAAAAAGGAGCATATAATCAAATTTTATGGATATTAGATAATGCATATATTCCAGGTACAACAAATAAAGAAGAATATTTAAAAAAGTTTAATGCAGTTTATGATGTTGCAGTTGGAGATACATTAACAGATGAAGACATAATAGCAATTCAAAAAATGGTAATATGGTATTTTACAAATTATATAATTCATGATGATATAACTTATAATCCATCTAATAGATGGGAAATTTATAATCAAACTGATTCAGAAACAGGATCTTGGTTAAAAATAACAAATGACAATTGGGCAACTCAAGCAAGTATTGGAGAAGGAAACAATGAGAACAGAAGAAAATATGAATCAGACTTATTATACAAGAATTTAATAAAGGCTGCAAATGATGGAGCAAGTGAATATAACACAACAAGAACACCAGTAAGTATAAACACAAATGGATTAACAAAAGTTGCAGACAATAAATATAAAATTTCAATAAAAAAAGTCGGAGAATATTATGTTTTAGGACCAATAAAATTAAATGGAACTAATAATGTAAATTCATCAATAACATTAAAAACAACAGACAAAAATGGTAATGAGATAACAGATTATAAAATTTCAGATTCAGAAGGAAATGAACAAAATAAAACAATAAATGATTATATAGGAAATGAAGATGGATTTTATATAAAAGTTTCATCAACAAATGGAAAAACAATTAAAATTTCTCTTAATATAACAAATTCTGGAACAAAGAAAACATTATGGTTAAAAGGAACAGAAACAGATACCAAAATAACATTAGCTGGTGAACAACCATTAGTAGAAATAACAAGAGCACCAGAAACAATAGAAACAGAATTAACTGCAGAATATACAGAATTTGACTTAGCATTACGTAAATACATAATAGAAATAAATGGAAGAAAATTAACAGATATAAATTTACAATCAAGAAATCCAAAAATAGATGAGAGTACATTAAAAACAGGTACAACAGCAACATATAAACATAGAAAAGCTCCAGTTGAAGTTAAAGAAAATGATGTAGTAACATATTCAATAACAATATATAATGAAGGAGATATTGATGGATATGCAAGTAAAATCGTTGACCAGTTACCAACAGGCTTAATAGTATCACCTGAAAACCCAGAAACAGTAACATCAATAGGAAAAGATGGAAATGCAAAAAATAAATATACTATAACAAAAGGATTACCAACTGTCCCAACAACAGAAGCACCAGCTAATTCAATAGTATTTAATATTGTAAATACTACTGAAAATCCAGCTCAAAGTTTAAAAGCATATTCAGAAACAAATGGATTAGATTATGAGACATTAACATTTAAGTGCATTGTAAAACAAGAACCAGATACAAAAAATGATAAAATATTAACAAATGTTGCATGGATAGCTGATGCAAAAGATTCGAATGGAAATAGTGTGATAGATAGAGATTCATCAACAATAACATCACCAAATGTAAACAGAGATAATATGGAAAATTATACAGGAAATTCATCAAACAAAAACGATTTAGATGATGATAATTATTTTTATAAAGGTGAACAAGATGATGATGACTTTGAAAAATTAGTTGTAAAACCTGTACAAAAAGTATTTGATTTAGAGTTAGTAAAATTTATAGCAGCAGTAAGTAAAGATGCAAAAATAGATGAAGGCGAATATTTAACAGATACTAAAAATTCAGATGGAGTATATACAAGGGCTCCTAAGATTACAATTGAAAATGATGAAAGTAAGCAAAATACAAATAGAAAAATAAAATGTGATTGGTCACCAAGTAATAAACAACCATTGTTAGTAAATCCAGGAGATTATGTATTATATACAATAAGAGTATACAATGCTGGAGAAGTTGATGGATATGCATCATTAATAAAAGATTTATTACCAGTAGGTTTAGAATTTGTTGAAACAACAGACCAAACATCAGAATACTATGGAATATGGAACATAGATAAAATGACTGATGAAAATGGTCAAGAAAGAGAAGTAATCTCAACAGATCATTTAGCAAAAGGAAAAGGAAAAGAATTGAATTCTGTTGAAGGAGATGCAAATTACACAGCAAATTTATTAAGAGCTTTAGATGATAGTAAAAATGTATCAGATACAGAACCAAAAAATCCAGACTATAGAGATGTTCAAGTACTATGTAGAGTAAAAGAACAAACTAATAAAGTATTAGTAAATTATGCACAAATATCAGCAGACACAGATAAAAATGGCAATGAAATTGATGATAAAGATTCAACTCCAGACAACTTACCAAAAGATGGACCACATGAAGATGACGAAGATTTAGAAAAAATTCAAGTAAAAGGTCCAGGCAAATATGATTTAGTATTAGTAAAAGAAGATAAGAATGGAGAACAATTAAATTCAACAGCAGAATTTGAAGTAACAACAAATGGAAAGACAGAAACTAAAAAAATAACAGGAAGATTAACAATTGCAGAAAATGTGACAATAGATGCAGATCATCTAACAGAAGATGTATATGTAATAAAAGAAACAAAAGCACCAGATGATTATTGCAAATTTGATGGAACAATAACAATAACAGTAACAAAGAAAGAAAAAGATGATGGAACAGGTTATGAAAAATCAGTTAAATATACTGTTGTAGATTCAAAAGGAAATGATATTACAAATAAAAAAGATGCAAATGTATATTTAAATAATGATGGAAACATTTATGTGGAAGTTAAAAACTATGAAGAACCAGAAATACATAAAGGAGTAAAAGATGTAACAAATCAAGATTCAGGATATAATGCAGATGAAGTACATACATGGGTAATTGAATCTGATATTCCATCAAACTTAGATAATTATAAACTTTATGACATAGTAGACAATATTGATTATAGATTAAAATTTGAAGGAACAAATAAAGTTGTTGTAAAAATAGGAAATACAACATTAAAAGAAGGAACAGATTATAAAATTTCATTTGTTGAAAATACAAATGGAGTACAAAATAAAACAACATCAGGAAAATTAACATTAACATTTTTAGATACTGAAAATGGAATGAATGCTTCAACAACGTTAAAAAATAATCAAGGAAAGAAAATTCAAGTAATATTCAATACAACTTTTGCTAAAGACGAAAATGGTAATCTTTTAGCAACAATGGGAGAGCAAATACCAAATCAAGCAAAATTAGAATATATAAATACATCAAGTGATAACAAAGTAACAAAAGAATCTGAAAAACCAGAAATTCATACAGGCGGAGTTGTTTTATATAAATATTATGAATTAAAAGATGAAAAACACTCATTAGAAGGAGCAAAATTTGGAATCTATGCAACAGAGGAAGATGCAAAAAATAATAAAAATGTTATAATGACAGCAACATCAGATAAAAATGGACTTGTAAGATTTACTGGATTAAAATATGGTGGAGATGCAAAAAGTAGTGAAAGCAACAAACAACAAGATGGAACATATAAATATGATGCAGATAAAGCAAGTACAAATTATTGGATAGCTGAAATAGAAGCTCCAAATGGATTTGAAAAATATAATGAAATAATAGCTGTAACAATTAATAAAGACAGTTATAATGAAAAAACACCAATATATCAAGTAAAAAATAATAAATTAAATTTTGACTTAGCATTAAGAAAATTCATAACACAAGTTCAAGAAACAGAAGTAACAACAAGAATACCACAAGTTAAATATGAAAATAGTCAAATATCTTATGAACATACAAAAGAACCATTAATAGTGCATGTTAATGATGTTGTAATATATACATTAAGAATATTTAACGAAGGAAATATTGATGGATATGCTAGTACAATAACAGATGATATTCCAGATTACCTAGAATATCTACCAGAAAATGAAACAAATACAAAGTATTTATGGAAAATGTATGATAAAGATGGAAATGAAACACAAGATGTAAGTAAAGCAGTAAAAATAAAAACAACATATTTATCAAAAGAAAATGAAAAAACAGCAGGAGAAAATTTATTAAAAGCATTTGATGGAAATGTTGCTAATATTTCATATAAAGACATAAAAATAGCATTTAAAGTAAAAGATCCAAATTCAAACACATATATAATAACAAACCATGCACAAATTTCAGATGATTCTGATAAAGATGGAAAACCAATTGAAGATATAGATTCAGTACCAGATGAATGGAATGAAGGCGAAGATGATCAAGACGTAGAACATGTAAAAGTTGAATATTTTGATTTAGCATTACTAAAATATGTAACAAAAGCAATAGTAATAGAAAATGGTCAAGAAAGAATTACAGAAACAGGATATAATGGATTAGAAGATCCAGAGCCAGTAGTAAAAGTAGAAATCAAGAAAAAACAACTAAAAAATGTTATAGTAAAATTTGCATATGGAATAAAAATAACAAACGAAGGTGATATACCAGGATATGCAAAAGAAATAACAGATTATGTACCAGCAGGACTAAGATTTGAAGCTGCAGATAACCCTGGATGGACAGATGAAGGAAATAATGTAATATCAACAAGATTGTTAGAAGGAAAATTATTACAACCAGGTGAAAGTGCAACAGTAGAAGTTGTATTAACATGGATAAACGGAGCTGACAACTTAGGTGAAAAGATAAATACGGCAGAAATTTCTGAAGACTATAATGATCATGGAGATGTGCCAGATAGGGATTCAACACCAGATAATCAAGTACCAGGTGAAGATGATATAGATATAGCAAAAGTTATATTAGCAATATCAACAGGTATTGGTCAAACATTCTTTGGAATAACAATTGGATTACTTTCAGTAGTATTAGTTGGAATTATTTTAATAAAGAAATTTGTACTATAGTATAAATAATACAAAAGAAACTAGCGAAAAAATTTCCTAGTTTCTTTTTACTTGTGTCCGTAGATTTATATGGAAAAAATATCATAATAAAGGACAAAAAGTAAAAAATGTAATAAAAATGTAATATTATGTGAAAGTTGAAAATCCTTAAGTATAAAAGGAATAAGGATAATCTTTATATAAAAAAGAGTGTTGACTTTTTTATAAATACTATGAGAAAATAAAATGGATAAAAATTGATGGGAGGAATTAGAAATGAAAAACATCATAAAAAAGATATGCAGTTTATTAGCATTAATAATGATAATCTTAAATAGTTCTTTATTGACCACGCTGTCAATGGCTATTGATGAAATAAATACAAATGCAACTGCAAATGTATCAAATGGTAAAAAAGAAAAAGTAAAAATATATACAAGTTATAAAAGACTTACTAATAGATTGCCAAATGAACTTACAATAACTGGAATATTAGAAAAAGATACAGAAGATTGTGCTTTATATGAAAATCCAGTTGTTTATTTTGAATTCCCAGCCGAAATTGAAAAGGTGGTTGTTAATGATATTAAAGTATTGTATGATAATGAATTAAAATTGAAAGATTATGCAATAGAAAAAAATGATGCTGGAAATCAAGTTATAAAAGTATCATTAGAAGGAAAACAAACACAATATTCTACAGATGGGATTTCACAAGGAACTAATATTAGAATAGTAGCAAATGTAATTGCAAAACAAGATATAAAAACAGGTTATGAAAATTTAACAATGGTATGCAATACAGCAACTGCTGCACAAGGATTATTAATAGTAAATGCAACAGAAAATGCCATTTTAAATAATGTAGAACCAAAAAAAGAAAATGGAACAATTATATATGCAAATGGTTTAATGTTAAATACAAGATCTTCTATTGGAAGTAATACATTAAAAGATGGAGATACAATACATTCAAATGAAATAATCAATAATCAAATAACAATTACAAATACAACAAATAATCCTATAGAAAATATTAAAGTTTTAGGATACATTCCAGAAGGAATGACATTTGTAAAATATGATGAAGAAGCATTTGGATATTGGGAAGATACATATACATTCCTTACAGACGATCCTGAGACTTCAGATGGTAGTATACTATGGCAAGATGATGATTGGCAATATCCTGCTGATGAAACTGTAAAAACAAAAGAATTTACAATAGAAACATTAAAATCAGGAGAAAGTCAAACATTTAACTATGAAACAAAGGTTAATAAAATAGATAAAGAAAAAGAATTAGAAACAAAAATAGAATTTCAAATAAAAGATAAAGATGCAACTGAATACAGAAATATTTCAACATATACTATAAAAAATAATGCAAAAGATGCTGCATTTGAAACAAGAATAAGAACATATATAGACAGAGGAGATAACTCAGAAACAGGTTCAAGTAAAAATAACTGGGTATATAATGTAATAGTAAAAAATATTTCAAATGAAACACAAAATGCAACAGTAAAAATAAATGTTCCAGAAACATTATCAATAAAAAATGTTGAAAAAATAGTTGATAAAGGAGAAGAATTTTCATACAAATTAGAAAATGGTGTATTAACAGTAAATTATGAAGGAATTGCTGCAAATGATTATAGAGCATTTGGAATTGAAGCAGAAGCAGTAAATGTAATTACAGATGAAAATTGCAGATATCAAATAGAATATTCGGCAACAGTAGAAGATTCAAATAAAGATATTACATCATCAAATTTAAGTGTATCTAAGGGTGGAATTCCAGCTGTAAAAATTACACAAACATCAGAAACAAATGGTGAAACATTAAATGGTCATGATGAAATAGAATATAAATTTGAAATTGAAAATATTGGATATGTAAGAGAAGAAGATGGGGGATATTCAGAATACGTATTTGTTACAAATATTCCTAAAGAATTGGAAGTTACATCAATTACATATAATTCAAATGAAGTAACAAAAGAGACAATAGATAGTAGAACAGTATATACAATAAAGCCAATTGATAAATATTATACTTCAGATGATTTGGCTAGAATTAATGCTGATGATTATTTAGATGAAATAAGAGCGAAAGAAGTTATAATATTAAAAAATGGAGAAAAGAGCATTGTTACAGTAAAGGCAAAAGTAAAATCATTAGTAGGACAGAGTGATGATATTGTAATAGAAAATGTTGGTGCAGCAGGAGGGAAAGGAATTGAAACAAAAACATCTGCTATAATATCTAACACATTACATAACAATGAAAACCAAACTATCATAGTAAATCCAGATGATAAGAAAGACGATGACAATAGTGGTATAACAAAACCTAGTGATGATGACACAGAAGAACAAGTAAAATATTATACAATAGCAGGAACATCATGGTTAGATAGTAATGAAAATGGAAGAAGAGATGACGGAGAAGAAATAGTTTCTGGTATAAATGTATATTTATATGATGTAACAAATAAGAAATTTTTAACAAATAGTAATAATGAAACATTAAAAACAACAACAGATTCAAATGGAAAATATTCATTTACAAAAATTCCAGAAGGAAGTTATTATACAATATTTGAATATAATTCAAATGAATATGGAATTACAGAATATCAAAAAGTAGGGGTTTTAGAAACAGAAAATAATGATACATTAGAAAAAGATGTAAGAATGTTTGGTGAGATAAAGAAAGTTGCAATGACAGATATTATTAATTTAAAGTCAAGTCAAACTAATATAGACATTGGACTTATAGAAAATAAAGATTTTGATTTTTCAATAAACCAAACAATTCAAAAAATAACAGTTTCAAATAAAAAAGGAACAAAAGAATATACATATGATAATAAAAAATTAGCAAAAGTAGAAATTCATTCAAAACAATTAGTTGGTTCTACAATTGCTATTGAGTATAAAATTAAAGTAACTAATGAGGGAGAATTAGCTGGAAGAATATATGATATAATAGATGAAATACCTTCAAAGTTGGAATTTCATTCTGAATTAAATTCAGGATGGGCAAGAACAGAACAATATAAAATATCAAATACAAATATGGTTACTAAAGATATACAACCAGGAGAGTCTATTGAACTTACATTAACATTAACTAAAACACTAACAGAAGATTCTGTTGGAACAATAACTAATGTTTCTAGCATAGGAACAACGGATAATTCAAGACATATAGAAGAAAAAGATTTGAATAATAATACAGATAAAACAGAAGTATTAGTTCAAGTAGCAACAGGAGAACAAATAGCATTAAGAATAATAGGAATAATATTTGGGGTTTTGATAATAGCTTTTATCATGACTATAATAGTAAGAAAAACAAAATTCCCTAAAAATATAGCAACAAATACATTTATTATAATAGCAGTTATATTAATGTCTAGTGTTATTACTACATATAGCAATGCTGGAATAATAGGTGATATTGTAGATAAAGTAGTTGATACTGTAGATAAAGTAGTTGATAAAGTTACTGGAGGAGGAGACAGTGGTGGAGCTTCAGGAAGTGGTAATGGTGGAGATATAGATTCGGGAGATGCTCCTAAAATAGATCCAGACTATAGCCCTGGAAAAGATGGTGAATCAGCAGCAGATATAGAAAAACGACATATGGAAGAATTAAAATCCCAATATCCTGGAGCTAATTATGATGGATGCTCATCATTAAAAGAATGTGAAGAAAGAGCACAAGCAGCAGTACAAGCAGATTATGTAAATAAACAATTATCTCAATATGGAGATTATTCAATAGATACAAGTGACTGTAAGTCAACAGCAGACGTAGAAAGAAAATTAGATGAAGCAAAGAGAAAAATATTAAGTGATCAATATCAAGATATAGATTTTTCAGGGGTTACAAGTTATGAAGATGCTTTAAATAGATATAATCAAAAGTGCGAAGAACAAAGAAATCAAATAAATCAGACTCTTCAAGAATCAAGTGCATTTAAGGATGCTAATATATCAGGAGATATAAGTAATTTAGATTATAATGCATTAAAAGGATTGCAAGGACAACTTAAAGAAATAGAAAATAGATATCCTGAGAATAAAACTTTCAGAGGTGATCCAGCATCACAATATACAGATGAAAATGGCAAAATACATTATGGCAGATATCTTGATGAAAATGGAAATTCAGTTGCATATTGTGGAGACCCAGGAAAGGCACAAACAGCAAAGAAAGATTTGAATTATAAAAGAACACAATCAGATTTGCAATTAACAACAGATGACAATGGAAATGTAAGTTGGTCATATGATGTAAAATACGAACCAACAGAAAAGTATTGTGGTAGAGATGTTCAAACAATGAAGGCTTCATTAGGAGGAAGTCAATCAAGTAAAGACTTACCAGAAGCAGATGTACCAGAAGTTGATCTAGTACATCCACCAACATATACTCCACCAGACACGCCAGATACACCAGACATTCCAACATATAGTAAAACAAAATTAGTAATTTGGAAAATGGATGCAGATACAAATGAAGAATTGTGGGAGAAAAAAGACACAAGTTATATATCACAATTTAGATTTAGAATACCAGGATATGCTGAAGATTTTGGAGTTGGAGAATATGTTGAAGTAGATCAAAATAAAACATATACAATATATGAAATTGGATCAGCATTTGGTTATGACATATATGAAGAAGATGGAAGTTATAAATCATTCCAAGTTGAAGTTGGAAGTTATGTAACATCAATGGATGTTAGACTTAATAATATTATAACAAAATTAAAATTGTCAGGAAATGTTTGGGAAGACGGACTAAACGGAAAAGATAATGCAAGAAATGATTTATATAAAGACAATGATTATGATGATCATGATAAATTATTGCAAGGAATAAAAGTTAGATTATACAAGGATAATGAACTTGTAGGTGAAACATGGACTGATTCAAATGGACACTATTCATTTGGAGGAAGAAATGCAGATTTATCATATACAAAAGACACATTAACAGTAGCTGATTTAGACAAATATCATGTTGAATTTGAATATAATGGTATGAAATATACAAATGTAAATTTACATATAGATGTTGCAAATGGTTCAAAAGCTATTGAAGGAAATAACAACAGACAAAATTATAATAATAAATTTACAACAATTGCTTCAAATACAATAAAAGATAATAATGGAAATTCAACAGGAAAAGCATTAAATGAAGCAAATTCAGAAACAGGAACATTATATTACAGAACAAATCAAAAATATCAATCATCAATAATATATGGAGATAAATCTATATATGAAGGAACAAGTGTAAGTGGAAAAACAGGAGATTTTGAAGCATACGGATATGATATATATCATATAACAGCAGATACAAAAGTAGATGAAGCGTCATATAGATATAAATTAGAAGATTTATTTGATAGGGATGTTAATAATCAAGTATATAAAGATAAAGAAATTAAAAATGTAAATTTAGGATTATATGCAAGAGAACAAGTTGATGTTGCAATAGATAGTGATGTAGCAAGATTTATATTAAATGTAAATGGATACAACCATATATATAAATATGGAACATTAATAAGTGATAATGATATGAATGTAGATGCTAATAATGTAGAACAAGTAGATGCTAAATTAAAAGCATTAAAAGGAAAATATTATGAAAGACAATTACATGAATCATCAATATCATACAGTGCAACACCAGAAGGAACACCAAACTTATATGCAGATATAACATATAAGATATATTTACAAAATAAATCAAATTCATTAACAGCAAAAATAAAAGAATTAACATTAGATTATGATAATGAATTAAACTTAATATCATATGGATATGAAAATTCAGGAACAACGCAAGAAGTTTCAGAACAAGAAATTGTAGCTAATACTGTATATGGAGGGACTGAAAACTTAAAAGAAGCTGTAATTAGTTTAGAAAAACTAGAAGATAAAAAAATATCAGCAGGAAAGAAAGAAGTACTAGAAGTAACATTTAGAGTATATGCTGATACAATAGCAAGAATATTAAATAATCCAGTAGGAATTAAATTTGATATGATGGCTGAAGTTAGCAAATATTCAACGTATACACAACAAATGACTGCATATGCAAGTATAGACAAAAATTCAGCTTCAAGAAATGAAAAAGTACAAATAGATACAGATAATACATTTGTAACAGATACATTTGAAAATGATACAACAATAGCCCCAACATTCAAATTATCAAAGGGAACACAAACAGAATTATCAGGAATAGTATATGAAGATAGTCCAAAAGAAAGTACGCCAATAAAAATTAGCGGAAACAATATATATGAAAGAGTTGGAGACGGAATATATAATAATGAAAATGTAATGGCAAATGTATTAGTAGA
>JABLTM010122803.1_pt1 | contig 107581 bp, 90 predicted proteins | sample 7160121 | NCBI WGS metagenome assembly JABLTM01 (sample SAMN14651224, study PRJNA627086) | human gut metagenome | isolation source: feces | host: Homo sapiens
CATAGCCCGCCCTTCTTCCTTCGTTAGCTGGAGTTGCTTCTGCTATGGGTCGCAGTTGTTGTACGGTCGCGGCATGCCGCGACCCATTAGTATGTCATTCTTCTTTCGCGCATGAAGTCACTTCTGCTATGGGTCGCGGCATGCCGCGACCATACAACACCTTTGTTTCTGTTGGTTCTTTCTGTTCCTTCCCTCTTCAGTTACAAAAAACGGGCGGTCGCATTGATTTGCGACCGCCCGTTTGGGATTTTGCAGTAAGTTGCGCTTGTTGCAACTTCGTATTTTTAGAATTCGCTGGTGAAATGGAAGCGAATATGCTCGAAGTCTTGTTGTGCCATCTGAAGCATATAGCCCGAGTCAGCGAGGAAGACATCGCGGCCTTCGCGGTCCTTCGCCATGTACTGGTATTTGCGCTTCTTGAAGTTCTCGAGTTCTTCGGGAGAATCACTCTCAATCCAGCAAGCCTTGTAGAGCTGGATGGGTTCCCAACGACACTTGGCGTTGTATTCGTTGGCCAAGCGGTATTCGATGACTTCAAACTGCAGTTGACCGACGGTACCAATAATCTTGCGACCGTTGAACTGGTTGACAAAGAGCTGAGCCACACCTTCGTCCATGAGTTGCTCGATACCCTTTTGGAGTTGCTTGGTCTTCATGGGGTCAGCGTTCTCAATGTACTTGAACATTTCGGGGGAGAAAGAGGGAAGACCACGGAAATGAAGGTTTTCGCCTTCGGTCAGTGTGTCACCAATCTTGAAGGTGCCGTTATCGGGTAAACCTACAATGTCGCCTGCCCAGGCTTCGTCGATGGTGCTCTTACGCTGCGCCATAAACTGCGTGGGAGAGGAAAAGCGCATGGTCTTGCCATTGCGTACGTGGAGGTAGGGCTTGTTGCGCTCGAATCGACCGGAGCAGACCTTGCAGAAGGCGATGCAGGAACGGTGGTTGGGGTCGATGTTGGCTGTAATCTTGAAGATAAAGCCCGTAAACTTCTCTTCTTCGGGAGCCACCTGACGCTCTTCGGCCTGGGTAGGACGGGGGTAGGGGGCAATCTGGACAAAGCAGTCGAGAAGTTCCTTGACACCGAAGTTGTTGAGGGCTGAACCGAAGAACACGGGGGCTACGTCGGCATTGAGGTAGTCGTCGTGGGAGAATTCGGGATAAACGCCGTCTACGAGTTCGAGCTCATTGCGAAGCTGTTGGGCATCGCTCTCGCCGACGTGGGCTTCGAGCTCACTGCTGTTGATATCGACAGCCACCTTCTCGGTCACTTTCTGTTTGTCAGCGGCAAAGAGGTTGAGTTGCTGTTCGAAGATGTTGTAGACACCCTTGAAGCGGGAGCCCTGGTTGATAGGCCAAGAGAGGGGGCGCACCTTGATTTGCAACTCCTGTTCGAGCTCGTCGAGGAGGTCGAACGGGTCCTTACCTTCGCGGTCCATCTTGTTGATGAAGATGATTACAGGCGTCTTGCGCATGCGGCAGACCGTCATGAGCTTGCGCGTTTGGGTTTCGACACCCTTGGCACTGTCGACAACGATGATGGCAGAGTCGACGGCGGTCAGGGTACGGAAGGTATCTTCGGCAAAGTCCTGGTGACCCGGCGTGTCGAGGATGTTGACCTTGTAGTCATTGTAGTCAAACTCCATGACTGAGGTCGTGACTGAAATACCACGTTGCTTTTCGATCTCCATCCAGTCGGAGGTGGCAGTCTTCTTAATCTTATTGTTCTTGACGGCACCTGCTACTTGGATTTGTCCACCAAAGAGGAGGAGCTTTTCGGTGAGGGTCGTCTTACCGGCGTCCGGGTGTGAGATGATGGCGAAGGTACGCCGGCGTGCAATTTCTTGATTCATGCAGAGTGATGAGCTTAGAGTTCTTTGATACATTCTTTGAGGGCGTCTTCCCACCAACGGATGTCGATGCCGTAGGTCTTCTTAATCTTCGTCTTGTCAAGCACGGAGTAGTGGGGACGCGGGGCGGGCACGGGGTAGTCCTCGGTATGGATGGGGCTAACCTGGCAGGAGTCGATGCCCTTGAAGCGGTGGATGGCACGAGTGAAGTCGAACCAGGAGCAGACTCCCTCGTTGCTGAAATGGTAGACACCGGGAACAATGCCCTTGTCGACGGCGGTAAGGATGACCTGAGCGAGGTCGCGGGCATAGGTGGGGGTGCCAATCTGGTCGAAGATGACGCCAAGTTGTTCGCGCTCTTTGCCGAGACGAATCATTGTCTTGACAAAGTTGTTGCCGAAGGTGGAGTAGAGCCAGGCTGTACGGATGACCATCGATCCGGCGCAGGAGCGGATGACGCTTTCTTCACCGGCGAGCTTGGTGCGTCCGTAGACGGTGTTGGGGCTGGTGGCATCTTCTTCCTTGTAGGGTATGTGACCGGTGCCGTCAAAGACGTAGTCGGTTGAGACCTGAATCATGGTTCCGCCTACAGAGGCTACGGCTTCGGCCAAGTAGCCCGGCGCAATGTGGTTCAGCAGGTCGCAAAGCTCGGGTTCGCTCTCGGCTTTGTCGACGGCGGTAAAGGCGGCACAGTTGATGACGACGGAGATGTGATGTTGCTCGATAAAAGCATAGACTGCTTTGCGGTCGGTGATATCAAGCTCTTTGACATCGGTGAAATGAAATTCGCACTCGTCTTCATATTTCGGGGCGAGCAAGCGGAGCTCGCTACCTAACTGGCCATTGGCACCAGTAACTAATATCTGTTTCATGGGAGGATATCTTTGAAAGTTTTATTCGTTGGGAGAAAAGGATGAGCGACTGCGCTTTCCCTACAGTTCAAGCGGTTCCGCCTTGTCCTTGAAGTAATAGTCAGAGAGCTGTCCGAGCAAGGTCGAAACGTCTTTGGCAGCGCGTTGTGTGGATTCGCTCACAGTTTTGCCTTGCAGGCGGAGCACCATTAAGCCGTAAAGGAAGTCGAAGCAAGTTTCGAGTTCGGGCTCGTCGGGACAGCCGTTGGCCGGGGCTTCGTCGGCGGTAGAGGGAGCCGTTTTACTCTTACTGCGAAGTTCTACGATATAGGGGAGTACCTTATAATACATTTCGCGGTAGTAAGGGAAATGGGAGGAGCGGAGCAACGCGTTGTGGAGTTCGGTCAGTTCCTGCAGGATGTTGCAACAGAGCTGAAGGTGACCGTGAACTCGTTTGCCTTCGCTACGCATCATCTCACAAAGGTCGGCATACCATTGTGCCATTCGGGCACGTTGGTCGTCACTGATCTGAAACTGGCTGAGGTACTCGTTGCGTATGCGGTCTTCGTTGCAATCGTAGACACGGAGGAGGTCTTCTACCTGCCAGAGGTAGAGGAGGTATTCCGCGCGATTGGTCTGCTTGAGTTTGTCTGCTATAATCATAGAGGGGAATTTCGTAGAGAATGGATGAAGGACGACGGGGTAGGAGATGAGCAACCTACACCTATATATAAGAGAAGCCTCGTGGGCCGGTGGGGCAGTGTGTGACAGATACCGAAGCTGGTAGGTAGCATTCGCACCAGGGAGCTTTACTTTCGTAAACCATCCGCTTTGCTCTTAAGGTGAAACGGAAGGACTCGTTCCGGACATCGGAGGTGACACCTTAATATAAAGAAAGATTGAAAAGCGTCATGGCGGCGTAGACCATGGAGGCGGCCAGGACGATGCTACCGATGGTGCAGTTAAGCCGCAGAATGCCTCGCAGACCAAAGGAGCTGCGCATCTTGTTGATGACATAGGTCAAGCCCAACCACCACAGCATGGCACCCGCTACGATGGACAGGTAACCGACGCATTGCCCGAAGAGATTGCCCGGGATGACGAAGGTAAGCATGTTGTAGAGGGCGATAAACAGAAAAATAATGAGGGGATTGGAGAGGGTGACCAAAAAGGCCGTTGTGAAGTTGTGGATAAGGGTTCCTTTGCTCTTAGGCGACGGACGCAGACACTTGCGTGGGTCGGTGCGAAACATGTAGATGCCAAAGATAAAGAGCATCAAGCTACCGATGAGTTTGAGCCAAAAAATATTTTGTTCTTTGTCGATAAAATCCATGACAAAGGACATACCGAAACCGGTGATGAGGGCGTAGATGATATCACTCAAGGCAGCCCCTGCACCCGTGACGATGCCGTATGCACGCCCCTTTTGCATGGTGCGCTGAATACATAGGATGCCTACCGGACCCATCGGAGCGGAAGCAATAATGCCTACGAGCAAACCTTTTGCAATCAATAAAAGGGGACTGGCGAATTCGATGAAGATATTATTCATAGTGGGAAGTGACGAGTCAGAATCTCTGCAAAAGTACAGAAATCCCTATGAATGTCAAAATGTGGCCGTGGTGGATTGGACGGGGAAACTGGGCTGCCTGAAAGGGGAAGGAATCAGGCGAACCTTTAAGAAGTGTACTAAAAAAAGCCGAGATATGCAAACAGTGTATGCATATTTGTTGTATTTTTGCCCCATCTTTTCTTACATTCAACTTAAAGCATAATTCTATGGAATTTGACGTAGAAAAACCCTATGTAATCGGCCTGGATATGGGCGGTACGAATTCCGTGTTTGGCATCGTTGATCAACGCGGTAATATAAAGTCTCAAACGGTAATCTCAACGCGTGGTTATGCGGAGTTCTCGGACTATGTAAAGGCTTCGGTAGAAGCCCTTCAACCGGCTCTCGACACGATTGGCGGTATCGAAAAGGTGCGCGCTATCGGTATCGGTGCGCCCAACGCTAATTATTATACAGGCGTGATTGAAAAGGCTGCCAACTTGGTTTGGAAGGATGCAGTTCCCTGCGCTCAGATGTTTGAAGATGCTTTGGGTATTCCCTGTCGTGTGACGAATGATGCCAATGCAGCGGCCATGGGCGAAATGGCTTATGGTGTGGCTCGCGGCATGAAGAACTTCATGATGATTACGCTCGGTACGGGTGTGGGTTCGGGTATCGTTGTCGACGGTAAGGTAGTCTATGGTAGCGACGGCTTCGCCGGCGAATTGGGTCATGTTATCATTGACCGCAGTGAGAACGCCCGTACTTGTGGCTGTGGTCGCAAGGGCTGTCTCGAAACCTATACTTCGGCAACGGGTGTGGCACGTACGGCACGCGAAATGCTCGAGAGGAGCACGAAGCCGAGCTTGTTGCGTGAACTCGATCCGGAGAAGATTACTTCTTACGATGTGTTCGTAGCCGCTGAAAAGGGTGACGAAATTGCACGTGATATCTTTGAATTTACGGGTCGTATGCTCGGTATGGCTTGTGCTGACTTTGCAACGTTCAATACGCCCGAAGCCTTTGTGTTCTTCGGCGGTCTGACGAAGGCAGGTGAATATTTGATGGAACCCTTGCGCAAAGCTTACGACGAAAACGTACTCAGCATCTATCGTGGTAAGGCGAAGCTCTTGATTTCAGCCTTGAATGGTAGCGAGGCGGCTGTTCTCGGTGCCAGTGCACTGGGTTGGGAGTAATTCCTTAACGGATTAGCTTGCCAGAAGACCTTGAGGATGTCGATGTCCTCAAGGTCTTCTGGTGCTTTAGTGCAAAAGCTTATTTCTGACTCTCAACGAATGGAGACAACCTTTGCTTTGTCTGAGAATATGCTTGGAACTTTAGCTTCGAAGCAAGTCGTTTGGTTGTCAGTCTGCGCCATGTTTCGTCTCATCTGAAACGCAGTTATTTCTCCTGTTTTTCGATTTAGAATCGGTTTGAATGATGCTTTTTCTTGGAAAATCAGCAGAAAAAGGTTGTTGATACTTGTTTATTCAAGAGAAATGCTTACTTTTGCACCCGCAATTTTGCAACGAAAACATTTATTAATTCATTACACTTATGATGAATCAGTACGAGACCGTTTTCATTATGACTCCCGTTTTGTCTGACCAGCAGATGAAGGAAACGGTCGAAAAGTTCAAGGGTGTTCTCACCAGCAATGGTGCCGAGATCATCAATGAAGAAGAGTGGGGCCTCAAGACGATGGCTTATCCCATTCAGAAGAAGTCCACCGGTTTCTACCAGCTTCTCGAGTTCAAAGCTACGCCCGAAGCCTTGGCTAAGTTGGACATCGCTTTCCGTCGTGACGAGCGCGTGATCCGCTTCCTTACGGTGAAGCTCGAAAAGTATGCGGCAGAGTATGCTGCAAAGCGTCGTAACAAGTTTAATAAGAAGGAGGACTAAACATCATGGCACAAGCACAATCTGAAATTCGTTATTTGACCCCTCCCACTGTGGATGTCAAGAAGAAGAAGTATTGCCGTTTCAAGAAGAGCGGTATCAAGTACATTGACTATAAGGATCCTGAATTCCTTAAGAAGTTCTTGAACGAGCAGGGTAAGATTCTTCCCCGTCGTATCACGGGTACTTCTTTGAAGTATCAGCGTCGTGTGGCACAGGCTGTTAAGCGTGCTCGTCACTTGGCTCTTCTTCCCTTCGTAACCGATTTGATGAAATAATAACTGAGGAGGTAATAAGATATATGGAAATCATTTTGAAAGAAAACGTTATTGGTCTGGGTTATAAGGACGATATCGTGACTGTAAAGGATGGCTACGGCCGTAACTACCTTATTCCTACTGGTAAAGCTATTATTGCATCTGAGTCTGCAAAGAAAGTCTTGGCTGAAAACTTGAAGCAGCGCGCTCACAAGCTCGCTAAGATCAAGGCTGACGCTGAAGCTCTCGCAGCTAAGTTGTCTGCTATCGAGCCTTTGAAGATTGCTACGAAGGTTAGCGCAACGGGTGCTATCTACGGTTCTGTAACGAATCTCCACATCGCTGAAGAGCTCGCTAAGTTGGGCTTCGAGGTTGATCGCAAGATTATCGTTCTCAAGGACGTGAAGGAAGTTGGTTCTTACCACGCAACTGTAAAGCTTCACAAGGAAGTTTCTGTTGAGATTCCTTTCGAAGTTGTTGCTGAAGCTGAAGCTTAATTTTGCTCATAGCAAATCTTTATTCATAAGAGTGTCGCAACCTATACGGGCTGCGACACTTTTTTGTTGGATGGAGTGGCCGTGTGGCGTGGCTTTCTGTCAGGGAAAATGGATGACGATGTGATGGCGGAGACAAGACGATGCCTTATGGAAGAGCTGTTGATGTTTCCGTTCGCTTTTGCTTTCCCCTGGGGAGGAAGCACCTGCTTGAATGCAGGTCTTCGTGCTGATACCGCAAGGTATACTCTCCAAATTAGAATTTCTATGCGATATTTCATCTTTCTCTCTTTCGATGGTACGGCTTACCATGGTTGGCAGGTACAACCGAATGCAGTAAGCGTGCAGCAGAAATTGAATGAGGCGTTGTCTACCTTGCTGCGCCAATCCGTAGAGGTAACTGGAGCCGGCCGAACCGATGCCGGAGTGCATGCACACTGCATGGTGGCACATTTTGATACGGCAGAGGCTGTCGACGGGGCCTGGTTAACGCATAAGCTTAACCGCTTGTTGCCGGCTGACATCAGTGTGAGCCATATCAGGCAGGTGCGCGACGAGGCGCATGCGCGATTTGATGCGAAGGCTCGTACTTACCATTATTGGGTCTATACGCAGAAGAATCCGTTTCGCCGCCAGTATGCGACCCGCATAACTTATCCGTTGGACTTCGAAAAAATGAATGAGGCGGCGCAATATCTCTTGCAGGTAAAGGACTTCACCAGTTTTTCGAAGCTACATACCGATGCGAAAACAAACTTCTGTAAGGTAACTAAGGCGGAATGGACGCAGGTTGAACCTGATTTGTGGCGATTTGAAATCACGGCAGACCGCTTCTTGCGCAACATGGTGCGCGCCGTAGTGGGAACGCTTGTTGAGGTGGGGCGTGGCAAACTTAGCTTAGATGAATTTCAACAAGTAATAGCTCGTAAAGATCGTTGCGCGGCAGGCGATTCGATGCCCGGCAATGCCCTCTCACTCGTGCGAGTTGTTTATGACGAAGAACTCTTTGTATGATGTGGATTGCTTTAGCTTTTCTCTCTGCTTCGCTGCTCGGACTCTATGATGTGGCCAAGAAGCAGTCCTTGCGTGACAATGCTGTGTTGCCAGTCTTGATGATCAATACGGCTGTTTGTGCCCTTTTCTTCTTGCCTTTAATCATTGGTTCGTTGGCAGGTTACAGTTCCGTGATTCCCGTGGCAGGTTGGGAAGCCCATCGTTTGGTTTTGCTTAAGGCCTTGATCGTATTGTCCTCGTGGGTGTGTGGGTATTATGCCATGAAGCACTTGCCGTTGACCCTGGTGGGGCCTATCAATGCCACCCGACCGGTGATGACGTTGGTGGGAGCCTTGCTTATTTACGGAGAGTCCTTAAATAGCTGGCAGTGGGCCGGTGTGTTATTGGCACTCTTGTCTATCTTTTTGCTCAATCGGAGCGGGAAGAAGGAAGGGATTCGTTTTACCCACAATATTTGGATCTTGCTGTTGGTGCTTGCAGCAGTATTGGGTGCGATGAGTGGTTTGTACGACAAGTACCTCATGGCTCCCGTGTCTGCAGGAGGTGCCGGATTGGATCGTTACTTTGTACAAGGTTGGTACAATCTCTATCAAGCATTGATGATGGGCGCGGTAATGGCCTTAATTTGGTATCCCACGCGCCACCGCACGACACCTTTCCGTTGGCGTTGGAGCATCCTATTCATCTCTATCTTCTTGACTCTGGCCGACATGGCATATTTCTATGCTCTCAGCAGTCCCGACGCATTGATAGCCGTCGTTTCGATGGTACGCCGAGGCAGCGTTCTCGTTTCCTTCCTCTTCGGTGCCTGGCTCTTTCACGAAAAAAATCTTCGTGCCAAAGCCTTCGACCTTTTCTTGGTCCTCCTCGGCATGGTTTGCCTGTATGTGGGGACACGGTAGGGGGGGAAATGTCGCTCGGCTGAAATGTCTTACACAAAAACCTACCCTAAAAGTAACCTTGCGAGGTTGGCTTTTAGGGTAGGTTTTTGTTTTTAGTCGATAGAGTGGTGACGGAAATCCGGAATCTCAACGGGTACGCCCCCTTGTTCGGCAGAGCGTTGTGACAGTTCAGCCAGACAAGACCATTCGGCCGCATCGTATACGTCGATGTCGAGGGGAAGGCCCTGGCGTAGGCACTCGATGAGACGGACATCCATGGCGTAATTCATCTCGTTGGGTACGCCTTTGGCATGACCTTCGTGCCATCGTTGGGCTGCTGGTGAAGTGGCATAGTGTGCCATTTCATGAAGGGCTGTTTCGCCTGTCAGGGCTTCTGTTCCCGAGCGTTGCAGGGTGGGGACAGGATACTTCTGTACAAAAGCTTGCGTGCCACAAACGGTTTGCATGCGGCTGTAAGGACGGGGAGTCGTCACGTCGAGTTGAAGTAAAATGGTTACTCCTTGGGCTGTGCGGATCAGCGAAGTATTGACTTTACCGATTGCTTCTCCCTGTTCGTTGGATACACCTTGTGCAGTAAGAGATACGAGAGAGACCATGCGGTCGTGACGGTGAAAACCTAGGAGTTGAGCAATCGGACCAATGCCGTGCGTGGGGTAGGGGTTGCCGCCGTGTTGGCAGCACGAATGTTCTAACCAATAGCGACGTGTGTCGGTCAGCTGTCCCTGTCGATTGGCAGGTAGGGTTAAATCGTGGATGTAAGCACCTTCGCAATGCGTAATGGTACCGAAGTCGCCGCGACGGTGCATTTCTAATGTTTCCAAGGCAAAAAGGTCGTAGCAACAGTTTTCCGTCATGAAGCAATGGCGTTGCGTCGCCTCGGCTGTGTGAACCAATTGCCAGCATTCAGATAGGGTGGTAGCGGCCGGCACTTCTACTGCTACGTGTTTGCCGCATTCCATTGCTTCCACAGCCATCTGCGTGTGTGTTGTCCATTCGGTACAGATGTAGACGAGGTCAACATCTGCTTTGCGACAGGCTTCTTTCCATCCTTCCTCACCAGTCAGCTGTTGGGCTTCGGGACGTCCCGAAGAACGAAGAGCCTGATTGGCTATTTGCAGTCGCTCAGTATCGAGATCAGCGATGTAACGTATTTCAGCTCCTTCGATAAAGGCGTATCGTTCGAGGGTCTTCATACCTCGCTGTCCCAGTCCGATGAGTGCGATGCGGACAACGGGAATGGGTGGACAGGAAAGTTGGAAAACAGACTTTGCCATGGGATTAGGGTGCGTGAAAGAGGATGGAACAAATGAAGATTAAACAAAAAGTGGACGCATCGATGAGACGCATCCACTTAGTCACTTGGGTGTTACCTTACCCTTTGATAAGAAATATCTATAATGAGAACCGTTTAAGTTTGGTATTACTTGCGGCTCTTACCGTAGCGGCTCATGAACTTGTCTACACGACCTGCCGTATCTACGAGCTTAGACTTACCAGTGTAGAAGGGGTGAGACGTGCTAGAGATTTCAAGCTTTACAACGGGATAAGTTTCGCCTTCAAATTCAACCGTATCAGTGGTCTTGCAGGTTGAACGTGAGAGGAACATGTCACCGTTACTCATGTCCTTAAATACTACGGGGCGATAATTCTCAGGGTGAATACCTTTCTTCATTTTGCTATAGCTTTATTATGGGTTATCAAATTGTTTGGTAACAACTTAGTGTAATGGTCTAAATCGCCTGCAAAAGTACGAATAATAATCGAAAAGGCAAGAGCTGAGGCTAATTTGTGTGGGGAGTAGGGAGACGAAATATGCTATTTTTCAATGCTTCGGGAGTCGCTGCAGGGGATAATGGTGACTGTGGACTAGGTGGATGATGAGGAAGGGGGCGACGGGATGGGGGATGAACACGAGGGGAAGGGAATTAGAAGCCATCGGTTAAAGAGTGAGGTTAGCAAGAAGTTTGCGGTGCGAGTGAAGGCATCGGTCTGGTTGGGGAAAGAGGCAGGATGGTGTGGATGTGAGGGGGATAAATCGGTTGCTTCCTTTCCTTGTTCGGGTTCAAACACTACCTTTGCAGGCATGAAAAGAAAACGATGGATATTGCTGAGTAGTTTCTTCTGTGTGGCAAGTTGTTTGTCGGCACAGGGAATTGACTCTTTGTTTGCCAAAGTTCCGCAACAAATTTTGCCTTTGCTCAACCGCACGTCGAAGTTGGACTTGCTGGACCTTTATAACAGTGGACTGCCTGCAAAGGCAGAGAATCTGTATGGCGGGCAATCGGAGATGACGAAGAAGACGGCAGACTTTCTGTCGTTGAAGACGACGGAGTCGGGTGAGTGGCAGATGAAGATGTTGCCGTATGAGGACGATTCGATGCTTGTTTGTGTCTATTCGCATAAGGCGGTGGGCACTTCGTCAGTCATAACAGCCTATCGGTGCAATTGGACCAAGTTGAAGTTGGCCTTTCCGCGTCCGAGTCTGTCTGATTTTTGGTTGCCTGTCAATCCGCTTTCTCAGATGGAAAGTCAGATGTTGAACGCCACTTTACAAGAGGTTCCCATTGAGGTATCGCTTTGCGATTCTGCAGCCTTGCTTACTTATCGGGTGAGCTTGGAAGGATTGTCAAAGGAGAACCGCGAACAAGCTGTTTCGTGTGTGAAACCTTTAACCTATGCGTGGGATGCCGGACGCAAGCTTTGGATAAAGCGTGAGGAACCAGTGAAAGAAGCTGGAAAGTAAGCGGGAGTTTAAATCCGTTGGGGGAGGCGAGTCATAGAAAACGCGTATCAGTCCGTTGGGGTCAATCGACCGTAGCGAACTGATACGCGTTTTCTATTTTGTAGGCTCATCGGTGAGCACATGTGTGAATGGCCGGGAGTACGTTTCCCACTCATTAATCCTTCTCAATCAAGACTACAGCGTAGGCAGAGATACCTTCTTCGCGTCCGGTGAAGCCCAGCTTCTCGGTGGTGGTAGCCTTGATGTTGACATCTTCCTCGTCGATTTGGAGCAACGGAGCCAAAGTCTGTTGCATGGCGGGAATATGCGGATTGAGTTTCGGACGTTCCGCGCAGACTGTGGCGTCGACGTTGCCAATGCGCCAACCCTTTTCAGCCAAGAGGCGAACGGTGTGAGTCAAGAGCACTTTGCTGTCGATGCCTTTGTACTGAGGGTCGCTGTCGGGAAAGTGAAAACCGATATCGCGCAAACCAGCCGCCCCGAGCAGGGCATCGCAGATGGCATGGATGAGTGCGTCGGCATCACTGTGACCTAAAAGGCCGAGTGTATGGTCTATACGAATACCGCCTAACCAAAGGTCGCGGTCGGGGACGAGACGGTGAACGTCAAATCCCATTCCTACTTTTATCTTCATTATCTTCTTCTTCCTATGAGATCACGAATGCCGTCGAAGTCGAACGCAAGCGATACGCGCAGCGTTTGGTCGAGCGGGTTAGAAGGACTGGTTGCAATGACGTAACCCGCATCGATGGCGAGTACGTTCATGCGGAAACCGGCACCAACGGTAGCATACTTACGGTTGCCCTGCATCTTGCTTTCATGATGATAGCCCGCACGAAGGGTGAACTTCTCGTTGTATACGTATTCCATACCGATACCGAAGTTGATCTCTTCCATTTCACCCTTAAAACCGCGTTCGGAGTCACCGAAGGAGGTAAAGATACCGCCGATGGACGACTTGTTATAGTAGTCTTTTTCGAGGCGTTCCTGGTATTCGTTGTCATCTTCATCGGCTCCCTTGAGCGGCATGGAGGGAACGAGCAGTTTGTTGATGTCAGCCGAGAAAGCAATGCGGTTGTACTCGTTGATGGGAATCATGTAGCTCAAACCCAAGCGGAGGTTGGTCGGAATGAAGTGAGAATAGTCGTCACCGTAGGAAATTTTGCTACCGATATTGTTGATGTTCAAACCCCAGGAAAGCTGGCATTCGCGCTGGCCCATCATGACATACGTATTGTAATACAAGGCAATGTCGGCAGCAAAGGCAGAACCGGGTGAAGTCTCGTTGTCGTAATGGCCCGAGAGGTCGGAATAGATGTAACGCATGGCTACAGCGGCCGAGAACTTTTCACTCAGCATACGGGAGTAAGCCAAGTCGACTCCCAATTCGTAAGGCTTGACTGTCATGTCGCCTGCAGAGACTTCACCGAGCGTGAAGTAACGGAGAGAGGCACTCAATGCCTGGTAATCGCCAAGACGCACGTAACCGGCAGCATCGAGCAAGGCGATGCCCGTCGTTAACTTGCGGAGCCACGGAGTGTAATTGATGGCAAAGCCTGCACGGGAAATGGTGAAGGGATATTTGGCAGGGTTCCAATACTGTGAGTGTACGTCGGGATCGGTTGCGGCACCCACATCACCCATACCGCCGGCGCGTGCATCGGGGGCAATGGTTTGCGATACAACGGCGGTACGCACGGGGTTAAACTGGTCGCGCACTTCGTCGTCAGCCTGTAGCGGTGTGGCTGCGAAGGCGAGCGCGAGCGGAAGGATATGTTTTGTCTTCATTGTCTGAGGTAAGTATGGATGAGGAAAGCGAGGCGGCCGAAGCCGCACTCGGTTCATTAAAACGCAGAGGGGGGAAAATTATTGTTTGCCTTGCCAATTTGCTACTGAATGAGCAAACGGCGGGTCGATGTTTCCTTTCCGCCCTTTTTACTCCGGTAGAAGTAGACACCAGGCTCGAGACGGTTGCCTGCGTAGTCAGTCAGATTCCAAACGGTTGACACGTAGCGATTGCCGGCAGGCACTTTGAGTGTGCGGTGCCATACGCGCATGCCGTGTGTGTTGTACACTTCTGTGGTTATCTGTGTGTCTGCTTCTTCTGGACCAGCCAATGTGGTGACCAGGTTGGTCGCAACCGAAGGTACATCGACCGATGAGATCACCTCGAATTTCGGTTCGGCTTGATCGCCAACTACAAAGTCGAGCGAGGTCGTTGTGGCGTTGTCAAACACGTCCCAGACACGGAACGTCACGCGGTGGCGGCCCGGCGTGAGTCCTTCCATCGGATAGGAAACCAGTCCTTTGCTGTAAGAACCATAGTCGAAGCTAAAGAAGTCGTTGAGCGTGCGCGTGGTGCTCGGGTCGTTGTCCAACCACATTTCCATATCGTGACCTAAGTTGCCGCTGAGGAGCGAAATGCCCGAAGAATCGTTGATGGCGGCATAGAAGGTCGGTGAAGCATTCACTTTTGCTCCGCTGGCAAAGTCGGGTGTGTTGAGATAAAGGTAGACATCCGGACCGAGCGTGTCGGTTTGTGTCACATCGGCCGTTCCGTAGAAGCAGAATTGTTTGAAACTGCCGTTGAGTTCCGACGTACCGTCCTTTTTCACTGCGTATAGAGAGAGCAATCCTTCCTTTTGTTGGAAAGCAATGCCGCGCGGAACGATGAATTCCAAGGCAAAGCGTCCAGCCTTGACTTCGACCGTACCCTCAAAGAGCGTTTGGGTGTAGTCCGTAAAGCTGAGTCGTTTGCCTCCCTTGTTATCTTGTCCCTTGCAGGTAATCCGTTGAGAGGGAGCAAAGACTGTTCCCGAGAGGGTACCGTCGTAACTCGTGTCGGGCGTGGTTGCCATCGCGTCAGCATTGACGTAGCCCGTGAGGCGCACTTTCTGCCCGATGCGCAACTCGGTCATGCCCGTTCCCTTGATTGCTTCGCCATTGATGCTGTCAATGCGGATGCCCGGGTCGGGATAAGACAGGCAGAGCGCAGGGTCGCCCATGAGGATGTACTTCAGTTTGTTGATGGTCTGATCCGTGCCGATGGGTAATCCCGTGTTATTGATGAGTTCGCATTTCGTAAGGCGGAGCGCTTCGCCCAGACTGTGACGGTTGCCCGCAGCATCTTTACCTAAGGCAAACTCCATAAAGCCCATGTTGAGCGAGCGGTTGTAGTTGGCAAACACCGAGCGTGCGGCACACACGACTGCCACCGCCGGACCTTCGGGTGCAAAGAGCGCGTTGCGTCCGATGTCGTCGATTGCTTGGTCGTAAGGCGTGATTTCGCACGAAGCGAACACCCACACGGGCTGAGCCTTCCCCACGTTTTCATACATCTGTTCCTTGGTATAGAAGAACTTGTGCGAGATGCGGTCGGGACTGCCGTGACCATTGTAGTTGAAGATCAGTGAACCCTGCTTAACCAGTGTCTTGATTTTCTCTGTGGCCTCGGGGTAAGTCAGTCCTTTCGCGGTGAGCGTAGGAGTATAGACATCGGGATAAAGGCGGCGCAGGAGGAAGTTCGCGTTGGCCGATTTTTTGACCGTGTTGGCCACTTCCTGGGCGTCGTTCATGTGCAGGTTGTCGTCGCCCACATCGGCGATGGCCCACATGCGGTTTTTCCAAATACCCGGATTCTCGTTGCGAAGGTAGCGCAGTGTTTGGTCGACCAACCATTTGGCTTTATCTTCTGTGTGGCAGACAAAGCGTCCAATGCCGAGGTCTATCTTCTCAACCGTCATGCGCTTACCCTCCTCGTCATCTAACAGTCCGTAGAAGTCATCGGTCACGAAACTGTGGAGGGTTCCGATGGTATATTCCGTACTGGAATAGAGGTCCTTATAGTGTCGTTCGAAAGCCAACAAGTAGTCGTTGGGCGACGTTCCCTTCCAGTCCGACGTAATCATGCGGTTGTCATAGGAACAGTCGCCGAAGAGCAACAGGTAACGCGGTGCATCTTCGGGGCTTTGTGCCCGGTCGTAGAGCATCTTCAAGTAGCGGCGATAAGCCGAGGCATCGGGTGTACCCGAAGAAAATTCGTTGTAGAGTTGGTCAGCACGTACCACCTTCACGCGCAGTTTGCTGTGGTTGCGGTGTGCTTCTGCCAGTCGTTCGGCTTCAGCCGTCAGTTTGCCCGAAGCGGGAACAATGATGACATAGTCCAGGCAACTGTCGGCATGGAGATCTTGGTTGGCAATTTCTCCCACTACTTCGGGGGCGGGATAGGAACCTTCGGTATTGACCACAATGAAGCGGTTCTTGCCCGTCGGAGCTTGTGCCGTGTAAGTCGAGCCGTTGAGTGAACCGGGCAGAGCAGCTACGGTTTCTTCCGCATTGCCCAGTCGCCACACTTGGGTATGAGCATCGGCCGAAGCCACTTCCAAACGGACAGCCGCGCTTTCGGTCGTCGTAAACGGAGCGGTAGTATAGGCCGTCGAGAGGTGTTGTGGATAGGTTGTTGAGAGGTAGTTCAAGCGTCCCGTGTATGCCGTCTTGACCGTAAACGTTTCCTCGCTTTCCAATTCCGTCGTAAAGGAATGCTGATAGCCGCGGGCTGTCTCGCCGGTTTGCGTAATGTTCAGTTGCCCCGTAGCCACCCGTTTCGAGTTACTGCCTTGGGTGATGGTAAAGGCAATGCGGTTGGTCGTACTTTGGGCTGAAAGGTCGTAGTAAACCTTACACTTGCCCCCTGTGTGACCGGGTAGGGAGAGTTTGAACTTAGGGCCGTCAATCAGGTCCTTTGAGTCATAAAAGTCCCGGCCACCGCCGTACCATACGAAAGCATCGTTGTCAAACTTCGTAAAAGCCTTCACCGTGTTGACCGTTTGTGCCGTCGAGGCTGGAGCTTCGAGCGTAGGGAAGGGAGCGGGCTGTTCGCCTTCGGTGAGGAAGTAATAGCTGTGCGAGGAGAAAGTGTTGGTCAGAAAAGAGCCGTCCTCGTTCCATGTAGTCAGTCCTTCGGCAAAGAAAAGTACAGAACCTTTGCGTCGGTAGAGCGGCACTTCGTTGAGGTCGTCGATGACCGCATCTTTCCCTGTAAATTTCAATACGTCGGGCAGCAAGCGACCGCCGTAGCCGTAGAGCTTGACGCGTGTGGGGTCTGCAAATCCCATGTCGCGGAGCTGTTGGTCGGTCAGTTGGTAGAGTCCTTCCTTCTCTACACGTATCTTCACCCATTTCCCTTGTGCCAGCACCGAGTGAGCAGCGTAGCGGGTGCGTTGTTCCGCCTTGGTCTGGAGTGCGGCTACTTTGTGGTAGATGCCTTTAAGGGGCGAAAGGGTGCGTACTTTCAGTTCATAGTTTCTGACCTTCATCCATTTACCGTCACGCAGAACGACCGGTGTAAAGACCACATCGGCCAGCGTCTCGCCGCGTGACACGGTGCGCGTCACGTGAAAGCGCACCTCCGAATCGGGCACAAAGCCTTGCGCCGAGAGTTCATCGCGCTCCTTGGCTGAGAGCGCAACGAATTCGGGATATTCCATGTAAATCTGTATCGAATCCGAGGGCAGTAGCTTTCCGAGGTTGAATTGCGCCGTTTCGACTCCTTGCAGAGTTTGGGGCGCAGTCGCAGGCTGTCCCCACAACGGAGTGGCACAAGTCAGCGAGGCGGTCAGGATGAGCCGAGAAAATAGTTTCATAGGATGAAGTAGCAGATTATTTGACATTGAAGGAAAGGAGGGCTTCCCCGTTGAGGCTAAGCGTAAGGTGGTCGTCAATGGCTACCGTGCGCTCAGCTACGGGCAGGGGGAAGAGGAAGAGGTCTCCTTGACGCAGCGTGTAGTGCGTACTGATGTGCGCAATGGCGCGGTGGGCTTCTGTGAGAAAGTCGGCAGGCACCCGGCCTGTTGTCGTATCCTCGTTTATGTGCAACGCAACGGAGCTTTCTGAAGCAAAATGACCGTTGGTAGTTTCAGCTACGGCTACGGCATTGTCAAAGCCCACAGCAATGTCCCAAGGTTGACCTTCTTGGCGTAATTGTTCGAGTAAATCGTGTGCTACGAAGTGTACTCCAAGGCTGATTTGTTCCGCTTGATAATAGCGCGGAACGAAGCGTTCGCCGATACTTCGCCCGAGTCGTGTGATGCGGATGACGGCACAGAGTTGGGCGCGACAGTCTTGCGTAAAGTCGGGGATGAAGAAGGGACGTTTCTGTATGAGCAGTGCGGTGTCGGGGACAGTCAGCACGCTGGGAAGGGGAGAAAGGAGACGGAAAATCTTCATAGGAGGGAGTTGTCAGTGAAGGAGAGTGTGAGAGAAAGGATACCCCACGGGCAAATCCGCACGAGGAATCAAGTGCGGAGATGGCCGCGCGGTTTACGAGCATACAGCAAGTGCCTTGCAATGTGTACTTGTAGGTGACGAGAACACATTTGTAGGGTAACAATGTGTACTCGTAGGTGACGAGGACACATTTGCAAGGTAACAATGTGTACTCGTAGTTGACGAGAACACATCTGTAGAGTAACAATGTGTACTCGTAGTTGACGAGAACACATTGTAAAGCTCTCTTTGTGTATTCTTCTACCACGAGGACACATTGTGGATGTACACATGGCTTACTTCGCCAAGTCTGCACCAGTCCTTATCGGTTGAGCATAAACTTCAAGCTGATGCCGAAGTCCTGCGTAGTGACAGGGTAGGACGACGAGGTGAGCAAAGGCTTGTTCATCTGTCGGTCGTAGTAGCCCGTCAATGTGAGGAACTTGCTCAGTGCGTAGTCGGCCGAGAAGGACACCTGTACAGCCTTGTTACCACTTGTGGCTTGCGTGAGTTGGGTCAAGATGTCGCGGTTGAAGGCACTCTGATTGCGGAAGGTAATGTCCAAACGCAGGTTGAGGTCGTTGGCAAAGCCTTGGCTGTTGGTGGTCGTTTGCTTCTTCGCACCCGTACCCTTACTCTTCGATCGCACCGTTTTCTTGGGGGCAAAGAGGTTGAGGTCCGCAATTTTGTAACCCAGTCCGATGACAAAGTCATTCGAACGCGTTTCGTTGATTTGTTGTGATGTCATGCTCAGCATCAGTACACGGGTGCGGCGCATTTCCATCTTGGCAGTAATGTTATTCTGGAACGTCATGTCGATACCAAAGAGCGGCGAGAAGCTTTCGTTGATGCTCACCGTCGACACGTCGTACATGCAGCTCGGGATGGGGTTGCCACTGGCCACATCGTTGATGAAGCCAAAACCGTTCATGTATTCCATGTAGCTCGTAAACGTGTTGTACGAACCTACGGAGTAAACACTCTTGTAGGAGTGGTTGAGGTTGAAGCTCTTGAAGACCTTCTTCATGCGCGGTAACTTCGAGAGTCCGCCGTAGGTAATGTTCCAGTTGGGCAGGAGTTTGGTCAGTGCGGGGAAGATGTCCAGTCCCGTGTTGCCTGAAGTATAGGCATCGAGGAAGGCGGGAATCATCACCTCGGGTGCATAGCGGCTAACTGTACCGTTGGCGGGGTCGAAGGGTTTGCCTGCCAATTCGGTTCCAGCGGGATAGGTTGCCCCCTTGTAGAGGTTTTCAACTCGCTGGCGATAGCCGTCAAGCGACTGGACAAACTTCGAGAACGACTTACTCTTATAGCCCTTATCGGGTGAACCCATCTTCTCGAAGGCAGAACCAATGGAGATGGTTGTCATTGAGAAGGAACCCGTTTCGGTCGTAGGCATACCGTCGAACATGTACTGAATGCTGCGGTTGCGCGTAGAGTTCCACGAAGCGTTGAGGTCAATCTTGACATCGCGGAAGGGTTCGAGGGTGGCACGGAGTTGCAAGGACTCGGTGAGGTTGGACGTGGCGGGCGTGATGATACTGTCGGCCATCATCAACCAACCACGCTCGGCGGCGCGGCGCACATAGTCCTCGCCCGTCATACCAAAGGCAAAGTCGAGGCCGGGAGCCAGTCCGGATCCGGCACCGTTAGTCTGACCAAATACGTCGCCAATGGTCGGCATGAAGCCGGGCACACTGAGGTTGAACTTATTGTTGTAGTTGACGTTGACATTGCGCACCATCATGAGGAAGCGCGTACCCATTTGCAATGCCTTGTACCAACCTTGGTCTTCCTTGCGGCGGCGTGGCGTGACGGTCACTTTGACGCGGGCAGTGTCCTTAGTCAGAATCTCAATCTTATTGTTGTCAAGCACTTTGTAGCGCAGGGGGTAGCGAGTGCCGTCGGGACGAAGGGCGGTGACGCGGAGCTTCTTTGACCGTTGGTTGTGGGCAAGCACCTGCGTAGTGTCAGCCTTGAGTACTACTTCCTTTTGGAAGTTCTTCTTCTCTTCCTTCTTGCTCTTTTCCTTCGGTGTCTGTGCATATTTGCGGTTCACCTTTTTGAGGAAAGGCACGTGGTTGTAGAGGGTTTCAAGATTGATACGTCCGTTACCCGTAATGTTGCGCGAGTTGTTGATGGTATTGCCGAGTGAAGCCCCGTTCTCCAACTCCGTACCGCGTGCCCAGTTGTAAGTACCGTTATACGAAGCGTCGACGGTGAGCCAGTCGAAGAGTGGCAGGCGGTTGAGCGGCAACTTCCAGGAGAGGTCGAAGTTTTGCTGATACGTGAGCGGACGACCCAACTGCTTAATGCTGTGCCATACGGAGTCCTTCCAGGCCGCATAACGGTCGGGGTAGAGATCCTTGTTGACAGCCGTATAGGGTTGCTCGATTTCAGCGTTTGTACCCGACGAGAAGTTGGCATGAATGTTCTTCGTCAAGTCCCAGCGCAATTGGAAAGAGCGGTTCCACAGGAAGTCGCTCGACCAGGTGAGAGGCAGGCTGCTGTTGTTGCCCGCATTCTCGATGTCACGCTCCTGGAGTTCGTAGTAAGAACGGGTAATGTCGGAGTTGAAGCCGATATTTTGCGGGGCAAAGTTGATGCTCTGCTCCTTGAGTATGCGGAACCACTTCGACTTCTTCTTGCTCTTCTTGAAGGGTTCGAAGGCCTTGAAATTGGGCGACCAGTTGTAGTTGAAGGAGTACTTCCAGTTTTGGTCCTTTTCCCAAGCCGTGGTTTCACCCGTTGTGTGGCGTACGGAGTAAGCATAGCCGAAGGTGAAGTTGGCAGGGTCGTAGGGCATTGTGTGGCGCTTCGTAGCAATGTTGAAACGGGCACCGGTGATGCTGAAGTTCTTGTTGACCACCACCTTCTCGGCAATGTGCTTCAGTGAGTCCTTCTGATGCTTATTAGCAAGGGCATCGAGTGCATCGTCGAGCTCCATGTCCGTGTCAAGCGGATTGTAACGAGGCGAAGTGCGCTGTTTGGAGTATGAATAATAAATGGGCGCATTGAGTTTCGCCTTCTCAGGCAGGAATTTGCCCGCCTGTACGTTGGTCGTGATGGAGTACTCGTAGAGGTTGTCGTCGCGTCGCTGACTGACGGTTTCCTCCAAACCGCCGAAGCCTTCAGTCTCAATGTGACCTGTGAGGTTGAGTGAGGCTACGTCAGAGAGTTGCAGGTTGAGCTGCGACTGAGCAGCCCAACCGCCCTTGTTGCTGAATTGCTGCAAACGGAGTTCGTTTGCCCAGACTTCGATGTGTTGTACCGTGCGCGACTTATTGCGCACACCAATCATAATGGTACGTACTTCGCCCAACGACGGATTACCCATCACGCTCACCTTGTTGGCGGGACGGGCTGGGTCGTATTCAGAGTAGAGTTGGGCATAGGATGTAAGTCCGAGTGCCTTCTGCTTGTTGCGATTCTTTTTCGCATCGGTCAGGAGAGAGAGGTCGATGTCCACCATGTTGTCTGCCGGCCATACGATGCGGGCGTTGCCCGGTGTGTCGGCATACTTGTTGGGCGGTGTAATCTTGAGCGGAATTTCGTATTCGTAGAAGTTGCTCTTGTAGTCAGAACCGAGACGGATGAAGACAGACACTTCGCCGTCATTGACCGCCGTTTCGCCCTGGAGCGAGTTGGCGTGGGTAAACATCTGCAAGTGCTTGTAGCGGCGCAGGTCAAGGGTCGTGTTCTTATAGACCGCGCGTGCATCACCCGAAGCGAGCGACTTCACGGTGAGTGCCAGTGACTGTTCGTCGTTTTGCAAGATTTGCGTCTGTCCAGGGTCTTGCACACGACTGATACCCGGCGGCAAGATGTAGTTGACAGGTTGCTTTTCGTTGTTCTCTTCGAAGTTGACCGCGCTGACTTCGAGCGTACCGCTTGTTTCGGGTGCTTTGCCTTGATAAAGAGCCTGTTCGTAGGCACGCCATTCCCCATGTACGAGGTTGAGGGTAGCCATACGGAGTACGACGGGCTGGGAGAAGCCTGTCATAAACATACGCATGAAGCGGATGGAGGAGAAGTCGGAGATGCCGCCCTCGCGCTTTTCGTATTGATCGACGGGGATGCGGAACTGATACCAGGTGTATTGCTTCTTCTGCTTGTCGCGAGTCGTGACGGTAGCCACGCGCTTGTCCACGATGTAGTTTTGCCCTACCTGCATGGCGTCCTCAGCAATGCGAACGCGGTACTGATAGTACTTGTCGTATTCGTTGAGCGTGAAGTCTTGGTTGATGTCCTCCACGTCGGGTTGCGTCTTGTATGCCGTGCTGTACGACTCGGGCGAGTTCTCACTGTCTACCGAGTTACCGTTAGGATTGTTGATGTACTTGTAGCGGTCGAGGATGGAACGCTGTTCGCGGTCATAATCTGAACCACGGAAGTAGTGGTAACGGTCGGCAGATGGCGAACGCAAGAGGGAGTCGTAGACGGCAGGGCGTACACGCGACTGAACCGATGCCAGGTAATTGGCATAGGCAGGGTAGGTTTTTTCTTCTTCTGAAGACAGACCGTTGAAGCCAACGTCTTGCTTTGAGCGCGAGCCGCTGGCTGTATTGAAGGCATAGGTGACGGCATTTTGGGTCGGTACACGTCCCCAAACGGTTTCCATGTACTGGCTCGGGTCGCCGTCAACGGGCAGACCGCTTTCAAAGAACTTCTTACCGTCCTTGAGTACGTCTTCGCTGATTTCACCAAGGTTAAAGTAGAGATCGCCACTGAAGGTCTTGCCTGCTTCGCGGGCCTTGATGAAGGGGTCGAGCAACCAGAACTCAATGTATTCAATGTTAGCAGCTTCAAAGTCGGAGTTGTCAAGCTTACGCATCATACCGCCCCAACGCTGTTCGGGATTGAGCAAGCGTCCGTCTGTGTCGAGCGAGGGATCGAGGTTGTACGGACCGCGCTCGTTGGGATAGTAAGCGAGGTTGAGCACATTGAGCGTATTCGACTCCTGCATGTTGACACTGCGGTTAGGGAAGAGTTCGCTCTTGTATACTTCGCGCACATCGGGGTCAGAGAGTTGCTTGAGGTCACCCTTGATGTGTCCCGGAGTGAGCGATGAGGAGCGGCGTGTAAAGAGCGGGTCGATGTAGTACCAAGCAAGAAGGGCACGGTTGTAACCGTAGCGTACGTCGGACGTGAGCTTGGATTCCGGGAACATGGCGGGTACGCTGGAGAGGTTCCACTCCACTGGATTGGAAATGTCGATTTCGCTCTTCGAGTTTTCGAAGTCATCGATGTAGGAAGCATTGCCCTGTGCACCTTGGCTTTTGCCCGCAATGAGTTGGGCAAATTCGGCTGTGAAGTTGATGCTTGAGGGAGCCGTGCAGTGGAGCAAGGGTAGCTTGTCGAGCCAGTCAGTCAGTCGCTGACTTTGCTTCTTCCACGAAAGGTTGAGTCCCCAAAGGGTATTGTTCAACGGTTCCGAACCCATGGCTACCTTCGTGGTCAAAGGTTTCTCGCCAAGGTGCATGAAGGTACCGCCTAACTGGAAGTCTTTGGAGAAATCATATTGGAAGTTGAGGCCGAACATGGTTTTGCGTTGCATACCAAAGTCGGTGTTACTTTCCAGACTGACATTGATGGCAGTTCCGGCATCGAGGATGCTCTTGTTGAGAATGCGTACGATACCCGAATTGTAGTCGACCGTATAGTCTGACCCTTCCATCAAGATTTGACCGCCGGCAGTTACCACAACCGAACCGCGCGGTACGTTCATCGCCCCGAGTTGAATCTCATCGTTACGGCTGGCCTTGTACTCACCCGTAATGATGTATTTATTCTTTTCGGCAATCTGGCGAGCCACGGTACGTGTTGAGTCATAAAGCTCTTGGAATACGTACTTTTTAGCAAGCTCTTCGTTGCCGATGGCTTTGGCAAGTCCCTTGCCGAATGGTTCGACCATGGGGAAGAATACGCGACCCGACTGTGGGTCGATGGTATAGCCTTCTACAAAGTCAAAGTAACCGTTGGGGCCAATCTTGTTGTTATTGTTCAAGCGGTCTAATCCCACGAGGGAAAGAATCTTCTTATCCTTGAGTCCGGGGGCGGGAATATAGCTGAGGTAAACGCCCGAGGTGTCAGAGAGTAATTTGATGTCGAGTTTGAACTTATCCTTCTGCACCGATGTGGCACCGAGCGAATAAACGTTTTTCATCATCAAGTCCCAGTTTCCCATTTGCGGCGTGCAAGCCGTGTTCTTCAGCGTCTTGACGAAGAGCACTTCCTTGTTGTCCTTGCGGTCGGATGAGAATTCACCGACCTGAAACGTCTGGCCTTTGTACGTGTATTCGTAGGCAATGGCAAGGACTTGGTCCGTTTGCAAACTTTGGCGCAGGGATACGTAACCCAACGCAGGGTTGAGGTCGAATTCAGAAGAAGACAGTTTGCGGGCTGACTCCAATTTTTCATAATCTACTCCACCGACCAGTCCGGCACCGTCGAGGGTCGGAGTTGCCAACGAAATGTCGCGTGCTGCGCTCAATGTTGCATTGAGGGTAGCATACAGGTCGTTTGAGTTGTTTGAAGGATTGATGTCGCTTTGAGGACCCCATAAGGGGGAAGAAATATGGTCGTGTTCGGCAAGGTCGGTAAAGCCGACGATGTTGCGGGTGTCGGTGGTGGCACCCGTTTTATTGGTAACCCAGATTTCAACACGATTGACGGTAACGCCCGAGGTGATGGTGGGCAGTTGTTTCATGTTCTCGTCGTAGCGATCGCGGAAGAAGTGGGAGAGGAAGAAGTGTCGGTTTTCGTCGTAAGCATCGGCTGAGAATTCGTAGCTCGTAACCTGTGCTCCGCCTTGAGAGCTGACACTTGAGGAGGCAGACTTCTTTTGTGAAATAACCGTCGAGAGTTTCAGTTTACCAAATTGCATATCGGCACGCACACCAAAGAGTGACGTCGCACCGCGTACGAGCGACGAATTGGTGGGCATGCTGACATTACCAGCCTCAATGAGTTTAATGATTTCATCTTCCTTGCCTTCATAACGAAGTTTGAGGTTCTGTGCGTCAAAGTCAAAAGTGGCTTCTGAGTTGTAATTAAAGTCCATGTTGACCTTGTCACCGACCTGTCCTGTAAGGCTCAAGTTGATCTTTTCGTCGAAGTCGAAACCAAAAACTTTGCGGTTACGCTCCGAAAGGCTCGGGTTGTCTGTAAAGCGAGTGTTGGCTCCGATTTTCAGTTCCGCCGAGCCTTGGGTGCGGATGCGTACACCGCCCGGGCCAAAAATCTTGTTGAGGGGTCCCAGGTCGAACTTCATATCGGTAAAGTCGAACTTGTCCTTTCCTTTTTCCTTAAATTCCTTCGCATTGCGGTTGCGATAATAAGCCGCCATGGAGCGGCGCATCATCATGCGTTGGTATTCCTCCCAACTCAAACTGAAGGGGGTGTCGAGGTAGTCATCACCTAGCTTGGTTCCAAAGAAATAGCCGCCGGTCTCTTCGTCATAGGTAGCTTCGTTCTTGAGGTTTTCGGGATCTTTTAAGTCCACAAGGCCTCGGGCGGTGTCTGCCAGGGTGGCAATCACCGTCTTCTTTACTTCGGGAAGCGAATCCTTGGCAACCGAAACGGGCTGTTCTTGTACCGATTCGACTGCGGGGAACGCTTCGTTAGCTGTAGCTGTTTCTCCCGTCAGTGCACGATATAGGCTACGGGATGAACCTTGTACAAAGGCAGCCTGACTCACACCCACGCAGATGGATGCAAGGACAAGCAGTAGGATGTAGAAGGGAGTTTTCAAAAGTACGAGTTCGTTTGGGTGTTGTGAGGGTAGGGGATGAAAAAGGCAAACTGACCGGTGGATTAAAGCATCTTCAGTGCCTTTTTAATGATGCCTTCAACCGGAATGTTGGGGTCATCCTTCACGATTTGTTTGACAATCTTCTGGGTCGGAGCAGGTGCAAAGCCCAATACGGCAAGTGCCTGTACAGCTTCTTCGACTACTGCCAAATTGCTGATGGGGGCTTCGCCTTCTTGCGTGACGGCTCCTTCAGAAGCTCCCAGGAAGTTCATCATCTTGTCCTTCAGGTCAATGATAATGCGTTGGGCAGCTTTGGGACCAATGCCTTTGACACTCTTCAAGGCACGTTCGTCGCTTGCCTGAACAATGTTGGCCAAGTCGGCAGGTGTAAAGGCAGAGAGAATCATGCGGGCGGTTTGGCCGCCGATGCCCGATACACCAATGAGGAGCGTAAAGAGTTCACGTTCCTGTCGAGTGGCAAAGCCATAGAGTTGGTAGGCATCTTCGCGAATTGCCTCGTATACATAGAGCCGCGCTTCATTCTTGCCCTGAATGGCTGTATAGGTATTGAGAGAGATGCTGAGCGCATACCCTACGCCGTTAGCTTCCAGCACGGCCTGCGTAGGGGTCAGTTCATCAATTATTCCACGGATGTATTCTATCATAACTTCTAACTAACGAAGGGGCTTGTTCTTTATTGTATATAAGTGCTGACTCTCCTTTGCTTAAGCATATAATAAAAAGGACTTTGCCTTTCTTATGAGCTAAGAAAAACAAAGTCCTTTGTGAGCGATTCGCTTCGCTTACAGTCGAGGATTAGTCGAGCTGAGCGAGCTTGTTGTCAGAACCGAGTACTTCAACGATCTTGTGCTCGTACTGCTTCTTCATGTTGTCACGAGCGGGACCGAGGTACTTACGGGGATCGAATTCAGCGGGCTTCTCAGCGAATACCTGACGGATAGCAGCCGTCATAGCGAGACGAGAGTCAGAGTCGATGTTGATCTTGCAAACAGCGCTCTTAGAAGCCTTGCGGAGCTGATCTTCGGGGATACCTACAGCGTTGGGGAGCTTACCACCGAACTTGTTGATCGTGTCAACTTCCTCCTGGGGAACTGAAGAAGAACCGTGGAGTACGATGGGGAAACCGGGGAGCTGTTCCATTACTGCATCGAGAACGTCGAATGCGAGGGGAGGAGGAACGAGGCGGCCAGTCTTCGGGTCACGCGTGCACTGCTCGGGAGTGAACTTGTAAGCACCGTGGCTCGTACCGATAGAGATAGCCAAGCTATCGCAACCCGTACGCGTAGCGAAGTCTACAACTTCTTCGGGCTTCGTGTAGTGGCTCTCAGCGTGGCAAACTTCGTCCTCAACACCTGCCAATACACCGAGCTCGCCTTCTACCGTTACGTCGAACTGGTGAGCATAGTCAACCACCTTCTTCGTGAGGGCTACGTTTTCCTCGTAGGGAAGGCCAGAACCGTCGATCATCACTGAGCTGAAGCCCATGTCGATGCAGCTCTTGCAGGTCTCGAATGAATCACCGTGGTCCAAGTGAAGAACGATTTCGGGGTGCTTGCAACCGAGTTCCTTAGCATACTCAACAGCACCTTCTGCCATGTAGCGGAGGAGCGTCTGGTTAGCGTATGCGCGGGCACCCTTAGAAACCTGCAGAATCACAGGGCTCTTCTTTTCAGAAGAAGCCTGGATGATGGCCTGCAACTGTTCCATATTGTTGAAGTTGAAAGCGGGGATTGCGTAACCACCGTCAATTGCACGCTTGAACATCTCGCGGGTGTTCACCAAGCCTAAGTCTTTGTAGTTAATCATAATGGTTTAAAAAATAATTGGATTGTGGATTTAAATTCCAAGGCAAAAGTACAACTTCTTGATTGTTCCGACAAAGGTTCCTCTCTCTTTTTCATCAGAGTGACAACGTGTTGAGTTTGCAAGCAAGGAGTGACTATACTATGATTCTCTAGTGCCAAGTAGTTGCTTAAAACACAAAACCGCCGTATGCACAACGGCATACGGCGGAGAGATCAACCAAAATAACATATCTGTAGTTTAGTCAGTCTCGTCTAGTTGATGACTTATTAGAATAGAACTTTCTTAATAAGCTTCTTGGTGAACCCCCGCTACGGCTCTGCCGCTGGGGTCGTTCATATTTTTAAAAGCTTCGTCCCAAGCCAATGCTTCGGCTGTAGAGCAAGCTACACTGGGTACACTGGGTACGCTGAGAGCCGCACTTTCACTGGGAAAGTATTCTTCAAAGATAGAGCGATAGTAATACTCCTCTTTGTTCATTGGGGTATGGATGGGGAAGCGCTCGGCTGCGTGTGCCATCTGTTCATCACTAACGGCTGCAGCTGTGATTTCCTTCAAAGTGTCAATCCAGGAATAGCCTACACCATCCGAGAATTGTTCCTTTTGACGCCAAGCTACACTTTCAGGAAGCATGTCTGCAAATGCTTCGCGTACAATTTTCTTTTCGACGGTTGCGCCCGGGCACATTTTGGCCGCAGGGTTCAAGCGCATGGCTACATCGAGGAATTCCTTGTCAAGGAAGGGAACTCGGCCTTCTACGCCCCACGCACTAAGACTCTTATTGGCACGCAGACAGTCGTAGAGATGAAGTTTGGAGAGTTTGCGGACCGTTTCTTCATGGAAGGCTTGAGGTGTTGGTGCTTTGTGGAAGTAGAGGTAACCGCCAAACACTTCATCGGCACCTTCGCCCGAAAGTACCATTTTGATACCCATTGATTTGATTACACGAGCCAAGAGGTACATCGGCGTAGAAGCACGCACCGTTGTAACATCGTAGGTTTCAATAAAATAGATGACATCGCGTACGGCATCCAGTCCTTCTTGAATTGTATAGTTTATCTCGTGATGGACTGTTCCAATGTGCTCAGCCACTTCGCGAGCTTTGGCTAAGTCGGGAGCTCCTTTCAGTCCGACAGCAAAGGAGTGTAGCTGAGGCCACCAAGCGTCTTGCTGACCGTCAGTTTCCACGCGGCGTGCTGCGTATTTCTTGGCAATAGCAGAGATAACCGAACTGTCTAAACCACCCGAGAGGAGCACACCGTAGGGTACGTCACTCATGAGTTGACGCTTGACAGCCGCCTCGAGTGCATCATGTACTTCTTCGACAGAGGCCGTATTGTCTTTTACAGCATCGTAGCTTTCCCAGTCACGGTTGTACCATTTGGTCATTTTCCCCTCGCTACCCAGGTAATAATGTCCCGGAAGGAAGGGTTCGTAGCGCTCACAGAAACCTTCCAGGGCTTTTAGTTCACTGGCACAATACACAGTGCCATCTGCATCGAAGCCAATGTAGAGAGGAATAACACCAATAGGGTCGCGGGCAATCAAGAAATCGTCCTTTTCTTCGTCGTATAGGGCAAAAGCAAAGATGCCATTCAAGTCTTCAAGAAAGTTGACTCCTTTATCACGGTAGAGTGCCAAGACAACTTCACAGTCCGAACCTGTTTGGAAATCATATTTTTCTGCATAGGCTTGTCTAATTGTGCGGTGATTGTATATCTCGCCATTTACAGCTAAAACTTGTTTGTTGTCTGGAGCAAAGAGGGGTTGACGTCCGCTTTCCGGGTCGACAATAGATAAACGTTCATGGCAGAGAATAGCAGATTTCCCACAGTAAATGCCACTCCAATCTGGTCCGCGATGACGAATTTTCTTGCTCATCGCAAGGGCTTTTTGGCGCAATTCAGGGGTTTGATCTTTAATGTTGAATATGGATACGATACCGCACATAGTGACTTGTTTTAATCGATTCTGATTTTGTTATTTTGGTGCTCCACTTTTGACATATCGTTTACAAATACCTGTGTATAGTAGATAGATGTAAACATTCAGTTGATTGTTGTTTGCTAATGTGCTCGATATGCTGTTTTGTTTAACACGGTGCAAATGTATAAATATAATCCGAAACAAAATGTTTTACGTAGTTTTATTTTAGTGGCAAAATGAAATCTTATGTACGGGATATTTTGTTTGTTGTATATAAATCAACTAAGTTTCTTTCATCTTGTTCTTAGGTATCATCTGCCTTATGGAAAAGTTTGGCATATAGTTTGTAGATAGCTATTATCATAATGCCACCAGCTGTACACAATAAAATAGCGGTTGCTGCTTCTTTTTGAGAAGCAACAACCGCTGTTTCTGATTGTAGTGTTGTTTATTCTTCAACTTCTACCCATTTCATTTTCTTGCTTACGAGACCCGTAGCTTTTGCTGCACCTTTAAATACTTCGTTTTTACGATCAATAGTATGCGTACGGAATTTACCAGAGATGCGCGCCAAGCGTGTACCGTTCTTGGTCAATGCCGCTTCGTCCGTAATCCAATTTTCTGCGCGGCGGTCGTCATCGAATTCACCTGCAGTTACTTCAGGGTCGTAGCGATAATGGAGTCTGCGCATGGTGAGGGTAAAGCTGTTATCCTTTACTTGGCATACGAGTTGGTAGTAAAAGCGTACACGGTGAATCTGCCAATTGGTGCGCTTAAAATACATGTATTCTTCAATGCTGGCCGCAATAATTCCTTCTTCAGGATTGACTTCTGTCAATCGTGCTTGAGGAAGTTGATCGGGACCCTCAATGAGCTCCTTTTGTATGTAATCCTGTAATAAGGTCATTAGTTCTGCCTTGCTTTTTCCTTTTGCAGTATAGGTCTTTTCAAATTGTACAAAACCATTGACTACGGGAACAGCGCCAGCAGCATACTCAGGTTGCACACTACGCTTTTGAGCCTGCATCGTCCAGACGGGCAGGAGGCAAATAAGGAGTAAGATGATTTTTTTCATTGCGATAAGATGGGATTAGTTGATGTTACTGGGCAGCAAAGTTAGGCGAATTGGAAGGAGCTTGAAACATTTTGCAGACATTTTATGTGGAAATCTTCTGTCCAAAGAGGTAAAAGGAAGAAGATAATCCCCCTTTCTTACGAATTAAGATGGTAAGATGCGGAACTTGGCAAACTTAACCAAGAGGTTCTTCGTACCAGCTTTGTCAAAAGCTACGCTAATTTTCGCACTGGCACCTTCGCCTTCTGTAGCTATAATAGTGCCACGTCCAAATCGTTCGTGCTCAATCTTTGTGCCGACAGGTATTTCTGTTGCAGGGGAATGGGATGTCGATGTTTCCTTCTTCTGGCTGATGCCTGCTCGTTTAAACCCTTCGGGAGGAGCTGGAGGCATTACATGCCGGGGAGTTTGCGGTTCATAACGGCGATAATAGTTAGAACCATTTGCGTCATCGTACGAACGGTCGTTGTAGGATGAAGACGAACCGCTGAACGATTGGCGGAAGTCGTCTTCTGATGGAGATCCAAAGAAATCATCAAAACGGTTGGAACGTGTGTTGCCACCCCAATCGTTGTGCTCGCGGAAGTGGTTGGATGACGAACGGAACGAGCGGGGAGAACTCTTACGTGTAGTCCGTTTCTCCAAAAAGACCGCATCAATTTCTGAGATAAAGGTACTGGGTTCACAGAATTGCAAGTTTCCGAATCGGAAACGTATATTGGCATACGTCAAGTAGCAATAGGTCTTGGCACGCGTTAAAGCCACGTAGAAGAGGCGACGTTCTTCCTCCATTTCCTTAGGATAAAGCTTGGCATTCGCATTAGGGAAGAGGTCATCTTCAACACCTGTAATAAATACCGTACCAAACTCCAAGCCTTTAGCTGCATGAACCGTCATCAGTGTAACGCGGGGTTGATTGTCTTCTTTCTGATCAGCATCAGTGAGTAGAGAAACCGTTGCGAGAAAGTCAGAGAGAGCTATCCGATGTTTGCCTTCTTCCTCCAATCTTTCCTTCTCATAAGCCATGATTGAACCAATCAGTTCGTCTACATTTTCCTTTCGGGCTGTTCCTTCTACAGAAAGATCTGCCAAGAAATCACGTGCCATACCGCTACTTACAATCACCTTCTTGGCCACTTCAGAGGCCGTGTGCGTACGTTGCATTTCTTGCAGTTCGATAATCAGTTTGCAGAAATTAGTCAGTTTTGCTTGTGCACCTTTGTTGATAGGTAACGGATATTCATCAGGATGGGCAATAATGTTCCACGGACTTGTTCCTGCGCTGGCTGAGGCTACATACACCTTTTGGAGAGTAGTCGCTCCGATGCCTCGTGCCGGGTAATTGATGATTCGGCGGAAAGCCTCTTCATCGTGTGGGTTGGTCAGCAGACGCAGGTAGGCAAGTGTATCTTTAATTTCCTTTCGCTGATAGAAAGACAATCCTCCATAGATGCGATAAGGGATTCCTGCTTGTTGGAAACATTCCTCAAAGGCACGGCTTTGTGCATTTGTACGATAAAGCAAGGCTATCTCGTTGTACGGCATGTCGTGCGTATGGAGTTTGGTTATCTCCTGTACGATGAGCTGTGCTTCTTCCTTATCAGTAGGCGCTTCGATAACTTGTATTCTGTCACCTTCATCACCAGCTGCATATACCTTTTTAGGTATTTGTCCTCGGTTGTAGCGAATGACACTGTTGGCTGCGTCTACAATGTTACGGGTCGAACGATAGTTGCACTCCAACTTAATGAGTCGGGCGCGGGGATATTGTTTTTGGAAGTTGAGGATATTGGTAATATCGGCACCTCGGAATCCATAGATACTTTGCGCATCGTCACCAACGACACAGATGCGCGAATCGGCTTCGGTCAGTAGAGAGAGAATACTGTGCTGTGCTAAGTTCGTATCCTGGTACTCATCTACCAAAATGTATTGAAAACGTGCTTTGTATCGGTTGCGTATGTCTTCGTGGTCACGGAGCAAGAGATAGGTATACAGGAGCAAATCGTCAAAGTCCATGGCTCCCGAAGCACGCAAACGTTGGTTATAAAGCGTATAGATGCGGTGTACTTCCCCTAAATTTTCGATGTGGTCACGGCGCATGATGCTGGAGTCTGCGGCATATTGTGAAGGAAGTAACAAGTGGTTTTTGGCTTCCGATATGCGCCCTCCAACGGTATTGGGTTTATATACCTTTTCATCCAGTCCTAACTCGCGTACGATGGTTTTGATAAGTGAACGCGAGTCGGCAGTATCGTAGATGGTATAGTCTGCCGGCATTCCGATGGCTTCGTGTTCGATGCGGAGGATGCGGGCAAAGATGCTGTGAAAGGTTCCACTCCAAATGCCTGCCATGTTGATGTTGCCACAAATGCGCCCGATACGTTCATTCATTTCTCGAGCCGCTTTGTTGGTGAAGGTCAGCGCAAGAATGCTCCAAGGCTCATATCCTTGTTGCAAAAGATAGGCAATCTTGTAGGTCAGCACACGTGTTTTGCCTGATCCCGCACCTGCGATTACAAGTGAAGGACCCTCACAGTAGGTGACAGCCTCAAGCTGGGCTTCATTCAAATCTTCTTGAAAAGAGGGAAGTGATTGGAGAGGAGTCATTGCTGAGTTAAGTACAGAGTTTAGAGTGGAATGTTGTGATGGTGGGGAGTCGGGGAAATTCGAACGACTATTTCTTCTTTTCTCCGGAGATTCTTTCCTTATCGTGTTGAATCTTGCGTTCGTAGAATTGTACTTTGCGGCAAGCTTCGTCAAAATCTTCTTGCTTAATGCTATCCACGCCGGCTAACAGCAAACTGTCTACTTGTGCCAATTCCTGTTGGGCTATTTTCAAATCAGCAGAATCCATTAGTACAATAGCTTCTTCGCGTGCAGCAAGCGCTAAGTAACAGTCTTCACGCATTTGGCGAATGGAAGCTTTGGCTGCTTCAAAATCACCTTGTGCCATTTGTTGACGAGCTTTAGCAAGACGTATTTGTGCTTCTGCTTCCATTCGAGCACGATTTTCACTGTATTCTTCGTTCTTTCCTTCCTTTTTCGATTCAAAGAAGGAACATGAACCACAGAAGGCAATGCCTGCCAGGAGAAGGATATAGAAATGTTTCATGGGGAGGAGTATGTTTATGAGTAATCGTATAGATATTCGATGAGCAAGTCAGAATATTCTGCCCGATAATACTCGATAGAAGGTTTGCCAGAGAATAGAGAAATTGAGTCGGATGGATCGGTGTTCTAAGTAATAGAGATCAAGCTCCAGTCTGCGGAGCATTTTCTCCATCGTGTCAGTATATCCATTGTATAATGTAGCGTAGGAGGTCACACCGGGACGAATGCGGTAGAGCTGTTCGTAGCGTGGATCGTTTTCCATAATCATACGGATGTAATAGGCACGCTCAGGTCGGGGACCTACAAAAGCCATATCGCCTATAAAGACATTCCACAATTGAGGCAATTCATCCAGGTGGTGGTCACGCAAGAAACGGCCGATATGCAGGAGTCGCTTGTCGTTACCATTGATTTCGCATAGTTGCGGACCGTCAGCTTCGGCTTCCAGATGCATCGTGCGAAACTTATAGATGTAGAAAGGCTTCCCCTTCAGTCCGATGCGTTCCTGTTTGAAAATAGCAGGTCCACCGTCTTCGCGATGAATCCTCCAATAGAAGAACGCAAAAATGGGAGCGCATAGGAGTAAACAGATGCCGGCTATCAGACAGTCCATCACTCGAATCAGTTTCTCACTGAATGGAGAGATTGGACGCGATGAAGCCTTAACAGACAATTGAGATGACATTTTAGCAGTAAGAACTTGAAAGGGGATGCAGAGGTACCAGCAGAACGAAGTTACTGCTGGTATATAGGCAACTTGAGTCTATTGTTGCTTGGAGAATCTTCTTTCCCTTGCTGTTTAGACTTTCTGTATCGTTTGCCGAGAACGAATGCGGTTATTAAGCCATAGGTTGAAGAAGACAAAGAGTGCAACGTCAATGCTTACGATAATACTGATATGACTCTTAAGTAATACCAATCCGCCATTGAGTCCACCATAGAAAAGTTGAAGCAGTATGATTATTCCCAATGCTTGGTGCATGGTAAAGCCTGCTTGCATGCACTTGTGGTGTATGTGGGTCTTGTCAGGGAAAAACATCGAAACCCCTCGTTTCAAACGCATCAAAGCTACACGTATCAAGTCAAAACAAGGTACGAGCAACAACGTGTAGGGTACGAGCAACGCTGTGGCGTGCATGTTTTGAATATCAGTTTCCGTACAAGTCATAATGTAGCGGATGGCAAGGAAGGAGAGAGCATATCCCAATGTTAAGCTCCCCGTATCTCCCATAAACGTTTTGGTGCCCTTTGCAGGGTTGCCAAACATGTTGTAGCAGAAGAATACCGCAACCGAGCCTAGCAGTCCGGCACAATAGATGACGTAGAGGGAAAGCCCATGCCGCAGGAACAGAATACCAAATACGAGAATTGCAATAAAGGATAGACTTGATGATAGCCCGTCAATACCATCAATCAGGTTAATAGCGTTGACAATCAGTAAGGTGGTGAATATCGTTAATGGATAGCCTATCCAAGGCGCAATTTCATAGATGCCAAACAGTCCGTACAGATTGTGAATATACAGCCCGCAGAACGGAAGAAAGAGCGATACTATGAGCTGGATGACAAATTTCAGCGTGGCTGGCATGCCAAATAAATCATCCAGTATACCAATGAGGTAAAGTATAAACATGCCCGTCAACACCAACATAGAAGTCAGGTCGAGATGTAGAAATTCGCGACCTTCCAGCCCTACCATCATGGCTAGTGAAGCACTGGCTCCAATAAGCATGGAGGGTACAAACAGCATACCTCCCAGGCGTGGAATGTTGTTCGTATGATGAATTTTCCGTTCGTCTGGGACGTCATATAATCCCTTTCGTTGGCAGAGGCGAAGTAAAAGCGGCATTGCTAAACGCGTTACAACCAGACTGCAGACAAGGGTAATGGCTATATATATATTCCAATAGGCTGCCATATATTCGAGATGGATTATTTAAAGCATTGTGAAGGAGTAACGAAACTTTAAATAAGATATTGTTTGAGTCAAAAGAAAGAAGTCGTGTGGGGCACTACATACTTTTCATTCCAAGCTGTAAGAGGAAGCGAATCATACGGACCCGATACATAATTTTTTGTCCCAATGTAGACTGACTTTTAGCACCGCTGGTGGATACATTGCTTCCACTTCGGCGGAAATAGCTGTAACTATGGTTAATGAAAGCCACCTTATAAAAGAATGCAGCTACGTTGCCAATCCAAATATCGTGCATTGGAATTTGGGCTGGAAAGGGGAGACAACGTTCTTTGAGCCGGCGTGTAAAGGCCATACATCCCCCTAAGTAACCGTTTTTACGGAGCAGGTTGTAATACTTTCCTGCCTTCGTATGGTTACAGGCATAAAATGATTCCGCCAATACGTTGTAGTCCAAGTCCGTCATGATGCAGTCCGTCACTACGCAGTCATATCCTTCTGCCAATTTGGCAACCGAAGCTTTTACTTTACCTGGCAACCATTGATCATCCTGGTCAGAGAGAAAAATGATGTCGCCCTTGGCTTCACGCAGGGCATTTTCAAAGTTGGGAATCGGATTTCCCTTAGCTGGTCCGTCAACGATGCGGATACGAGAATCATTTAATGCCTCAATAATCTTTCGGGTATCATCGGTTGAATGGTCATCCGAGATAATGATTTCGTCATTCTTCCCGAGCTGGGGGAGAATGCTATTTAGTTGAGTGGTTATGACGCTTGCACCATTGTAGGTGGCTATACAGACAGAAATCATAATTGCTATATAAATAGAAGATGAGAGTACATAAAGAGAAAATTTACACGAAGGCTGGTCTGCTTACTGTGGTAGTGTGTTCATTGTCACATTTTTAGCACGCAATCTGTAAGCAATGGAGTATGCCGTAACAATAATAATCATACCCGTTGAACTGGATAGAAGTGGATTCGTTCCTGCTATTAGCAAAAACATGAAGTAGCAGGCAGTGAGCGTAAAAGTCATGCTGTCTTTACGGTGCTGCCAAAAGGTTCGAACAGGGTAGAGTAATAAAATGAGAAAACAGATAATGAATATTCCATGCCCACGAAGTAATTCGAGATAAGTCCATTCCGTCTGATTCGTCATACGATGAAAACCAATGGAATAAAAGTTGGTACCGATGCCCTGTCCCCATAGTAAATATTCAGGATGAGCTGTAAACAAATCGGCGAATGAGGTAAGATGCCCGTATTTGACGAAGTTGGAAGACTCTCCCTTGTCGGAAGCCAAGAGAGTCAGAATTAAAAGAAAGAAAACGCAGAAGAAGGCTGCTACAGGATAAATAAAATAACGTGCCCGTGGATAATGATTCATGTTACTAAACAGTAACACGCCCACCAGAGCCAAGGGTACAAGCATCGTTGAGCGTGTACCGCTGGTAAAGAAAGCGAATGTCAATAAGACGCAAATCAGTGCTAACCCAAGCCTGTGACGACGATTGCCGTACAACAAGTGGTAGGTACACCAAGCATAGGGTAGGAGTAGCGTAACCATGCTCTTATAATACATACCATAAATTTTGAAGCCCAGAAAGTGTCGTTCTGACATCTTAATCATGTCATTGTGGGCAGAAACAAATTTATATACGAAGAACTCGATGAGTTCGCTACTGGCTACGGCTATATAGATAATCGTTATGATTACCCCCATGAGTGCTGCTGGTGCAATAGAAAGTTTCAAAATATCGTAGTGGCGTACCCACAGGAGCAGAATGAGCGGGGCGTAAGCCTTAAGCATACCGATAAAGAAGACCATGTCAATATGGGTCGCTTGCATCTCTGAAAAGATGAGACTGAGCATTAAGGCTATATATACACCTAATATCAAAGGCAGTAAACTGAAATCGGGCTTGAAGAAGAGGATATTATATCCCACCAGCAGGATGAAGAGAATATCCTTCAGGTGCAGGACACTATTGGTCGGGTCTACCATGATGATAAAGACAAGGAGCGAGAATAAGATATTCCCGCCCATCTTAACCCAGTCAATATTGTCCAACTTAATGCGATTCATGTATGAAATGTGATGTGATGGAGACTTATGAAGTGGTACATGATGCTATGCCTGCGAGTAAGTCACTTAATTCTGCAGGGCTTCTGTCAAGGCATGGTCTTCAACAGGTTTCTCTTTCGTAAAGAAGAGGAGTTTGACATAAATCCAACAAATAGTGCCTGCAAATGCGACAAAAATCATCCCCATAAGAATGAAAATCTTTTTGGGTGAATCAGCTTTGTTGGGAACGCTTGACTCTTGGACTGCCGTAAAAGCAGGTGTCTTTTCTTGTACCTTGGCTTGTGCCATCTGCACCTGTTGCTTCATCGTAGAGTATGCGTTGAAGGCAATTTGTAATTCGTTCTCCAGACTTTCACGTTCAGACAAAATAGACTGGAGTGTTACATTCATATGGTGGTCACAATACGTTGCATACTTTTCTTTTGCCTCATTGTACTTCACGTAGGCTTCTTTTTCCAGTTTCTGATAATATGCCAAATCGTTACGAGCCTTGTTGGTGCGGTAATGCGTAATGAAGTTTTGCAGGTGTCGTGAGACCGAATCAACCAACAGACATGACACACTGGGGTCTTGTGAATAAGCAAAGAGGTTAATGATGCCATTTTCTTCGTCGACTACACAGAACACTTGTCCGCGAATATTTTCCAGCATCATTTCTTCCTCGAGCGTCAGCTGTTTGGGATTGATAGCTTCTCCCTCCTTGCGTTTTTGGCTGTCTTTGCTTAAGATACTTCCAATAAGCTTTGTCAGTTGCTTCTTTGGCCATGCCCACCAAGGGCTGCGTATTTTGTTTTTGAGGTATTCGGCGTAAGTAAGAGCTTCGCCTTCTTTGGTTTTCACTTTGACCGAAAGTAAGTCAACAAGAAAGGCATTGGACGAGATTACATCCGGATAAAGCGTTGGTCCGATGGCATCGCCTTGTTTATTAAGATTAATACCCGCCAATGAGCTAAGTGAACTCATAGCTCCACCGCCCAACATTTCATCATTGCCCATTTCAGGAGCAAGACTTGCGTTTGCTAAATAGGTCTTGGGAATACTGAAAGCTATGATAAGCCCGGCTATTAACGCATAGATACAGTTGAGTAGGATGCGTTTCTTACTTTGTAGAAGGGTATGAAGAAATGTTTTCAGATCAAACTGGTTCATGTGATGCGATGTGTATAAAAATGTGGTATGTTTTAGGATAATCACTATTTGACAATGCGGTGGCATTTACGCCAGTGGTATGGCAGATTGGTTTGTGCTATCCAGTGTCCAAAGAGCCGATAACCCAGGTATTTCCAACGGCTGATTTGTGGAATGCCTTCTCCCAGTGTAATGACCGGGAAATAGTGTACTTTCTTTTGTTCGGCAAGCACCCATATATTGAGCAGACGTTCCGCCATAAAGCCAAATATTCGCTTTTGATAAGGTGTGTATTCAGAGATGTCAATGCGGTGCTCCGCTTCTTCCAAAATGGTAAAAAGCCATTGGCAATAGCGGTCAAAGTTGTTCCGATTCATCAGAAACATATTGTACGGGCTGAAGGAATTTCTTTGATTGCCATATATTTGGTAGGCTCTGAAATATTTTTCGTCAGATTTGGCCCGAATAATCTGTCCTAAGATGTTCCAGTCGCGTTCGTTATGGCAAAGTTCATAATGTTGAGCCAATGTATAAGGCACAAATTCTGGCTTTGCCAGGACAATGGTGTCATGCTTTATGACAGCTGAGACTACTGTTTGTGGAACTTTATAGTTCAATGACAGCATGCGGTCTGCTGGAAATACAGTATAGGGTACTTCGGGCAACCCTTGTCCGTGAAAGTCGAAGTAGCGGCGATAATGACAAAGACCCACAGCTTGTACATCATGTAGATTTTTCCAAGCCCAATATAGCCCTGTACACTCACAGAAGGTTGGATTCTTTTCACTGATATTCTCACCTTCATCATCGCCGGGATAGGGGAGTGTGTGAGCCGAATTGGCCTTACCCACGTGAATGGGATAATAGGGTGGATTGTCAACAACCTGGTCGGGTTTGTGACAGCATACAAGGATATGGAGGTCTTTCATGATGATGACTATTTATACAGGAATAAGGGGCGTGAACTTTTGATTGTCTCCACATGCGACAGTTGTCTTTCGACATTCTACCTTTAGGATGAGCACAGGGTTGTGTGGGAAGAATGCTGATCGCATATAGATTTTCTCTATCCACGTATAGTAAAAAGGGCGGTGAACAACTTCGTAGTAAGTTCACCGCCTTTTCCTTTGTTGTGATTGTTTACTTTGTAAAGGCCGCGATGACCGTACCGAGCGTTGCTGTCATGCTACCAATAGACAACATTTCAGCGATAGACATACCGCGTTTACGTGCCTTCGAAGGTACGACAATCGTACAGCCTGGCATAATGTCCTTTGCCGAACGTACACGGGTTACGGTACCATTCATATTGACAGCAAAGACGCGCTTGCGTAAGGCACGTTTGGCATAACCACCCGCTTGGTCAATATAGTAACTCAGTTTTTTACCTTCGTTGTAAGCCACCGTATTGGGATAGAGCACCTGTCCGTTAATGGATACCGTATTGCTATACTGCGGGATAATCAGGCGGTCACCCTTACGGAGCACAATATCCCAGGTGTTGGAACCTGGATGCTTGAGAGCCTGTTCGAGGTTGATACCCACGAGTTGCGTATCGTCCAATTCCAACTTCTTCATATCAATGGAGTCCCCGCTGACGGCAAGCTTAACCATTGATTCTTGCTTGATCTTTTCACTGAGTGTCAGCGTTCGTTCCAAGTGTGCACCGAGCGCATAGGCTTCGTTGGTCAAACCACCTGCTGCTTTAACCAAGTCGCTGAGGCGCATACCCTTGTTGTTGAGTACGTAGGTTCCACCAAACGCGATTTCTCCTTCGATGCTCACGTGTTGTTGTTCTACGTAACCGGGTGAACGACGAACAAAAACTTCATCAAAGGGCTCAAGTACAAAGCCCGGTGTGCCGTCAATGACAAAGCCTTCTTTCAACGAGAAACTGAAGGATTGGGCAATTTGTGAACTGGCTTTGCGAGCTTCCTGGTTGCGCATGCGTCGTGACACGTCGACCTTGACCATCGACGCTGCGTCCTTCAGGCCTCCAGCCTGAAGAATAAAGTCTTCGAGCGTCGTATTCTCCGCGAACTCATAGGTACCCGGATAATTGACTTCGCCGGTAATGGTCAGTATGCGTTCTTCCTGTGAGAGTTTGTTGGAAGGAACGAAGAAAATGTCCTCGTTCTTCAACGATACATCGGCCACTTTATGGGTCATGATGCCTTTGATGTCGACAGCGATGACTTCAAGCGTACGGTCTTCGCGGCGACGGTGAATGGTACCACGGGCAGTCATAGCGTCTTCACTCAGTCCACCTGCAGCCTCAATCAACTGGCGAACGGTGGTAATGCTTCCATCCATTTGGAACATACCCGGACGCATCACTGCTCCCTTGATTTCGACCATGTTGCGGTAACGGTTCAGCGTGCTGTCAACCGATACGGAGTCACCATCCATAATTTGGAAGGCATTGCGGTCAAACTCATCGATGGTATATACAGAGAGTTCACCCCCTGATTTGCGCATCAGGCGCACATTGCCTTGGTAGGCATCGCCCGTGAAGCCACCTGCATATTTAATTAAGGTACCGACACTTTCCTTCGGTGTCATCTCGTAGTACATCGGTCGTTTAACCTTACCCGTGATGTTAACCAAACATTCGTAGGGGCCTACAATGATGACATCGCCCGCAGAAAGGCGTACGTTGCCCTTCATGTTGCCATTGAGGATATAGTCATAAATATCACATGTCGAAATGTGTTTGCCGTGTCGGTAGATCTTGATGTTACGGAGTGTACCGATGTCGTTCGTACCGCCAGCCATGTAGAGGGCATTAAATACCGTAGAGAAGGCCGAGAGCGTATAGGTTCCCGGAACCTTTACTTCGCCCATTACGTCCACGGTAATGGTACGGGTTTGTCCGACCGTTAATTCGATTCTCGAACTGGAATAACGTTGTCCCAATGTTGCCTTCAAGCGTTGATTGGCTTGTGCAACCGTCAACCCGTCAACCCGAACAGGACCATAGGTGTCAATCACTATCACCCCTTCAGGTGTAACCGTACACTCGAAACGTTCCTGTGCGGCTCCATATACGTCAACAAATACCTCGTCGCCAGGACCGAGACGATAGTCAGCCGGTGTGGCAATGTTCATATTGGGTTCGAAAGACAAGTTGCGATTGTTGAAGATATTGCGGCCAAAGACCTTCATTCTTGACTTTTCTTTCGTATGAAGCAAGTCTTCCTCGCTGCCATAAATATAGTCTAAATCACTGATGGTATCGGGAAGAAGACCATCAATTTCTTCTGACATTTCGAGTTCACGGCGTGCTTTTAAGCGTTTGCGTTGGCGTTCAGTAAGCGTGCTTTCTTTGATATTCTGGTGCTCGCCTTTACGTTGGTTGATGCCCTTGATATCTTCCCGTTCCTCGCCATTATAGGTGCGAGTACGTTTTTTCTTGTCTACTCCACTAATGTCCTTTGCACCTACAACCGAACCGTTTTGCTGCTTCTCATACTTCTTTTGTATGCGACGGATCTGCTCAATGGGAACACCTTTCTCAATGAGTTTAGTGACAATTTCAGAACGGTTCGTACCTCGTTCTTGCTCCTTCATCATAAATTGTATGACCTGGCTGTCTGTCATTCCGGCTTGTGCGAAAGCCTGGAACAAAAAACACAGGGAAAGAGCAAATGTAAGCGAGAATCTTTTTAAGAACATCGTAATCGAGTTTCGAAGGGGTTTTTAAATACAGTATAAAGGGATATTCTATTGATTATAGTTTAGGAGGCTTATGAGTTTGAAATTTATTTATCAAGCCATTGACTTTCAACAAAAACGCTTCAACCTTCAACTTATCAACTGATAATAAATAGAACCAGCCCCAAAAAAGAAAAACGTCCCAATAGATCCAATTTTCAAGAAATAAGGGGAGGGCGCAGCGTGTAGACACACACCTAATAGAACGTAGTTCTTCAAAATGATTGCAAAAGTAGGAAGTTTTTTCGGAATGAGTATACAGACTTGCTTGCTACTTCGTTGCTGTAGTGTGTTCGTATGGGGTAATCGCGTTCGTTGGCCAACAGCTTGTTCGCTCTATGGGTTTAGTAAACGGATTGAACCTTATGTAGTAACGATTGGATTGATTAGCCAGCAGATAGCCTCTTGCTTACGCTGTATTCCCTCCAATCAACCGTTTCATTAGCCTATTTACGGCTGTTCATATCAGTCGCTGGCAATTGTATAGCCTCCTTCGTATCGTTCTCGCTGCGGGTAGCATTCTCAGCGTCTTCAGTAGCAGCCGCTTCATTTCGTGCACTTGCAGCGACAGCTTGCCTGATGCGTAGGGCCGTGCGGTAGCGCACGACGGTCTGGTTCCAACCTTCTGCCAAGTCGTCGAAGCGGCCCGGGTGAAGGTATTGGAGTGAACGGAGTGCTTGGATAAACTGTTGGTAAGTCTGGTCGCATTGACGGCGTGCAGCCACGACTTCACCGGTCGGGTGCATTGTTGAAACCTCATCATGGCGAGCCAATGCTTCCAACACCTTTTGGTCCGCTTCTTGCATACTGACAAAGATTTCTGTCATGCCGATAAAGCGCAAGAACGGCACCATTTCGGGCGTAGAACAATAAGCCGCCAGGTGATAAATAATACTCGACAGACGGTCTATGTTGTCATTCATTCGCGTCTTGTTCTTGTTGAAAACATTGTGTGCATCGAGTGCTTGATTGTAGACCGGCGATTGGGGGCAGCTTGCATGCGTACGTATGGCACTGCGGATGGCAGCCAGACAATTATAGCGCACTTTGTTGTACGTGTGGGCTTCGAGCAAATCGGCACTTTTGCGCATAGCCTGTAAGGCTTGGTCTTCGTGTTCGAATGCAGCTCGCCAACGGGTGAAGTAGGGAGTTAACATGGCCTCTGACGTAGCTGCTTCCGTGAAATAACTGACGCCTGCAGCATGGAAGGAACTGTGCACATAGTTCTGGAGGTCACGTAGACGAAGGTAGGATATCTTAGACATCATGAATGTGTGAAGTTTGTAATACGAACGAATATTCTCTTTGTAAGCGAACTAGGAAGACTTTTTACTGCCGAACAACGATCAGCTTTGTGTGGTGAGGGATTTGCAGATAGTCAACCTGCATACCCGATACCTGTTGGCATAAGTCAGCCGTAATAATCATTTTACCTCAGAGTCTTTGTGCAACGGATAAACGTGTTGCTATTCCCTCTGCGAGGCACCAACGAATAGGTTGTGTTCCCCAAAGTCGTTGTCGGCCGAGCTGTTTACACAAGTCGAACGTTTGTAACGTCATTCCCTTGATAGCCGTCAGCATAGGTAAAAACAATTGACTTCCTCGTCTGCATCGTCTGGTGGTACAGGTTTGAACCTCTTTGATTCGCGCTTGGTAGGGAGTGAAGAATAGATTACTGAATCAAAACTATTTTCCCCTACAGGGGAGAAATTGTTTTTCATTGAGAAAAGTATTTATACCCTATGTGGGAATCTTGTTTAGGATGAATACAAGAATTTATTCCTAAAAGGTGGAGATGATTACATAAAGAACAAATAAAGTTCCTCATTGATGGGGTGTATTTTTGATTATAGATAAAGATATTACCCCCGAAGTGGAGAAAATATAGTGTCTACATTCAATATATTCTTCCTTATAGGGTGATGTGTTTTTTTATAGGTCAATCTATTTCCCCTCTCAGGAACAAAGATACCAATTTCTCCATAAACAATTTAACCTCAACTCAAGAAATCATTCATCCAACTTGTGACCTCTGTACTAGGGCATCCACTCAGCTATTTGTAGCATTCCGACCCATTCAGTTGGTCGGTGTATGAATTGTTCTGTAGGTATAAACCTAATCCAGCAGAAGCAGGGGATAAAGTGGTATCAGTTGTGAGCAGTTTAGGAGGGGAGAATGGCTGTAGTTTCGCAGATTTCAGCCTATTCCTGGAATAGAAGTGTTCAGTTTTTCACTTGTTTCATCCTACTTATACCGAAGGTAGAATCTATAGTCCCAGCTGATTGAAGTAGTCCGTATGGCAGGAAACAACAAGCATTTGTGTGAGTTTAATATTCGATGAGAAGTATGGAAAGAATGTATGAGAGGGTTACGAGTAGATGAAATTAAAAACAGAAGGGGCTTCGAAGATGTGTACTCCCTCGTTAACGGAGTTAATCAGGTTGGTTCTGAATAGAACCGTTAACTGGTTTCGACAGCATCTGCTTAGGGCTTACTATTTTAATATAAATAGGTGCTGAAAATTATTTTATATCGTTCAGTCCAGTTGCTTGTACATACAATCACGTTCTTGCACCGCATTTTCTGCATCTGTAGTAAGTTTGTTCTTCTGATGGCAAAAATAAGTCGTTAGGATGTAGCGGTCTAAACAAGCAGAATTGTCTGCTAACAGGTGGGTTGTTCTGCCTGATAGGTTCTTTGTGTGCCTTTCTTTCCTTTGGTAAATAACTTTTGGCAAAGCGGGAGTTTGCAAACGAATTGCATTATCTTTGCGCCTTGTTAATAGAGTCTGAAACCCTCTAATGAAATCCTACTGATGCAAAGCAATAATGAAATAATTCGCGAGGTAAACCAATATGCGATGCAGAATGGCATTGTGCTGGGACTCTTCGGTATAGCCAGTTTGGCAGTGTTTAAGTGGTCCTTCTACAATCCGTTTTTCTCAACGCTCTTTATGGTCATGCTGATAGGCAGTCCGGTGTTGGGTGCGTTCTTGACGTTTAAGTATCGCCAAGCCAGTGTCGGTACGGACGCGCCGTTTGGCTTCGCTCGTGGCTTTCTTCATGCCTTGTTCACAGGCTTTTATGCTTCAATCTGGGTGGCCTTGTTTACGTTTGTCTACCTCAATTATTTTGATCACGGTACACTCTTTGCCGCTTATGCTCAATCGTTGGACCGTCCGGAAATGAAGCAGTACCTCGAACAGTCGGGCATGGCCGCTCAATTGGATTCTCTGTCAGGGGGAGAAGGTGTACAGGGCGTTGCCCGTACGCTGCAGTCGATCGGTCCGGCTGTCTATGCTTCGCTTTCCCTTTACTTTTCGATGATATTTGGTCCGTTCATCGCTTTATTTATCGGATTGATCACGCGCAGAGGGTAAGCAAGTAGGTCGGCACGATTCCCCTCCTTACTTAGTGAGGGACGAAAAGGGTCTTTGGGTGCTGACGTTATGCAAAGGGCTTCTTCAAGCCTATCAACGATATAGATATAACAACCTGTATAATGGAATACAAATATGATATTTCGGTTGTCGTTCCCCTTTACAATGAGGACGAGAGCCTTCCGGAGCTTTATGCTTGGATAGAACGTGTGATGAATGCCCACGGCTTCACTTACGAAATAATCTTTGTCAACGATGGCAGTACCGACCGTTCTTGGGAAGTCATCGAGGGACTTGCCGCAAAGAATGAACACGTACACGGCATTAAGTTCCGCCGAAATTATGGAAAATCTCCGGCCTTGTTCTGTGGATTCCGTCAGGCACAGGGACGTGTTGTCATTACGATGGATGCCGACTTGCAGGATTCACCCGACGAAATCCCCGAGTTGTACCGCATGATTACCGAGGATGGATTCGACCTCGTTTCGGGTTACAAGCAGAAGCGTTACGACCCGCTGTCGAAGACCATTCCCACCAAGCTGTTTAATGCCACGGCACGTAAGGTGAGTGGTATTCATAACCTGCACGACTTTAATTGCGGACTGAAGGCCTACCGCTACGAAGTGGTGAAGAATATTGAGGTGTATGGAGAAATGCACCGCTACATTCCCTACTTGGCAAAGAATGCGGGTTTTGCACGCATTGGTGAGAAGGTGGTACACCATCAGGCACGTAAGTTTGGTAAGACCAAATTTGGCGGGTTAAATCGTTTCGTCAACGGTTATTTGGACTTGCTCTCTCTCTGGTTCTTAAATAGCTTTGGCCTGAAGCCCATGCATGTCTTTGGCTTCTTGGGATCCGTCATGTTCTTTCTCGGTTTCATAGCCTGTATGATTGTGGGTGCCGTTAAGTTGTATCATCTCTATTCAGGTGATCCCACGATTTTGGTGACCGACTCTCCTTATTTCTATATTGCCTTGACGACCATGATTATTGGTACCCAGCTCTTTGTGGCTGGTTTTGTGGGTGAACTCATCAGCCGCAATGCCGAAGGCCGTAACAATTATCAGATTGAAAAAGAAATTTAGTGTCTCTTCCTATTCTATGCGATTCCGTTTCAGTCCGCTAGTCTTTTTAGTCCTCTTGTTGGGAAGTGTAGGTTGTTCTAACATTGATTGCCCGCTTGACAATGTGGTGATGATGCAGTGTAATCTTTATGCGAGCGAGACGGGACAGCCACTCAAGTTGACCGACACGTTGACCGTCAAGTCAGCAGGGCGTGACACGGTGTTGCTCAATCGGGCTACGGGGGTAAATTCTTTCCTGCTTCCGTTGAAAGAGGGGGCAACCTTGGACACACTTTTGTTGTGTTTGTCCAACTCCAAAGGTCAGCGAGCCACGGATACGCTCTTTGTAGAGCATGAACCGCATTTGCACTTCGAGTCATTAGATTGTCCGGCATCATTCTTTCATACCTTGAAGCGTGTGCGCACCACGTCTCATCCGCTTTCCCAGTTGCCCCTTACTGTTGACAGCGTTTCGCTGATCCGTTCTACTGTAAATTACGATGACATTGAGAACCTACGTATTTTTCTTCGCGCTACTTCTAATCACTAATGTGGGCATTTCTTATGCTCAGCGAGTAGAGCCCGACAGTGTGCGCCGGGAGCAGACCGCTTCCTCTTCTCAAGTACGTGGCGTGCAATACGAATCGCGTGAAGCGGCAGCTGCCGCCTTGTTGGCACAGCAAGAATTGCCTCTTTTTGCCGGTGTGAGTGTCTCAACCGACTTGGCTGGCATCGTGATGGCTGCGTTCACACCCTATGGACAGTATGAGGCTGCCGCACGTATCAACCTGAAGGGACGCTTTTTTCCGCTGGTAGAGATCGGTGTTGGTTCAAGTAACCATACGAACGAAACGACCAACAATCACTACAAGGTTAATGCCCCTTATTACAAGATAGGTATGGACTATAATGTGTTGAAGAATCGACGCAGTGGAAACCGTATCTTTATCGGTGCACGTTATGGTTTTACTTCCTTTCGCTACGACGTCGATGGTCCCGACCTCAAAGACCCCATTTATGGAACCATCCAGCCTTTTCATTACGAAGGATTGAAAGGTACCAATCATTGGGCCGAAGCCGTTTTTGGACTGGAAGCCAAAGTGTGGGGCATCTTGCGTTTGGGGTGGAGCCTGCGTTACCGCTTGCGTATCTACAATAAAAAGTCCGCCATCGGTTCGCCTTGGTATGTGCCGGGATTTGGTAAAAACGATGGGCACGCAATCGGGGGAACCTTTAATGTGGTATTTGAGTTATAAGCTCATCGCAATTCAAACTTGAAAATTGAAGACGGGAGGCGTTTGGTGTAAAAGGAATAACCTTTTCACTTAACGCTTCTTTTACCTTAAGTTGATGTTGAAAAGAAGTCATATCGTAAAATTACGGTACAAGTGCCTAATGGTCTGTGACAGTTATTGGACGGAATGATGGCCTGTGATTTTCAATACTTGCTTATTACAATACTGCTTATTCTATGACACAAACAACAAACGATTTTGTTTCTCCGCCTCGTCGCAAGGGACGCACGCGGAAACGTATAGCCGGTTTGGCTTTTCTCTTGGCCTTGATAGCCGCAACGATTTGGATTCTCCAGTATCGAGGTACTTCCACCTTGCGGATAGCCGAAGGGTCTATTTTTGGTACAACCTATCATATTAAATACGAAGCCCCACAGGCATTGGATGAGGCTATCCGTGAAGAATTGCAGCGCGTAGACAACAGCTTGTCCGTATTTAATAAAGAAAGTACCATTTCGCAGGTCAACGCCGGTCAAAGCCAGCGAACGGATGCGATGCTTTATGAGGTAGTAGCAAAAGCACAGCAAATTAGCGAGGTGACGCGCGGTGCTTTTGATATTACGGTGATGCCGTTGGTCAATGCTTGGGGCTTTGGTTTTAAGAAAGGTGCTCTTCCCTCGGCCGACCAGGTAGACTCTTTGCGTGCATTGACGGGTTACCAACGCGTGAAGTTGACCTCCGATAGTATGTTAGTCAAAGAGGATGCTCGCATGATGGTAGATTGTGGAGCCATTGCCAAAGGGTACGCCGTAGACCGTATAGCTCGTTTGCTTCGTGAAGCAGGCGTGCGTAATTACATGGTCGAAATTGGTGGTGAAGTGGTTACCAAAGGTCGTAATCCGGAAGGTCATCCCTGGCAAATCGGTGTGAGTAAGCCCGCAGAGGGGAGTAGTCCCCAAGGAGGAGAACTTCAAACCGTGCTGAGCCTGGAAAATGCGGCATTGGCTACGAGTGGTAACTATCGCAACTTCTATGAGCGTGATGGCAAGAAGTATGCCCACACGATTGATCCGCGTACGGGTTACCCGGTGCAACACTCTCTTCTTTCGGCCACAGTCATTGCGCCCGATTGTGCTACAGCCGATGCGTATGCCACCGCCTTTATGGTATTGGGACTGGACAGTGCCCGTCACATCCTTGCAGACCATAAAGAGCTGAAAGCTTACTTGATTTACGCTGATGCTCAAGGTAACTTACAGGTAGATGCAACACGCATGCCTAAGTAGGCAGGGACGTGTGATAAGTGCAGTTGAAATAGGAACTTTGTATCTCCTATTTCAACTGTATTTCTTTTATTCCTCAAACTCCTCTTCTTATTTATTCCTGCTGACGTATGGATCATGCTTTTTCCAACCGCTTGCTTTGTGTTTCCCTTTTTCAAGGTTTTAGTCGTTTGGACTTTCTCGACCTGGTAGAGAAAGTGCCTCTCGACTTCCGAACCTTAAAGGCAGATAAACACATTGTGAAGCAGGGAGAGGAGTGTCATGCCTTGTGCATCTTGTTGAAAGGAGAAGTGACGGCTGAAGCCAGCAGTCCGGATCATACGTATCGTTACCGCGAACAGTTGACAGCCCCTTGGGTGGTACAACCCGAGTGCTTGTTTGGGTTACACAACCGTTATACCCATACGTTTCGGGCACTGACAGAAACCCAAACGGTCTGGCTGACCAAAGCTATCGTATTGGATTTGCTTACGCACTATCCGGCCTTTCAAATCAATTTCTACAACACCCTTAGTACTTTTGCCCAAAACACCAAGCAACAATTATGGCAGATACGACGCACGACTGAGGAAGAGCGATTTCGAGCCTTTTTACAGCGTCGTAGCTTAAGACCGGCAGGCAAGAAGACACTACACATCCGCATGGAAGACTTGGCTGTAGAGTTGGGGGTAACGCGGCTACGTGTGTCACAGATGTTGGCCCGGTTGGCTTCGCAAGGAAAGCTGACTACGTCGCGCGGAGTGATTGAAATACCCGCCTTAGAAACATTGTAATGCCATCCAATACCTACTTAACTACAGGGAGGTTGATGAGCTTCAGATGTTTCTTTGAAAGGCGTAAACCTCTTTAGTCCTTATCTTTCTAACAGACGAATACTTGTTTCCATCTCTCTATATCAATCAAATCTATATGGAATATCTGAATAAAGTCGAGGCTATAGCTCGAATGAACGAATTGTCAGCTTCGCAAGTACCCTTCATTTTTGTTATTGACTATGACGCACAGCGCAGTATCGTTATGCCTGTAAGCGAAGTCAATCCCGAAGAATGTCTCTTTGATTTCGGCTCAGTGAGCAATGCGGCTGATGCGAAGACTCAGAATAACGAAGCAGTTCAATGGGAGTGCACATTCCCGAGTGCGGAAGCTTACCGTAGAAGCTTCGAAACCGTAGAGAAATACTTGCAATCAGATGCCATTCAACTCATCAATTTGACTTGCCGCGTTCCCATCCAGACGAATCTCTCCTTGCGTGACATCTATTGTCGTGCAGAGGCGAAGTATAAGTTGTGGCTGAAGGATACGTTGGTCTGCTTCTCCCCAGAAATCTTTGTACGTATTGAGGGGGATGAAATCAGTTCCTACCCGATGAAAGGAACCATCAATGCCGATCAGCCCCAGGCAGAGGAAATCATTATGAACGATGTGAAAGAGGCCGAAGAACACCAGGCAGTAGTCAAGCTGATTAGTGACGACTTAAGTCGAGTAGCTGACAAGGTTTGGGTGGAACGTTATCGCTATACGGACTTATTGCATACGAATCGGGGTCGCATCATTCAGACCAGTTCGGAAGTACGCGGTAAGTTGGCTGCAGATTGGGCTGCTCATGTAGGCGACATTCTTTTCTCTCAGCTTCCGGCAGGTTCAATTACCGGGTATCCCAAAGCAAAAACTATCGATGTGATTGCTGAGGCAGAGGATTATCACCGTGGTTTTTATACAGGCGTCATGGGATGGTGCGATGGTCAAAGGTTGGATAGCTCGGTGCTGATCCGCTTTATTGATCAGGAAAACGGCCAACTTTATTTCAAAGCCGGTGGTGGCGTAACCGCTCGCAGCCAATGGGAGCGGGAATACAAAGAAGTACAGCAAAAGACCTATGTGCCAATTCGTTGAAACCATTCGAATCACCGAGGGACAGATTCATCACCTGGCGTTGCATCAAGACAGGGTGGGGCGGACGTTACGTCACTTTGCTCCGCAGCTTTCGGAGTTCAATCTGGAACCGTTGCTGGTAGACTGTCCGCAAGTGGGTGTATGGAAAACTCGTGTGCTCTATGACACATTGGGGAATGTGGCGGTAGCGTATCATCCCTATGTGTTGCGTACGTTGCACTCGTTGCGGCTTGTTGTAAATGACGACTTGGACTATTCGTTTAAGTATGCTGATCGCACTCCGCTCACCGCATTGCAAGCCCAACGGGGAGCGTGCGACGAAGTGTTGATTGTGCGTCAAGGACTGATAACCGATACATCCTATACAAATGTCGCCTTTACGGACGGTCGTTCGTGGTACACTCCGCGTCAACCCTTGTTAGCAGGCACGATGCGACGTGCTTTACTTGAAAAAGGGGTGTTGCAAGAGCGTGATATTCGCCCTGAAGATTTATCGTGCTATAAAGAGGTCGCCCTCTTCAATGCGATGATAGACTTCGGACAGGTGGTCCTTTGTTGTCAGCAAATCTCAACGTGAGTGTCGGCGACTCTTCGTTTCTTATTTTAGGAATCTCACTTCCATCTTTATAGAAAGACTACAGAGCCATAAAAATGCAACGTATAAACAATCTGTTTATAATTTATGCCTAACTTTGTGGCATCTCTATCAAGAGGTTTTATTCCATTTACAAATCCTAAACCCACATAATATGCTGAAGCAAATTCTCAATGGACGTATTCTTACGCCCGAAGGTTGGCTTGAAAACGGTTCGGTTATCGTTGAAGGCAATAAAATTAAGAATGTAATCAATAGCAGTCTTCCTGTAGAAGGTGCTGAACATATCGATGCCAAAGGTTGCGTAGTAGTGCCTGGCGGTATCGAAATGCACGTACACGGCGGTGGTGGCCGTGACTTTATGGAAGGTACGGAGGAAGCTTTCCGTGAGGCTATTAAGGCACACATGGAATACGGTACGACTTCAATCTTCCCTACGTTGTCTTCTTCAACCATGCCGATGATTGAGAAAGCTGTAGAAACTTGTGAGAAGCTGATGAACGAACCCGATAGCCCGGTGCTTGGTTTGCACTTGGAGGGTCCTTACTTCAACCCCAAACAAGCGGGTGCACAGATTCCGGAATGGATTAAGTCACCGGTGAAGGAAGAGTACGAGCCCTTACTCAAGAAGGCAAAGTGCTTGAAGCGTTGGGACGAGGCTCCTGAATTGCCCGGTTCGATTGAATTCATCAAGTGCTGCTGCGAACACGGCGTATTGCCCTCTATTGCTCATACGCGTGCCACTTATTCCGATGTGCATGCTGCAAACGAGGCGGGTATGACGCATGCTACGCACTTCTACAATGCGATGCCTGTGGTTTACAAAAACCGGGAGTTTAAGGAAGCAGGTACGGTAGAAAGCATCTTTGCAGAGGAGAATATAACGGTCGAAATGATTGCTGACGGTATTCATGTGCCTCCCGTTATGCTCCGCATGATTTATCAGATCAAGGGTGTAGAACGTACCGCTCTGGTAACAGACTCTTTGGCTTGTGCGGCTACCCACGGCGATGCAGCATTCGATCCTCGTGTCATTGTAGAAGACGGTGTTTGCAAATTGGCAGACCGTTCAGCCTTGGCAGGTTCGGTTGCAACCATGGACCGCTTGATTCGTACCTGCGTACAGCAGGCTGGTATCCCCTTGGAGGATGCTTGTCGTATGGCAAGTGAGACTCCTGCTAAGATTATGGGTGTATATGACCGTAAGGGTTCACTCGAAGCAGGTAAGGATGCTGACTTGATGATGTTTGACAAGGACTTGCAACTGACTTATGTCATGCAGATGGGTCATGTCGTAACAGATAAATTGTAATTTGATATCGATAGAAGTGTATAGCTATACGTAGAAATGCTGTCAGAAGTAACTACATGCGTTGTTTACTGATAACCAAGAAATAGGTGTTGCTTCTTACAAAGACAGATTGGCAGATAGTTATCACTCGATGAGACGGAACGGGGATGTGCTGTAGCAAGTGCATCCCCGTTTTTCTTTGCCTTTTTCCTGTGAAGTCGTAACTTCGCGCTCATTATGCAAAATGATGAACGTTATCTCTATTCTCAGCCTGTGCTTGACCTGATTACGGTGAGTGCGGAGTATTGTAAATACCTGGAACAGAGTCAAGGTAAGGAACTCAAAGACTTCTTGCGCGTGATGTGCGGGTTGCTTCCTATGATTTATCTAAAAACCACATTGCTTGACGATGTGCCAGAGACGGCTGGATGGAATGAAAAGAAAGTAACTGAAGAGGATTACAACTATGTGCGTTCCTCGGTTGCTGCGATATTGGGCGAACATGATGATTTCTTGGAGGTCTTTGTTGAGGACTTTAAGTACTCTGAACAGCCCGTATTGTGTACTGTCAGTGAAAACCTGGCTGATATTTACCAGCAGTTACGGGAATTGGTTGAGGCCTTCCGAGAAGGATATGATGAGTCAATGGAAGTGGCACTTTATGAAACTGTTGACGAATTTCGTTTGCAATGGGGGCAGAAGTTGCTCAATGCACTGCGTGCTTTACATGACTTGAAAAGTAGTTCTCTCGTTGATTGAAGCAGAAGAGTAAAGTATTACCGATAAACAGATTATTCTATGCGTCAATTATATACGAAGACAGATAAGCATTATATCGCTACCTTGCCCCGCTATGCTTTTGAAGGCAAAATTGTGGTGATAAAAAGTGTGAGTGAAGCAGAGCGCGCAGTAAGAGCGTTGCGGATGTCACCGATATTGGGTATCGATACGGAGACGAGGCCTGCTTTCAGAAAAGGCCAATCACACAAGGTGGCTTTGTTGCAAATCGCGAACGAGGAGCTTTGCTTCTTATTCCGACTGAACGAAATGGGCTTCCCTGCTTGCCTTTCAACTTTGTTGTCTGATCAATCCATCTTGAAGGTCGGACTTTCTTTACACGATGATTTCCTGATGCTTCGCCAACGTGACTCTGCATTTCGTCCCGGCAACTGTGTTGACTTGCAGGATGTGGCAAAGCAAATGGGTATGGAAGATATGAGTTTGCAGAAACTCTATGCCAATGTGTTTCAACAGCGGATTTCGAAAGGAGCACGCCTTTCTAATTGGGAAGCCGATGTGCTGACCGAGGCTCAGAAAGTTTATGCAGCTACAGACGCCGTGACATGTATCCATCTTTACAAGGAATTGATGGCTTTAAAACAAAGCGGTGAATATGAGCTGATCTCTGATAACTTGTCTGCATCTCAAGCAATACAGAAGTAATCGGGAGGTGTTTGTTCTGGCTCAGCGCATACTTGTAAACGATAAAACTTTTTCTCCTCAACCTCTATTATAAAACGTACTAATAAAACTCTATGCATACTCTCTATTTACGCAGAGGTAAATCAGAAAGCCTCAAGCGATTTCATCCCTGGGTGTTCTCAGGGGCTGTGGCCAATAGTGACGGCAAACTTAAGGAAGGCGAAATCGTGCGTGTGGTTTCGCACGAAGGCGAATTGATGGGCTATGGTCATTACCAGGTTGGCTCAATCGTGGTGCGCATGCTTACTTTTACCGATGAAGTCATTGACCGAAACTTTTGGCAACAGCGGCTGAAGGAAGCCTTTGCCCTGCGTAAGGCTTTGCACCTTACAGGTCGTGCGGATAATGATATTTACAGATTGGTTCACGGAGAAGGTGACCGCCTTCCGGGACTGGTGATTGATGTTTATGGACGTACGGCTGTGATGCAAGCTCACTCAGTAGGTATGCATATGGACCGTCAAGTGATAGCTGAGGCCTTGGTAGCTGCTTCAGAGGGATTGGTTGATAGTGTTTATTACAAATCAGAAACCACCTTGCCCTTTAAAGCCGGACTTAATCAGGAAAATGGTTTCTTGATTGGGAATGACGAAGGTAACATTGCGACCGAGAATGGGTTGAAATTTCATATAGACTGGTTGCGAGGACAGAAAACAGGCTTCTTCGTTGATCAGCGCGAAAACCGTTCTTTGCTGGAACAGTATGCACGAGGTAGAAAGGTGCTCAATATGTTCTGCTATACGGGTGGATTTAGCGTTTACGCCATGCGTGGTGGTGCAGAATTGGTACATTCGGTAGATTCTTCTTCGAAGGCTATAGACTTGACTCGTGCAAATGCTGAACTAAACTTCCCTGGTGACGCACGCCACGAAGCTTTTGCAGAAGATGCTTTCAAATTCTTGGAGCAGGCAGGTAGCAACTACGACCTCATTGTGCTCGATCCGCCCGCTTTTGCAAAGCACAAGGATGCACTCCGTAATGCATTGAGAGGATACACCCGTTTGAATGCCATCGCTTTCCAAAAGATAAAGCCCGGAGGTATCTTGTTTACCTTCAGCTGTTCGCAGGCAGTGAACAAGGATCAGTTCCGTTTGGCTGTATTTACAGCCGCAGCGATGAGTGGTCGCCACGTGCGCATTCTTCACCAGTTGCATCAGCCGGCAGATCATCCCATCAATATTTATCATCCGGAAGGCGAGTATTTGAAGGGGTTGGTCTTGGAAGTTGAATAGTCAAGTAAGGATAAAGCATAAAATCGGGGGCTAAGCTTGTATGCCTTGTGAGCGACGAAGGAATGCATTGATAAGATGTATTGTTTACGATGTACGAAGACTCGTTGAGTCGGGAGATTGTGAACATAATCAAGACATTCATAAGAAACTTTCTAACGGATAACACATTCGTTGGCATTAATGAGAAAAGCCCTTGTATGAAGTACCTCATAAAGAAAATTCACTACCTTTGCGGCCATATTAGCAACAACAAAAGCAAAGCGAAATGATAAAGATAACTTTCCCCGATGGATCCGTTCGTGAATATGAGAGCGGTGTAACGGGTTTACAAATTGCAGAAAGCATCTCACAACGTTTGGCACAAGATGTGCTGGCATGTGGTGTGAATGGTGAAACGGTTGAACTTAACCGTCCTATCACAGCAGATGCTTCGATTCAACTTTATAAGTGGGACGACGAACAGGGTAAACATGCATTTTGGCACACCTCTGCGCACTTGATGGCTGAAGCCATGCAGGAGTTGTGGCCTGGCACTCAGTTTGGTATCGGTCCTGCTATCGAAAATGGTTTCTATTACGACGTAATGCCTCCTCAGGGCGTAGCCATTAGCGAAAGCGATTTTCCCAAGATTGAGAAGAAAATGCAGGAGCTCGTGCAACGTAAGGAAGCATTGGTGCGTGAGGACATTTCGAAGATGGCAGCTTTGAATTTCTTCGGTGAACGCGGCCAGACTTACAAGAATGAGCTGATTGCTGAACTCGAAGATGGACATATTACGACTTATACGCAGGGTGCTTATACAGACCTCTGCCGTGGTCCTCACTTGATGAACACTGCTCCTATCAAGGCTGTGAAGGTGATGGCTGTAAGTTCTGCGTATTGGCGTGGCGATGCTACCCGTCCGCAAATGACTCGTGTATACGGTATCTCATTCCCCAAGAAGAAGATGCTGGATGAATACTTGGCATTGCTGGAGGAGGCTAAGCGCCGCGACCACCGTAAGATTGGCAAGGAAATGGAACTCTTTATGTTCTCTGACCTTGTAGGTAAGGGACTTCCTATGTGGCTCCCGAAGGGTACTGCCCTCCGTCTGCGTCTGGAAGACTTCCTTAAGAAGATTCAGAAGCGTTACGGCTACCAGCAGGTGATGACTCCGCATATTGGTTCAAAGAATTTGTATGTAACTTCTGGCCACTATGCTAAGTATGGTAAGGATTCTTTCCAGCCGATCCATACTCCTGAGGAAGGAGAGGAATACATATTGAAGCCCATGAACTGTCCGCACCACTGCGCTATCTTCTCATGGAAACCTCGTTCTTACAAAGATCTTCCTTTGCGCTTGGCTGAGTTCGGTACAGTTTATCGTTACGAGCAAAGTGGTGAGCTCCATGGTTTGACGCGTGTACGTGGCTTTACGCAGGACGATGCTCACATCTTCTGTACGCCTGAACAGGTGAAGGATGAATTCCTCCGCGTGATGGATATCATTATGATTATCTTCCGTGCGTTGAAGTTCGACAAGTTTGAGGCTCAAATCTCTCTTCGTGATAAGGTAAATCGTGAAAAGTATATCGGTTCGGAAGAGAATTGGGAACGTGCTGAACGCTCTATTATTGAAGCTTGTGAAGAAAAGGGACTTCCTGCTCGCATTGAATATGGTGAAGCTGCATTCTATGGTCCGAAGCTTGACTTCATGGTGAAGGATGCACTGGGTCGTCGTTGGCAGTTGGGTACCATTCAGGTTGACTACAACTTGCCCGAACGCTTCCAGTTGGAATATGTAGGTTCTGACAATCAGAAGCACCGTCCGGTAATGATTCACCGTGCACCGTTTGGCTCAATGGAACGATTTGTAGCAGTGTTGATTGAACATACTGCAGGTCACTTCCCCTTGTGGCTTACACCTGATCAGGTAGCTATTCTGCCGATTTCAGATAAGTTCAATGATTATGCTCAGGAAGTTTGCAAGAAGCTTGATGAGTATGATGTGCGCGCTTATGTGGATGATCGTTCAGAAAAAATTGGTCGTAAGATTCGTGATAACGAAATGAAGCATGTGCCTTATCTTCTTATCGTAGGTGAAAAGGAGGCAAACGAAGGTACTGTTGCTGTTCGTAAGCAGGGCGAAGGCGACCAAGGTAGTCTGTCTGTCGTTGATTTTGCAAAGAAAATCAATGAGGAAGTAGACGAAATGACGAAAAATTACTAACTTTGCGCCCGATTCAGCCTTGAGTGGGCTGCGTAAAGGTGTATTTTGAGTGCTTTTCGGTAAAGCAACTTCTGCCTTTCCGAAAAGCACTCAATTTAGTAAGACAAAGCATACAATAAAAGAATATTTAATGGCAGCACCCCAAAAACCACGCCGCGATAATAAACCGCAACATCGTATCAATGAACAGATTCGTTGTCGTGAAGTTCGTATCGTAGGTGATGATGTAGAATCGGAAGTAATGGCAACCCGTCAGGCTATTCAGCTGGCTCAGCAGAAAGGCGTAGACTTGGTTGAAATTTCTCCTAACGCAGAACCTCCTGTTTGCCGCCTGATCAATTATTCAAAGTTCCTCTATCAACAAAAGAAAAGACAAAAGGAACTGAAGGCTAAGCAGGTGAAAATTGAAGTGAAGGAAATTAGATTCGGACCGCAAACCGATGAACATGACTACAACTTCAAGCTTAAACATGCGAAGGAATTCCTTGCTGAAGGTGACAAGGTGAAGGCTTACGTATTCTTCCGTGGACGTTCTATCCTCTTTAAGGAGCAAGGTGAGGTTCTCTTGTTGCGTTTTGCCAACGATTTGGAAGAGTATGGTAAGGTAGAACAAATGCCTGTATTGGAAGGTAAGCGTATGATTTTATTCATCGCTCCTAAGAAGGTTGCCGCTCCCAAGAAAGAAAAGGAAACTGCTGAATCTACTGCTGCAACGGTTGTGGCTGAAGAGGCAAAGCAGAAGAAAGCTCCGCAGGTAAAGGCTAAGAAAGAATATCTTGGTCCGAAAGTCGAAGGTGAGGATTTCTAAGCCTTCTTCCGAAGCATCCTTTTCATGTAAATTGAACGCTCGCGCGCTACGTTCGGTATCTCACGTAGCCGCAGTATATATTAATCAATTAAACAACAAAGAAAATGCCAAAAGTAAAGACTAATTCTGGTGCTAAGAAGCGTTTCGCTCTCACTGGAACGGGTAAGATCAAAAGACGTCACGCTTACCACAGTCACATTCTGACCAAGAAGACAAAGAAGCAAAAGCGTAACCTCGACCACGTAGCTATCGTTGATGGTACGAACGTTCGCCAGGTACGTGAACTCCTCTGCCTCCGTTAATTTTAATGTCGCAGGCAAGCGACAACTCTTTTTATCTACACACATTAAAGTCTAACCGGATGTTTAGCCCTCAAGTTCGCCATGCCTTGCGTGAGCGGCGCTAACTTCCAAAATGTAACAACAAAATGCCAAGATCAGTAAATCATGTAGCTTCAAGAGCTAAGCGTAAGAGAATCCTCAAACTCACTCGCGGTTATTATGGTGCCCGCAAGAACGTTTGGACCGTTGCCAAGAACACTTGGGAAAAGGGTTTGACGTATGCATTCCGTGACCGTCGTAACAAGAAGCGTACTTTCCGTGCTCTCTGGATTCAGCGTATCAATGCTGCTGCACGTCTCGAAGGTATGTCTTACTCTCAGCTCATGGGTGGTTTGCACAAGGCTGGTATCGAGATCAACCGCAAGGTTCTCGCTGACCTCGCTGTAAACAATCCCCAGGCTTTCAAGGCTATCGTCGCTAAGGCGAAGTAAGCTTTTGCTACACATTAAATAGCTTAAAGAGGATACATCATATTTGTTGTATCCTCTTTTTATATGTATAAAAAGTCCTCCTTGTTTTATCTGTAAGAGATAGACAAGGAGGATTTTTCTTTTGTGGGATATGTTTCGTGGCTATGAACGTACCAAACTTTATCAGTTGCGTACATTTATAGTGTGTTATGGAGATCGGTATGGTCTATGTTGAAGTCATTGGGCTTTTCTATTATTCGACTTTGTTCATGTGGTAGCCCAATGTATGGAGTTGTACAGCCATTCCCATAAGGTAGAGTTGGTGAATTGCTGATTGGTAAGCGTGAAAGGCCGCGGGTGTACCGGGTTCAATGGCTAGATGATGAAGTCGGTTGTAGGTACGTGAGGCACATTCTGCCACAAAATTTGTATAGTGTTGTGATTCAACCTCATTCAAGTGCAGTATGTCTTCGAGGATGTATTCGTCCATGCAATCATAACTACGCTGTTCGCGCAGGCTTTCGTAGAGTTGTGGCGCATTACCGTAGTATTCCCAGTTTTCATCCCAGAATTGAGCCATTGCCATTCCTAAAAACATACACCAACCTAAGGATACGGTGGGGTAAGCATTAAATTCACGTACACCATCCGCTAGGTAGGCAGCACCTATTTCTGTCCATTTATTTTCTATATCTGGACATTCAGGCAAATGACTGTCTATGAGATTCTTGCTGAGTAAATATTGGTGCAAATCTTTTTGAAGCAGGTTTTCAAATTCTGTTTCCATTGAAGTGTGAGTGTCAGTTGTGAAGTTTAATATGTGTATATAGAGAAGTCTTCATGAACTTCTACAGCTTTCTGATAGTTTCTTATTTGTCCGTAGATTTCTTGGCTGTATATTGGAAAGCTAATCTTTCACTGCCGTTCCAGCAATGTATGATTCCGCAATATTCGAAGTTTTCTTTATAAATAGCATTTTGCATAACAAGGTTATCGCGGTGGGTATCGATTCTAATCGTTTCATATTGCTCTAAAGCAAATTGCATCGCGAGGTGCATAATGCCTTTTACCTTTCCATTGCTGGCAATGCGATGGATGGTGCCATAAGGAAGGTCATTTTTCCAGGCTCCCTCATAGATGACATCATAGGTAGGATCCTTTTCTCCACTCAGAATAAATGTTGCAACAACTTCATTTTCTTGTTCTACCACATAGCTATTTCCCTTTTCAATGTCCATTTGCAGAAGTTCATCACTGGGATAACTGGCAATCCATTGCTGGCTATTTCCTGTTTCAGCCATGAAATGGCGAGCGTATGCAAAGATCTTTTGTAATTGCGGAATATCGTCAAATGACGAGCGACGGATACTTAAATTGTTCATGAATTTGTCAGTCTATAAGTGGAAAAGAAGAGTCATCTACTTATCTATGCTTAGACAGCTACAGCTTGGGCTTAGGGGATGAGAAAGTCAATTTCTTCAGGGAGAATTTGAATAGCAGCACTTACAACATGCTGGTGGTAAACTCTACCATCTAAACTTAAGGGGGCGCGACCGGTTGATGTAAATTCAATGTGACGAGTCCGCCAAACACTGATACCGTTATGGGTAAGAAAACGCCCTGTATAGAGGAGACCTAAACCTTGGAATATTTGAAAAATCTGTGGTTTCGATACTAAAGTTACATCAAGCATACCGTTGTATGGAACCGCACTTGGCGTTTGTCCATACCCATGAGCAGAGCCTACGCAGATAGCCATTGCAGCACGATGATGTTGTTCGCCACTCATATTGAAGGCAAACTTAAAATTCATTCGTTGGAAAATAAGCAGTAGGGACGAGATAAAATATGAGATGGTTTTTACTGCTAAGAGACTGCTCGTTTTTCGTTTGAGATTGGTGATAGAAGCAGCAACTCCTAAGTTGACGCAGTTTAGAAAATAGAGCTTATCCTTTTCTCCATCTTTTGTACAGAGCTCAATAGTTCCCACATCCACCTTTCGCAATCGGCGACAGATGAGTGCATCGATGGTCTGTTTATAGTCATCTGTTGAAAAGCCCCAGTATTTTGCAAAGTCATTACCGAATCCATTGGGAATCACACCGATCGCTGGATGTTTTCCTGTCGGAGATGATGTATTCATAATGCCACAAAGTGCATGGTTAAGAGCAGCATCACCACCGACCACAATGATGGTGCCATACCCAGCACGAGTCATCATTGAAGCTAGTCGTTCAACCGATCCAGCTCCTTCACTTTGTACATAGTCAAAGGCAACACCAAGTGATTCCAGGTAGCTACGTATTTTATTCCAACGCTTGTGTGTGCGTGGTGAACCTTCTTTGGGACAATAGATTAGTCCCCATGATTTAGATGGCACGTTAGTAAAGATATTATGGGTTGAGGTTATTCTCTACGATATGTTTAATACAGCTTGATGGATGTAAGAAAATGGTTGATTCCTATTCCTGCCAAGATTCAGGAATAAAAAGTTCGACAGCTTCAGGCTTCATCCAGTGGATGTCAATGCCTCTTCGTTCCATTCCTCTAAACCAAGTCATTTGTCTTTTAGCAAACTGATGAATCGCAATTTCCAGCTGGCGGAACATTTCTTCAAAAGTCAACTCACCTGTAGCATGAAGAGTCAGATACTTATACTCTAATCCGTAGTAAATAAGATCTTCAGCAGGAATCCCTTCAGCCAACAAGCGTTTTACTTCGTCGACCATGCCATGCTCTAAACGTTCACGTAATCTTTTGGTAATACGTTCGCGACGTGTTTCTCTATCCACTTCAATACCTATGTTGTAAGAGGAGAGGGTAGGGAATGGACGATCGGGTACAGGAGTATGTTGGTAATAATCTGCAATCTCAATCGCACGTATAGCTCTCTGAGCAGAATCCACATCCGTTGTGTTATGCAACTGTTTATAACCGCTCAGTATCTGAGTTAATTCTTCAAGCGTTTTTCCTTTTAGTCTTTCCCTCAGTTCCGCATTTTGAGGAACTGGTGAGAGGCGATAGCTTCGCAGAATACTTTCCAAGTACAATCCCGTTCCTCCGCAAACAATGACACGTTTGCCTCGCGAACGAATATCCTCGTAAGCTTTCAGAAAGTCACGCTGGTACTCAAAGACATTATACTTTGTACCCGGTTCCACGATATCAATTAGGTGGTAAGGAATGGGTTTGCCGTCGACGATATAGTCATCCAAGTCCTTTCCTGTTCCAAGATCCATGCGTCTATATACTTGTCGACTGTCAGCACTGATAATTTCAGCGTTTAGTCTTGCGGCAAGTTTAACTGCAACAGCAGTCTTTCCCGAAGCAGTAGGTCCTAATATCGTAAGAATGTCCATAATGTGATTTTAAGAAGCGAGGCACACTGCCTATAATAAGTAATGAATAGAAAAAACCGCTGCAATACGCAGGGCATTGCAGCGGTGTAATTTCAGTTGTCAAACGCTACATAATTAGGCGTTAACCTTAGCCATGTGAGCGATGAGTTCGAGCACCTTGTTAGAGTAACCGATTTCGTTGTCATACCAAGAAACCACCTTAACGAAAGTGTCGGTAAGAGCGATACCAGCCTTAGCGTCGAAGATAGAAGTGCGAGTGTCACCGAGGAAGTCGCTAGAAACAACAGCTTCGTCAGTGTAACCCAGTACACCCTTCAATTCGCCTTCAGAAGCTTCCTTCATAGCCTCGCAGATCTCAGCGTAAGTAGCGGGCTTAGCGAGGTTAACCGTGAGGTCAACTACAGAAACGTCCAAAGTAGGAACACGCATAGACATACCAGTCAATTTGCCGTTGAGTTCGGGGATAACCTTACCTACAGCCTTAGCAGCACCCGTAGAAGAAGGGATGATGTTTCCAGCAGCTGCACGGCCACCACGCCAGTCCTTGAGTGAAGGACCGTCAACAGTCTTCTGAGTTGCAGTAGTAGAGTGAACGGTAGTCATCAAACCATCGGTGATACCGAACTTGTCGTGAAGAACCTTAGCGATAGGAGCCAAGCAGTTCGTGGTGCAAGAAGCGTTAGAAACGAACTGAGTACCCTTCTCGTACTTGTCGAAGTTTACACCGCATACGAACATAGGCGTGTCGTCCTTAGAAGGAGCTGACATAACTACATACTTAGCACCAGCTTCGATGTGAGCCTGAGCCTTCTCCTTCGTGAGGAAGAGACCCGTAGATTCTACTACGTATTCAGCTTCAACTTCGTTCCACTTCAGGTCAGCCGGGTTACGTTCAGCAGTTACACGGATGTGGTTGCCGTTTACGATGAGCTCGCTCTTTTCAACGTCAGCTTCGATAGTGCCTTCGAACTGGCCGTGCATCGTGTCATACTTCAACATGTAAGCCAAGTAATCTACGGGGCAGAGGTCGTTGATACCTACAATCTGAATGTCGTCGCGGTTCTGAGCGGCGCGGAATACGAAACGGCCGATACGACCGAAACCGTTAATACCTACTTTAATCATAATGTTTTAGTTGCGAATTAACTATTAAGTGGATAAATGCTTCAAGTGAATAAACTCTATGTGGAAGTTGAGAGTTTGATACATTCTAAATATGTACCCCTTTTCTCTTTTTCCGAAGGCAAAGGTACGAATATAATTTCTATATTTGTGCCAACATAACTAATTAATTTTCTATCAACTATGAAGAATTCTACATTCATCCACGACTTTAAAGAGTTTGCAGTAAGAGGCAATGTTATCGATATGGCTGTCGGTGTAATTATAGGCGGTGCATTTGGTAAGATAGTTTCCTCGGTGGTCAATGACATCATTATGCCGCCCATCGGTTGGTTGATTGGGGGCATTAACTTTAAGGATTTGAAGTACGACCTTCCTATAAATCCATTGTCTGACTCTACTGAGCCAGTCTGTATCGCCTACGGTAATTTTCTTCAAACTTGTCTGGATTTCTTTATCGTCGCCTTCTGTATCTTCTTGCTTTTGCGCCTGATGATTAAGTTCACGAAAAAGAATAAGCCAGAAGAAGCGAAGGTTGAACAGCCTAAAGCACCCAGCGAGGAAGTTGTGTTGTTGCGTGAGATTCGTGATGCGCTGAAAAAATAAGCGGTGCTATTCTTATATTCCAAGTTCTACAACAGATAGGGGAAGCCTTACGCTTTTCTTGTCTGTTGTTTTTTGTATCCATAAGTAGGTGGGAGCGGCAATCGTGTTTGCGCTCCCTTTTTCTGTTTTTGTTCAACAATCGTTCTTTGCTTTGGGCACTTTTGGTGTATTCCAGTCAGATACTTCTTTCGAGTTATGCATTATAATAATGTGTGTCTGTTTAGATGTGCTTATTCGTTCATTTCAAGCGAGGAGTTTTTTGTGTCTGAAAGAAGGCTGAGTCCTCTATGCGTTGTTGCTGGATGAATTAGGCCTAGTTGGAGATGAAGAAGGCTTTCTTGATGTCTTGCAGGGCCTTGTGGAAACTTTCGATATCGTTTTGTTATTGGCTTTTTCCTTATTAGAAATGGTGGTGTAGTTTTCAATTGGTAATAAGTAAGGTTAAAAGAAGAACTTTTATTAGTACTATGTAATGCAAAGTAGTAGTTCATACATATATTTGCGGTCGTAAGGAGAACAACCCTGTTTCAGGGACGTTTTCCGAGTATTTCATTTGGTTCAATCCTTATTTATTTTATGAATGTAGACAATGCTAAATCACAGATGCGCAAGGGTATGCTTGAATACTGTGTGCTCTTGTTGCTGAGTCGAGAGGCGAGTTATGCCAACGATATTATTACTCGTCTGAAGGAGTCAGAAATCATTGTGGTAGAAGGTACGCTCTATCCTTTGCTGACACGGCTCAAAAAGGACGGACTGCTCTCTTACGAATGGAGGGAGTCAACCCAAGGTCCGCCTCGCAAGTATTATGAACTCACGCCAGATGGTCGTACCTTTCTTGCCGAACTTGACAATGCCTGGAACGAACTCGCGCGTACCGTCAGTTTGCTCAAAGGGAATGCCAAGCTCCTCCCGCTTTTACCTGGTTAAGTTGTTCAAATAGTTCCACTGCTACCTGTTGAAGTGGATGTAGACTCCTCATCTTTCACTTCATCGGTCGCTTCCTGTAGTTTAATCTCTTTCTTGAATTCCATTTACGTAAAGTTTTTCCATCGTTTTTCTTGCTGAGCCTACTTTTTGCCATTGTTTTTAATAGGTACGCGTAGTCATGCACATCCCCGAGCCATTTGCTCAGCTCAAACCTTCTTCCAAGGCTCATTAAGAGCCCTTACACTTTTTCCTCCAATCTTTATTTGTATCCACTTATGAAAAAAAATATCACTGTCAACCTTTTTGGTCAACTCTATGCCATCGACGAAGATGCGTACAGTTTGCTCGAACAATACCTGCAAAACATGAAGCGTTATTTTGCTACGCGTGAAGGAGGTGACGAGATTGCCGACGACATTGAACACCGTGTAGCCGAGCTTTTTGCCGAACTTCAAGCCTCTGGTGTCCAAGCAATTGCCATAGAGCACGTGCAGGAAATAATCTGCCGCATCGGAAACCCCGAACAACTCGATGGGGAAGAAAGTGCAGAAGAGCCATCCGCAGCCTTTGCTCCAAACGAAGCTTCGTCCGAAGACGAACCTTCCCAAACCACAACCAACAACGACTGTTCCACAAGCTGGTACAAGAAATACAGTACCCAATTTCGTTCGTTCTTTCACGGTCGTCACCTGTATCGCGATGCAGACAATGTCATGGTCGGCGGTGTGATGTCAGGCCTTTGTAAATACTTTGGCGGAAGCGACCCACTTCCCTGGCGTATCCTCATGGTGCTTGCGTGCCTGTTGAGTTATGCCTCTTTGGCCCTTGTTTACCTAGTGGCTTGGGCACTAATCCCCCAAGCGCGCACCGCCGACCAACGGTTGCAGATGCAAGGCAAACCCGTTAATCCGCAAACCCTCAATGAAGAACTCATGAAGCAGACCGCCGCCCGTCCAGCTCCCGTTGCTTCCTCTTCAGTTCGTTCCAATGCTCGGGGTTGCTTGTCCGCCCTGCTGGTATTCGTCCTGTTTTGCACCAAACTCTTCCTGTCCCTTGTCGTAGGTGGTTTCTTTCTCTTCTTGACCATTGTTTTCATCGGACTATTGCTCTTCTCTTTTGGAGGAACACATCTCTTTGGTGGTGAATATGCTGAAATTCCCTTGATGGAACTGTTTGCAGCCAATCCCGATATACTAAGTATGGCAACAGTAGCTGCCGGTGCCGGAATACTCTGTCTCGCACTCTTGCTTTATTCCTTGATACGTATGATGATTGTACGTCCTGCCACAGCCGAACCCTTGCCCCCCTCTCGGTTGTCAGTCGTTCGTCGTTGGTCCTTTTGGTTAACCATCATCTTGTCGGGTGCACTTGCCATCGCACTCTTGGTTGTCGTACTTCTTCGCACCTATGCTATCAAGGAACATGAGTATCGTGTCAGTAATCATGTCGGCGGTTACTTCCTTTATTCTCAGGAGCGCAGACAACTTACCGATAGCGGTTGGGAAGTAAAGAAGTATGAGAATACCAATGCCAATGGTTTTTTGTTCGATTCCAATCCCAATCTATTTGCTTACGACGGAGTTTCCGAATATATGACCTTTCAACAAGCTGACCTTTCCAAACCTATGCGCGTAGTGATAGAGCGTCGCGAGCCCTTCGAGCCGGGTTATTATCACTTTGAAGCCATAGGTTATGCTAAATCTCAAGGCGGTTACCTTTATGTACGTACGCCACAGGATACCCTGGTGCAGGGAATCCCTGTTGACGACGTCAATAACAGCGGAAATATGGCCCGAATGGGTTTAGATCAGTTGCGTCAGACCTCCTACTTTGCCGAAGTCGCCGATTCGCTCAACTACACCGAGTGGTTGTACGAACGCATCAAACCTTTCAGCTACATTCGTTCTGCCAGCTTCTATCATCCCGGTGGCGATCTCAGCATGGGCGTGACCAACGTCCCCGAATACATTGGACTGCCCGTCACTCAGGGCGCAACCCGAAAGTTTGGCCTTCTCCGTATGAATGTGGTTAGGGATAGTGTAAAATACTCACTCCCTCCTTCACCAACTCCGACTCGTTAAGTCTGAGGTTCATCTTGTACCTTCTATTTTTGTTTCTCAACCTCTACGAGTGCCCCTGATTCATATCGTAGTAGTTACTTTATGTATATGCGGGTAGAGCTGTATTTCGTACAAGCTCTACCCGCAGTTGTTTGGTAGCTATTGTTGAGCATAAAAAATCGCTTACGTGGACAAGTCCTGCTTTATTTCCTTTTTAGTGCAATGGCTCGCCAGCCCCAATTGTCCTTTTTCTTGTTGTAGTCAATCACTGCCGTACCCATAACCTCATCTCCGTTTGTCAATCCCGATTTCAATAAGTTGGAATCAACGTACACCTCTTGATTTACGAAGCCAAAGTCTTTATTAGCCGGTATAACAAGGTCGCCCTCCACCTTTTTAAAGAAAATGCCAATGTACGGACATACATCCCTTATTGGTTTGCAAGTGATAACCTTCGTTGGTTCGTTGTCTATGATTTGCTGATGAGCCATTCGAATTGTATAGAGGCAATTGGTTTTCCATTGCATTTTTAGACCTTTGGTAAAGAAGAAACCGCGTTGCTTTTTGTCCGTCACGAAATTGCATACCTGCTTATCCTTATTGTAATGCGTGATAAGGATAGGTATTTCCGGATTATCCAGAAAGAGCAAGTCTTCTGCTCGTTCCAAGTGATTCAAATAAAAGAGGTGGTTGGACGTAGGAGCCTCCGCTCGCTGATACCACTCCTGTTGCTTCATGTCGATGGCTTTGCGCGGCATGTTCCATTCATTTGCCTTGTACACTTCATACATGGCTCTGATTTCAGCCCGTGCATTCCCGTCGTGTCCCAATTCGTGCATCAGTTCAGCCGTTCTCAGGTGTACTTTTCCTAAGAATTTTTCGTCCGCGTGGCAAGTCAACGCCTTACAGCAACAAGAAAGTTTTGTCTCGGCCTCGTCCGTCGTCTCGCTCAATACTTCCCACACCCAATATTCCCGCTGTTTGCGTTTTACAAAGGGGCGCACAGCCTCCAAGGCTCCCTCTTTGTCGCCCAGGGCGATTAGTAAGCGTGCCTTGTGGTACAGCGTGTATTGGAATTCCGGGTGCTGTTCGTTCACGGCTGTCAGCCGACCGATAAATGCTTTTACCTTCTCAACATCGGCCGTTCCTTCCTCCAGTTGCCCCGTCAGTACCTTATAATAAGTGTTGTACACGCGTTCCACGACCGAAGGCATTGTTTTCCCATTCTTGAGCGGAATGCGTTCGTAGTCCCCCGGCATGAAATTGTCAAAGCCAAACCAGTCCATAAAGTCCGTAAAGCCTTTCCACGGTGAGTTTAGTCCCCCTTTAACCTTTAGCATCGTGTCTGCCAGCATTGTGTAGTACTTATGGGGCTTAACGAAGTGTAATTGCGGGAGTATCTTCCATATTTCATTCGCCGTTGCCACGTAGAGCGGCTGATTATTTGCGATACCTTCCATGAGCACGCGCACCTCCCAAGAAAAATAGTTGGCCATACTAACTTCGCCGATTTCCTCCAGCTTCAGTGCGGCCAGCTGACGGAGTGTTTCGATGAAGCCCTTCGTTTGTCGTGTTTTAGCCGCTGCTGCAGCTTGTCCTTTTATACACTTGGCAAATTCAGTTCTTACATCGCGGTCTTCAGGCATTGTTTGCCATAGGGCAAGGCATTCTTGATAAGCCTCTTCAATCAGTCCGTTCTCGCGGAGTGCTTTTATTTCAACTAATGTTTTCATAGCGCGTTGTGTAAAGTGTGAATGTGAATGAGTGGGGAGTAACCTTGTGCGCCTTGTCTTTCCCTTGTATCCCGAGCCGTTTGAGAGCAGTGTCGGGGAGAGACTTAGGGCAAGTTTGCAGGGCGAGCGCAGGCTGGCAGTTCCCGTTGTTGTAAAATGTACGGCTGACACCTGGATTGTGCCGCCTAAGGTTTGAAGTATGAGTGGCAAGGAGTTAGAGGAAGCGTTCGCGCAGTTGCGCCAGTTTTCGGTCCTCTGTACCTAAGGTGCTTTGCAGTCGCAGATACGTGTAGATCCCCTTTTGCGTATAGTTCAGACAGAGTTTGGAAAGCCCGTCCGTTTGGAGGTGAAAAATGTCTTGGTACTGTTCCTGCGTGATGTCGAGCAGCTGGATGTCAAGTTCTTGTAGCTGAGACTTGACAAACTTTACCAGCTTTTCTGCAAACGGACGGTCTGGGGCAGCGAATTCCACCTCTTGCGGAGCGGTTGATTGCTCCAGGAGCTTTTGGCAATACTGAGTAAACTCCTCCTGCTCCGAGCAGATTACGCGCTGCTTTCCGCTATAGCCATTTTTGTTATACCACAGGGTGAAACTGGCTGCCGTTCCTGCCTGATTCGTAAACGTTAGGCGGTGTTCGTAGTTAAAAGTAAGGTCATCCGTGACCTCAATTCCTGCTTTCTCACATAAAGTACGTAACTTTTGAATGCGAGTCGTACGAAAATCCGTTCCCTCGCTTCTGACACTCACCTTGAGGTGAGCCGAACGTTGAATTTCTTCTACTTTCAGTTTGCTGATGTAGTCAAACTCCGGCGCGTTGCAATGCCATATCTGTTGCTTCGATCTCGTCAGTGCCGTGTAAGCCCAGCGGAAGTAGTCCTCGTTGGCCGTGCCGCCGTAGCGACCCATGTCAACAAATACATGAGTCCATTCGCCGCCTTGTGCCTTGTGGCATGTGATGGCATACCCATATTTGCAGTTTAAGGCATTGTAATAGCGGTCTTGCATGAGCAAGTCGGTGTATTCCTTTCGCAGTTGTTTATATTGTGGATTTGTCTTTTTGAGGTTTCGTAGTCTTGGAGGGAGTCGCAATTTGAACTCCACGAGCAGAGCTTGCGCCAGGAGCTTCCCACTAACCGAGGTATCAGTCGTGTTCAGCGAGTTGACCAGCAGTTTGACGACCATCGTCACCGCCTCGTTGCCTTTGCGGAAGCTGATTTTCGCCTCACCAAATTGCAAGTCAACTTCCACCTCCTGCTTATTTTCCCTGTGAAGCTTAACTCGGCGATGTTCGATTTGTCCTCCGTTCATTACCTCGTCCACCCGCACAAAGCTACCGTTGTAGAGTTCCTCGCCGTAGCTGTAATTGTTTCGCGCTATCATCAGGAGTTCCCCCGCGTTGAGCCACTGCGTCTGTGTGCCGTAATAATGCTCGCGGATGCAGTGGTTGTAGTCCAGCACCTGACGGTTGCTGTAGGCAATGACAATCGCTTGCGGATGAGGTCTTGACGGAAACAGCTCAAAGTAAGGTGGCAGCAATTGCGCCGTGGCTAAAGCATTCTGTCCTTGTTCCAGACGGAAGTTTTGGTATTCATGTGCATCAATTTGTTGTCGGATGCGCATGGCATTCTTGAGGATGGTGCTATCCGCCTGTTGACGGATGATTTCCCGCAAGTCGTATTGCTTCATTTGTCTGCCGTGTTGCTTCAGCAGGTATGCTGAGTCAAACACGGGGGAGAAACGCATGCCCACCGGCGGCAACTGAGCCTGGTCGCCCACGAAGATAACCTTCCGTCTGCCAGTATAGTTCAGCAAATCCGTCAACAGTCGTCCCGATCCAAACTTCAAGGTCTCCGTTTCCTGCAGGTTGTCCGCTATCATCGAAGCCTCATCCACAATATACACTGTTTGGGGCGGATTCTCATTGATGTCGAGCAAGAAGTGCAGACATTCTTTGTCTTCCTGACGGGTCACTTCCTTCTGGTCGGGTTGAGCCGCCTTCAGCTTCTCTTTTGAAGTTGAAGTAGGTTCTCCCACTGTGCAGTGTTTGTAAATCCCTCGGTGAATGGTGGAGGCAGGCTGGTTCGTGCGCTGGCTCAGAATGTGCGCAGCGCGTCCCGTAGGAGCCATCAGCTTGTACGGACGGTCTTCTTTCTCCAATTGGGCGATGATTGCACGTATCAGGGTTGTTTTACCCGTACCGGCTGCTCCGTTCAGCACAAACAAGGGCGTTTCGTCGTCGTTGAGAAAGGAGCGAACTGCTTGCAGAGCCTCCTCTTGAGAGGTGGTGAGTGTGAGGTTGTTCATGGATAACTACTTGATAAAGTGAGTTCGGCGTAGGGGTCTTGACCAACGGGCGGCAGCAGGGTACCGTTTGCCCCTGCAGTCCGTCGAGTCGGTGAGGCGGTGGCTTTTGTACGCCTATAAGCCGTATATTTTCATAAAGTGCAAATAATCACAGATTCTTTTATATCAGTGGCATCTGGTAAATAATAGTCAGTGAGGGCTGATTCTTCCGCATCGTTGTAATTCGTTGGCTGCGTGATGTGTACGACCTTGGTCATTGCCTTCAGCACTTTACGGTTGACGATTTTGTCGTAAGGAAGTTCCTCACTCAGTTCAGGCAACAGCCAGGAGCAGTCCCAAACGGGGTCACTCATTTCGTTCATGACCAGTTTGCAGAGTGGACTCTCGTAACGCGTTGTGTTTCCCGTCGCAGCGTCGAGCGTGTAGGTCAAGTTTTGTAGCCATATTAGGAGGTAGTCTGCGTTGTGGAGCGTGTGTAACTTCTCATATACGAGGCTGTACAGTTCACATTGTTCCTCCAGTTGCTTATCGCCGAGACAATTAATCAGTTGCTTCATGAGGGGCAGGGTGTACTGCGCTATGCTAACGTTCTCCAGGGCTATTTGCGTGGCTATGGCTACCATTGCGCGGATGCTTCCGCCCGGAATTCGGATGGCTTCTGCGACCTGTGGCTCTTCCTTCTTTTTTATTTGAGCCTTTATTTCCGTCTTCGGACTGTCAGTGGCTGCTGTTTGTGCCTTCGTATCATCTGTTGCTTCTACAGCCTCTGCGTCTTCCGTTTCCGTATCAAAGTCAAACAAATCAGATTTTGTTAGTTCCTCATATTCGGCATTTCTTTTCTTTTGTTCCTTGATGTATTCTGTTAGGCTGTTATTTAGATCAGTCAGCAACTTCCGTGCTTGTCCGCTGTTGGGATGTTTGCGTGCAAAGAGCAAGATAAAGTACAGTGCCTTTTCGTAGCTGTGGAAGTCCCCATACTTCTGTCCGCGCAGGAGGGGCAGGTCGTAGATGAGATCCAGTTTATCCGGTTTGATGGCATCCGTTACGATGCTTTCGCTAAGCTTCGTCTTTTTGCTGTTTATGTTGAAGTTGAGCTTCGCGAGCACTTCTTGCAGGAGGAAGGAGATTTGTTCGAGTTGCTGACGGTCGTTGCAGAATATGCGGTAGTCATCGCGGTAGCGCAGAACTTTGAATTTAGCCGTGATGCCCGCTTGCTCCACCGCCTCGTGCAACATGAGGTCGGCATAGCCCAAGATGATTTCGCTCAAGAAGTCAAAGAGCGCGCTTCCCTGCGGAATGCCCACGTTCCGGCCGTGGTTCATCACGTGGAGTAGCTCCCGTATGGTTGCAGCCAGCGGTGAAGCAGTTTTTTCGAACTTGGTTCCCTGCAGGGCGAATGCCTCGTCAAACGAGTGCAGCCTGATGCTTCCGTAACAGTCGGTAATGTCCGTGATAAACATATAGCGGTATTCCAGAGACAATTCGATGCTCTGTTGTTCCATTTGCTGCCACCAATTGAGGATGGTTGTTGACTGGTAGAACTTCTCATTTGGCTTCGGGACAACGGGCATTGAACAAACCTTGATGTGCGGCGTGCGTAACTTCTTAAAAAGTTCTTGGAGTGCCGCCCAGTTCTCTTCCCGGCACAGTTCGCGGCTCAGGAAATAGTATAGGTACGGGTTAGCCATCATGACGGGTCGCGTAGCGTAGTGTCCGTCCTTGTTCAGTAAGAGGTCGTAGTTGAGCCGGTCGAGCTGTTCGGGTTGCGCTCCCTCCTTCAGGCAGTCCTTGTAGACTTTGTCGCCAATCTTTTCCTTCACGTAGTTCAGGATGGGGTCAAAGTTAAAGTACACGGGCAGTTCGATGTTCTTGTACTGATTGGTCTTCAAGAAGAAATTGAGTGCCTTCTCGCTTTTGAGGGAAAGCACACGGGTAAATTCGTTATTCATGATGTATGCCTTTTATTGTTTGTATGATGCAAAGGTAGGGCTTGTTATCGCCTGGGTGTATTTTCTTGCAAGCTTGCCTCGAAAATCGATGGAGTGGTTTCTGTCAGACTTGCAATCTTGCACCCTTCGTGCTTACAGTAGTGAATACGATATGCAGACAAAAGGTAAACGTGGCAAGGGAAATGGGGGAAGTCCTACTGGGGAAAGGTTAGTGAGCAGAAGAGTTTTTCTGACAGCGCACAATGCGTAGGTCTGCAGCCAAGGCATCATGTTGCCTCCGTTACGGTGCTTGGTTTTTTAGACATTCAGACCTCTCCTCCGACAGCTAGGAAAACAGCTATCCGCATAGGCCCCGAGAGTATCGGAGTCTATGCGGATAGTCGTAGTCAGAAGTTGTGTTTGTAGTAGTTGTAGTTCGACCTTGTGTCGATCAAGGTACCTTTAGTTCTTACAGCAATCAGTATTCCCGTTCACCAAAGATGGCCGTGCCGATGCGCACCAGCGTGGCACCTTCGTCCATGGCCAGTTGATAGTCGTGCGACATCCCCCAAGAGCGTTGGCAGAAGGCGGGATCGTCTGCAAAGAAGCGCGCTTTGACTTCTGTGAAGTATGTTTGGGCGGTATGGAACTCCCGGCGCACCTGGTCGGCATTGTCCGTGTTCGAAGCCATACACATGAGCCCGGCTATTTGTACGTGGGGCAACTCACGCCATTCGCCGGCTTCGAGCAACTCGGTACAAGCTTCGAGCGTAAGACCGTACTTGGTTGCTTCCTGTGCAAGGTGAAGTTCAAGCAGACAGGGAATCACACGTTTGTATTTTGCACCCTGCTTATTGATTTCGCGCAAAAGTTTTAAGCTGTCTACCGCATGAATAAGCGAGATGTAAGGCGCGATATACTTTACCTTGTTTGCCTGAAGGTGGCCAATGAAGTGCCACTCGATATCTTTGGGCAACACTTCCTGCTTAACCTGCAATTCTTGCACGCGACTTTCGCCAAAGATGCGTTGGCCTTGGTCGTATGCCTCTTGAAGGAGTGGGGCAGGGTGGAATTTCGAAACCGCCACCAGTTCCACACCCTGACGGATGGTGTCTTTGATTTCTTTCAGATGAATCATAGCGGTGCGATATGAGCGTTGAGTCAATAGAGAGAGGCGTGTTGCGCCCGCATCAACGGGGCTTCACGCCTTCGTAGCTTCAGAGAATGGTGCCAAGATTGTACCGTGAGCGTTTCAGCCTTGTGTCAGCCTATCGAGCGGCAGAAGGTGTCGCTTCACGTCGTTCCTCCAACAGAGCAAACGTTCCTGGTCACAACTTATTCTTCGTATTCGGGCTTGTCGCCTTCGCTGCGCGTGCTCTGCACGTAGTGGAACACGTCCATCAACGGAGTCTCCGTTACACTGGCAATGGTGTAGTCCATCATAGAGCCCTTCATGCCTTCGTCCAAACGCTTGATTGAGTCGCGAAGGTCGCCAGCCTGCACCAATACGTTTTGTGAAGTCTTCTTTTCCTTACCACTCTTCTCGTCGAGGGTAATGAAAACCAGTTTAGCGCGGAAATAACGGTCAGCAGAGTCATCGCCCGGTGCTTCAAAGAGCTCCGCGTAGCGTGCACGCTTAATGTCGCTTACTTCAAATTCACCCGTCATAAACGGAGTGATTTCCTCAATGATGCGGCGTTCAGCCTCGGTAAAATTGAGAGCATCGACGAGGTACGGCTCGTTTACTTTCTTCACAAGGCCGTTTTCCATCGTCTTCTCATATTTAACCTTGCATTCAAACCATTGATTGTTCATTGTCGTGTTGTATTATATATTGAGTGTTATATGTATAGGCAGTTCTACTAAGGAGGCATTACAGAGCGGGAGGGAGGTTGGTCGATGTTGCCCACCCCTGATTGCATGCTGAAACTTCCGAACTCACCGGTTCTGAAACAGACTTTTCTCGAAAATCCTTTTCTTGTATGTGAGAAGGGTGCCGGTAAAGGCGCGCAAAATTAGAAATTTATTCTTACTTGTCCTTTCCCCTTCGTAAATAATCCGTACCGAATCGCGTGCTTGGGGCAAACGTGATAGCAGGCCAGGCAATGTGTGCAGTGCCCCATCCACTCGGGCGCGTTTTCTTTCGTTAGTCTGATGTTGTGAAGCGGACATAGCCTTTCGCAACGTCCGCAACCGATGCATTGCTTGGTGTCCACGTGAAAGTGGCGGTCGTTCGTCAGCCAACGGTTAAACAACGGGCGGAGCACGTAAGTTTTTAGCCAGGGGAAGCTGCCGGGCGTCACGTCTGCCTTTGTCGAGTCTTGCCTTCGGTCTATACACGCAGCGATGGCCTTCAGCCGTTCCTGCAAGACCTTCTCTTTGGTTTCGACCAGGTCGGGTTGGTCTGTATCAAAGCCGGGCAGGCAAACGTACGTGTTGCGCATCTGAACAGAGAAGACAGCCTGCAGCGGCCAGCCTTTTGCCGCCAGACGCTGGCGAAGTAACGCGTCTGTGCGACCGATGTCGTCGCCGCAAGTCAAGACGCTGTAAACGTAGAGCGTCTGTTGAGCAGTAAAACTTACGGGCAAGGAGGGAAGTCGTTCTATCCACTGTTCGACAGCAAGCGGAAGTCCCCAACCATAGACTGGGAAAATAAAACCGATGGAATTTAAGCTTTTCAAGTCTTCGATTTCGAGCAAAGCTTTCTCCATCTTACTTTCCTGCTCTCCCAGTCGTTCAGCCAGCACTTTGGCCACACGAGCTGAGTTCCCCGTGCCAGAAAACCAATAAATCATCGCAGCAGTTTTTCGGTGAAGACAAAATGATCCTTGAAAACTTCGTGGGCTTCCGCTACCGGACGATCGAAGAGACCAAAGAGGGTGCTGCCACTGCCGCTCATCGCCGCATAACGAGCCCCGAGGTCATAGAGTGTCTGTTTGATGGCGGGCAGTTCGGGGTGATTCGGAAAGACCGAAGCCTCAAAGTCGTTCACCACCGTTTCGCGCCAGCTGTCCATGTCTTGAGCCAGTGCCTCACGCAAGTCGTGGGTTGCGGGTTGCGGTCGCACCGCTGCATAAGCCTCTTTTGTCGAGATGAACACTTTGGGTTTCACTAACACAATGTACTTTCCTTGAAGGGAAAGGTTGAAGTTCTCCATCTGGTCGCCAATTCCCGTTGCAAATACCGGTCGATTGCGAACAAAGAAAGCACAGTCCGCTCCAAACTTGGCCATACGGCGTTCCATGTCGCTTTCACTCAAATTCAGCTGATACAATTCGTTGAGACCCGTCATCATGGCCGCCGCGTCGCTGCTGCCGCCGCCCAGACCGGCGCCCATCGGAATGTGTTTGCAGAGAAAAATCTCTAAAGGAGGTAAATCAAATTCTTCTCGGAGTGAAAGGTACACCTTGACCACTAAGTTGTCTGCTGGATTGCCTGCAATGGGTGCACCGCTCAGGTGAAGCCGATAAGCCTCGTCCTTCGTTCCGTCCTTCCATTCCAGCAGCTCCAGGCTGTCGCGCAGCGGGATGGGATAGAAGACCGTTTCAAGATTGTGGTAGCCGTCGGGGCGTTTGGCGACAATATTCAAGCCAAGGTTGATTTTGCAGTTGGGAAGAAAGATGTTTTGCATACGTGTGAAGCTATTTGAAAAGGTGAAGAATGCGTGTGTATGCAGCGGTTGGTTCGTTTGCGCTTGGGGGTAACGTTACGTGAACCGCGTAGCGTCTGTGCTTGCGCAATACAGACCTGCGTAAGTGGGTGACAGGAATGCTGAAAATCGCATGAGATGTTCGAATTTGTTGATATAGACCTGTCGAAAATAGATAAAGAACGACTCATTAGTTAGAGCGATACTTTAATTCGTTTTACGAACTTTGCTACCGTTGCCTTTGCCGCAAAGGTAGAAAGAAATATGCGATTGTAGGAAGTTTTAGCGGGTGTTGTCAGCTTGTCAATGCTGCCGTCAGGCCATTGAGGCTGCGATTGAGCTGTAAACGGATGGAGGTAGACAAGCGAATGGCGTTGTTTATTTGCCTCACAAGGGCAGAAAAAAGGGGAAAACCCCAACTTCATTCACCGCCAAGACTCGAAATGAAAAAAGAAATAGTTTGGCGTTCGGTGCAAGGTGTAGCATACAGGGACAGGTAGCGTTCTCCTCTTTTTCAATCGCATGAAGGGGAATCGATGCCTGTTCTTGTTTCCTTACAGCTGAATCAAAAATAGGTGCATTCCAGATGGTAGATCAATAGAAAATATAATTCGATGAGAAATACTTCTGCTATTTTAAAACAAACTTTATTTTCTATCTGAAATAAGAAGTCTATTTGAAATCAGATAGCTATTTCCATGAGAAATGAATCTTCTATTTAAAATCAAACTACCATTTCGATGCGTAATATTGATTCTTTTTTCGAACAAAGAGGTATTTCCGAGGGAATTATTATCTTTGTCAGCAAACACCCTCACCCTGTGAGTTTAATTTTGAATACGCGTAGCTTGATTGGCTGATTCTCATGATCTTTTTAACGAGTGACAGCGATTCAATCCCCTCTCTTTGAGGCAGGCAGGCTGTTTGTCGGACCTGCTCCGCGTGTTGTTTCTCACTTGATTCCTTTTGCATATGAAACTTTCGCTTCTTTCTGTCAGCACTACTTTAAAGCGTCGCATGCCCAACGGTATGCACTTCAACTTTATGCGGTTGATACTCGATACCTTGCGTACTTATTCCACCCAAGTAGCAGCCTACGATGCGGCTCTTCAGCAGATGGAGCTGGCATTGCAGGCAGAAGGTCGTTTCATAGGTATACAGCGCGGCAGTGAATATACCCCGGTGCTGAAAGAGGCACTGGCGGCGTGTGAATCGCTCTATACTCATTTGCGGCAGTTAGTCAGTGGCTATGCAGGACTTTCGCATCGCAACGAATACCAGGCGGCGGTACAATTGCAAGCTTTGTTTGTGCGCTGTCCGTTTAACCGAAAGTGGAAGTACGGTCAGAAAATGGGTTGTATGTCAGTACTTTTAACTCAGCTTCAATTGAAAGAGGTGCAGTCTCTTTTGCAGGCAGTAGGTGTAGAGGATGTGGTAGAGGAACTTGCAGTCCAATTCGCCCGTGCTCAGCAAGTATTTCTGGCACGCACCCAAGAATATGCGGAACGGAAACCTGCCGCTTTGCGTCGGGCACGCGAGGTGACCGATGCGGCTTATGAGGAATGTGTGCAACTTGCTCAGGCACTTTATCGCGTGACGGGCGACGAAACTTTGCGTCAAGTACTTGCCGTTTGCAACGAAGAAATCGAACGGACGTTGCAGGAGTTGTTGGGACGTAGGTCTTCGCGGGTGGAGGAAGTTGAGGTAGAAGCAGTTGGACGTGTTGCGGATGAATCTGTTGCCGATGAAGCGACGATTGAACACGCTGCCTCGGTTTCAGCTGCCGCAGTCGATGTACTGCAAGCAGAAGTTGAGGTTGCAGCACTCCGAACCGTTGACCGAACGGAGGATGTAGCGTGTTCAACTGGTGGTGAAACGATGTCGTCAATTGGTGTGGAACATGCGATGTCCAGTCAATTGGGCAGGGACGGGACTGAAGTGGTAGCTGAGTTTGGAGGTACGAAGGAACAGGCCGATGCACGATGGGCAGCTATTGCTGAGGAGGAAAAGCCTTCGGATGATCCGTAGAACCCAGTGTCTGTCTCCTATTTGCTGAAGGCGGTAGGGTAGAGGAAGGTCAAAGGCGAAAGCATGCGCATTTTTTGTTGGCCGAGCAAGTTGTAAAATGCGGACTTTGGAAGTCTCTGTATTGAGAATTGCCGGGATTCGTGTGGGCTGTATGCGACTTGTAAAATAAGATGATTGTGTGCTATTGGGATGTTGTTGTCCTGTATGCCATCTCTTCTTATTTACAGTCGTTCTATTTGCTTTGTTTCGAGAAAGACTCTAATTCTTAACCGTCAGCTCCCTTTTGTTTATTCCACAAAGTTTACCTTGGCGTGCAACCTACTGTGGGCAGTTAGTACGTAGGTAATTCATGGTTCGTTTGTATGTTTGGTTGAGCTAGCAGGCATGACACCTTTTACATCCCTTTGCGTTGCTTCGGTTTTGTAGCTTTTATAAAGGACTAACGGGCTGAAGTTTACATTGTAGCTTTCAAAAACTGCCTGTTTTTTTTGGTCTTTCTCTCAGCACGTCTTATCTTTGCTTCGAAATTTTTTACAACATGGGATTCTTTAGTCAAATCTTCAAACATAAGAAAGAAGTCAACGAAACAGGTTGGCGTGTAGGCGGCGTGGAAGACTTCATGACGCTGATTCGAGTGTATTATCAAGCCGTAATGGCAGCAAATTTGGGCATCAGTAACTTGGCCGCTCTGCCTGACTTGCGTGTGTTTAAGCAAACCTTGCATGTACAGACCGTCAACAATAAGTTGGGCTTGGGCGAGAAGAACAAGTGCAAGAAGATGTTGATGGAGATCTATGGTTTAGAGGAGTTTTTCTTTAAAGAGATTGACCAGAGCATCAAGCGACACTGTCGCAACGTAAACGATGTGCGCAATTACCTCTTCCTATTCCAAGGTTTTTCGCAGGAGTTGATGATGCTGATGGGCAACCTGATGAAATGGAAGTTCCGCTTGCCTGGTATCTTTAAAGATGCCTTGCGCACGATGACGGCAAAGACTATCCAAGAAGTCTTAACCAAGAATACGTGGAAAGACGAAGGTGTGAGAAAGTCATGCTTGGCTGTTCGCCAGTACCAACAGCAGTTGGGTTACAGTGCAGAATGGATGACGGCGTATGTATATAATATTGTTGTTCTTACAAAGAAAGAGCCGAAGCCGGACGATAAGGATAAAGACGCGAAATAGTTAACATATAGTATAGTTTCTACCTAATACATGACCAGCGAACAGGAAATAACTCTACGTGATTTTGAGGCTCTTGTACGCCAACTGATGATGGCTTACAAGGATGAGCGTCGTGTGAATGAGAAACTACGCGAAGAGTTGGCTGCCTGTCAAGCAAAGCTTCAAGCAACCGATGAAAACTTGCTGCGGTTGAGTGATGAGTTTCAGAGACTCAAAACAGCTCGCATGATTGAGGTGAGCGGTGAAGACATAAAGATGTCGCGCGCACGTATTACCAAACTCATTCGCGAAGTAGACAAGTGTATAGCCCTGTTGGATATTTAGTTCTGTTTACAGTACCAATAAATCGAAGGGGTGAACCTTTCTAAGCATAGCCTAATGGAAGAAAACTCCGATAAATTTGTTATACAATTGCTGATAGGTAAACAGGTGTACCCGATTACCGTCAGACGCGATCAGGAGGAAGTCTATCGGAAGGCTTCCCGCATGATTAACGAGAAATTAGCGCGTTACGAGCAGTCGTATCCGAACTTGGCTCCCGAGCGCTACTCGGCAGTTGCCCTGCTTGACTTTGCTGTGCAAGTGTTGCAAGTGCAGGGACAAAAGGATCAGACTCTTTATACCGAAACTGTAGAACGACTGAAGGGAGAAATCTCGCAGTTGCTTTCCGGTACAGCGGATGATAAGGAGTGATGTGTTCTTCTTGCACGACGTGCGGAAGGATGATGTGTGCCTTTTTTTAATCAGGTAATTTTTTTGGTCGGGTGAAGGGTGCGACTGCACGACTCACTTGATTGTTTATTTTCCATATCCATTTAAAAAAGTAATGAACGAAATTATATCGGTTCTTATTGGGTTGCTTGTAGGGGCGGCCGCCGGATATAGCTTCTTCCGCTATTTGATGAAGAAGAAGTATCTCCGTATGATAGATAATGCCAACCGCGAAGCGGAGGTCATTAAAGAGAAGAAACTCCTGGAAGTGAAGGAGAAGTTCTTAAACAAAAAGGCTGAACTCGAAAAAGAGGTGCAGCAGCGCAATCAGCGCATCTTGCAAGTCGAGAATAAGCTGAAGCAACGCGAGATTGGACTCAATCAGCGTCAAGACGAACTCGGCAAGCGCAAGCAGGAACTCGAAAACCAGCACAGTCGCCTCAATAACCAACAGCAGGCGCTCGTGAAGAAGGAAGAAGAGCTCGCTAAGATGCAAATCAAAGAGCGTGAGAAGCTCGAAGAACTGAGTGGACTGTCGGCTGAAGAGGCTAAGAAACACTTGGTCGATGCCATGAAGGACGAGGCAAAGAGTGAAGCTCAAAGTTACATCAACGAAATCATGGATGATGCGAAGATGACCGCTACTAAGGAGGCAAAACGCATCGTTATCCAGACGATCCAACGTGTGGCAACTGAAACGGCTATCGAAAACAGTGTGACAGTCTTCCATATTGACAACGATGAGGTGAAGGGTCGCATTATCGGACGTGAAGGCCGCAACATTCGTGCACTCGAAGCTGCTACAGGTGTAGAAATTGTAGTAGATGATACGCCCGAAGCCATTGTGATCTCTGCTTTCGACCCCGTTCGTCGTGAAATCTGCCGTTTGGCACTCCATCAGCTCATTGCAGATGGTCGTATTCACCCTGCACGCATCGAAGAAGTTGTTTCGAAGGTTAAGAAACAAGTGGAGGAAGAGGTTATTGAGACTGGTAAGCGTACTGCAATCGATCTCGGTATCCACGGTTTGCATCCCGAATTGGTTCGCATCGTCGGCAAGATGAAGTATCGTTCTTCATACGGCCAGAACCTCTTGCAACATGCTCGCGAAACCGCCAATCTTTGCTCTGTCATGGCAGCCGAACTGGGCTTGAACCCGAAGAAGGCGAAGCGCGCTGGTTTGTTACACGACATTGGTAAGGTGCCCGACGAAGAGAGCGAATTGCCACACGCACTTTATGGTGCCAAGTTGGCTGAGAAATACAAAGAGAAGCCCGATATCTGCAATGCCATCGGTGCGCACCATGATGAGGTCGAGATGACTTCACTGCTTGCGCCGATTGTTCAGGTTTGTGATGCAATTAGTGGTGCCCGTCCGGGTGCTCGTCGTGAAATCGTAGAGGCCTATATCAAGCGTTTGAATGATTTGGAGCAGATTGCTTCAAGTTATGAAGGTGTAACGAAGACTTATGCTATCCAGGCAGGTCGTGAATTGCGCGTGATTGTAGGTGCTGACAAGATTGACGACAAGCAAATCGAAACCTTGAGTGCCGATATCGCCCGCCGTATTCAAGACGAAATGACTTATCCGGGTCAGGTTAAGATTACGGTGATTCGCGAAACGCGTTCGATTAGTTACGCAAAGTAATCTGGCATGACTAATGGGGCTGAGTAGGCGTTTGGTTGCGTTTGCTTTGCCCAGTTTTTGTCCGATTGCGCTCTACTTAGATTAGTCAATCCTATAACCCCCTGCCCCTTTTCTATTCAGCTATTTAGCAAATTGAATCGAAGGAGGCAGGGGCTTTTGTTTCATCTCCAGCGTTTCGCTTTCGTTGCAACTGCCACAGGGTTGCACAGACTCCCTGACCGAGGTAACGTGACGCTTTTATCCTTTGTATTCGTTTATGCATCAACTCAAAAAGGTGGTCAACAGTCCCTGGACGTGGATACCCTCCTTATACGTGGCTGAGGGACTTCCCTATGTGATCGTCATGTCGGTTGCAACCATCATGTACGATCGTTTAGGGTTAAGCAATGCAGAGATTGCGCTTTATACTTCGTGGTTGTATCTGCCCTGGGTTATCAAGCCATTCTGGAGTCCGATTGTCGAATTGCTCCGGACGAAACGGTGGTGGATTGTTGTCATGCAAAGCTTGATGGCTGTCGCTCTGGGCGGTTTAGCTTTGGGGTTACACGCGCCAGCCTATGTACAGTGGTCGTTGGTGATGTTGTGGTTGATGGCATTTAGCAGTGCCACGCACGATATTGCGGCTGACGGCTTTTATATGCTCGCTTTGTCTTCGCGCGAACAGGCTTTTTTCGTGGGAATCCGTTCCACGTTCTATCGTATAGCCAATATATTCGGTCAGGGGTTGCTCATCATGTTTGCAGGTACTTTGGAGTCGCGTTTCCGACCCGTGCAAGCCTGGTCTATGACCTTTAGTGTCTGTGCCATTCTTTTCATTCTCTTCTTTTTGTACCATTGCACCGTGTTGCCTCGTAGTTCGGCCGACCGTCCGGTTGAGAAGGTAGACTGGAAAGGGGTACTTAGTTCCTTCTTTGAGACCTTTGTAGACTTTTTCAAGAAACCTCAAATCGGTGTAGCCTTGTTGTTTATGCTGCTGTACCGTTTGCCTGAGGCCATGTTGGTCAAGATCTGCCCGCTCTTCTTGCTAAGTTCTACGGATCAAGGTGGGCTCGGGTTGTCAACGGGCGATATTGGTTTGGTTCAGGGTACGTTAGGTATTATTGGTCTTACTTTGGGCGGCATTTTGGGCGGTATTGCAGCCGAACGGGGTGGCTTAAAGAAATGGTTGTGGCCCATGGTGCTTTGTATCACCCTGCCCGATGCCGTTTACATCGGTTTGGCTTATTTTCAACCCGATGGCTTGTTTTGGGTATCCATCAGTGTTTTTGTTGAGCAGTTTGGTTACGGCTTCGGCTTTACCGCTTACATGCTATACTTGATTTACTTTGCCCGCGGGGAATCCTCTACGGCGCATTACGCCTTCTGTACAGGCTTCATGGCCTTGGGTATGATGTTGCCCGGAATGGTGGCAGGCTATTTACAGGAGCTGGTTGGCTACCTCAACTTCTTCATCATCGCTATGGTGTTGTGTGTGTTGACCTTTCTGGTGGCTGGCATGATTCATATCAAGGAAGATTTCGGCGGATAAAGGTGGCTGGTTGGGACTGTGTGGCGAACGGAAACGAAACAAACCGTCAAATCTCAGGCGGTTTTTGTAGCTTTCTGCTGCATTTGAGGAATCGAATCGCTTCTTTTGAAATTATTTCGGAGCATTGGCTGCAAGATTGGAAAGTTCTTTCGGTTTAACTAATATCCGAAGAAGAAAATCCCTTTCCTTGATACCGGCAAGGCCGACCTTGCTTAGACCGGATGGTTGTCAAGAGGAGGTAAGGAGTAGGGAAGCCGCTGTGGCTGCCTGAAGTAGCTTCTCCTTGAAAGTTTGATTTAAAACAACGCATGAATTATGAAACGATTGACCCTGTTACTGGCTTTTGTATTCTCCTTTCTGGTGAGTGCAAACGCGATGAGTTATCGCGAAGCGCGTGAACGCGCCTGGTTCTTGACGGACAAGATGGCTTATGAACTGAATCTTACTCCCGAACAGTATGACCGTGTCTACGAAATCAATCTGGACTATCTGATGAGTCTGCGTTCGCCGTCCGACTGCAGCGGGGCATATTGGCGTTACCGCAATGTCGACTTGCGTTACATTTTGTTCGACTGGCAGTATGACTTATACCGTTCGTTGTCTTATTTCTTCCGTCCCGTGGTGTGGGTACGTTCTTCATGGCACTATCCGGTGTGTCGTCATTACCGCTATGGTTACTATTACTTCGATCACCCAACTGTGTACGTTTCCTACCGCGGCCGTAATTGGCGCGGAAGAGGGCATCACGACCGCAGTCCTTATTATGGCATGAAGTTCCATCGTGGTAAGAGTTTGCGTGACCGCTATAAGGGAAAGCCTTGGTATGGTGACCGTCCGGGACGTAAACATAAGGAGTGGGGACGCGATGATTGGGATGACGACGACGATGATCGCGACGATGATGATCGTGAACGTTACTTCAAACGCAGAAAGTCTTCGACTTATCCCTATAATCGCTATCAGCAAAGACCTTCAGACCGTCGCCGTTACGATCGCGATGACGACGATGATGACGATGACCGCAAATCTTGGAGAGGTTTTATGTCCGCTGTGCAACAAGGCAGTTCGAGTCATTCTCGTTCCTTCGGCAATTCGGTGGGGCGTCCGCAGCGCAACGAGCGGGCACGTGGTAGTCAGCATTCAGTAAGACGGAGTGAACAAGGTGGGCGTTCCGGACGTTCAGAGCGCAGCAGTCGTTCATCTCACTCCCGTCGCGGAGAATAAACGGATGGCTCATTGCCTTCCTGATTACGCGGCAAAGCTTTTTCCTGGTTGTGAAGGAAGGCTTGTTAGCAGAAAGAATCGCATAATCCCCCGAAGTAGCGCGCGGCGATGCTTCGGGGGATGTGGTTACTTGGGTCTCGATAAACTATGCTTGTAAGTAGCAAACTGGAAGTTGGCGTTTGGGGAAGGCAGTTTAGCATTCTACGTAGCCTCGAACGACAGGTGTATGTAAGTATTGATTTGCAGCCTTTTCCCGAATGGTAAAAGAAGTTCTTGATGGTTCTGAAAACAGGGGGAGATAGATGCCGAGTGCGTGTCCCACTGAAAAGGAGAGAACAGGGCTTCCTGTGAATTTTATATGAAGGCTTGCGGTTCTCTGCGTTAAATATTGTACCTTTGCGTGGTCAAACGAGAGGATACTTCGTTTGTATCTACATAGACGTTCTTGGTATTCAGAAGTGATTGCTTTAGAAACACCAAGGCTTGTTGCTGATACAGACAGTATAATTTGAATCATTGTCCTCATTTGGTAAAAGGAGCATCATGAAGTTGATATTAATGACTACCCCGTATTTTTTTGTAGAAGAGCATCAGATATTGAATGCTCTTTTTGACGAAGGGCTGGATATATTGCACCTTCGCAAACCGAATACGGAACCGGTCTACTCTGAGCGTTTGTTGACGCTGATTCCTGAGTGCTATCGCAAACGTATCGTTGTACATGATTTCTTTTACCTGAAGAATGAATACAAATTGAAGGGTATTCATTTGAATCATCGCAATCCAGAACTTCCCCCTAAATATAAAGGTCATATTTCCTGTTCGTGTCACACTCCCGAGGAGGTGATGTTACATAAAAAGAAATGTGATTACGTTTTCCTTTCTCCAATCTTCGATAGTATTTCGAAAGAAGATTATTCTTCGACCTTTACAAAGGCAGATTTGCAGGTCTTGGCGCGTCAGAAGGTAATTGATCGCAAAGTAATGGCTTTAGGAGGCGTAGATTTGGAGAATATGGCTACAATCAAAGCCTTGGGTTTTGGTGGAGCGGTTATACTGGGCGATATTTGGAACCGTTTTAGCATATATTCTACAGAAAACTTCAAAGAGTTAATCGCTCATTTCCGTAGATTGCGAAAAGCGGCCGAATAATAAGGATATTCCAAAAGGGAATCTTCATCAATCATCATCTATTATACACAAATACAATGAACAATAGTTCTTTTATGGTCTTCTCGGGAACTGCTTCCCGTTACTTGGCTGAAAAGATTTGTGAGGAACTTGGCTGCCCGCTTGGCAACCTCACGGTGACGAAATTTGCCGATGGCGAATTCGAAGTCTCTTACGAAGAAAGCATTCGTGGACGCGATGTATTCCTTGTACAGAGCACATTCCCCAACTCAGATAACCTGATGGAGCTTCTCCTCATGGTTGATGCTGCCAAGCGTGCTTCTGCACGTAGTATCTGTGCAGTTGTGCCTTACTTCGGTTGGGCTCGTCAGGATCGCAAGAGCAAGCCTCGTGTAAGTATCGCAGCAAAGTTGGTTGCAGACCTCTTGAGCGTTGCAGGTATCGACCGTCTGATGACAATGGACCTCCATGCTGATCAGGAGCAGGGCTTCTTTGATGTACCCGTTGACCACCTGTATGCTTCTACGGTGATGTTGCCTTACATCAAGAGCTTGAATTTGCCCAACTTGTGTATTGCTACGCCCGACGTAGGTGGCTCTAAGCGCGCAGCTTCTTATGCGAAGTACTTGGATTGCCCGATGGTGCTTTGCAATAAGTCTCGCAAGAAGGCAAACGAAGTTGATACGATGCAAATCATTGGTGATGTGAAGGGTATGGACGTTGTCTTGGTTGACGATATCGTTGATACTGCTGGAACGATTACCAAGGCTGCTGACTTGATTATGTCGAATGGCGCAAACAGCGTACGTGCCATTGCAAGCCACTGCATCATGTCGGGACCGGCTGATGACCGCGTAGAGGCTTCTGCTTTGAAGGAAATGGTATTTACTGACAGCATTCCTTACCGTGGTACTTGTGCAAAGGTGAAGGAATTGAGCGTTAGCAGCATGTTGGCTGAAACGATTCGTCGTGTGATGGAAAATGAAAGCATTTCATCACAGTACTTGATCTAATCATCGGAATCTGTCTTGAATTTCATGGGGACAATCCTTCCCTTTGAATCGTAAATAGGGGTCGCATTTCGGGGTAGAACCTCGAAATGCGACTTTCTTTCATTACTTTCCTCTGTATCGTAAGGTGTGAGTATTTCTTTCTTCGTATTTTTACCGCGCTTTCAGGTGGATGAGTGCAGAGTGACCTGCTTTTGAGCTCTTATCCATTGTTTTTCTCCTTGTGGAGGCAAGGTATTCTTGATTTTTGTGTTGTTTCCTTAGTGTGTAGCTTTCTCACAGAGAAAATGCGCAAGGTGCTTATGAAATCATATTCTTTATGGCAATTGTACTGTTAGTCATTTCGCTTATTGGGCTTCTGCTCATTGCCACGGAGTCCGTAAACCATATAAACAAAGCCGCTGTCGCCATGTTTGCTGGCGTCAGTTGTTGGCTTCTTTATATTGCTTACGGAGTCGATTTTGTGGCAAGTGAACATCCGATGGAATTTTTGGCTTATGTCTCTTCTCATGCCATTACAGTTCATTCCATTAAGGATTTTATCTCGGATACCCTCTTTTTAAAGTATGTTGCTCAGGGAGCAAACGTCGTATTGTTCTTATTAGCCACTACGACCATCGTTGAAGTGCTGAGTAATAATGGTTGCTTTGACTTCGTGGCAGAATGGTTGCGCACACGTCGCCCCAAGAAGTTGATGTGGATGTTGGCACTCTTTACTTTTATTCTTTCAGCCAACTTGGACAACCTGCTGACGGTAGTTTTGTTGTTGACCATTGTGCATCCCTTGTTACAAACGGATACGTTGCGGCGAATGTATGGTACGGTGGTGATACTGGCGGCCAATTGTGGTGGCGTCATTACGGTGATTGGCGATATGACTTCGCTAAAGTTGTGGACAGACGGCTTGATTGCCCCCAGTGAGTATTTCCTTACATTGGTTGTGCCTGTTGTAGCAGCGTTGTCAACCATATTGCTCTTGTTGCAACACAATCTTCCTTCGCGTATAGAGTTCACAACGACCACATTGCCTTATCGCGGGGACGACACCTTGTTGTCTCGCCCCCAACGCTTGCTGATGTTGTTTGTCGGCGTCGGCGGATTGTGGTTTATTCCGACCTTTCACCGCATCACTCAGATGCCGCCCTTTGTAGGAGCCTTGTGCGTATTGGCACTCCTATGGATTGTGGATGAAATCTGCAATCGTCAGTTGTTGAGTAGTGATACGATGGTGCGTCGGCGTCAACCTCAAGCTTTACAATATGCTAACTTGCAAAACCTCTTGTATTTCTTAGGGTTGATATTGATGTTTGGCGCATTGGCAGAAAGTGGATTGCTTCGTCAATTCCTTCATTGGCTTTTGTCATGGTGTGCTGACATCTATGCCATCAGTTTCGTCAGTGCTTTTATATCGGCTGTTTTAGGTAATGTGCCTACGCTGTTGGCAGGAGTGAGTGTCTTTAATCAGCCAGAGCAGTTGGCGTTTCCTGATTCGATGTTGGCAGAAGGTCAGTTCTGGCCATTGTTGAGCTATGCTACAGCTTTTGGTGGTTCTATGCTCTCCACGGGTACTATTGCGGGCATCTTGCTCATGCGAATGGAAGGGGTAAGCTTTTCTTGGTACTTTCGACACGTTACGCCTAAAGTAATTGCCGGTTTTTTGGTCGGCCTCTTGGTACTGGTGCTCATTCAATGGAGTTTATAAGCGATTGATAAGGGATAAGAAATTGTTTCCTTATTCAAATATATAATTGAAAGTGTGGATGCGCTTTGTCCACTGACAAAAGTCGGCGATGTATTTCTTGCATACCTGACAGGGAGTAGGAGAGCATATCCTCGACTAACTTTGATACAACTAACAATAAAATATTTCTGCTATGGGAAAAATCAGATGTGTTGGTATACTTACCTCAGGAGGAGATGCTCCTGGTATGAATGCGGCTATTCGTGCCGTTACTCGAAGTGGTATCTGCAACGGATTTAAGATTAAAGGTATCTATCGAGGCTACGATGGCTTGATACACGACGAAGTAAAGACTTTTACGACGGAAGATGTCAGCAACATTGTCCAGACTGGCGGTACAATCCTTCGTACGGCACGTTCGCAGGAGTTTCAAACCGCAGCAGGCAGAAAAATGGCTTACGAAACGCTTCGTAAGGAGGCGATTGATGCGTTGGTTGTAATCGGTGGTAACGGATCGCTGACAGGTGCCATGAAATTGGCTGAGGAATACGATTTTCCATGCATTGGCTTGCCCGGAACCATTGACAATGACTTGTATGGTACGGATAATACGATTGGTTACGATACCACTCTCAATACTATCGTTGAGTGTGTAGATAAAATTCGTGATACGGCGACTTCGCATGAACGAATCTTCTTTGTTGAAGTAATGGGACGAGATGCGGGCTTCTTGGCACAGAATAGTGCGATTGCAGTAGGAGCTGAGGCGGCCATTATTCCCGAAGATTCTACAGGTAGTGACCAGTTGATTGAATTTATGGAGCGCGGTATCCGTAAGAGTAAGAAAAGTTGCATCGTGATTGTAAGCGAAAGCCCTAAATGTGGTGCAATGTACTATGCGGAACGTGTGAACAAGGAATATCCAAACTTTGATGTACGTGTGTCTATCTTGGGACACTTGCAACGTGGCGGACGTCCTTCTGCCCGTGATCGTATCTTGGCCTCGCAAGTAGGCGTTGGTGCCATCGAAGCTTTGGTACAGGGACAACGCAATGTAATGGTCGGCGTTCGGAACAATGAAGTGGTGTATGTGCCCTTTATTGACGCTGTAGGAAAGCGCAAACCGATGGATAAGAAGTTGATCAAGGTGCTTGATGAATTGAGCATTTAACGAAGCTTTCTATTTCCGACTTTTCTGTATTCTCTGTTTCATACAGGCTTGCTATTGCGGTGTTTCTAAGTAAGGAAAGCGTTGCTCTTCGATGAAAACTGTTGGCAATGCCATTGTGATGAAGTTAAGAGAAAAGGACTTACAAGAAAGGTGATTTTGAGTAGAGTCTCTCCCAAACACCTTAAGGCAACAAGATTTTTTGTATCTTTGCCAAATCTTGGTAGTCCAATGTTGCAATTTATCTGAATAGATTCAAGGCAACGTCCTATACTAATCTTCCCCCTACTTTGTATTTGACAACATCGAATATAGCAAACTAATGGAACATTCAAAAGAACTCATGAATCTTGCAGCTGACAACATTCGTGTCTTGGCTGTAAGTATGGTAGAACGCGCAAAATCAGGTCATCCCGGCGGTGCTATGGGTGGTGCTGATTTTATTAATGTGCTCTATTCAGAATTTCTCAATTATGACCCTGATGCGCCTACTTGGCGTTGCAGAGACCGCTTCTTCCTCGATCCGGGTCATATGTCGCCGATGCTATATTCACAATTGGCGCTTATCGGCAATTATACGATTGACGAATTGAAACAATTCCGTCAATGGGGTTCTCCGACGCCGGGGCATCCCGAAGTATGTCCTGAACGTGGTATTGAAAACACGAGTGGCCCCTTAGGACAGGGACATACGTATGCTGTCGGAGCAGCTATCGCAGCAAAGGCTCTTTATGCACGCACAGGTAACCCTGGTTTCTTGAAAGAGAAGATCTATGCTTACATCTCTGACGGTGGTGTACAGGAAGAAATCTCACAAGGTGCAGGTCGCATGGCTGGACACTTAGGTCTGAATAACCTGATTATGTTCTTCGATGCCAATGAAATTCAGCTTTCAACGGAAACAGCTGCCGTTATTTCTGAGGATACGGGAATGAAGTATCGTGCTTGGAACTGGAACGTCTTGGAAGTTGATGGTAATGACTGTGAACAAATTCGTGCCGCACTGCAGGCCGCACAGGAGGAAGAAAGTCGTCCTACTTTGATTATCGGTCACTGCGTGATGGGTAAAGGCTGTCGCAAGGCAGACAATACTTCTTATGAGCATGATTGCAAAACGCACGGTGCTCCGTTGGGTGGCGATGCTTATGTAAATACGGTCAAGAATTTGGGTGCTGATCCTGAGAATCCTTTTGTAATTCGTCCGGAAGTAGCTCAAATGTATGAAGCACGCAAGGAAGAACTTCGTAAGATTGTTGCTGAACGCAAGGCTGAAGAGCAGGCATGGGAAGAAGCTAATCCTGAAAAGGCTGCACTCCTGAATGATTGGATGGCAGGTAAGCTCCCCGCAATTCCTTGGGAAACTGTAGAACAGAAACCTAATTCTCCGACGCGTAACGGTTCAGCTGTTTGCTTGTCTTTGCTGTCTGAGTACGTTCCCAATATGATTGTTTCGTCTGCTGACTTGTGTAATTCAGACAAGACAGATGGTTTCTTGAAGCATACGACCGAAATTACCCGTACTAACTTTGCAGGTGGTTTCTTGCAAGCTGGTGTTTCTGAGTTGACAATGGCTTGTGTATGTATTGGTATCATGCTCCATGGTGGTATGATTACTGCTATGGGTACATTCTTCGTCTTCTCTGATTACATGAAGCCTGCTATTCGTATGGCTGCCTTAATGGAAGTACCTGTGAAGTTCGTTTGGACGCACGATGCATTCCGTGTAGGTGAAGATGGTCCTACGCATGAACCTGTGGAACAAGAAGCACAGATTCGCCTCATGGAAAAATTGAAGAATCATAGTGGCCTCGACAGTGTGCGCGTACTTCGTCCTTGCGATGTACATGCTGTAACAGCTTGCTGGAAGATGGCTATGGAGAATATGGATACTCCGACCGCTTTGATCTTCAGCCGTCAGAATGTAAATGATTTACCTGCAGGTACGGATTATGTCAATGGTGTAACTCGTGGTGCTTATGAAGTGCTTCCAGAAGCAAATCCTGATGTAATTTTGGTTGCATCAGGTTCAGAGGTGAGTACTTTGGCAAGTACAGCAACGATGTTGAAGGCTGATGGCATTAAGGCACGTGTAGTAAGTTGTCCGAGTGAAGGCCTCTTCCGTCGCCAACCGAAGGAATATCAGGATGCTTTGCTTCCGAAGGATAAGAAAATCTTTGGTCTTACGGCTGGTTTGCCCGTTCTTTTCGAAGGATTGGTAGGTAGCAATGGTAAGGTACATGGTTTGGAAAGCTTTGGCTTTAGCGCTCCTTATAAGGTTCTGGACGAAAAGTTGGGTTATACTCCGGAGAATATCTATCGTGAGGTGCTCGAATATCTCCAGGCATAGGCTGTACAATAATAAATATTCAAAGAATAATATATGCACAAGATAGGTCTTGCCAGTGATCATGCTGGTTTTGAACTCAAGCAATTTGTAAAGCAGTATTTGGAGGAAAAGGGAATGCCTTTCCACGATTATGGTACCTATACAACCGATAGCTGTGATTATCCTGATTTCGCTCATGCTTTGGCCCGCGGGATGGAAGCTGGTGAAGTGGAACAAGGTATCGCTATCTGCGGTAGCGGAGAAGGCATTTCGATGACGCTGAATAAGCATCAACACGTACGTGCTGCTTTGGTTTGGATTCCCGAAATTGCGCACATGACGCGCTTGCATAATGATGCGAACGTACTTGTTATGCCAGGTCGTTATATAGATACGGATACAGCTCGCCAGATTATGGATGAGTTTTTCCAGACAGCTTTTGAAGGCGGACGTCACATTCGCCGCGTAGAGAAGATTCCTCTTTGATTTTGTTATACCTGGTTGTAAATAGAGCTATCTAGTATCTAAAGGCAAAGATGTATTCATTTTTCAGAAGAAAGGAAGTGAGAAATGCAGTACAGTGTTTGTTGAGTAAAGAATGAAGATTAGCGAGTTACAAGCGAAGGCTGAAAAGCTTTCTAAAGTGCTTAGAAACTATCATTCTCATCAACTTTAACAACCGATTGTTTCTCTTAATCATCTGAAAATTATATCTTTGCAGCCGCTTTATGCAAAGAGGTACTTGGAAGAATGGTGCTGAACCTGCAAGGACCGCAGGGGAACGGTAGCTAAAATCAGTCTGAGTGGCTCAAATTGAAATTGAGTAACTACAAAATCATCAAAAGCTGGAATGACTAAATTAGAAATTATCAAGTCCGTAGCCAAACAAACGGGCGTTGACAAAGAAACAGTTTCAAGGGTTATCGATATGTATGTGGAGACCGTGAAAGATTCACTTATTCGTGGTGAAAATGTCAACTTCCGCAATTTCGGTACCTTCTATCTTAAGCATCGTGCTGCCAAGACTGCGCGCAATATTGCAAAGAATACAACGATGATTATTCCGGAGCATAACATTGCAGCATTCAAGCCTGCTAGAGAATTGGCAGATGCTATTCTGGAAGCCGATCAGAAATAAGAATTCCTTGAAGTTGTACTTCTGATTTTCCATTACAAAAGAATTCAACTAACATAATTAACCATAAAACGTAATAGGTATGCCTAACGGAAAGAAAAAGAAAAGACACAAGATGTCTACCCACAAGCGTAAGAAAAGACTGCGTAAGAATCGTCATAAGAGCAAGTAAGCCGACGATTTTTTAGAGTCATGAAAAGACGAGTAAACGAGTCGCAAATTGTTCCGGAAGGGGCAAATTCTCGTTTGCTCGTTTTCTTTAAATTATGCAGTTGGAATATCTGTTCTGACTGTGTTTATATTCAAATACAAACATCAAACCATGACAAGCGAAGTTATCGTAGATGTTTCTCCAAAGGAAATCTCGATTGCGTTACTCGAAGACAAACGTCTTGTAGAGTATCAGCGAGAGGGAAGAACTGAACATTTTTCAGTAGGAAACATTTATCTGGCGAAAGTAAAGAAGCTGATGCCGGGACTGAATGCTTGCTTCGTGAATGTCGGACATGAGCGTGATGCCTTCTTGCATTATTTGGACTTAGGCACACGCTATCATGCGGTTGAAAAATACCTTCAACTTGCTGGTGACGGCAAGAAAAATGTGCCGCTTGACAAAGTGCAACGGCAACCTGATCTGGATAAGGACGGAAGTATCCAAAATACCTTGAAAGTAGGGCAGGAGATACTTGTTCAGATTGTCAAAGAACCCATTAACACAAAAGGTCCTCGATTGACGGCAGAGCTTACTTTTGCTGGTCGTTATCTTGTACTTGAACCTTTTGGTGATAAGATCTCAGTTTCCTCTAAAATAAAATCAAGTGCAGAGCGTGCCCGCTTAAAGCAATTGATTCAGAGCATTAAGCCGAAGGGATTTGGCGTCATCGTGCGAACAGTTGCTGAGAAGAAGCGCGTAGCAGAATTAGATGCTGAACTTCGCATCCTGATTTCTCGTTGGGAGAAAGTAATTGAAAAGGTTAGACAGACCCACGTGCAATCTTATAAGCTTCCACAAATAGCTTATGAAGAAACTAGTCGCACCGTAGCGTTATTACGTGATCTCTTTAATCCTTCTTACGAGAATATTTACGTCAATGATTCGGCTGTATTTAATGAGGTGCGTGATTACGTTTCACTCATTGCTCCTGAACGCAAGGAGATTGTCAAGCTCTATAAAGGAGCTGTGCCCATCTTTGATAACTTCTCAGTGACGAAACAGATTAAGACATCTTTAGGACGTGCTGTAACCTATAAGCATGGAGCTTATTTAATTATCGAACAGACGGAGGCACTTCATGTGGTTGATGTCAATAGCGGTAATCGTTCCAAGAGTCCAGAAGGACAGGAAGTAAATGCCTTGGATGTCAATTTGGGAGCTGCTGATGAACTGGCGCGCCAGTTACGTTTGCGCGATATGGGCGGTATTATTGTTGTGGACTTCATTGATATGAAGGAGCCTGAGAACCGTCAGAAACTATATGAGCGCATGGTTGAGAATATGCGCAAGGATCGCGCCCGTCACGCCATCCTTCCTCTATCAAAATTTGGCTTAATGCAGATTACTCGTCAGCGTGTGCGTCCGGTAATGGATGTCAATGTAGATGAGACTTGTCCCACTTGTGGAGGCACCGGAAAGATTAGGCCCAGTATTCTTTTTACTGATTCGCTCGAAACGAAGATTGACACGTTGGTCAATCACATTGGTATCAAACAATTCCGATTGCATGTACATCCGTTTGTGGCAGCGTACATCAATCAGGGGATCTTCTCCATCAAACGTCGTTGGCAGATGAAGTATGGCTTGGGTGTAAAGATTATTCCCAGTCAAAATTTAGCTTATCTGCAATACGCATTCTATGGTATGGATGGTGAAGAAATTTCCATGAAACAACCGCACGACATGAAGTAGGCTTGGTATTTAAGTCTAATAATCTAAACAAACGAACTGCACTCCATTCTTCCGCGAAATGGAGTGCAGTCTTTGTATGCAGGCCGTGTGTAATTTTCTCGGCTCCTTCTGATTTATCGGGTGAGTCGTAGGTTGTCTTTTGTATGATTAGATATTATCGCTACGACTATTGTAGCAGGAATACAAAAAAGGAAGCACTTCCTTGCGGAGGTGCTTCCTTTGTCTTTAAAAGCTTGTGCGAATGGATGCTTATTAAGCTTCAGCGGGTGCTTCTTCAGCAGGAGCTTCAGCTTCGGCAGCAGCGGCAGCGGCAGCAGCTTCGGCCTCAGCCTTAGCAGCAGCGGCAGCAGCCTTCTTTTCTGCAACCTTCTCAGCGATCTTTTCGTTAACCTTCTTCTCGGCTTCGAGGCGAGCTTCAACAGCAGCCTTCTTCTCAGCAGCCTTCTTGTCAGCAGCTGCGTTAGCCTTGTTTTCCTTTTCCTGCTTCCAAGCTTCAAACTTAGCCTTAGCAGTAGCTTCGTCGAATGCGCCGCGCTTTACACCGCCGTTGAGGTGATGCATCATCATAACGCCTTCGCGAGAAAGGATGTTGCGCACGGTGTCAGTCAACTGAGCACCCGTTTCAACCCAATAAAGTGCGCGTTCAAAATTCAAATCTACTGTGGCAGGATTGGTGTTAGGGTTGTACGTACCAATCTTTTCAGTAAACTTACCATCACGTGGTGCTCTTACGTCTGCGATCACGATGCTGTAGAAGGCATAGCCCTTACGGCCGTGACGCTGCAATCTCATTTTAGTTGCCATTTTTTTGTTTGATATTTAATAGGTTTGAATTATGCCGCTAACCCGTAACGGCGGTGCAAAAGTACGACATTTTCCCTTTTTAGCAAGACATTCCCCATACTTTTTTGCATGATAAAGACTGATATACAACAAAAACGGGAAGCTTGAGGGGCTTCCCGTTTTGTTTCGTTGCCTTTGTTTATGTTCGTAGGAGCATTAATCTAAGTCTGTTATCAATGAACAGATAGGGGTATCGTTAAGCCTTAAGGCTAGCCTTCGTGAGGTAAATAATGAGTGCCGTATAGGCTGCGAGTGAAACAATCTGCGAAATCGGAGCGCTGAGGTACTCTGCATTGGCAAAGTTAAAACCGCCAAATTGCATACCGGCACTGACGACACCCATCAGTGCACCACCGGCAATGAATCCTGAAGCGAGGAGAGTACCTTTTTCGTTACGGCGACGGTTGAGTTCTACATCAGTTGAACGGCTATTGATGTACCAGTTGACAAAGCCACCCACGATAAGTGGTAAGTTCAGCTGGAGGGGAATAAACATACCCAGTGCAAAGGCCAGAGCAGAAACACCGAAGAATGTCAGTACGATAGAGATGAGCGCACCGATACCATAGAGCAACCAGGGAGCCCCCTGTCCACTCATCAGCGGTTCGATTACAGCAGCCATGGCACGGGCTTGAGGAGCAGCCATCACGTCTGCATTGTCGGGCGTAAAGCCGTAAGCCTTGTTCAAAATCATGATTACACCACCTACTGTTGCGGCTGACACAAGGATGCCGATGAACTTAAACGTCTCCTGCTTCTGCGGAGTAGCACCGAGCCAGTAACCAATCTTCAAGTCGGTAATAAAAGCACCGGCTGAAGCCAAGGCCGTGCAGACTACACCTCCCATAATCAGCGCGGCTACCATGCCACCCGTTCCTTTCAGTCCCACGAGCACCATGATAATTGAAGAAAGAATCAGTGTCATCAGTGTCATACCGCTTACGGGATTAGAGCCTACAATGGCAATCGCATTGGCTGCAACCGTCGTAAAGAGGAAAGAAATCACAGCAACAATGAGAATACCGACAACCGTAAAGAGCAAGCTACCGCCCATCACGTCGAAGTAGAAGAACAGCGTCGTGACGATGAGCGTAAGGAGTGAACCAATGGCAATAATTTTCATCGAAAGGTCACGCTGGGTACGTGCCACCTTTTCGTCTACAGCTCCTCCTTTAAAGATTTTACCTACCAAACCGAAGGCACTCTTAATCACTCCCCAGCTCTTGATTACACCAATGATACCTGCCATGGCAATACCACCGATACCGATACTTTTGGCGTAGTTAAAGAGTTGTTCGGGGGAAGCATTGGCCGCCAGAACCGCGTTTGTATCGGCTGATGCTTCGACCACCGCAAGGTCAGGGAAGATAAAGGCAATGCCAGGTACAATCAGCCACCACACGGCGATAGAACCGAAGCAGATGATGGCGGCATACTTCAGTCCGACAATGTAGCCCATACCGAGCAAGGCAGCACTGGTGTTGATGCTCAATACAAATTTGCCCTTTTCAGCCAGTGTCGAACCCCATTCGCAGCAACGTGAGGTGAAATTCTCATTCCAAGCACCAAAGGCAGCCACAGCAAAGTCATAAAGACCACCGACGAGACCTGCAACGAGCAACGGTTTCGCTTGCGAACCGCTTCTTTCACCCGAGATGAGCACTTGGGTAGAAGCCGTAGCTTCGGGGAAAGGGTATTTGCCGTGCATGTCTTTCACAAAATATTTGCGGAAGGGAATCAGGAACAGAATACCCAACACACCACCCAACAGTGAAGAGAGGAATACCTGCATAAAGTTCACCGTCAGTTCGGGATACTTGTGTTGCAAGATGTACAAGGCTGGCAAGGTAAAGATGGCACCTGCCACAATCATGCCCGAGCAGGCACCGATACTTTGGATAATGATGTTCTCGCCCAACGGGTCTTTGCGATGGGTTGCCCCACTCACGCCGACAGCAATGATAGTAATAGGAATAGCAGCTTCAAATACCTGGCCGACTTTCAAGCCCAGGTATGCCGTGGCGGCAGAGAAGATAATCGCCATCAGAATACCCCAGGTAATCGACCACGGAGTGACCTCGCGATAAGTCTGAGTGGGTTTCATCAGCGGTTCATACTCTTCGCCTTCCTTTAGCGGACGAAAAGCGTTTTCGGGAAGGGATACTTCTTCTTTCATTCGAATAAAATGTATGTGAGTTAATTGATTAGGTGTTTTCGCAGAAGGGGAGGGGAGTGGTCTATCCGTAAGGAGTTTACTCAGAACACAGAACCCAGTGCAACGAAAAGTTACACACCGGGATTCCCAAGCCGTACCAACTCCCCTTTCATGGAAGTCTTTACCAGATGTTTACACGCTGCTTCTTAGGTACAAAGAGCGGATCCTTCTTTGTGATGTGGAAAGCATCATACCATGCATCGATGTGAGGTAAAGCTCCGTTGACGCGCCAGCGTGAAGGCGAGTGCGGGTCTGTCATCACAAGTTGACGAATCATTTGTTCACGTGCATTGCTAGCCCAAATGAGTCCGTAGCTCAAGAAGAAACGCTGTTCGGGTGTAAAGCCCTCTTTCACCGTCAGCGGCTGCGTCTTCATGGCATTTTTCAGTGCTTGGTAAGCAATGTTCAGTCCACCGTGGTCAGCAATATTTTCGCCCAGGGTGAGTTGACCATTGGCGTGCAGTCCAGGTAATACCTCGATCTTGTCAAAGAAGTTACGCATCACGTCTGTACGCTTCTTGAATTGAGCCGCATCTTGCTCCGTCCACCAGTTCTTCAGATTACCATCCTTGTCAAACTGAGCCCCTTGATCGTCGAAGCCGTGCGTCATCTCGTGACCAATTACCACACCGATAGCTCCGTAGTTGCAAGCATCGTCAGCCTCAGCATTAAAGAAAGGAGGTTGCAGAATGCCGGCAGGGAAGCAAATCTCGTTGGTCGTCGGGTTGTAATAAGCATTGATTGTCTGCGGAGTCAAGAGCCACTCCGTGCGGTCCGTGCGTTTATTGACACGCTTGTCCGTGAACTTGCGGCTTAAAAATTGCATGGCGCGTGTGCGATTCTCGTAGAAGCTCAAATTCTCGTCGATGTCAAGGCCCGTGTAGTCCATCCATTCGTCAGGATAGCCAATTTTGACATAGAAACTATTGAGCTTTTCATGCGCCATCTTCTTGGTTTCCTCGCTCATCCATTCCTGTTGGTCAATGCGTTCACCCAGTGCCGTTTGCAGGTTCTTGACCAATTGCGTCATGCGCAGCTTAGACGATTCAGGGAAGTGCTTTTCCACGTAAAGTTTACCTACCGCCATGCCCAACGCACTTTCCACGGCACTGATGGCACGCTTCCAACGCGGACGGTCGGTCTCAGCCCCTCCCATCGTGTGGTTATAGAAGTCGAATACTTCCTGGCGGAATCGGTCACTCAATGAGCTACCCGCATCGTCCACCACCTTAAAGTACAGGTAAGCCTTGAGTTGGTCAATAGGACATTCAGCGAGGATGCGCTCCACTTCGTGAATCGGTTCGGGTTGGTTCACCGTGATACTGTCGAAAGCCGGAATACCGTTGAGCAGGAAGAGCGTACTCCAGTCAATGCCCGGGAAGTCAGAGAGCAACTGTCTGTAACTCATCTTATGGTAGTTACCTTCCACATCACGCAGTTTAGTCGGAGAATACGAAGCCTTGGCAATCTGTGTTTCGATGGCGAGCACAGCCTCCATTTGTTGTTGGGCGGTCGCTTCGTCTTTTCCTGTCATAAGGAAGAGCTTCTTGACATATTCGCGGTAAGCTTCGCGAATAAGGCGAGTCGGTTCGTCATCGCCCAAGTAATAATCACTTTCGCCCATCGAGAGTCCACCCTGGTTTACTTGCATCAAGTTCCAACGGGCATCCTTCAAGTCAGCATCACATCCGATGCCAAAGAAATTCTCAATGTTAAGTGCATGCAGGCGAGCCTGTGCGTGTTGCACGTCCTGACGGGTACGGATTGATTCAATCTCGTTGAGCAAGGGACGGATGGGTTCATAGTCCTCGCGGTTACGGCGTACACTGTCCATATACAAACGGTAATACGCACCGATTTTTTGTTCGAGTGAGCCTTGGGCAAACTTACCGACAGCCAGTTCTTCAATGAGTTCGCGTAGCTGTCGGTTGTTGGTTTCACCCAGGGCTTCAAACTGTGAGTACCTAGAAAACTCTGGCGTAAGCGGATGAGCTGCATTCCAGCCGCCCGCAGCATATTCGAAGAAGTCGGTACCAGGCTTAGCCTTGAGGTTCATGTTTGCCTTGTCTATGCCCGAAGTCAGTGCGGGCTGTGCCATAGCTGTCGTAGCAGCAAAGGCCAAGGTTGAGAGTAGGGATTTGAACATATTCATAGTGTGTGAGATGAGGTGTTTCTAGACTTTCTACTTTGTGAAAGTGGTGGGGGCATAAGCCTAAAGGGATGATAGGAACTTAGCATAGGGTAGAACGTAATGTCCTTGGGGAATGCGAATTTACCTTTATCGGATTTCCTTTAGGAATTTATTGCGGTGGCAAGCTAATGGGTCGCGGCATGCCGCGACCGTACATCACCTTCACTGAGAGTTGCGTTGTACTTGGATTGCATTACTCAAACGCTTCGAGTGCTTCAATTGCCGTTTCCCAAGCCGTTTCTGCCTCTGCAAGTGCTTGTTGAAGTTTTCCGTATTGTTCGAAAAGTTTAGTGTCAGCTGCTCCTTCAGGTGTGGCAAGTTGTGCTTCGAGTGCCGCTTTCTCCTCCTCAAGTTTCATCACTTGTTTCTCGCAGGCTTCGACCTCACGTTCCGCCTTCTTGCGTAGTTTAGCCTGTTCCTTGCGTTCCTCGTAGGAGAGCTTTCCTGCAGAAGGTTCCGTCGTTTTCGCAGGGGGTGTTGCCGAAGTAGCCGAGGGAGAACCCGCCGTGTGAAGTTCGTCAAGCGTATCCATTTCCTTCTTTTGCAGGAAATCATAGATGCCGCCAATGTGCTCGCGCACTTGTCCACCGCCAAATTCGTAAACCTTTGTCACCAATCCATCGAGGAAATCACGATCGTGACTGACTACTACCACCGTACCGTCGAAAGCAAGAATAGCCTCCTTCAACACATCCTTCGTGCGCATATCGAGGTGGTTCGTCGGTTCGTCCAGAATGAGGAAATTAACCGGTTCGAGCAAGAGGCGAATCATTGCCAGGCGTGAACGTTCACCACCTGAGAGCACCTTAACCTTTTTGTCTGAAGCCTCACCGCCAAACATGAAGGCACCGAGAATGTCGCGTATCTTGAGGCGAATGTCACCTTTGGCCACACGGTCAATCGTGTCGAATACAGTCAATTCGCCATCAAGCAATTGCGCTTGATTTTGTGCGTAATAACCAATCTCCACATTATGCCCCACCTTGAGCGTACCCGTGTAAGGTATCTCGTTCATGATACATTTCACGAGAGTCGATTTACCCTCACCGTTTTTGCCGACAAAGGCCACCTTCTCACCGCGTTTGATAGTCAGGTTGACATCGTGAAAGACACAGTGTGCACCATAGTCTTTGCGTAAGTCGTCACAGATCACAGGGTAATCTCCCGAACGCGAACAGGGTGGAAACTTCAGGTGCAGGCAAGACGTGTCAACCTCATCAACTTCAATGGGAACAATCTTTTCCAGTTGCTTGATGCGGCTTTGCACCTGTACCGCCTTCGTAGGCTTGTAGCGGAAACGTTCAATGAAGTCCTTAATGTCAGCGATTTCCTTCTGCTGGTTCTCGTAAGCACGGAGCTGTTGTTCGCGACGTTCGGCACGCAGGCGCACAAACTCGTCGTACTTCACTTTGTAGTCTGTGATTTGTCCGCAAGATATTTCGAGTGTGCGGTTCGTCACATTGTTGATGAAGGCACGGTCGTGGCTGACCAGTACGACAGCTCCCGGCGAACGGCTCAAGAATTGTTCAAGCCAGCGGATGCTCTCAATGTCCAGGTGGTTGGTCGGCTCGTCGAGCAGGAGTACATCGGGACGGCGAAGTAAAAGCTTAGCCAACTCAATACGCATGCGCCAACCACCCGAGAACTCACGCGTCGGACGATTGAAGTCTTCAGGTGCAAAGCCCAGACCTTGAAGGGTACGTTCCAACTCAGCATGGTAGTTCATGCCGCCCATCATTTGGAAACGTTCGCTTTCGTGAGTAAAGCGTTCGACCAGTGCCATGTAGTCCTCGCTTTCGTAGTCCGTGCGTTCCGCCAGCTGGTTATTCAGTTGTTCGATGCGTTCCTGCATTTCGCTGATGTGTTCGAAAGCCTTTTCAGCTTCTTCCATCACCGTATGTTCATCGCTGAGCACCATGACCTGCGGCAGGTAACCCAGTGTAATGTCATTTTGCACGGCAACTGTGCCCGAAGTGGGCGATTGCTGTCCAGCCAAAATCTTGAGCAAGGTCGATTTGCCTGCACCGTTCTTTCCGACCAGCGCGATGCGGTCTTTTTTGTTGATGACAAAGGAAACTTCTGAGAAGAGCGGACGTGCGCTAAATTCTACTGAGAGATGTTCTACGGATATCATAGGGTTTGTAGAGGAATGGGGAATGGGGTAGAGGAACTTCTTGGCTTATTAATCAGGGTTAGAAGTGAGGGAGTTTTATCCTCTAAGCTCTAACCCAGATAACAAACGATGAAGCCTCCTCCCCGATACAAGCGAAGAGTTTAGAAGTTGACGCTTGGGAGTTATCAGCTAAATGCTTAGCTCCTAAACCTTCAACTTCTAAACTCTTCAACTTACGTTCGGGAAGGTTGAGTGCTCAGGAGTTTTAGATAATCACTCTACTCCTAAACTCTCAACTTCTAAACTATATCATTAGTAACTGCGTGCAACGATGACACGACACGTAGCCGGCTTACCGCTGACCATGTCCACACCGAGGTTTTCCTGGCTGTAGCCGTAGGGCACACAACGAATCGTAGCCTGCGTTTCAGCCTTAATCTGGGCTTCCGTTTCTTCCGTACCGTCCCAGGGGCAGAGGAAGAAGCCACCGTCCTTCACACGCTCCTTGAACTCCTCGTAGTTGTCGCAGGGGAAGATGTTCTCGTCCAAACGCTTCTTCGCCTTGTTGTAGATATTTGTCTGAATCTCTTCGAGCAAATTCTTAACATACTCTTCGATGCCCTCGAAGGGAAGCGTTTGCTTTTCGAGCGTATCGCGGCGCATCAGTTCGATCGTACCGTTTTCAAGGTCGCGTCCACCCATTACCAAACGAACGGGTACACCCTTGAGCTCGTAGTCTGCAAACTTAAAGCCCGGACGCTTGTTGTCCGCGTTGTCGTACTTCACGCGAATACCCATGCTGCGGAGCTTCTTCGTCAGTTCACCCAGTTTCTCGTCGAAAGCGGCCAATTCTGCATCACCCTTGTAGATAGGAACAATTACAACCTGAATCGGAGCGAGGTGGGGAGGAAGTACCAAACCGTTGTCGTCAGAGTGCGTCATAATGAGTGCACCCATCAAGCGTGTGCTGACACCCCATGACGTAGCCCAAGCGTAGTCAAGTTTGTTTTCCTTGTCAACGAACTGCACGTTGAAAGCCTTACCAAAGTTCTGACCCAGGAAGTGGCTCGTACCGCTCTGCAGTGCCTTGCCATCCTGCATCATGGCTTCAATCGTATACGTATCGAGTGCACCCGCGAAACGTTCCGTTGCGCTCTTCACACCGCGTACCACGGGGATAGCCATCACGTTCTTTGCAAAGTCAGCATATACGTCGAGCATCTGGCGAGCACGTGCTTCAGCCTCCTCGCGGGTAGCGTGTGCCGTGTGACCTTCCTGCCAGAGGAATTCAGACGTACGGAGGAAGAGACGCGTACGCATTTCCCAACGCATCACGTTACACCACTGGTTGCAGCAGAGAGGCAGGTCACGCCAAGAGTGAATCCACTTGCGGTACGTGTTCCAAATCGTCGTTTCAGAAGTCGGACGGATAATCAACTCCTCTTCCAACTTGGCAGCCGGGTCAACCACCACGCCGTCACCGTCAGGATTAGCCTTCAAGCGGTAGTGCGTTACGACAGCACATTCCTTTGCAAAGCCTTCCACGTGTTCAGCTTCTTTTGAGAGGAAGCTCTTCGGGATAAGCATAGGGAAGTACACATTCTGCACACCCGTTTCCTTGAAGCGTTCGTCCAGGCTCTGTTGTATTTTTTCCCAGATGGCATAGCCATAAGGTTTGATGACCATACAACCGCGTACGTCAGCCTGTTCAGCGAGGTCAGCTTTGACCACGAGTTCATTATACCAGCGAGAGTAGTCCACGCTACGCTTGGTCAAGTCTTTCAATTCTTTTGCCATTATCGTATAGAGGATATTGAGGTTGCAGGAGAGTGGGTGAAGGGCGTGTAGAGAGTAGCCAGTCCGAGTGCCCGGTGCGTCTGTCCGTTTCTTGCGAAGCACAGCACAAGCTCCGTTGCGTAGACCTGTCAGGTAGAAAGAGCCATACCCCTCTTCCTTCGCGTCTTCAAGTCCCATGCCCTGCGGCTATAGTTAATAAATTGAGCGCAAAAGTACAAATAAAACCCTAATCGGTTTCGCCCCCTCCCTCTTTTTCCCTTCATTACTTGATAAGTACGGCATTTGAATCATCCGAAAGTCCCGAAAACCACCTTCCTGGGCAGGTGCGTTTCCCGTGTTATTCGGAACCCCATCACCCGTAGTTTTTGCACAGATAAGTGCCTGTATGAGAAAACCAAATGAGTAATTGGTACAAAAGGTTCCCCTTACATCATGAAAAAACAGCGATAGTATTTTGTTGGAGACCGAATTGCGCTAACTTTGCCCGCTCAATCACTCAACAAATAATTTCTATTATGAAAAAAATGAAGTTTTCCGTATGCGCCATGAGCGTAGCCCTGTTGCTGAGCAGCTGTGGCGGAATGAGTAACACTGCCAAGGGCGGTTTGATCGGTGGTGCCAGCGGTGGCGCACTCGGTGCACTCGTAGGTCAGTTCATCGGTAAAGGTAAGGGTGCTGCTATTGGTGCAGCCGTAGGTACAGCCGTAGGTGCTGGTGCCGGTGTACTTATCGGTAACAAGATGGACAAGGCTAAGAAGGCAGCTGAGGCAGCACAGGCTGAGGCTGAAATCTTGACCGATGCTCAGGGAACGCAATACGTTAAGGCTACTTTCGATAGCGGTCTTCTCTTCCAGACCAGCTCTTCAGCACTCAACACGAACGCTAAGGCTGCCATCAACAAGTTCGTCAACGGTCTTTTGGCTGAGGACAACACCTTCGAACTTGCTGTAGCAGGTTTCACCGACAACGCAGGCTGGCGTAACTCTACTGCAGAGCAAAGCAAGGCCAAGAACCTCAACCTCTCTCAGCAGCGTGCTGACGCCGTGAAGGCTCAGATTGTAGGTGCTGGTTATCCCGCTGCTCGCCTCGTAAGCGTGAAGGGTTACGGTGAAGAGAATCCCGTAGCTGACAACTCAACGGCAGCAGGTAAGGCTCAGAACCGTCGTGTAGAGGTTTACATCCTCCCCAGCGCCGACATGATTAAGGCTGCCAACGCTCAGGCTGCGAAGTAATTTCGCCCTCGTGCAAATAAAAAATGACAACGTCCCGCAAGTAGTATAGGTTACTGCTTGCGGGACGTTTGCGTTGGGAGGGGAAGGGTGAGCCAAGACATTTCCGCTTCTTCTCATCCCTTTTCTGTTTCCGTCTCCTCTTCTTCTGTGAGGAGACTGTCGTTCAGCTCGCTTTCGCTCTCGTCCGCAGCCCTCTTTTTATGCTTCTTGAAGACTAATTTCATACGGTCTATGTCCTCATTTTGTACAGCTACCCATTGGCTGAAGGCTGCTGAGGGTGCAAGCACCAAGAGCGAGTTGATGACAGCTTCCAGTTCGGTATAGGCCTTGTCACATGCCACACGGGCTTCCTTCAATGCTCCTTGTTTTCTGGGACCGCGCTCTTCGGCTCTTTTCGCAATACACTGATTAAGCAGCTGGTTGACACTTTCCAGTTCGTCAACGAGCATCGTGAGATGAAGTTTTTCGATAGCCTCCTTCCCTTCAGTGCGCATATCGCGGACGATGCCCTGCAATTTTCCCGTCTCGTCGTCGAGTTGCGTTTTGGGATTCAGGTCATACTGGTCAATCACCTCAGCCAGCGTAACTGCAGCATCCGACTTTTCAATCAAAGCCTCCAAGTCGCTTGCCGAAGCTGTCGAAATGTTAGGTCGCATCTTACTCCAGCTCTTGACGGTCGTCTTCAATATCGCATAGAGCGTGTCACGTGCATAGTCAGCATCCTTGATGAGTTGCGTATGCGAACTTTTGACCATCACGCGGATATTGTTTTCGACCTCCTTTACAGCCTGCTCCAACGCGGCCGTTTTTTCGTTCAACATCACGTTGTCAATCTTCAATGCCTGCAACCGTTTCATAAAGGCTTGCATATACGACAAGTATTGTGCAGACCGCATGTTGAAGCGAATAGACGAAGATGTATGTAATTTCATAAGACCAGAAGATTAAATGTCTATGTATAGCTTCAAGGAATAGTCGGGAGACCAGCTCTTCCTTTCAACTACCTTGCTGCAAAAATACAAATACAGGTTGAAGGTTTCAACCTGTCTGAATCACTTTCGCACATCGTGGTTGAAGGTTTCAACCGGCTTGAATCATTTTCGCGCATCGTGGTTGAAGGTTTCAACCGGCTTGAATCACTTCTGCACAATGTGGTTGAAGGTTTCAACCGGCCTGAATCACTTTCGCACATCGTGGTTGAAGGTTTCAACCGGCTTGAATCATTTTCGCGC
>JABLTM010010541.1_pt1 | contig 102342 bp, 115 predicted proteins | sample 7160121 | NCBI WGS metagenome assembly JABLTM01 (sample SAMN14651224, study PRJNA627086) | human gut metagenome | isolation source: feces | host: Homo sapiens
ACGCGTCCCCCTTGACTCCCAATTTTGGGGTGCTAAAAGACGAATTTAGCTTGATAAATTAAACCTTAATCCACTTTCTGACAATCCCGAAATTAATTTAAGTTCAGCCCGGCGGCTTCGAAGCACTTCACCAGCTTTACTATCTCGCCGCAGATCACGGAATCCCTTGCGTTTCCGTTTACCATATACATGGAATTTCTGCGGTAGATAGCGGAACGAGTATCGTAAAGCTGCCGGAGCTGCTCCTGGGTATTATTTACGACGAGCGGGCGGTTGGAATCGTTCTTAATGCGCTCATAGCACACTTCAAACGGAGTGTTTATGTACACGGAGATCCCGCTTTCCCGTGCGAATTCTGCGGTTTTGTCGTTGATGAGCGCTCCGCCGCCGGTCGCCACGATATAACCTCCGCTGAGTTCGCGGATATACTTCGCTTCGAGGCTTCTGAAGTGCGGCTCGCCGAACTTCTCGAATATCTCGGGAATGGACATTCCTTCGCGGTCGACGATAACCTTGTCGAGGTCGACGAACTCGCGTCCCAGCTCTGCTGCGAGCAGACGTCCGATGTGGCTCTTGCCGCAGCCCATGAAGCCGCAGAGGTACACGGAAGCGGTCATATCAGATCCTCCATATCGGAGATTATCTTGTTGATATCCTCGGTTTTGTAGGAAGCGTTATCCCATATCTCGTGAGCCGCAACCGCCTGGAGCACCAGCATAGCCATTCCGGTCATAGCCTTCGCGCCCTTTTCGCGGGCGGTTTTGGCAAGGAGGGTCACCTTGGGGTTGTAAACCGCGTCGAACACGTATTTTACGCCGTCGAGCACAGCGGGAGTGCAGGGCATTCTGTCCACCTTCGGGAACATTCCCACCGGGCAGGCGTTGACGAGCAGGTCGAACTGAGCGCCTTCCGGAAGGTCGCAGCGGTCGAGAGCCGCGCCGCTGATGAATGCGATCCGTACCTTTGCGTCGGGCTTGAGCGCCTTGATCTCCTTTACGACCTCTTCGGCGAGAGCCTTATCGGACTGGAGCGCTGCGATAGTCAGGTCGCCGCCTTCAAGAGCGGTTTCTATCGCCATCATTCTGCCGACGCCGCCGCAGCCGATGAGCAGCACTCTGGAATTCAGAGAAGCTCCGAGAGCCGCGATGGACTTTGTGAATCCGATAACGTCGGTGTTGTAGCCGATCTTTACGTCCTTTCCGACTTTGATGCAGTTGACCGAGCGGTAGCGCTGAGCGCCTGCGTCCAGTCTGTCGCAGAAGTCGATGATAGACACCTTGTGCGGGATTGTGATATTGAATCCGTCGAGTGTCGAGAGGAAATCGAACTTATCGTGAAGCTCCTCCGGCGCGATGTCGTACATCTGGTAATCCACGGTCTCGCCGTCCAGCGCGAACAGCGCGGTGTGGATCTGCGGGGAGAGGGAGTGTCCGAGGGGGTGTCCTAAAATTCCGAATTTACGCATATTAATTAACCTTTCAGCCTTTCAGAGCGGTGAGAGCCTTTTCAAGAGTTTCAGCATTTTCGATGTGCATTGCGTTTGCGCCGCGGTCGAACTTCTTAACAAGACCGGTCAGAACCTTGCCGGGGCCGAGTTCAACGTAAGTTTCGATTCCGGCGGACTGCATAGCGGTCAGCTCGTCAACGAATTTAACCGGGGAGCAGATGTGCGCCGCGAGGTAGGAGGGCATGTCGGAGAAGTCGTCCAGCTTCCTGCCGTAGAGGTTGGAGTAGAAATCGCAGTTGGGAGCCTTGAACGGGAACCCTGCGATCTCGCCCTTGAACTTCTCAGCCGCGCCTGCCATGAGCTTGGTGTGGAACGCCGCGGAAACCGCGAGCTTCACTGCGCGCTTGCCCATCTCGGCGAACTTTGCCACAGCCTCGTCGATAGCTGCTGATTCGCCTGCGATGACGGTCTGCTGCGGGCTGTTGTAGTTAGCGGGAGCGCAGAAGCCGTTTACTTCTTCGCATACCTTTGCGATGGTCTCGTTGTCGCTGCCGATGATGGCCGCCATGGAGCCTCCGGTGGCTTCCGCCGCCTCAGCCATAGCCGCAGCGCGGAGCTTTATAGCCTTGAACGCGTCCTCCATGCCGAGCATTCCGGAAGCGTACATAGCCGCATACTCGCCGAGGGAGTGACCCGCAGCGGCGCAGTTGTCGATACCGTTCTCGCGTGCCGCCGCGAGAGCGAGCAGGGAAGTGGTGAAAATAGCCGGCTGGGAAAGCCTGGTCTGCGCGAGCTCCTCGGGGGTGGAATCGCTGAGCTTCTTGGCGAGATCGAATCCCATTATATCAGAGCCGCACTCGAGTATCTGTTTCGCCGCAGAGGATTTCTCCGCAAGCTCCGCGCCCATGCCCGGGTACTGTGAACCCTGTCCGGAAAATAAGAAAACTGTCTTCATGTGAACCTCCATGTGATTTTAATGTTTATCGTTTATTTTTAATAAAATGCTTTTCAAATTCCGAATTAAGAATTCCGAATTTAAATTGTTGCTTCCGCGTGCCTTGTTACGTGGCAGCCGATGTTTACCGCTACCGGAAGTCCTGCGATGTGGGTCGCGGATTTCTCAATGTTGACGTACAGCGCGGTGACTGTTCCGCCGAAGCCCTGGGAGCCTATTCCGAGCGCGTTTATGCTGTCGAGCATCTGCTGTTCAAGCTCTGCGTAGACCGGGTCGGGATTCCGCTTTGAAAGGTCACGGCAGAGCGCTTTTTTCGCAAGGTACGCGGAGTACTCGAAGTCGCCGCCGATCCCCACGCCGACAACTATCGGGGGACATGGATTGCTTCCCGCGAGGCTGACGCACTCGGTCACGAAATCCACGATATCCTGCTTTGAGGCGGACGGCGTGAACATTTTCAGCCGCGACATGTTTTCGCTTCCGAATCCCTTCGGAGCCGCCATCAGGTGGATCTTGTCGCCGGGGACGATCCGCGTGTGTATCACCGCCGGGGTGTTGTTGTTCGTGTTCCTGCGTTCGAGCGGGTCGCCGACGATGGACAGGCGGAGCTTTCCGTTGACGTAGCCCTGGGCTACTCCGGCGTTCACCGCGTCCTCAAACGCGTCTCCGGTGATGTGGACGTCCTGCCCGATATCCGCGAATATTACCGCCATTCCAGTGTCCTGGCAGATGGGCACGCCGAGTTCCGCAGCGCAGTCGATGTTGCTGACGATATCGCCGAGCACGCTGCGGCACAGCTCGCTTTCCTCGCGCTGAATGCTGCCCGAGATGCACTCGCGCATTCCGCAGGGGAGCTTCAGGTTAGCCTGCTCGCACAGCTTTGCGACGGTTTCGGTTATGGCTGATGATGGAATTTCTCGCATTGATCATATTCCTTTCTCTTTCTTATATGATAGCATTGCGCGTTTTCAGTGCCGCGAAATGCGGTCAAATGCAATTATTCAGTGAGATAATCGGCAAATTCGGCATGTTTGTTGAAAAAAACTGTTGACAAATCCGCCGTAATGCGGTAAAATAAATATGGTATGTCATATTCTGCCTTGATTCTTCTGGCATTATATGGCAGGGAATCTGAGAATGATAAACACCATGTTTATTATACTATATATTGACGAGAAAATCAAGGAGAATTTTTAATGAGCGGAATTGAGATCTTAGGAACGGGCAGCTATGTGCCGGAATTCGTTGCCGATAACAACAAGTTCGCAGAGTTCCTCGACACATCTGACGAATGGATAACGCCACGTACGGGAATCAAGCAGCGCCATATCCTGACCGACAAGCCCGGCTATTATATGGGCATTGAGGCGGCGAAGAAGGCGCTGGACGACGCGGGAGTAAAGCCCGAGGAGGTCGACCTGGTGCTGGTATCCACCTGCACGCCGGATTTCTTCTACCCCTCCACCGCGTGCCTTATCCAGAAGAAGATAGGCGCGGTGAACGCTGCCGCATTCGACGTTAACAGCGCATGCACCGGCTTCATTACAGCGACGGATATCGCGCAGAAGTACCTCGAAAGCGGTCATTACAAGACGGTACTTGTCGTAGCCTGCGAGAAGCTGTCCGGTCAGCTTGACTACACCGACCGTTCCATGTGCATACTGTTCGGAGACGCTTCCGGCGCGGTGGTGTACAGAAAGTCCGACAAGCCGTTCTACTCCATGCTCGGCGCTGACGGCGACGAGTTTGAGGCTCTTTACTGCAAGATAAACTACGACCCCAACTGCCCGTTCTACGGCACGAAGGAGGGCGAGGAACCCTGGGACGCCATGTTCGACACGGAATCCAAGCGCAAGTACCTCCAGAGCGACGGACACGCGGTCTACAAGTTCGCGGTGAACGCCATGGCAAACGCCGTTAAGAACGTAGCGGCGCAGGGCGGCTACGACATCAACGATCTTGACATCGTTATCCCGCACCAGGCTAACCTCCGTATCATCAAGAAGGCTACCGAGATACTCGGTATCCCGGAGGAGAAGGTCTACACCAACATCGCCCGCATGGGCAACGTATCCAGCGCTTGCATTCCGGTATGCCTTGACGAGATGAGAAAGCAGGGCATGGTGAAGCCGGGTCAGAAGATCTGCTTTGTGGGATTCGGCGCAGGACTTACCTACGGCGCGCTCATATTCGAAACTTGATTTGATATACGAAAGGAATTTATTATGGCAGGAACAGCGATAATCACCGGCTCCAGCCGGGGAATAGGCGCAGCTATCGCAAAGCGCCTTGCAAAGGACGGCTACAATATCGTTATAAACGACGTTTCACAGGAGATCCTCGACGCGGCGGGAAAGGAAGTCGCAGAGGAGTGCCGCAGCTTTGGCGTTGAGGCTGAGTGCTACGCGGCGGACGTTTCCGACTACGCGCAGTGCGAGGGTCTTGTGAAGTGGGTCAAGGAGCGCTTCGGCACTATCGACGTGCTGATAAACAACGCCGGTATCACCCGCGACGGTCTGATGGCTCAGATGAGCGAGGAAAATTACGACCTCGTTATCCGCGTTAACCAGAAGTCAGTGTTCAACATGACGAAGCTTGCGGGCAAGGTCATGATACGCCAGCGCAGCGGCAGGATCGTGAATCTTGCTTCCGTTGCCGGTCTTTACGGCAACCCGGGTCAGATGAACTACTCCGCTTCCAAGGGCGCTATAATCGCGATGACAAAGACCACCGCGAAGGAGCTGGGCAGCCGCGGGATCACCTGCAATGCGGTAGCACCGGGATTCATTCAGACCCCGATGACCGACAAGCTCACCGAGGATCAGCGCAATGCAATGCTGGCTCAGATCGCTATGAAGCGCTACGGTCAGCCCGAGGAGATCGCAGGCGTGGTATCCTTCCTGTGCAGCCCGGATTCTTCCTACGTAACAGGACAGATAATCGAAATAAGCGGCGGACTGAGCATGTAATTAAATTCGGAATTCATAATTAGGAATTCGGAATTTCGGTTGTCCCACTTCGTGGGACGTATTATAATTCGATACAATCGGATAACCGCCGCGGCAGTGGCACAATAATTACGAATTCCGCATTCATAATTCCGAATTTGCAAATTTCACCCGTGCATAAGAAAATCAAAATCTACAAATTGTTGGAGGAACAACGTTTAATGGATAGACGAGTGGTAATAACCGGACTGGGAGCAGTCACCCCCTGCGGAAATTCACCCGAGGAGCTGTGGAACAGCCTGATGGCTGGCAGACACGGCTTCGAGCTTGCACCCTGGTTTCCGGATCAGGAGCCTGACAACCTTTCCGTGGTTTCAAGAGTAAAGAACTTCGACGCTTCGGAGTACTTCGATAAGAAGGAGCTGCGCCGCAACGACGTCATCGTGCAGTACGCAGTGTACTGCGCAATGCAGGCTCTCAAGGACGCCGGAACAGACCTCAAGGACATCGACCCATACCGCGTCGGCGTAGTGATCGGCAGCGGGATCGGCGGTATCTACACCACTGAGGAAGAAATGGCAAACTACCACAACAAGGGCAACAAGCGCGTGGGAGTTTTCACCATCACCAAGATGATAGGCAACATGGCTGCCGGCGAGGTGGCTATCCGCACCGGCTTCAAGGGAAGCAACTTCTGCGTTACCACAGCCTGCGCGAGCGGCACTCAGTCGATAGGCGAGGCGTTCCGTTCCATCAAGCACGGCTACCTTGACGCTGCGATCGCCGGAGGTACGGAGCACAGCGACATCGGATTCTGCTACGCTTCGTTCAACAATATGCATGCGGTCACACGCTCCACCGATGTGGACAGAGCCTCCATTCCGTTCGACGCGGAGAGAAGCGGATTCGTACTCGGCGACGGCTGCGGACTGCTGGTTCTTGAGGAATACGAGCATGCTAAGGCGCGCGGCGCGAAGATCTACGCTGAGATATGCGGCTACGGCAGCACCTGCGACGCTTACCACGAAACAAGCCCCGACCCCGAGGGCAAGGGCGGCGCGATGGCAATGAAGTTCGCATACCAGGAGGCCGGAATGAAGCCGGAGGATATCAACTATATCAACGCTCACGGAACCTCCACCTCCATGAACGACCGCACCGAAACAATGGCTATCAAGGAAGCATTCGGAGACCACGCGAAGAACATCGCCGTAAACTCCACAAAGTCCATGACCGGACACCTGCTCGGCGCTGCCGGCGGCGTTGAGGCTGTAGTTACCGCAATGTCCATCAGGAACAGCAAGGTTCACATGACCCTGGGCTACAAGGTACCCGATCCCGAGTGCGACCTCGACTACGTTACCGAGGGCGCAAGAGACATGAAGATCACCGGCGCACTGAGCAATTCGCTTGGCTTCGGCGGACACAACGGCTGCATATGCATGCGCCCTGTTGACTGACCCGGAAAGGAGAGCTGAACATGGCAAACAAGAACACCATAGAACCGCGCGCCATTGAGGACACCGTCGAGTGTATCGAAGCGCTGGCTGAAATAGTTAAGAAAAACGACCTCGGAAAGCTCAAGATAAACACCGAGACCTATGAAATAGTTATCGAGGGCAGACCCTGCCCGCCTCCCATGCCCGCTCCCATGCCGATGATGGGCGTACCCGCACCGACTGCGGCTCCCGCGCAGAATGCTCCGGCGCAGGCCGCTCCTGCGGCTGAGGCTGCGGTTTCCGGCAATATCATCACCTCTCCGATAGTCGGAACGTTCTACGCTTCCCCTTCCCCGGAGAAGCCCGCGTTCGTAAAGGTCGGCGACGCCGTTAACTCAGGCGACGTTGTTTGCATTATCGAGAGCATGAAGCTCATGAACGAGATAAACAGCGAGTTCAGCGGAAAGGTCGCAGAGATCTACGCAAAGGACGGTCAGGCTGTTGAATACGGTCAGAAACTGATGAGAATAGAGTAAGGAGCAGGTCATGACATTAAATCTTGAACAGATAAAGGAAATTATCCCTCACCGCGACCCGTTCCTGCTCATCGACGAAGTCACCGAGCTGGAGCCGGGCGTTAGCGTCACCGCCAAGAAGTACCTCAAGCCGGACGAATACTGGTTCAAGGGTCATTTCCCGGGACAGCCGGTTCAGCCTGGCGTGCTGATGATAGAAATGCTGGCTCAGGCGGGCGCGGTATGCGCTCTGTCGCTCCCTGAAAACAAGGGCAAGATTGCGTTCTTCGCAGGTATCGACAAGGCGAGATTCCGTGGGACGGTAGGTCCCGGCGACACCCTGGAGCTTCACGTCACAATGACAAAGAAGAAGGGTCCGATAGGCTTCGGCGACGCCGTTGCCACCGTCAACGGCAAGAAGGTAGTCACCGCTGAAATCTCCTTCGCCGTGGCAGACCCCGCACCCAAGTCTGAATAAAATCTGGAGCTGACAGAATGTTTAACAAGATACTTATTGCGAACCGCGGCGAGATAGCGATACGCATTATGCGCGCCTGCCGCGAACTCGGTATAAAGACCGTTGCGGTGTATTCCGAGGCTGACCGCTCCGCGCTGCATGCCCAGATAGCCGACGAGGCGGTATGCATAGGACCTGCGGCTTCCAAGGACAGCTATCTCAACACCAAGGCGATAATCGCGGCATGCGAGATAACCCACGCCCAGGCTATTCACCCGGGTTTCGGATTTCTGTCTGAAAACGCAGATTTCGCGCGGCTGTGCAGGACCTGCGGAATTACGTTTATAGGTCCGTCCCCGGAGGTCATGGACGCGATGGGCGACAAGGCTTCCGCAAAGCAGACGATGATATCTGCGGGAGTCCCGGTCGTCCCCGGCTCCGACGGCATAGTACCCACCATCGAGGAGGCGCGCAAGGTAGCTGCTGAGATAGGCTACCCCGTAATGATAAAGGCAACCGCAGGCGGCGGCGGACGCGGAATCCGTCTCGCGGAGAGCGAGGAGCACCTTGAGCAGCAGTACCTTGCGGCTCAGCAGGAGGCGCTCGCGTGCTTCGGCAACGGCGATGTGTACATTGAGAAGTTCATCGTGAACCCGCGCCATGTGGAGATACAGCTCCTTGCCGACAACCACGGCAACGTGGTTCACCTCGGCGAGCGCGAGTGCTCGTTACAGCGCCACAATCAGAAGGTGCTTGAGGAAAGCCCCAGCCCGATTATGACTCCGGAGCTGCGCGAAAAGATGGGTACGGCGGCAGTTGCTGCGGCAAAGGTCAGCGGCTATCAGAATGCCGGAACTATTGAGTTTCTCGTTGACAAGGACAGAAATTTCTACTTCATGGAGATGAACACCCGTATCCAGGTCGAGCACCCGGTAACCGAGCTTGTCACCGGAATCGACCTCGTAAAGGCGCAGATACGCATTGCAGCGGGGGAGAAGCTGTGGTTCACGCAGGACGACGTCCATCTCACCGGACACGCGATAGAGTGCCGCATCAACGCGGAGGATCCGAGGCATAACTTCCGCCCCTGCCCGGGCAAGATAAAGTCGCTGCATGTTCCCGGAGGATTCGGAGTGCGCATAGACAGCGCAGTGTATGCGGGATATCAGATTCCGCCCTACTACGACAGCATGATAGCGAAGCTGCTCGTTAAGGCTCCGACACGCGACGAGGCTATAAAGAAAATGCGCGTTGCCCTGTCTGAGTTCATCATCGAGGGCGTTGAAACGAACATTGATTTCCAGCTTTGCCTGCTGAAGGACGAGGATTTCGAGGCAGGTAATTTCGACATAGGTTTCCTGAACCGCAAAAACGTGATGGGGGAGTGAGCTGAATGGCAATTGAGGATCTTTTCAAAATAGTCAAGGAGCGCTTTGTGGCTGAGCAGCCCGCAGTACCCGCTTCCCAGGAGGGCGACGTTGAGATACCGCAGGATCTGCTGTTCAAGTGCCCCCGCTGCGGCGCGGTAGTATACAACCGCGAGTTCACAGCCGCGATGAAGGTTTGCCCGAAGTGCAGCTATCACGCGCGTCTGACATGGCAGGAGCGCCTGGAGCTCACCGCCGACAAGGACAGCTTTGTTGAGCTTGACGCCGATATGAAGTCGCTGAATCCTATCGGCTTCCCGAAGTACGAGGATAAAATCGCGAAAATGCAGCAGCAGTGCGACATGAACGACGCGATAAAGACCGGCGTGTGCACAATACGCGGTTATCGCACGGTCATCGGAATCATGGACTCCCACTTTTTCATGGCGAGCATGGGAAGCGTTGTCGGCGAGAAGATAGCCCGGGCGTTCGAGTACGCCACCGAGCATAATCTTCCGGTCGTGATGTTCACGGCTTCCGGCGGCGCGAGAATGCAGGAGGGCATAATCTCCCTCATGCAGATGGCTAAGACCAGCGGTGCAGTAAAGCGCCACAGCGACGCGGGCGGACTTTACATCTCGGTCATGACCGACCCCACCACCGGCGGAGTTACGGCTTCCTTTGCGAGCCTCGGCGACATCATACTTGCCGAGCCGAAGGTGCTCATCGGCTTCGCGGGAAGGCGCGTTATCCAGGACACGATACGTCAGCGGCTGCCCGACGACTTCCAGTCTGCGGAGTTCCAGGAGAAATGCGGCTTCGTTGATATGATAGTCGAGCGCGGCATGATGAGGAAGCGCATTTCAAATATTCTGAAGCTGCACGGCTTCCCGAAGGAGGCTTACAGAAGATGAGCAATTTAACAGCCTGCGAAAGGCTCGAGCTTATACGCCATAAGGACAGACCCACGGTCAACGACTATATCCCGGCGATGTTCACCCGGTTCATGGAGTTCCACGGCGACCGCCTTTTCGGCGACGACGCGGCGATAATCGGCGGAATCGGATACCTCAGCGACACTCCGGTGACTGTTATCGCGCAGGTCAAGGGCAGAAACCTCGAGGAAAACAAGCGCACGAATTTCTCCATGCCCCACCCGGAGGGCTACCGCAAGGCGCTCCGTCTTGCGAAGCAGGCGGAGAAGTTCCACCGTCCGGTGATCTGCCTTGTGGACACTCCCGGCGCATTCTGCGGCGTTGAGGCTGAGGAGCGCGGTCAGGGCGAAGCGATAGCTCGAAATCTCTACGAGTTCATGACGCTCAGGACGCCGGTGATATCCGTGGTGCTTGGCGAGGGCGGCTCCGGCGGAGCGCTCGCTCTTGCGGTCTGCGACGAGCTTGCGATGCTTGAGAACGCGCTGTATTCCGTGATAAGTCCCCGCGGCGCGGCGTCCATTCTGTGGAAGGACGGCACCAAGGAGAAGGAAGCCTGCGAAATGCTGAAGATCACCGCCGAGGATCTCATGAAGTTCGGCGTGTGCGACAAGATAATCGCGGAGCCCACCGGCGGCGCCCACATGAGCCGCGAGCAGACAGCCGATAACATCTACGAGTACCTTGTGGACGCGGTATACCGCCTGAAGAAGTCCGAAATTGACGAGCTTCTCGAGAAGCGTTATGCGAAATTTAGAAAAATCGGCATGTTTACTGAATAATTTTGTAGAAAATTCTTTGCAAAAAATTCATTCCGGGGCTTGATTATTTGTGATGTATGTTATATAATATATCATGAAATGTTTCCGGAAGGGACTTATAATTAATTTGGAGGGTATATACAATGGTATTTGACAAGGTTAAGGAGCTTATCTCCGAGCAGCTCGACGTTAAGGCTGACGACATCACCGAGGCTTCCAACATTCAGGACGATCTGGGCGCTGATTCCCTGGACGTTGTTGATCTGGTAATGGCTCTTGAGGACGAGTTCGATGTTGAGATCCCCGAGGATCAGGTCGAGAACATCAAGACTGTCGGCGATATCGTAAAGTTCATCGAGGACAAGCAGTAATTTATAGCACAGATATTCCCGCTGTATCAGGGTCAGCTCTGTACGGCGGGATTTTTGTATCTGTTCCGATGTTTTGCACAATTGCGCATATGGATTCCGCCGATACATAGTATTGACCACATGCCAACATCATTTTTTATTGTGAAATTCTTGACAGATAATGAAAAGTGGTATATAATATAATTGTATATTTATGTCGGGGACTCCCCGGTGACTCTAAACAAACAAGGAGCAAAGATATGGGACTTACATTGACTGAAAAGATCATCAAGGCGCACATCATCGACGGCGAGATGGTAAAGGGAACAGAGATCGGTCTGAAGATCGACCAGACCCTTACGCAGGACGCAACTGGTACAATGGCTTACCTCCAGTTTGAGGCTATGGGCGTTGACCGCGTAAAGACTGAGCGCTCCGTGGCATACATCGACCACAACACGCTCCAGAGCGGCTTTGAGAATGCCGACGACCACAGATTTATCGGTTCTGTCGCAAAGAAGCACGGTATCTGGTTCTCACGTCCCGGCAACGGTATCTGCCATCAGGTACATCTCGAGCGCTTCGGCAAGCCCGGCAAGACCCTTATCGGCTCCGACAGCCACACCCCGACCGGCGGCGGTATCGGCATGCTGGCAATGGGCGCAGGCGGTCTTGACGTTGCAGTTGCAATGGGCGGCGGCGCTTACTACATAACTATGCCGAAGGTCGTTAAGATCAATCTCACCGGAAAGCTCAACGACTGGGTTTCCGCAAAGGACGTTATCCTGGAAGTTCTCCGTCAGCTCTCCGTTAAGGGCGGCGTTGGCAAGGTAATGGAGTACACCGGCGAGGGCGTAAAGAGCCTGTCCGTTCCGGAGCGCGCTACCATCACCAACATGGGCGCAGAGCTCGGCGCTACCACCTCTATTTTCCCGTCCGACGAGACTACTCTCCAGTTCCTCAAGGCTCAGGGCAGAGAAGAGGACTACGTTCCGATGTCCGCAGACCCCGACGCAGTTTACGATGAGGAAGTAAACATCGACCTCTCCAAGCTGGTTCCGCTTGCAGCTTGTCCCCACAGCCCCGATAACGTTAAGACCGTCGAGGAGATCGGCAAGATCAAGATCGACCAGGTATGCATAGGCTCATGCACCAACTCCTCCCTCCAGGATATGCGCAAGGTTGCACACATTCTCAAGGGCAAGACCGTTCACCCGGACGTAAGCCTTGCTATCGCTCCCGGCTCCAAGCAGGTGTTCAATCAGATCGCCGAGGACGGCACTCTGTCTATCCTCATCGCGGCTGGCGCGAGAATCCTCGAGAGCGCATGCGGTCCCTGCATAGGCATGGGTCAGTCCCCGAACAGCAAGGGTATCTCCCTGCGTACCTTCAACCGTAACTTCCTCGGCAGAAGCGGCACAAAGGACGCTCAGATCTACCTCGTTTCCCCGGAGACCGCAGCTATCTCCGCTATCACCGGAGTATTCACCGACCCGCGCACCTGCGGCGAAATGCCCGCTTATGTAATGCCCGAGAAGTTCATTATCAATGATAACATGGTAGTACCTCCCGCAGCACCCGAGGAAGCTCCGAACGTTGAGATACTCCGCGGCCCGAACATCAAGCCGTTCCCGGTAAACAAGCCGCTGGCTGAGTCTATCGAGTCCGGCGTTACCCTCAAGGTAGGCGACAACATCACCACCGACCACATCATGCCCGCAGGCGCTAAGATACTGCCCCTGCGCTCCAACATTCCGGCTATCTCCGAGTACTGCTTCACCGTATGCGACGAGACCTTCCCGAAGCGCGCAAAGGAAGCAGGCACAAGCATTATCGTCGGCGGAACCAACTACGGTCAGGGTTCTTCCAGAGAGCACGCGGCGCTTGCTCCGCTGTACCTGGGCGTTAAGGCTATCATCTGCAAGAGCTTTGCAAGAATCCACCGTCAGAACCTCATCAACAATGGAATCCTTCCGCTGGAGTTCGTGAACGAGGCTGACTACGACAGGATCGAGCAGGGCGACGACCTCGTTATCGCAAATATCCGCAATATCGTTGAGAACGGCGGCAAAATCATCGTTGAGGACAAGACAAAGGGCTTCAGCTTCGAAGTCAAGTGCGAGCTTTCCGAGCGCGGCAAGGGCATGATGCTCGCAGGCGGTCTGCTGAACTACACAAAGGCTAACGGCTAAAGAAGAACGATATGAAAGGCTGGGCTTGCTTTTTCATGGCTTATTCGGCTTTTCTTGCCGGAGTACTGGCGGGCGGCAGATTGTTTCCCGCCAGCGGCTCCATCGGCTGAGGAAATAAAATAATCAACTGCTTCGACGCGAAGCACCGGTGAAAGGAAATTTACAATGGCTGATAAGATTCAGATGACCACTCCGCTGGTAGAGATGGACGGCGACGAGATGACCCGTATCATATGGAAGATGATCAAGGATATCCTGATCACTCCGTATGTTGACCTCAAGACCGATTACTACGACCTGGGCCTTGTTCACAGAAACGAGACCAACGACCAGGTAACTATAGACTCCGCGAACGCAACCAAGAAGTACGGCGTAGCGGTAAAGTGCGCTACCATCACACCGAACGCACAGCGCATGACCGAGTACAACCTCAAGGAGATGTGGAAGTCCCCGAACGGCACTATCCGCGCTATCCTGGACGGCACCGTATTCAGAAAGCCCATTCTTGTAAAGGGAATCGTTCCGTATATTCCGACCTGGACTAAGCCCATCACCATTGCGCGTCACGCATACGGCGACATCTACAAGAACACCGAGATGAAGGTAGCACAGGGCAGCAAGGCTGAGCTGGTAGTCACCGACAAGGACGGCAGGGAAACCCGCGCGCTCATTCACGATTTCAAGAACAGCGACGGCGTTGTACAGGGTGTTCACAACCTCGACAAGTCGATCTCCAGCTTCGCAAGAGCGTGCTTCAACTACGCTCTCGGCGCAAAGGAGAGCCTGTGGTTCGCGGCTAAGGATACCATCTCCAAGACTTACGACCACCGTTTCAAGGACATCTTCGCCGAGATCTACGAGAACGAGTACAAGGAGAAGTTCGCAGAGGCTGGCATTGAGTACTTCTACACCCTCATCGACGATGTTATCGCAAGAGTTATCCGCTCCGAGGGCGGCTTCATCTGGGCGTGCAAGAACTACGACGGCGACGTTATGTCCGACATGCTGGCGACCGCGTTCGGCTCCCTGGGTCTGATGACCTCCGTTCTGGTTTCCCCGGACGGCGTTTACGAGTACGAGGCGGCTCACGGAACCGTAACCCGCCATTACTACAACTACCTCAAGGGTGAAAAGACCTCCACCAACCCGATCGCTACCATCTTCGCATGGAGCGGCGCGCTCAGAAAGCGCGGCGAGCTGGACAACATTCCGGCTCTGTGCGACTACGCTGACAAGCTCGAGAAGGCTTCCATTCAGACGATGGAGGACGGCGTTATGGACAAGAACCTCGCGGCTATGTCCAAGCTGGAGAACAAGCGCCCGGTTGACACGGAAACATTCCTGACTGAGATAAACAGCCGTCTTGCAAAGCTGATGGGCTGATTTTCCGGGCACAGAGCAGGAGGCATGAGGAGGTTAGGCAATGCAGAAGAGCAACATTTCAAATTCAGTCATACGCAGACTGCCGCGGTACTACCGTTTCCTCGGCGAGCTGCTCAACCAGGATATTCAGAAGATCTCCTCCCGTGAGCTGTCGGAGAAAATGCGGCTTACAGCTTCGCAGATCCGTCAGGATCTCAACTGCTTCGGCGGATTCGGTCAGCAGGGCTACGGCTACAACGTGGCGGAGCTTCGACGTCAGATCGGGCATATCCTCGGTCTTGACCAGCACGACAAGATAATCCTCATCGGCGCTGGAAACCTCGGCAGAGCCATCACGGTGCATATCGGCTTCCAAAAGTACGGCTACGAGCTTGCCGGTATCTTCGACAGCAATATTTCTCTTGAGAATATCGAGATATCAGGCATAAAGATCATGCACACCAACCGTCTTGCGGAATTCTGCAAGGAAAACCACCCGAAAATGGCGGTGCTGTGTATTCCGAAGAGCGGCGCGAAGGAAATGGTGCAGAAGCTCCTTGACCTCGGCGTTAACGCATTCTGGAACTTCTCGCACTATGATATCCACTACGATCACCCGGAGGCGGCGGTGGAGAACGTCCACCTGACCGACAGCCTGATGACGCTGTCCTACGCGGCGCGCAGGCAGGACGAGTATTCCGCGGAACCATCATCGGAAGAGGAGAACACGGAAGAATAAAAAGTGCCGTTCCGTATCAACGGGGCGGCTTTGCGTTTGGAGGAACGGCATGACGATAAAGGAAGTCAGCGAAAGATACGGCGTGTCGCAGGATACGCTGAGATATTACGAAAAAGCCGGGTTAGTGCCGGAGGTCACGCGCACTGCCGGAGGTATCCGCGACTATCAGCCGGACGACCTTGGCTGGCTGGAGCTTGCATTGTGCATGCGCAGCGCAGGACTGCCGGTCAGCGGCATAGTTGAGTACCGCAAGCTGTTCCAGCAGGGCGAAAGCACTATCCCGCAGCGGCTGAAGCTCCTGACCGATCAGCGCGAGGAGCTCCTCAGCATGAAAAATCAGATAGAGCAGACTCTGAAGCGCCTGAACTACAAAATCAGCGTTTACGAGCGGGCGACAAAAACTGGCATCCTGTCCTGGGACGAGGAAGAAAAGTGCAGCGGAGACTGTGATGGATAAATTCTCGGTCGTGGTTAACGGGCTTGGCAATGTGGCGGTCGGCTGCGTTCAGCACCAGGGCGCCCGGGAGCAGCAGGAGGACAGCGTTGGATTCACTCCGGTCAACGGCGACCCTATGGACGGGTTCCTGGCTGTGGTAGCCGACGGCATGGGCGGAATGGCTTCCGGCGCGTTCGTCAGCGGCTGGACGGTGCGGAGAATGCTGGAAGCCGAAATCGGAAGATCCGGCGAGGTCCCTGAAAAACAGCTCCGCGAAGCCGCCTGCCGAATAAGCGGTGAGATAGCCGCCGGCGGCAGCCGCGGGGGCTCCACGATGGCGGCGGTGTATCTAGACAGCGCCGGGGTGCATATCTGTTCGGTAGGCGACAGCCGCGTGTACATGATGCGCGGGGGAGTCCTGACCAGGCTCACCGAGGACGGCGATTACATGAGCACCCTTCTTGACAGGGTCATCGGCGGGGAACTTACGTTCCAGCAGGCTGCGGAGGATCCCGAGCGGGATTCTCTGACGCAGTTCATGGGCGGCGGAGTGAATATCCAGCCGGACGCCACACGGGCGCCGATACGTCCGGAATCCGGCGACAGGCTGCTGATATGCAGCGACGGCGTGTACAACGCCGTAAACGAGCAGACGCTGCTCCAGTCGCTGACGCTGAGCGCAGCCGCTGCTGCCGAGGATATTCTTGGCAGAGTGCTTGCGAAGGGCTACGCGAATCAGGACAACCTGACTGCGGCGGTTCTGGAGTTCCGTGAAATAACGCATGAACCACATGCAGATGAACCAGAGGCTTCGGAAAACTCAGGCGGGATCGCTGTGAAGCTCCGTGCGGACTGCACCTACTACACCAGTGCCGGAGGCTCGGATCACAACGAGGACAGCGTTTACTGCGGGCGCGGGATCTACGCCGCCGCCGATGGACTGGGAGGTCACAGCGGAGGCGCTGCGGCTTCTCAGGCGGCGGTAAATTACATAGCGAATGCTGCGAAGCGCTCCGGAGGGGTTCTGGAAGTCGGCATGGCGGAGCTTTTCGAGGGCGCGAATACAGCAGTGCGGAAACTCGGAGGAGGTCTGACGACCATTGCGGCGGGAGCGCTGCGCGAAGGGAAATTCATTCTCGGGAACGTCGGCGACAGCAGGGTGTATTACTTCCGGAACGGCAGGGTGATCGCGCAGACGCGTGATCATTCCGTGTGCCAGGCGGCGGTGGAGCTTGGGCAGCTCACTCCGGAGCAGATACGCGGCAGCGAGGATCGTGTGAAGCTGCTGAAGGTTCTTGGGAACTTCGATCGGCTGGAGCTGAAGCGCCAGCCAGAGCAGATACCAGCAATGAACGGCGACGCATTTCTGATATGCACAGACGGTTTCTGGGAGCATGTCCACGAACGGGAGATGGAGTGCGACCTTGTAAAATCAGATTCCCCCACAGAGTGGCGCGACAGAATGCTGAAACGGCTGCTCCTCAGGACAGGTAACAGCGGCGATAATTACACAGCGCTGTGCGGATTTATCACAGACGAGCCGGAGAATCCGGCTCCCCGAAAAAAGCCGCGTAGGTTCGTGCGTTTTCTGATATCCGCGGCAGCGGCGCTTCTTATGATCGGAGGTCTGATTGCGGCGCTGGTTTTCCTTTCGGGGGACAGCGGGGCAGAAGAAAGCTCGTCCAGTCTGGCTGATACGATTAGGTAAACTAAAGGTCACCTCTAAAAACCTCATGTGAGCGAAAATGTGCAGTGCGCACCATCTTCGTCGTCAAACCTCCTCGTAAGGCATACAGCCTTACTTCGTCGGCTTTCCTAGAATCTGGTACACCCTGCCCATTTTTGCTTTTCACACCGGTTTTTAGAGGTTCCCTAAAATTACACGTGTGCCAGAAACTAAAAGAGCGTTGAAAATGCGCCATTAATTTTAGGGGTGATCATAAGAGAAACGGGGGAAAACTATTGTTTTCCCCACACATATTCAGCATTTTAAAAGCGCAGAGTCGCTGAGCCCTGTATACCACAGGTTACTTGAAATTAACGGCGTGAATGAGAAGCTGGACAAAATATTTTAATAGCACTTCGCTAAAGCCAAAGGGCGTCACCACTGAGTGTTGGTGACGCCTTCGCTATTTGTCATTTTGGAGACGCGTTCTGTTGACCGCGGACGTGGTCTGTTCAAGGCTGAAATCAATTTTTTACTTGCTTTCAGCAGGCTCCTTTTCCTCTGAGGTTTCTTTCTCTTCGGATTTTTTCTTCCGGTTCTTTTTGGAGCCGGAATTTTTTTCACTGGAACCAGAAGCGCGTTCAGCCTCTGCGGAGCCTTCGGACTGCTTTGCCTTCTTTGCCGCGCGCTTTCTCTTAATGAGTATCGTCCACAGAACAATATTGATAAGCGCAATGAGAACGCAGCCGCCGATTATCACCACCGGAACCAACTCAAGCTGCTGGAGCTGAACGCAGAAGAATCCGCTGTTTCCGTCAAGCGCCGGATCTTCAACGATGAGGTAGTGACCGTTCTGTGTGAACTCCAACGACTTCCACGAACCGTTGACATACTGCATTACATTCAGTGAACCCCTGCCCTCCGGCGCAAGGAATCTGAGCTGTGTTACGCCGCCGTTGACATTACCGCTGATGCTGACAAGCCTCAGTTCGCTGTTGTTGTCCGGAGGGAACACGCTGCTGCTCTGGGTGGATACCTTCAGAGTGCTTCCGTCGTCGAACAGGCCGTCAGCCAGAACCAGCGGGAATCCGTTCTCGGACTGCTCGCCGCTTTCGATGACCGTAACATACGGAGTGTAGATCGCCTCGACTTCGACAGGGAATGTGATGAAGCTGCTGTCGAAATCAGTCCACTCAGCGAAGCAGCCATCCTTTGCGGGGATCTCCGGGAAATCCGAAGCGCGCAGCGCTCCGCCGTAGTTCACTGCAACAGTGCTGATAACGTCGCCGTCAACGATGAACTTAACGTCGATCACAGCGGTGCTTCCTGCAATCGCCGCGAATTTGTCGAAGTCCACGGGAGCCGCCTTGCCGGTGTAGCTTATGCCGTCGATGCCTGCGATACCGCGGTCAACGAAGCTGTTGCGGAGCACCTCGGAGTTCTCGTCAGAAAAGTCCACGAAGCCGGCAATGGAGCCGCAGCGCTCGCTGCAGTCGTATGCGTCGAGGATAGCCGCGTTGTCGGTCAGGATAAGTCCCTGCCCCGCGATACCGCCCACATAGTCTGAACCGGTGATAGTGACCTTGGAAACACACTTTCTGATAGCAGACACGGAATATCCCGCGATACCTCCCGCATAGCTTCCGGAGGAGCTTGTCACCTTGCCGTTTTCAGTGGAGTTGCGTACAACGCCCATTTCCTGCCTGCCGACGATACCGCCGCAGTAGTTCTTCTTGGCGGTTATCTCGCCGGAATTTGTGCAGCTGTCTATGATATCGCGGATCTTATAGCTGAAGCTGAACGAGGTCTGACCGTTGGAAGCGATGTCGTCCTCCGGGTCGAAATCGAAGTCTATCGCCATCGAGCCGGTGATACCGCCGACATTCAGGTCGCCCTGAACGCCGCCGTAGTTTATGCAGGAGAGCGCTTTGCCCTGTCTGCTTGTGGAATCGTCCTCGGAAACGTCGGTGGTCAAACCGCTGTCGTCGTCCTTGCTGAGCACCTTATCCTTCAGTTCCTGAAGGATATCGGTGATGTTGCTCATCTCATCGCTTATCTTCTGAAAGTCGTCGAGCAGGATATCACCCTGCGCCTCGGCGGTGCTGCTTATCGAAGAAAGAGCGCTTGTAATACCTGCAAAGTTGCTTGAGAATCCGTCCAGCGCCGCAGTGAATTCAGCGTCCGCTGCCGGAAATTCAACAGTAGGCTTGTCGCTGAGGTTCTTAACGGTCTTGGAGAGCTGATCCATCGCGTCGGAGAACTCCTCGCATGCCCGCGAGAGGTATGCGGAAGCGTCGGAAGCGGAGGTGGAAGCGCCCTGGAGATCGTCCATTGCGTCGGAAAGGTAGTCGGCGGCAGCGTCGAAGCTGTCGATCGAAGCCGAGATGGTATCGGAAGCGGAGGACAGCTTATCAGCGGCGTCGGAGATCGACTGGATACCGTCCTTGAGCGCGCCGGAATCAAGCTGTTCTGTTATCTCACTTAGCGCGTCGGTGATGGTATCCGAGGACTTTGTGATGTTCTGGACAGCGTCGTTGATGTTGTCGAGCTGCTTTGATATCTCCTTGTAGGTGTCGTCAGGAACGGAGGAACTGCTTATCTTATCGTACGCGTCGGTGATGTCGCCGATGGCGTCCTGCGCGTCGTCGAGCGCCTTGCTCAGTTCGCTGGCGGCGGTCTCAAGCTGGGAGATACCCGCGCTAAGCTCCTTTGAATCCACTGCCTTGCTTATCGCTTCGGAAGCGCTGACGATATGTTCTCCTGCCGCTTGTATGTTGTCAGCGGCGGCGCTGAGTTCCTCGGAAATCTTGTCTTTGTCCGGAACTGTGCCTGAAGCCGCCTTGAGCGCAGCCGCGGCGTGCGCCGCAGCCTTGCCGAGCTCCACGGAAGCGGCGGAGAATTCGTCCAGCCCCTTCTGGATCTCGTCGGCGTCGATGGAACCCGCGATCTTCTGTAATGCGGCGCTCATCTTGCTGAGTGCCTTTGTTACGTCCTGCATGCTTTCGCCGAGGTCTGTTATGCCGTCGGAAAGATTCTTGAAGTCCTTTCCGTTTACCCATTCCTCGAGCTTATCGCAGGCGTCGCCTATTTTGGAAAGCGCCGTGGCGATGTTTTTGACCTCGCCGTTAGCATTGTTCAGCGCCTTTATCATGTCCTTTACAGCAGCTTCCACCTTGTCGGTGTCGCCCATAGCCGCAGCTATCTTGTCAGCCGCCGCGCTTATGTCGTCGAGCGCCCCGGATATCTCCTCAATCGCGCCGTTGAGGGTGTCTATGCCCTCCTTGCCCTCGTCGAGAGCCGCCTGCATGTCATCGGAGGAAGCGGTGATCTGGTCGAACACTTCCTCAAGGGAATTGCTGAACTGGCTCAGCAGGTCGAGACCGTCACGGAATCCGTCCAGCGCAGGATCTACGCCGTCAAGCGCTTCGTCCACCCGGGCGGATATCTCGTTCACGCCGTCCGTCCAGCCGTTGTAAAGCTCGGTGGTGCGGTCTGAGATATCGTCCGCAGACTTGCGGAGATTATCCATCTGCCAGGTCAGACCCTGTACCTTGTCGTTTACTGCGTCGCCGGCGCCCTTTGCGTCGTCGATGAGGTTATCCACCAGGCCGCCGAGGACGTCCATTTCGTCCAGCAGCTTCTGCACGGTGTCCTTGTCGAAATCTATGCTCTGGTAAGGCTCCATCTGACCGGCTATGCCGCCGACGTCCTTTCTGCCGAATATCTCGCCGCGGTTGGTGCAGCTATTCACATAGCCGGACTGTCTGCCGACGATTCCGCCGACGTTATATCCGATGTGCGGGTAACCTACGGTGCCGTAGTTCTCGCAGCCCTGGATTATTCCGTCTGAGTAACCGGTGATACCGCCCGCGTCGGTCATGGAGGAAGGCTCCTCGGAGGACATTATGCTGTCCCAGTCAATATCCTCGATGGAGAGCTTCGCCTCGCTTGCGGTGGTGTTTACGCTGCACCGGCTGGTGTCGTTGAGCAGCGTACCGGAGCTGCTTCCCGCGATGCCGCCGGAGCTGTGGTCGCCGGAAATAACGCCAGCAGCGGAGCAGCCGGAGATAAGTCCGGATTTCTCATTTACGCCCGCGATACCACCCACGTTGTTGGTGCCCTTGACCTTTCCGGAGAAGGTGCACCCGGTGATATTGCCGGAGCTGCTTCCTGCGATGCCGCCGACGTATTCAGCGCTGCCCTCGGGGGATACGGTCCCCTTTACGGTGAGGTCCTTGACGAGCGCGCCGCGCTGTACATACCGGAAAAGTCCGGAGTAGGAGCCGCTGGAAGTTATATTCAGCCCGGAGATAGTGTGGCCCGCGCCGTCGAAAACTCCGCCGAAAACCGGTATCGGAGTGAACTCGCCGGAAAGCTCGATGTCAGAGCCGAGTGTGACATATAAATTCTTGCTGTAGGAATCAATGCTGCAAGCCTTCGCGAACTTTATCAGCCCCGCCTCGTCGGTTATGGTGAGCTGCTCGCGGTCGCCGCTCTTCTGGGAAACGGCAGCGGCTGTGCTGGTAGTCATTATCTCCGCAGGGAGCGACACCGCGAGGGTCAGCGCTGCGATAACGGAGAGTATTTTCTGCGTGTTCTTCATTTTTTAGTCCTCCGTTTCGTCCATTATGTCGTCGACGTCCTCGTCGGTGCTTACTGCGCCCGGCTCAGCTGAAACGCCTGCCGGAGCGCCTGCGGTCACTGGCTGAGCCCCGCCGGGGTCTTTCGGGAGCACTGAGTCTATATCGTCGATGTGCTTGCCGTCGGTGTCGATATGGTTGATTATCTGGCGGTCTACCTTCGCCTTCATATCTTCGGAGTTATCGGTCTCGAGCTGCGCGCTTACCTCGCCGTGAATGATACCGGTGATCTGTGCGTCAACAATACCGGAAACGTAGCCGCGAACCCTGCCGTTCACACGGATATAGCCGGAGCGCTTCTGAACGAGGTCGCGGTGCTTGAGCGTGAAGGAGGTCTTTTCGATGATGACGTCGCCGAGCAGCAGGATCTGCGGAAGCACGAACATTACCAGGAAGATGGAGATGAGGGTACCGCGTCCGAGGCAGATACCAACGGAGGAGATCGCCACATCAGAGGAAAGGAATCCGATGAGCAGACCCGCGATAGCGAGTATCGCACCGGAGGTGATGATTGTCGGGAATGCCTGGTTCAGCGTTTCTACCATTGCGTCCTTGGTGGACATGCTCTTCTTGAGGTCGGTGTAGCGGCTGGAAATAACGATCGCGTAGTCGATGTTGGCACCCATCTGAATGGAGCTTACGATAAGGTAGCTCAGGAAGAAGATGTTAGTGTCCATCAGCACCGGCACGGAGAAGTTTATCCATACTGCGCCCTGGATTATGGCAAGCAGCAGCACCGGCAGACCGGCAGACTTGAACGTGAACACCAGGATAACAAGTACGAACAGGAACGACAGAATGCTTACCATCAGGTTATCGGTGGAGAATACGTTCGACAGGTCGTAGTCAGACGTGGAGTCGCCGACAACGTAGGAATTCTCGGGATAGTACTCCTGGACTACCTCGTGCAGCTTGTCGAGGAACTCGAAGGTTTCGGGACCTTCTTCGGGAACGTTGGTGTACAGCAGCATACGGCTGTATTCGTCGGTGCCGAGCTGGAGCTTCGCCTTGTCGAGCTCCTCGTGGAGGTCGTCAATCTTATCGTTCAGCTCGTCGTCGAGGTTGACGTATCCGGCTTCCTTCTCATCATAGATGAACGTGAACATGTCGATGAGCGGCACGGTGAACGTGCTTACGGATGAGCTGCTGATGGAACTTACGATCTCGCCGTAGTCCTCGTTGGAGGCGGCGTATGCCGCGTATGCAAGCTGAACTACCTCGATATCCATATCGGTGAGTTCCGCGAACTGGCGGGGCGTGAGCGCGTCTGTCAGCACGTAGCCGTCCATAGCCTCGATGTTCGCCAGACCCATCGCGGAATCCACCTCGGGAAGTCCCTCAAGGCGTTCGAGCAGTTTGTGCTCCTGCTCGTAGTTCCCGGCGGGAACCATTACTACCACAAGGTTGTTTGAGCCGAAGGTCTCGTCTATCTTTTCTTCAGCTATCTGGGTGGCGTTCTTGGTGTAGGTCGAAAGCGTGGAATAACCGTAAACGTAGTTGGTCTGGTTGGACAGGATAAATCCTGCGACCAGCAGGACCGCGAAAAGCGGAGGAACCACGAAGCGGGTCTTGACGTCGAACTTGCCGACTGCGGTTATGTTCGGAACGAAGTTGCGGTGATGAGTCTTGTCGATGAGCGGAGAGAAGGACATCAGCAGACCAGGCATCAGCGTGAATACAACGAAGATACTGAAGAATATCGCCTTGCAAAGTACGATACCGAGGTCAAAGCCGAGCTTGAACTGCATGAGCATCATCGCGACCATACCGGAAAGGGTGGTAAGGCAGGACGAAGATATCTCCGGGATAGCCTTACTGAGCGCCGTTACGACCGCGTCGCGGGCGTCCATGGCGGTTCGCTCTTCCGTGTATCGGTTGCAGAGGATTATCGCGTAGTCGATGGCGAGCGCGAGCTGAAGAACTACCGCGATGGAGTTGGAAACGAAGGAGATCTCGCCGAACATGAAGTTTGTGCCCATGTTCAGCAGAGCCGCCATGCCGAACGTCATCAGCAGTACGGGTATTTCCATGTATGTATGCGAGGTGAAGAACAGAACTCCGATGATGATGACCAGAACGATCACTACAACGGTCTGCATTTCGGCGGCGATGGTCTCAGAGGAACTGTTGCCCACGGCGCTGTTGATGTACTCGTCGTAGGGTTCGAGCTTTTCCTTGACGGCTTTCATGGCGTCCTTGGAGATCTGGTCGTCCTCCTCGCCGTCGAAGGTGATGGAGAGCAGCGCCGAACCGTTTTTGTAGCTGTCCTCGTCGTTCTCAACGGTGACGGAGGTCACGCCGTCTATCTTCTCAAGCTCAGAGGCTATCTCCTCCGCCTTTTCGAAGGTCACGTTGTCCAGCATTATGCTGCCGGAGCCGTAGGTCACGAACTGGTCGTTCATCAGGTCGAGGCCTATGCGCGTCTCGGATCTGTCCGGGAGGTAACTCGTGATGTCGTTGTTTACCTTCGTCCAGCCGGTGGATATCGCACAGAATATTCCCGCAATGATGTAGAAAAGGTAGAATGCCTTTCGCTTGTCTACTATCAATGCGGCGAGCTTTTCTATGGGGGTCTGCTTTTTCTTTTGTGTACTCATCTGCATTGCTCCATTCTTTCCTATGGTCATCTCTAAAAACCTCCTTCACGGCAGATATTAGATATTAGAGATGGCCTTATAGAATTATTTGAAAAATTATACATTGATACAAGTATGATTATAACACCAAAGCAGTCTTATTTCAATATACAATCGCGGGTTTTTGTCCGGAAAACAACAAAATCTGCCATAGTGCGCAAATTTCGTCCGGTTTTAAGCCGCATTATGGGAAGAAATACAGATGAGTTGACATTTCAGCGAATTTGGATTATAATAAGAACACCTGTGTATAATTATTTCGGACGGCTGGATAGTATGAAAAGGTGAGATAATGAACAAATACTACAAAAAGCTAGAGTTAGACAAGATATTAGATCTTCTCGCGGAGCAGACCTACAGCGACGCCTGCCGCGAGAAAGCGCTGAAGCTCAAGCCATCCTTCGACGAGGAGGAGATACGCACGGAGCTGAAAAAGACCGACGACGCGTTCAAGCTGAGCGCGAAGTTCGGAACTCCGCGGTTCCGCAAAATAAAGGATCTCAGCATGTCACTGAGGCGCTGCAAGAGCGGCTCGGCGCTGTCCTTCCGGGAACTTCTCGATGTTGCGGACATTCTGCGCGAAACGAATATGCTCTGCGACTGGTTCAGCCAGTGCGAAAGCATGGAAAGCTCCCTCGCTGAGTACTTCCGGGAGCTGTACCCGATAAAGCAGCTTGAGCAGCGCATCTCCGAGAGCATAATCTCCGAGGAGGAGATGTCCGACGCGGCAAGCGCGGAGCTTTCCTCCATCAGAAAGCGGATAGTCCGCCAGGGCATGAATATCCGCGAGCAGCTTGACAAGCTCATCAAGAGCCGCAGCACGCAGAAATTCCTCCAGGAAGCCATCGTTACCATGCGTGACGGGCGGTATGTAGTCCCGGTGCGCAGCGAGTACAAGAACGAGGTCGCAGGTCTGGTGCACGACACCTCCGCGACCGGGCAGACATTCTTCATCGAGCCGATGAGCGTCGTCGAGGCGAACAACGAGATACGCGTGCTGAAATCCCGCGAGCAGGCGGAGATCGAGCGTATCACGCTGGAGCTTTCCGGGCAGGTCGGCGAGAACGCGGACAGCATCGCGAACAACTTCCGTATCGCCCAGATACTGGAGCTGTACTTTGCAAAGGCAAACCTCGGAGCAAAAATGCGCGGCGCGGCGGCGAAGATAGTTTCAGAGCCAAGAGTGGTTCTGAACCAGGCGCGCCATCCGCTGATAAATCCCGATACGGTAGTGCCGATATCCGTGGAGATCGGCGGTAAGTACGAATCGCTTATCATCACCGGTCCGAACACCGGCGGTAAGACCGTCGCGATAAAGACCGTAGGTCTGCTGACCCTCATGACTATGTGCGGACTGATGATACCCGCCGGGGACGGCTCCGAAATAGGGATTTTCGGCGGTATCTACGTTGATATCGGCGACGAGCAGAGCATTGAGCAGAGCCTGTCAACGTTCTCCTCGCACATGGTGAATGTCGTGAAGATACTCGGCATGGCCGACGAACGCAGCTTAGTCCTCATCGACGAACTGGGCAGCGGAACCGACCCGGTGGAGGGCGCGGCGCTGGCGGTCTCCGTTCTGACGGAACTTAAGGAGCGTCACGCGAAGGTCTGCGCGACCACCCACTACCAGGAGGTCAAGATGTTCGCGCTCCAGACCGAGGGCGTGGAGAACGCCTCCTGCGAGTTCGACGTGAATACGCTGAAACCCACGTACCGGCTGATAGTCGGCGTTCCGGGCAAGTCGAACGCATTTGCGATATCCCAGCGCCTGGGAATGCCTGACGATGTGATAGAGCGCGCAAAGGAGCTTGTCAGCACCGAGAACAAGCGGTTTGAGCAGGTCGTTGACGCGCTTGAGAAGTCACGCCAGGAGCTGGAAGCGCTCAAGGAGAGCGCGGCGGTCTCCGAGCGTAACGCGAAGCTGACCGAGAGCGAATTAAAGCAGAAGCTGTCCGAGCTGGAACAGCAGAAGGAAAAGGAGCTGGAATCTGCAAGGCAGCGCGCGCTTTCCATCGTAGAGGAAACTCGGTTCCGATCCAACCAGCTTCTTAACGAGCTTGAGGAGCTGAAAAAGGTCAAGGACAAGGAAGCGCTCCGCCAGGGTCTGAGCAGCATGAAGGGCAAGACCAACAGCACGCTCAACAAGATGCAGGACGAAGCGAATCCGGTCGTGGAGCGCCGCGCCGAAAGCTATGTGCTTCCGCGCCCGCTGAAGGCAGGAGATACTGTAATGCTCGCCGATACGAAGAAGGAAGGCGTGCTGATGACGGTTCCGAACATGTCCGGCGTATGCTACGTGCAGGTCGGCATGATGAAGATAAAGACGAACCAGAAGAATCTCCGCCTGGTTGACAACAAGAAGAAGCAGCCGACTCCGCAGAAGTCGGTAGGCGGCAGCGTGAAGAAGCTGGTAACTTCCAACATGAACCGCCGCGGCGGCATGGAGCTTGATATCCGCGGAATGATGACGGACGAGGGCGTACTGGAAATGGAGAGATTCATCGACAGCGCCCAGCTCAGCGGTATCAGCACGGTGATAATAATTCACGGCAAGGGCACCGGAGCGCTCCGGGCGGCCGTGCAGCAGGCGCTCAAGACCAACCCGGCGGTGAAGAGCTACCGTCAGGGCGCATATGGCGAGGGCGAAGCCGGCGTTACAGTGGTGGAGCTAAAATAATTACGGGCAGGTTCATCACCTGCCCGTAATTTTATATTTCGTCAAAGCGGGAAGTTATCACCCTATCCGGAAGTACTCCCAGTTCTTGATCTGCTGGGGTATCTCGCGGACGCCGAAGCTGAACTCCGGAAGCTTGTTGTGAGTGATGTACAGATCGTTGCTGAAATACTCGGCAAGCATTTCGTTGGTGATACCCTTCTTCGGGTTCGGGTGAGGCGTGCCGTTGAGGTCGACCATCGCCTTGCCTGCGGCGTCTGTTTCGTAGATGAAGTCGCCGTTCCATACCATGTAGTACAGCCACATTGTGTTTGCCGCCTTGATGCCCTCCGGGTCGGGAATGTATCCGCACTCGGTCAGAGCCATCATCTTTCCGGTGGACTCCATGCCTGCAAGCTCTGCGCAGTACTTGTCGTAACCCGCAAGCTCGCCATAGCACTTCTCATAGTATGTGGAAAGAGCCTCGGCGGATATATCCTCCTGGTCGTAGTAGCGGTCAATCCCCTCGATGTCGAACGCATTCGGGTGGATCGCTGTGTGCGGGTTCTGACCGTTCCATACCCAGATGATGTTTGTCAGCTTATGGTAGTTCTCAAGTCTGTCGTAGATCATGTACCAAAGCTTCTGGAACACCTCGTTTGTAGCACTGTCCCTGCCCTGGAGCCCCCACCAGAACCATGCGCCGCTTGCCTCGTGCAGCGGACGGAACAGGATAGTTACGCCCTCGCTTTCCATGCGCTGTATCTTGGTCGCGATGAGGTCGATGTCGTGGATAATGGTCTCGTACTCCTTTGTTCCGGGAGTTACCGCGTTGACCTGGCTGAAGTTGGTGATCTCGTTGGTGTAGAATGCGTAGCCGCCCTCGGGATTGTCGATGTCCTTGGGGACGTTCCAGTGCCATGTGAACGCGCACAGTCCGCCGGATTCCTTCGACCACTCGATAGCCTCGTCGATCATGTCGTCGCTGTGGTAGCTTCCGGTGCAGAAGATGAAGTCGTAGCCCTTCATCGCGGTGAGGTCGTTAGTCGCATTGTAGAACACCAGATCCTCGTAGCATTCGTTGCCCATCATCTGCTGGCATGTGATGACCTGCTTGCCGTAAACGCTGCGGAGGTAGTTCCACACCTCCATGGTCTTTTCGTTGGTCTGGGCGTTCTCGGAGACCGGCTTTGTGGGGTCGACCTCCCTGGATTCGAAGTACGCCTTCATCGCCTCGTAATCGGTCTCGTAGGCGAGTGCGGTGTCCATGTCGATATCGCCCTCGCTGTTGAGCGCGATGGGATTTGAAAGTAACTGCCCGTCGCCGCTTTCAGCGGGAGCCTGGGATTCCGCCGTGGAAGCAGCCGCGCCGGAGTCCGCCGGGCTTTCCGCCGCGGAGCTTCCGGAGCTTTCAGAGGAAGCGCTGGAATTATTGCATGCAGTAAGGCTCAGCGCCATAGCTGCTGCAAGCATTATTGAGAGAAATTTTTTCATAGTATGTTACCTATCTGAATAATGTACATTTACCGCTTTTTCTGTAGTAGTCGATACGCTGCTGAATGACCTCCCGTGTGGTGCGGTAATACCCGGCGAGGCAGTCTATGCAGAAAAACTCCGTATCATTGCGGGAAACCAGCTTCTGATGTATCGCGATATCATCGGAGCCGAGCTTCGCGCCGCACTTTTTGCAGGTGGAGTAGTTGCTCAATCAGACCTTCACGACCTTAGCGCGCAGAACTGCGCAGCCGTGGGGCTCCACGGTTGTAACGAAGCGCTCTGTGAACGTGCCGAGCTCCTCGTGCTTCCAGCAGTCGTAAACGGAAAGACCGCGTCCGGAAGCGGCGGGCAGACCGATATCCCAGAACTGGAGGCTCATCTCGCCGGCGCGGTCGCCGAAGTTGAACATACCGATAGCGTAATCGCCGTTGGCAAGCGGCTTAACCAGGGAGAACACGTTGTCCGGGTTGTTCCACTGCTTTATGCAGTACGGTCCACGGCACTCGATATCCTGGTTGATCGCGATAACATCCTTGTTTGTGAGTATCTCCTTTGTTGCGGGGGTCATGCGGCGGATATCGCAGCCGATCATCAGCGGGGAGTTCATGATAGCCCACAGGCTGAAATGCGTGCGGTATTCCTCGTCGGTGCAGCCGCCGAGCTTCGGCATGGTCTCGCCGCTGTCGGCGATAACATTGACGCCCTGCTCGGTGGAGTTAATCCACTCGTTGTTGCTGCCGCCGTGCATGCCTACCACCAGCATGTCTATATCGTTGTGGCAGAAGTTTCCTCCGTAGCATTCGCTGCCTATCTGGGAGAGCGCCAGGCGCTTGATGGACTCCCAGTTATCCTGGATATCGCCGGTGGAGCGGAACAGGTGCGCGCCGGACTCCCTTATCCACTTGTATACGTTGTCGTTGCCCCAGTTGCAGGCGGAGAACATGATGTCCCTTCCGCAGTTGCGCAGAGCCATGCTCATTCTCTTGTAAAGCACCTCGCCGGGGATATGGTCGGGCTTGTAGCAGTAGTCGTACTTGAGGTAGTCCACGCCCCACTCCGCGAATGTATCGGCGTCGTCGAACTCGTGCTCGAAGCTGCCGGGGTGTCCGCCGCAGGTGTGGGTACCCGCGCAGGAGTACATACCGAACTTCAGTCCCTTGCTGTGAACGTAGTCAGCCACGGGCTTTATGCCGTCCGGGAACTTCCAGTGGTCGGGAACCAGCTTTCCGTTCTTGTCGCGCTGCTTCTCGCTCCAGCAGTCGTCGATGACAACGTAATCGTAGCCTGCGTCTTTCAGACCCTCGCTTACGAATGCGTCAGCGGCTTCCCTGATGAGCTTGTCGTTGATCTCCCAGGTGAATGTGTTCCATGAGTTCCATCCCATGGGAGGGGTGATTCCTAAAAATTTGTTCTCCATTGATTTCTCCTTAATGCAGTTAAGTTACGCCCCGTCTATTAGCTGAATTTACTTTACAGGTTGGCTAATTCCAGGTTACTTCATCGTAATTATAGCATGTTTGCCGAAAAATTTCAACAGGAAATGCAGAATTTTTATGTGAAATTTACTTGCTCCGATACTGCTTAGGGGTCATTCCGGTGTGGGAGCGGAACAGTTTGCAGAAGTACGCGCTGCTGCTGAAGCCGCACTCGAGCGCCACCGCCTCTACAGTCATGTTGCCGTCCCGCAGGAGTTGCATGGAGCGCTCCACGCGGTATTTCAGCAGGTAGTTCACCGGGGATGTGTGGAGGTAGCTCTGGAAGCACCTTGAGGCTTCGCTGCGGCTTATGCTGGCGGCGTTTGCGATGTCCTGAAGGGAGACGTCCTCGGCGTAGTGCTCCTGAATGAAGCCTATCATCTTTTGCATGCGTATCTGGAGGACGTGCTCGTTTTTCACTGCCGGAGCAAGCTCCATTTCGCCGCGGTGGGTGAACAGGATCTCCCAGGCGCGGCTTATCTCGCGCAGCACGCGGATCTCGAAGCATTCTCGGGTTCCCGGCGCGTTGTTGAATCTCAGCTCCGGAACTTCGCCGTAGCGCCCGATCTCGCCGTACTCCTGGAGCATTGAAAACACCCTGTCCAGGCACTCAAGTATCTCGGAAGTCCACCCGGACTTTCCGTCGAGTATCACATACGGGAGCTGGGAATTCAGCGTCAGCGGCATGACATAATGCGTGTTTATAACGCTGTTCACCGGGGCGATGAATTCCGGCTGGAACACCACGTTCGGGCAGTAGCAGGGAGCCTTTCCCACGCTTTCGTAGCTGTGAAGGCAGTTTGTGTTCAGAAATATCCCCTGACCGGCTTCAAGCGTGATATCCGCGTTTCCCGCCTGGATATGCACCATTCCGCAGTGGACTACGAAGAATTCAAGGTTCGGGTGCCAGTGCAGCGGGACGCTGTTTCCAGCAATGTGCAGCGAATTAACATAGTATTGTATCGGGAAATCAGACTTGCCGTGCTGGACAAGCTCCTGAAAGTTCTCCTTCAGCGGCATGTGGAATTCTTCCATCTTCAACCCTCCGGATCTGTATACGTTTTATATAGAATACCCTTTGGGAATATTATAATATAAATCGGGAATATTGTCAATTGTTCAAATTGATTATAGAGAATATAATAATATCATACAGAAAAGGCGAAAATAATTGTGCATATTCAATAAAGCAAACGATTACATGTTGTTGGTTTTGACTAGGCTTAATTAAGTAAATTAGCTTCTGCTCCTTTGGAACCTGTTATGTATAGCCAATTTACACAAAAGCGCATGATATTTTCGATATCAGTAAAGGGGAGAATGAAATGTCTGCTATCAAAAGATCCATCGCCTGCGCGATGACCGCAGCAATGCTCCTGGGACTTACGGCGTGCGACGACGAAGCTCCGAACAGCACGGCGAACTCCAATGCGGCGCCGGACGCTCCGGCTGCCACCACCAGTACCCAGGCTTCCACCACGACCGACCCCAACGCAGGTCTGGACATGACCGACAAGGAGAACAAGGAGCTTGATACGTCACTTGCGCCCCCAAGCGGCCACGCAGGTACGCTGAAGTACCTCGGATTCTACGATATCACATCCGACCAGAAGGGTACCGAGCAGTGCCTGATATTCCAGTCGGACGTATACGGCGGCACCATCGACTACACCAGCGTTCCGTTCGGCGCGGCGTTCTACGATAAGCTCGCGAACCTGATCGCAAGCGATGATTCCCCGGACATCGTTACAAAGGACGCTCTGCTCCGCCCGGGCAACGTTTCCAAGAACCTGTTCGAACCTCTCGATGGAAAGATCGACCTCACCACACCGCTGTGGAAGGACATATCAGGCGTTGTCGAGGATTTTAGCTGGAAGAACAAGCACTACTATTACCCGCACCGCACCACGACGCTCTACGCGCTTAACTACAGCAAGCAGACCATCGCTGAGAACGACCTCACCGACCCCTACGACCTGTACAGAGCCGGAGAGTGGACATGGGACGCATGGCGCGATATGATGATAGAGTTCTGCGACAAGGACGACGCCCACGTAGGATTCTACACCACGAACCACACCATAACTAGCTTCATTGCGACCACCGGCACAACGCTCATCGACGTACAGCCGGACGGCACGATCACAAACAACATACTCTCCGCGGACGTTTCCCGCGCTATGACGTTCCTCGAGGGGCTCTGCCGCGACGGTCTGACCTACGACAAGTCATACGGCGACTGGGTTTCCCCGCAGGTATTCTCCACGGCGTGCAACAACATTCTTTTCACCTGCACCGAGCCTGAGTGGACCTACATAGCAGAGACCGAGAACCTCCAGAACAAGGCCGGCGTTGACGACGATATCTTCGACACCGTGTCGGAATTCTCGTTCGTTCCGTTCCCGAGAGATCCCGTTGCGGATAAGTACTACACCGAGTACGACACCTTCGGATACCTGGTGCCAAAGGGCGCTAAGAACATCGACGGCGCGATAGAGTTCATCAACCTCAACAGAATGTACGACATCGACCCCGCTATCCAGGCAAAGGTGCGCGAGGATCATATCAATCCCCAGAAGATCTACTTTGAAAAGGGCAAGTATGCAGGCTCCGAGAAGTGGCAGATGAAGTGGGGCGAGCGTGAATACGACCTGTGGCGCGAGATGTGCGACCCATCCAACTTCACGTTTATCAACGAGGACGCAGAGGGCTTCTCCACTGACTTCACCGACCAGATAGGCGGACTCCTGATGGGAGTTGTCGAGCGCGGCGAGTCCTGGGCTAAGACCAGCGCAGAGTTCTCACCAGTTGCAGACGGCACCATACAGCCGTTCCTGAGCTAAGCTAATACTCCGGATTTCCGGATATTATACCCCGCGCGGCGTTTCAAGGCGCTCTGCGGAAATATTCATTTCGATTTCATTAAGGAGGAACCACAAAATGAATACAGCAAAAAGACTCCTCGCATGTGGAATGGCAGCGGCAATGGTTGCCGGTCTGACCGCCTGCGACGACGAGACCCCCGCTAACAGCGGCGGCTCCAGCAACAACTCCGTTGCTGCTCCTGCAGCAGTCACCACAACGACTTCTGCTTCCACCACCACAGACCCTAACGACGCGCTTGACCTGACCGACAAGGATACCAAGGAGTTCGATACTTCCCTATATCAGCCCTCCGGACATGCCGGTACTGTAAAGTACCTCGGTTATTACGATATCACCTCTGACCAGAAGGGTACAGAGCAGTGCCTGATCTTCCAGTCCGATCTTTTCGGCGGCAAGATTGAATATACCAGCACCGCATCCGGATCGGCGTTCTTTGAGAAGCTTTCCAACCTGATTGCTTCTGATGACTCACCTGACATTGTTGAGAAGTCTGCAATGCTCTATCCGGGCAATGTTTCTAAGAATATTTTCGAACCGCTTGACGGCAAGATCGACATTGACTCCCCACTGTGGAGCGAGATGAAGGACGTTGCCGAGTCCTACTCCTGGAACGGCAAGCACTACTATTATCCGCACCGAATCACCACTTCCTTTGCACTGAACTACAGCAAGAAGACCATCGAGGAGAACGACCTTCCCGATCCGTATGAGCTGTACAGAAACGGCGAGTGGACATGGGACGCATGGCGTGACATGATGATTCAGTTCTGCGATAAGGACGATGACAACATCGGCTTCTACGGCACGGATACAACCGTTGACGCATTTATCCTTACAACTGGTACATCTCTGGTTGATACACAGCCTTCCGGCGTTATCACAAACAACCTTTCCAGCCCGAACGTAACAAGAGCAATGCAGTTCATCGAGACCCTCTGCCGTGACGGCGTTTCCTACGGCAAGCAGCTCGGCGACTGGGTTCCTCCGGCAACTTTCGCAACTGAGTGCGACCGTCTGCTGTTCCTGTGCATGGAGCCTGAGTGGACTTACATTGCTGCTACCGAGCAGCTCCAGAACCCCAAGGGCGTAGATAACGATATATTCGACACCGTTTCCGAGTTCGCATTTGTTCCGTTCCCGAGAGATCCGCAGGCTGACGCTTACTACCAGGGCTATGACACCTTCGGCTACCTCGTTCCCAAGGGCGCTAAGAACATGGACGGCGCTCTTGAGTTCATCAACCTCAACAGAGCTTACGACGTTGATCCGGTTATTCAGGCACAGGTAAAGAAGGATCACTGCCAGCCTGAGAAGATCTACTTCGAGAAGGGCAGCAACATCGGTAAGGAGAAGTGGCAGATCACATGGGGCGAGCAGGAATATGATCTCTGGAGAGAGATGTGCGATCCTGCAAACTTCACCTTCGTCACCGAGGACGCTTATGGATTTAACACTGACTTCCAGAGCCAGCTTGCAACAGTCGTTATGGACGTTGTAGAGAACGGCGCTTCCTGGACTCAGACCTCCACAGAGTTCTCACCGATCGTTGATGCAATCATCGCTGAGTATGCGCTCGCTTAATTCAGTTCACTAAATAACTATCCCGCCGCAGGATAAACCGCGGCGGGACTTTTTTGCGTCTGAAAAAGCCGTTAATATGCAAAGTCAGGTTCACTGCCTGATCGTAATTTAAATAACCGCCGAAGGCGGCACAATAATTCCGAATTAACAAAACTTGAAGGGGCTGCGTTTTTACGCAGCCCCTGTAATCATTATCTCTGTGAGTATGCCGGAACAGCACCCTTCTGCTTGAACTTCAGCCTGAGATGATCCGCGATGAGCGCGATAAATTCGGAATTAGTGGGCTTGCCCTTTGTGGTGTGTACCGTGTAGGAGAATATCCTGGTGAGTACGTCGATATCGCCGCGGTCCCATGCTATCTCTATAGCGTGGCGGATAGCTCGCTCCACACGGGAGCTTGTGGTCTGATAACGCTTTGCAACAGTTGGGTAGAGCAGCTTCGTGATGCAGTTTATCATCTCGTCGTTGTTGACTGACAGCATTATCGCCGTGCGGAGGTAGTGATACCCCTTGATATGAGCGGGAATACCGACCTGGTGGATTATCTCTGTTACGGCGCACTCAAGGTCGGTTTCGTCGGGAACAGCCTCCGGTTCGTCGCCGCAGGGAGTGCACAGTCTTTCAACGCGGCTCACCAGGTACTGCGGATCAATGGGCTTCACCATTACGCCCGCTGCGCCCGCGTTTATGGCGTCGCGCTCAAGGCGGGGGTCGTCGCTGCCGGATACTATCAGCACGTTCGGGCAGTACTTCTTTTCCATTTTCAGGCGGCGTATTACCTCCACCGCGTCGCAGAAAGGCATTTTCGCTTCAAGCACAGCTACGTCCGGAGCCTCCGACTTTATGGAGCTGAGCACCGCATTTCCGTCGCAGCGGCGGGTTATCGCGTACATTCCTGCCCCTTTGAGAGCGCCTGCCCATGCCATTCCGCAGTCCGCCGTGTCGCTTCCGATAAGTACTTTGATCTTGCTGTTCATGATTTTTCCTCCTGTATTCTGTCTGTTTATTCCCCCGTCACGCTGATCCGTGCCGCCCAACCGATTTACGGCACGCTCTGAACTCTTGTTCCTATAATCTGGCTGTTTCGGGATTACCTGGTGTTTTTCGGTAACTTAATAATACCATAATCTGGATATTATTGCAATAGGTTTTTGGAAATTTCTAGAAATGATTTTCGACAACAATATATCCGGCGGAATTCCTGCAAATGCGATAACAGTACCGTCTGACGGCGCTTGAAGCGTATGAAGTCCGAGAATCTGCAAAATATGCTTAACGGAATCTTAACATTTAGCTAGTGATAATTTGAATTTTGTTTCCAGATGAATTACCAGCAGCTGTAACCCGGGGCGGGGAATCGCATATAATGTTCTGAAAGAGGTGATACAAATGCTTATTCCTGTAGGCTACGACAGATTCCGGGCGGTGGCGTACGCGCTTCGCTGGGCGCTGTCGCGTAATCCCAGGTACTACGACTTTGAGGACATCGGCGGAGATTGTACTAATTATGTATCTCAGTGCCTGTTCGCGGGCTGCGGCGTAATGAACTACGCCCCGGAAAACGGGTGGTACTACATAAACCCGGACGACCGCGCGCCCTCCTGGACGAGTGTGGAGCTTCTCCGGAGATTCCTGCTGAACAACGGCGGGGCAGGTCCCTACGGCGTCAGCGCGGATCTGTCGGAGCTGAGCCCCGGAGACGTTATACAGCTCCGGAACGCTGAAGGGCGGCTGTATCACTCGCTTATTATTTCCTACATTTTCTATCCCGCCGTGCCGGAGAACATATTTATATGTTCACATTCCTACGACTCGCGCAACCGGCGGCTGTCGGCTTACAGCTACGCCGCGGCCGAGGGAATACGCATTGTCGGCGCGCGGCGGGAGCTTCCGGCGACCTGAAAGGAGCAAGAAATGCTGATCTATACAGTTAAACCGGGGGACACCCTGGCGGGCATCTCCCGGCGGTACGGACTTTCTCCGCTGCGGATCGCGGCGGACAACGGGCTTAGCGACATGTCACGGCTGGTGCCGGGGCAGAATCTTCTTATCAACGTGGATTCCGTGAGGTACATTCTTGACGAGGGGCAGACTCTGTTCTCAATCTCGCAGGAGTACGGCGTGCCTCTTGATGAGCTTATCAAGGCGAATCCTGGGCTGAATCCGCTGAACCTCCGGCCTGGTGATACGGTGATGATACCGGTGGCGCGGCGGGAAAAGCGGCGTCCGATACTTGTGAACGGCTACGCCTATCCGAGCATAAATACGAATTCGCTCAACTGCGTGCTGCCGTTCCTGACATTTCTCAGCCCGTTCAGCTATAAGCTGACCCCGACTGCGGAGCTGGTCTCTCCTGACGACAGCGATCTGATATTCCGGGCGCAGCGCTCTGCGGTAATGCCGATAATGGTGGTTACGAACATCTTTGACAAGGGGTTCAGCACGGAAGTGCTCTCCGTGATACTTGCTTCCGAGGAGCTTCAGGAGAGGCTCATCGGGAATATCCTGTCGGAGCTTACCGGAAAGAACTACTACGGCGTGAATATGGATATTGAGTACATCGCGCCGGACGACCGTGACCGCTACAATGCGTTCCTTGAGCGGCTCGCGGAGCGTCTGCACAACGAAGGCTTCATCGTGATGTCAGCACTTGCCCCGAAGATATCCGCAGACCAGCCGGGCGTACTGTACGAGGCTCACGATTATGCCGAGCAGGGCAGGATAGCCGATTATATTATTATAATGACATATGAGTGTGACCCGAAAGGATAACACACATGGGTATAAAATTAACTGCCTTTCTTAGGCAAGCGCGGTAATATGCCAAGTGTGAAGTCTCCGGGGTCTACGTTGCGGTATTTTCCATCGGCATTCTTTTCGTATACCATGTGGTCTATTATCTGTTTTAGCCACTTGTTTTTTTCGACAGGTTCAAGAGTATCATAGATTTCAAGCAGGTGTTTTATTGATGGCACGAACTCCGCTTGAACGTTCTGGCGCTCAAGTACCTGCTGGTGTTCAGCCTTTAAGCGGTCGATTTTCTCGCCGATGTCCGTGATCTGCTGCTCGATCGCCGAGGAACGCTGTTTGAATATCTTCTCGGTGTATGTGCCGCGCTCGAAAAAGCTGTACACTTTATCGAGCTGGTCTTGCAGGGTTTCAATTTCCTTTTCGGCAAGACTGATAGCGTTCGACAGTTCGACGTTCAGGTCGGCTTCATGCTTGATTTGTGCCTTGTCAACGCTGTAGTCCTTTACCCAGCTATTAAGGATACTCAATACTCGCTGTTCAATAAGCTCAAACGGAGCTGCTTTATTATCACAACCCGCTATATTACAGCCTAGGTATCCAGGATGTCGGCCATAGCCTTTGCGATAGCTTAAACAGTGTCCGCATTTTGCACAGAAAATCAGACCGGCGAACGGATTGACGTTGTTATTACGATACTTAATAGGTGTAGGCGGGTTAGCAGCTATAAGGTCCTGCACCTTGTAAAACAACTCCTCGGAAAGTATCGGCTCATGAAGTCCATCGACAACAATGTAGTCGCCGTCCTGCGCAAACTCCCTTGATTTCTTCTTCATGCCTTCCGGGGTGACTGTCTTCTTGACTTTGCGGTATCCCCACCGTATTTTTCCGATGTACACAGGATTAATAAGCATGTGCTGCACGCCGTAAATCGTCCAGTAGTCCTTTCCGGCAACCGATTTAATGCCCAGCTCGTTTAGGCGTACTGCAATGGTGTACGGTCCGATTCGTTTCTTTTGCCCGTTGACCTCTGCGCCTTCGGCATACCACTCGAAGATCATGCGGACAACCTTTGCCTGTTCCTCTATGATCTCCAGGGTAAATCCCTTGTCGTTCGGGATCTTGACTTTGCGGTACCCGTAAGGCGGCACGCTACCGACATACTTGCCCTCTTTTGCCGATGCTTCTCTGCCTCGGACAAGCCGGCGGTTGGTCGTGGTAAATTCGCGCCGCGCCATGAAGAGTCCGAACTCGAAGTATTCCTCGTCGAATTCGTTCTGAGGGTCGAAAGTCTTGAGCGGCGTGATGATCTTCGTGCCGCTGTACTTGAATGTCTGGGCGACAAGTCCTTGATCCATGGTATCACCGCGGGCAAGACGCTCGATTTCCATGACGAGCACACCGTCCCACTCACCGGCTCCGACTTCCGAAAGGAGCCGCTGCATCTGAGGACGAGCGGCTATCGTTTCACCGGATACGATCTCTTCGTAGGTGGCGCTTATCGTGATTCCCATACGCCGGGCGAGCTCCAGCAAGGCAGTCTTGTGCCGGGAAAGCGTTTCGCCCTCGCCGTGCGCTTCTGCTTCGAGGTCGGCGCGGGACTTTCGAAGGTAGATACAATAGCTGCTCATATTTATTGCTCCTCACTCATATTAAACTTCAATGGAATGAACCTATAGTAATTTCACAAGAGTCACGCAAATCAAAAGGTATTTCTTTGCAAATAAACTCATGAGTAAAGATATTAGGGAACTCTAATTCCGATAATTTCACCACTAGATGTAATTATATCACTATCGGTCGATTCATATGTGAGAATACCAGCATCACCGTTTGGATTACTGTCGTTTGTGGGTTCTTCAATTGTTTCTTCTTCGGTAACATTATTATGTATCGGATCATCTATAAAGTCATTATTTGATGATTCATTTTCATCTAATGTTTCGCCTGTATTGGAATCGTTTGTTTCCGCTGTATAGAGGGGACTATCATTTGTAGAATTTTTTGATGTAGATGTATTAGGGCGTGAGGAATCAGGACCCGAGGAATATATAGAAGGATTTGATTCTGAAGGACTGTTATCCGCATTTAATTGTAAAATTATGCCCTTTAATGAATACTCGCCTGATATTATATTACCAACAATTAATCCAATTGGTGCAACAATTCCGACAATTAGCGTTACTAATCCCTTATCAATTTTTTTGTTTGATGCCATATTCTATTCCTCCTTGTTACCGTTCTGTACATCATTTAAGTGCAGGATAAATGTTTTCACTTCATTGTAGCTGCTTTTTTTAGGAAAATCTTGCGAAATGCAATAATTGTTAGAAAATAACGTTAATGTATGTTGTCAAACGCCTAGTAAATGTGATATAATTTAGTTAGCACCGGTGACTCTTACGAAAGGACTAACACGCATGGATAATTCGATCCAATCTCCAGAGATTGAAATAGAAGATGAATTAACAACTATAATTTCAGCCGTGGAGAAATTTATGCAACTTCCTCCAGAAGGTCGTATTTTAGTGCTTGAAAAGCTCCGAGAAATAAAAAGTAAATAACCCTATAGTCCCCGTCAAGTTTATGACGGGGATTGTTTTGATAAGGAGATGTCTTTTATTAATCCTTCATAACCATACATTTCCTTAAGTTCTGATAAACTGGTCTTAGTATTATAGTTTTTCTGAGTATCTACAAGATACCCGTTTTCTAAATCATCACTCACCCAACTAGCTTTGTATTTGACATCAGCAGGCGATGAAACAGATAGCGTGTAGTCTTGAAGACCATAAGATTCAGCGTGTTTTTTGAGATATCTCGTTGATTCACTAACAATTGCAGCAAAAGCATAAGCATCGTAGCTTTCCATTTCAATATAAACAGTAATCCATCCATAATTGCTAACCTGTACATAACTAGTGAGTGCTGTGGTGGAGTCGGCTGATTGCAAATGATTATAAAGCGAAATTTGAAGCTGCGTCAGTTGTGAATCTTGTGAAGACTCATTGGCATCAGGTCCCGATATGCCAATGTGAATCTTATAATCATTTACTGCATTATCAATTTTATCATAGGCAACTTTTTCTACGGTGTATGAATCTTGGTCATAGAATATAAACGAATTATTACTCCAACCAATCCATGAATTGTCTCCTGTTCGAAGAGTTGGATTAACATATGATATGTTAATCCCTTCTTCTTTTTCAAAATTTACTTGCGTATCAACGAGCTGCCTAACAAATGGAGCAAAATCATCATAAGAATACGGTTCGCTTATTGAATATACAACAGCAAAGCCTTCTTCACCATCGTCTACCACTCTTATATCATCAAGCGTGTAAGTGACATTATCTGTGAAATATTCTTTGATTTTAGTGATAGTTTCCTCACTTTTATTTTCACAGCTTGTAATTCCCAATATCATTACCACAGATCCAAAGAATACGAATATTTTTTTCAAAGCAAGTCCCTCCTTAGATGCTTGGTTTCAAATCGCCATTATGTTTTGTTTAATTTGTCAATTAGCATTAGGATTGTATCTTGATCATCCTTCGAAAGTTTCATAAACTTATGTAGAAATTCTTCTGCTTGCGGATCCACATCAGTTGTGCTATTTGATAAAGAAGCTAGCGCACTTTCCTTTGGAACATCATAACCTAGTAGCCATGCAGGGGATACATTTAATTGGCAAGCAATGGCTTCGGCAACTATTTTTTTTGGTTTGCGAACACCGTTTAGGTACGCACTTATCGCCTGTTTGGACACACCTATTTCATTTGCAAATTCGGTGACGCTCCTGCCACCAAACGCCTCTTTAAATCTGTCGTTGAAATTTGATACTAATTTCATATTCACGCCTCATTTCCTTTGGTGAATGTTTTGTGATGATATTATATCACAAAATGTCCACAATGTCAACAATCTGAAAAAAAAATAAAAAAAATGTCTACAAAGTGGTTGACAAATTAAAACAATTGTGGTATTATAGCATTAGTCCACAAAGTGGACAAGCATCTGGAGGTGATACAATGAATCATAAAGAACTCAAGAGCAAAGTGCTTGGCAAATTTTTTAGCATTACAGCATTTGCAGAAGCAATAGGATGGTCAAGAAATAAGGCTTCGCGCATTATTAATGGAATGCAGGAGCCTTCCTGCGATGACATTGTCGATCTAACAAATGTTCTTGATCTTGGTGAAAAGGAATTCTTCGCTATTTTTTTTGACAAGCTGTCCACAATGTGTACTGATTGAGAGCTGAAATCATTAGCAGATGGGAGGTGACACATTATGGTGAAACATGGCGGCTTAGAACTGGCGATGACAGAAGCCGTGTGGGAACACACGTTTAAGGAACTTGAAGAACAGAAAAAAGCCGAAACAATACTTCAGACTTTGGACGGAATGAGTATTGCTTCGGCAAAGGAACTGCTCAACAAGTGTGAACAGTGTTTAGGAACGCTGATTATCCGTTCCTGCGAATGACCGCAAGTTCCTCAGAAATGAGCTCCTGAGTTTCCACGAAGAAGTGGGTGAACTCTCTAGGGCTGGAAAAGCTCTTGTTACATTTTTGTATGTACAGCAGCGCAAGTTTTTCAGCAAGTTCATCTAAATCTTCATCTGTGAAGTGAAGGTCATTAATACCCATTATCATTTCTCCTTTCGTATTATTTCAGCTCGGCAAAGCTGATAAGCCAATTATAACACGAAACAAGGGAAAATTCAAGGAGGTGAACCTAACATGTTTACAAACAGAACCCCCGACGGCAGAAACAACATCTGCGGCATAAAGGTCAAGGAGCTCCGCAAGGGATTAAGAATCTCGCAGCGTGAGCTTTCCGACAGACTTATCGTTAACGGTCTGGACATCGACAAGAACGCTGTACAGCGCATCGAATCCGGGCAGAGATTTGTAACGGATATCGAGATAATCTATATTGCAAAGGTTCTCGACATCACCGTTGAAGAACTTATCAGGAGGTAAAACCAGTGCTGACAACAGCAGAACTGAACAACAAGCTCAATGAGCTTACCATCGAATACCGCAAGGTAGTCGATACCGGAAACACGGCAGAGATCCTGCGCTGGGTGCTTTCAACAGCCGAATTCATCAGAGAGATGTATGAGGAAGCAATATCAGCAAAGGGAATGACGGAGAATGAGCGCGAGGCATTTACACTCGCGAACTGCGCAAGCGATCTCAACCGTAAAACAATAAAGGCGCTACTTATAGACCGTCTTGCAAGGGAGGCTGCTTCAGCAAAAAAGCCTAGCAAGAATGACAACAAGGGTGCGTAAGAAAGGTGTATGTATGGAGAACATTAAAAAAGCGCTCTACACTTTGACATACGCTCTGCGGAGCACTAGAGCAGGCAAGGAAATTGATTATATCGAGGTGACCGAGGAAGGTTGCGGGCGCACTGCGGTGATACACTTTGCTCCGGGAAGCGGCAAGCGCAACAAGGCAGTTGGCATTGAGTGTGACAGCGCCCTGGGAGCAATAATTGACGTCTGCAAGGCGCTTTCAAACTGATAAGAGGCAAGCAAGTGAACAAGCCCCAATGTCATACAATGAACGGAGGTGATTATCATGGCACGACCGACCCCGAAAGAAATACTGGAACTCAAGCCGCATATCGTCGAGCACGTCTACGATGAGAACGGAAAAGAGATCGGGTGGATAGCAGACAACTTCGTCGTTCAGACGCAGAAAGAGGTTGATGATATCCTCAAGGAACTCGGCAAAATCTGGGGCGATTCGTGCGATCGCAAAGCCCGCGAAAAGCAGCTTGCCTCAAAGCCCTGACATTACGGCAAGCCATAAGAAAGGAGAAATTATGCCTAACTATTTTGGAAAGCAAAGGCTCGTTCGAATCCTTTACAATTATCTGGAGTGGACAGCTCCGGAGAAACTCGCAGAACTTAAGCGCGAACTCAAAGAAGCAGGCGAATACAGAAAGTATGAAATCAAGTACACGAAGCGCCGGGGCGACGAGTGGCTCAAGGCTCATATTTACTTTGATCGTATCGAATATCGCTTTGAGATGCATGCTTGGGGGAAAGAATCCAAGCGCGTTACCCTCATCGAAAAGAAAGTCATTGGCGACTACGACGACGAGAGCATTACGCAAACTTTTGCCGGAACCGCCCACTATGACGAGAACTTTAACCCGGTGGATACAGACACATCACATTGCAGTGATTTGCTGGCTTTGCAATCGATTGCAAAAGTAGGACAAGCCTCGTAGCAGCATAAGGACGGTGAACAAGATGAGGAAAAACAAAAGGCGCACAAGAGCCGAAACAGTACTTAAGTACGCGATAATCACGATGTGCGGATTGATCCTCTTCACGCTGGCGAACGATTCCGCAAATGCCGAACGCATATCCAACAGCGTGGGTGGCGAGGCAGTGTTTGTTCTTCTGCCGGTGCTGTGGTGGATCATTGAAGGGACAATAAAGGATTCGGTTGCGGAAGCCAGGAAAGCCAAGCGCAACAGAAATGAGAGGACATGGCGATGAGCGAGAAGAAAACGCTGCACAATGTGTGGCTCATACAGGACAAGGTTCCAATTGATGAGTCGGCGGACAATGTTCCGGTCGATGATCCTGATGACTCTGAGAGAAAACCCAAGTATTTTGCTGGACTGGCAATAAGCGAAGTCACCGGGAACCAGGTTTCAAGGTTTGAACCGCTTTCCGCTGCTACTAAAGTATATAAGAATGAGAAAGGTGCGAAAATAGGCGCGCGCATGGCGGACAAGTACTATGAAAGTCCGTTCATTACCCCGGTGTTCGTTGAGTACGCGGAGTTTGATGTGCCGGAAGAACCGCTGAAGCCCTCAACCCCTGCTCCGAAGGAGCCGCCGGCACGTACTCCTTTGTCGGCTGTCCCTGAAAGCGAACTTGGTGGTTGGATTGCGCTGGACAAGCTTTGCGGCAACTATCCGCTGATGCTGCGGAAAAAGGTCGGCACCATTTTCCGTTTTGCAATCGCTTTCAGCGAAAATGATATCCGTTACTTGCCTGCCGAAGAAATTTTCGCCTGGACGCGGTACTTTGAGGAATGCACCAGCTTCGTAGTTGGCAGGATCCGCAACCGCCGCATAGCCGAGGGCAAGGACCCGGACGGCGCTGACGACTGGAAGAAAGGCGTTACATAATGGCTGTTCAGATATGCCCTATATGCAAGAAGGGCGAAGACCATGAAGTTGGTTCATGGGTAAGATGTCCGCGATTTGCAGCGCCTGTATGCATGGAGCACTGCAACGAGTGCAGGTTTTTCAGCGGATACGAAACATCGGTAGTTCACTGCTACTTCGGCAGCAAGGACGAGCCGAACACAAAAAAATAAAGCCTTGAGCAAAGACTCAAGGCTGAAACAAAACAAGGGAAACGAATAAAAAATATCCTACTTAAATTATACATCGTTTCCCTTAAAAAGTCAATAGGGAGTTTTCAAAAAAGCGGCGGTAATGCCGCTTTGACGGCCTTGTAATGAGTATTAACTTTTCGGACATTTCATTCTTCAAGCGGAAAACTCCCTCGACAGTCAGGGGGGAATGATAGTGCGACGGAACTTTATCCGGGAAAAGGCATTCGACGCTCGGAACAGCCGATACAAAGAGGTTGAGCTTTTCGAGTATTCGGAGGAAGAGCAGGAAGCAGTAAGGCAGAGGAGGAAAACACGCACTCGGGCATCTCCTCCTAAAATCAAGAGCCTTAACGACAGCAACAGCCGAAAGCACTTTCGATGGCTGTTTTTCAACAACTTCTGTAAGGGAGATTATCATATCGTTCTTACATATGATGATGAACATCTGCGAAGAGGCATACCAGATTGTAAACGTGAGTTTTCCAATTACATAAGGTGTATGAAACGTCTGTACATAAAGAAAGGGTTAGAATTAAGATATCTTTATGTGATTGAGGGTACGAATGATGGAGCGAGGTTCCATTATCACTTGATTGTGAACAGTGGAAAAGGCAAAGTAACAAGAGATGAGGTTGAACTGCTTTGGAAATGCGCTAAGCGCACGAATAGTAAAAGCTTGCAGTATGACGATGACGGTACTTTCACATCATTGGTGAACTACCTCATGAAGTCACACGACAGCAAGAAGAAGTGGGAACGGAGCTGGAACTGTTCGCAGAACCTCAAGCGTCCTGAAATCACAGTCGATGATAACAAGGTATCGAAAAGAACTATGCGGAGGATCCAGGACGCTGCACGAAATGACGAGGTCAGAATGATCATGAGCAGGGTATATCCGAAGTTCAAGATTATTGACTACGAGATAGGTCAGAACCCCGTGACAGGTCGTGACTACGCAAGATTCAGAATGATCAGGCTCGAGTAGAGCCAGATACAAGCGAATTCAGCAGTAATGCGGGTTCAGGCAACAAAACAGGTCAATTACCCCGGACATGAGCGGCGCAAAGCCCAAAAAGCCGCGCGAAATCAATCGGGGTGCTATATAGGAGGAATTTTATGAACAGCGAAACACTTAAGCAGCTCGGAGAACCGAGCAACGATATGGAGCGTGAGATATTTGAGTATCTCACTGCTTGCAATGACACAGAACTTGATACGCGAATTCTTGAAAAGAAACTCAGCTTAGAGGGGTGTTTAGAGTTTTGCTTCAAGAAAGGCAAGGCTAATGAGGTCAAGGTCAAGAATTACGGTGTATCCAAGATATCAGAAGAACAGCATTGGAAGTGGGTTCGTGGATATTTCGGCATAAAAGAAGAAAGCGTGTCAGCGGGAAAGCCGCTGCCAATCCCTGTGCAGATGAGCACCAAGAAACCTGTCATCAGCTTTGATGACCTTCTTTAAGGTGGTGCTGGTATGATAGCATACAAGGAACTGTCGGGAACAATGTTCACCGAGAACATCACCTTCAAAATGAAAGCATCAAAGTCAAGATATAGCAGGAACTATGAATCAACAGGTGTGTATACTGCTAAAACGGTATTCACTAAAAAGCATACTTGCATCTTATCCGTATGCCTCTATTTGCCCACTGAAAAAGAAAACGAATGGACGCTGGGAGAGAGGCATTTTCTTACCGAGAACGGGGAAATGGCAAGCGAGGCGTACCTCGGTGATGGAGCATTCAAGCGTGGTGAGTTCAAGATAGGCAATGGAAATGTTTCGACACGATGGGGCTACGATTGGTATTGCAGTTTTTCATGGACTTTACGGAGTGGTTTCGCAGACGCATATGCATTTCCCTATGGTGATGCAGATAAGACAATAGGAGATTTCCTGAAACGATTTGACGCTTTTGCAGGATATGATGTACATGATTCCACTTTCACTCCTAAGTGTATGTTAAGCTGGTTGGCAGATTATCAGGTTGATTTCTTTAACGATAAAATCAAGAAAGCCACACAGCGCCGCAATGCTAGGGTTAGGGATCTTATGTATCCATATTCTGACACTCCCGAGGATATGAAGAAATGGATATTCACCGAGCGGCTCAAATTGGCTCCGTGGTTTTACAGCTATTCCCACAAGCATACTCAGAAGGGCAAGTGCTCTGTATGCAAGAACGAATCGCAATTGGACGGAGTTAGGGATTACGCCAAAAGAATATGTCCTGTGTGCGGAGCAGAAATTCAGTGTATTAATATACGCGCAAAACGTTATACAGCATATTGCGCCAAGAAGATAGACTGGGCGAACAGCTGTGACACTGTATATCATCAGATATTATCGGATGGTAAGTTCCTTAGCCGATACTTCTTTTCTATAACACGCTATGAGTATGACATTGACACCGGCGAAATAAGCAGAAAAGATGAATTAACCGAATACCGCCGTGATTTTTGGGAAATTGTTCGTGAACAGCAAATTGCAGCGCTTGACTCGGTTTATGAAAAGAGAGCTGAATGGGAGAAAGTTAGTCGGAGATCTATTCGGTATGTTAAGCTCGGAGCATGCTGGCCGGGAAATCTCGTTGAACTGGTGCACGCAACTGGGATACCAACTATACAGAACATGGACATTGCACCTCTCTGTGAAAAGTGGAACAGGCACATCATAGAATTGCTGAATGGCTTGAAAACGGCTCCCGTTGTAGAAAACCTTGGTAAAGAGGGTTTACATAGTCTTGCAGAGTCAATTATTTATGGTTATGGCGCTGCCGATGGGCTTGGAGTATGCTCTTCAAACAAGCCGTATAAATACCTCGGCGTGAGCAAAACAATTCTTCCTTTTTTCGCTGAAATTGATGTTTCTGTTTTTCAGGTAAAAGTGTGGAGAGAACTTGGGCTGACGGAAAAAGACATTAAGGCATTTTGTAAGCTTTGTAACGAATGTGCTGAGCATTTAAGCGAGGTTTCAAAGATTATGCTTAAATATCGGTTACCCATTGTTCGTCTTAGCAACTATCTTGAAAAGCAGCGGACAAAAATGCAACGTAAATCCGGTGTAGGTATTTTCTTCATAGATTATGTCGTGGCAGCGGAGAAGCTTGGATTTGACCTTACGGGCAATCGCGAATTATTCTTTCCTCAGGACATAAAGAGGGAACATGACAGGTGCAATGACCTGGTATTCATCAAGGAATCTACGGTTCAGAATGAACATTTGCAAAGAAGAACGAAACTGCTTGAGCGGCTTTCATACAAGGATAAGAAGTTTATTATTCGACCGCTGAGGACAATACAGGACTTTGTCAACGAAAGCAATAAGCTGGATCATTGCGTAAAGACTTATACCAAGCGGTGTGTTGAAGGAACTGCAAACATTTTCGGACTAAGGAAGATTGATGAACCCGATGAACCGTATTTTACTGTAAATATAAGCAGCGACGGTAGGCTCATTGAAAATCACGGTCTACACAACGTCTTGCCGACTTCAGAGGTCAAAGCCTTTGTTGATAAGTGGCTTAAGATTGTAACTAAACGGTTGGAAAAGGAACCGATTGATGCATCCGAGAAGGAAGAAACCAAACAGAATATACGAATAGGAGCGTAACACATGAAAACATGCCAGTATTACAAGGGCACCGAGCAAGTCGGTGCTGATTCGACAAGAATCCTCTGCTCATACATGGCGAGCGGCGGAAAAGTTTTCAAGAACAATGACCCGGAAAGTGCGGCTCTGATACAGTGCTGCTGGCACGCAGAGAAAGCGGAAAAGGAGTGTCCGCTTTGGAACGTTGAAACGGCGGACACCATTCTGGACAAGCCGGATGCAGTTCCGAATGACGAGTGCGAAGATGTTGACGGAATCGAATTCAGCGAAGGTGAAAAGCTTCAGATGCTTGCGGACGGATTCCGCAAGATGAGCAAGACGTGCCCCTACTACTCCAGCGAATATGGCAAGGTTGAGGTGAACTATCTCGGCGCTATGGAATTCGAATGTGAACACACCAAGATGATATTCGCAGAGGAAAGCAAAGCTGGCGAATGGCTTGAAAGATGTTGCTCGGCACCGGAAAAGTGCTATCACTACCGTAAGGCTAAGGAAAAGGAGGGACAGCCAGTGGAACAGCAGGCATTCACGACGGAGATTGCAGAAAAGACAGATACATCAATATCAACTGAACGTCAGGACCGAGCGGCGCAGCTTACGCAGCGGATCATGGCAAACGGCAAGATCGCCGCAAGCTCCATGATAGATATGGGGCGTGATCTCAAGGCAGTTCGCGACGAGCGGCTCTTCACCGAGATGGGGTATGAGAATTTCGAGGAGTACTGCGAAAAGAAAATAGGCATAGGCAAGCGCCATGGCTATAACTTTATACAGATTTACGAGAAATTCGGAGAGGAAAAGCTGGGACAGCTTCAGCAGCTCGGTATTACCAAGCTGCTTGAAATTGCAAAGCTGGACGATGAGGACGCCGATGACCTCTTGCATCACAACGATATTAATGCTCTTTCGGTGCGCGAACTCAGTGCGAAGGTGGACGAGTATCGCAATAAGTATGAACAGATGACCATGCTGCTTGAGGAGGAAAAGAGCAAGAATGCTGAAAGTGCATCTCTTGAATCGCAGGTGGAGGAACTGAAGCGGTTTACCGCCACGCTTAACGATAATTACAACAAAGCTCTCAAAGAGAAAGCGGAAGCTATTAAAGAACATCAGTCCGAGATGAAGAAGCTGACCGCTGACCGGGATAAGCAAATTAACGAGCTGAAAAAGAAGCAAACCGACTATGAGGAGCTTGAACAGCGATATAAAGAAATCGCAAGCCGTCCTGCAGAAATCTCCGAGGAAGAGCGGAACGTACTCATTCAGCAGGGACGCGATGAAATGCGTAAAGAAAAAGACGAGGACTGGAGCAACGTCGTTGAACTGGCAAGAAAGACGGCAACCCGAAATACAGAGAAGAAATTTACTGAGGAAATCAGCAGTCTCAAGATTCTGAACGACGAGCTGCGCAAGGTTGCTGACGGTGCCAAGGAGTCCACGAAGAAGTACAAGGACGAGGTTGAAAAGCTGAAAGCCGAAAATGCTGCTTTGCAATCGAATGCACAGGTGGTCGAAGTTCCTGCACCTGCTCCGACGAGCGGCGCACGAGATAAGGTAAAGTTCTACTTTAAGCAGATAGAAACAGCATTCACCGCTGCGACAGAGGTTGTTTCCGAGGCTGACGCCGAAGAACGCATCGAACTTACAACGGCACTGAAAAAGACACTTGAACGCATGAGCGCCGTGCTTGATCAGATCGAATAAAGGAAATGATTGTTTTCGGGCAGGAGCTTCCCTGCCCGGATATAATCGGTTGAAAGGGTGAGTAATTGTGAAGAAAATCAATGATAACCCGAACAGGTGCGGTCACTGCAAATATGCTTATGTCAAGAAGTTTGGAACAAGCGTATATTGCCAGATACGCGATGATACGCTGAAAGGTATCAGCTCAAAAGCCTGTGAAAAGTTTGAAGAACGCCCTGATAAAGTGGAGGAAAGAAAATGGTGACGAGTGATAACTTACGGCTAACGATGAATATGTTTGCGAAAGAGGTACACCAGAATGCCGTTGACCATGGATGGTGGGGCGATCCGCGCAGTTTCGGAGAATTGATAGCCCTTTGCCATGAGGAGCTTTCCGAGGCGCTGAGAGAATACAGAAACGGGCATCAGCCGAACGAAACATACCATGGCGAGGACGGCAAACCGGAGGGAATCCCTACGGAACTTGCTGATGTTATCCTCCGCGTTCTGGATATGTGCGGACACTATGGCATAGATATTGGCTCTATGCTTGCCGAAAAGAACGAATACAACAAAGCACGATCGTTCAAGCACGGAGGAAAGGTGATATGAGTAAACACGGTGATATAAACTGTTGTCCAACAGTTGAGACAAAGGCGGACGGCACAAATTGGCTTGAAAAGACCCACGAAAGCTATAACAATTACTACAAAACTTATTATGCGGCGTGGTGCAGAAAGTCGGGATTGCCGATGCTGAATTCATCTTGTTGGGAGCGAATCCAGGATGAGAAACTATATACGGTCAGCCGTGCCAAAAAGGAACACGTTTGCATTGATAAGAGTAAAGTGTGCGGATGGTTTCGTCTTTGGCATGGATATGTTCCTCTGTTCAAAGCGGTAAGATGACATTGAGGAGTGAACAAAATGTGCAAGCGTAAAAATCATTACGTTGATAGGATACCACATTCCGAAGATGAACACATTGCTGAACTCTATCAATCTGGTATGTCGATAATTCAGATCGCGGCAAAATACAAGTGTTCATTATCATTGATTGGTGACAGATTAGACAGCGTAGGAATTCAAAAAAGACAGAGTGACTGCATAAATATAGGTTTTTCATTGGTTCCAGACGATTGTGATCCACCAGAAAGTTGCTTCAACTGCAAATATCCGGATTGCCGTATGCAGAATAGTCCTCGAACCCTCAAAGAAAAAAGCTATATAAAGGGTGCAATGAAATGACAAATCACGAACGTTTTATGAGAATTCCACCCAAAGCGCTTATCGAAAAGAATTTTGCGTGGCACATGGTATTCTGTTCTTTCGTTGAAGAAAATCAGAAATATTGTGCCAGAATGAAACCTAACATTACCATTTGCCGAAAGTGCGTCAATGAGTGGTTGAGCAGGAAAGATGAAAGTGGGATGAGTAATCATCAAAGACTTTTTTCCATGAATTCTACAGAATTAGCGTTGGAGTTGGACGTTGCCGGATGTGCTCTAGTACCAGATAAACATAAACAATGTGATGGTAATGCGGAAGGCAATATGTGCTCATATTGCCTTTACAGATGGCTGGAAATGGAGGAAGAAAAGTGACATACGGTTATATAAGAGTTTCGTCAGACAAACAGACCGTTGAAAATCAGCGCTTTGAAATAAATAATTTCTGCAAGCGCGAGGGACTTAAAGTCGACGGCTGGATAGAAGAAACGATAAGCGGAACGAAAGCATACAATAAGCGCGAACTGGGGAAATTACTTAAAAAGGTTCAGAAAGGTGATCTTATCATCTGTGCCGAGTTATCACGACTTGGAAGAAATCTGTTCATGATCATGGAGATACTTAACATCTGTATGACAAAGGAGTGTAAAGTCTGGACCATTAAGGATAATTATCGGTTAGGCGATGATATTCAGAGCAAGGTGCTTGCATTTGCTTTTGGGCTTTCAGCAGAGATTGAGCGAAACCTTATAAGTCAGCGAACTAAAGAAGCGCTTGCACGAAAACGCTCAGAGGGAGTTGTCTTAGGCAGACCCCAAGGTGCTAAAAGCTCGCATACTAAGCTTTCTGGAAAGGAAGAGGTGATTAGGGAGTTAGTCGCGCGGGGTGTTTCAAAATCTGAAATCGCGAAAATATTCAAGGTAAATCGTGACACTGTAAGCAAATTTATAAAAAATAACGGCTTGGAGCAGGAAGGAAATTAATACAATGAATGAACGTAAAAACTGACTGCTGACGAGCGGCAACGCGTTTACATCAAGTTTGGTGGTCACTGCGCTTATTGCGGCTGCGACATCACAATCAAGGATATGCAGGCAGATCATGTTGTTCCGCTGCACCTTGGCGGTGCTGACAACATCTCAAACCTCTATCCTGCTTGCCGCGCCTGTAATCACTACAAGTCCACGTTTACTATGGAGAAGTTTCGGGAAATGATACGGCGTGCGCCGGCGGTGCTTATGAAAAACAGCGCAACATACAGGAACCTCGTCCGGTTCGGGCTAATTAAGCACCCGGAAAAAACTGTGTTGCGGTTTTATTTTGAAAGGGAGTGAGCGAGAATGACAACAGAAGAAGCAATCAAAATCATACGCAGGAAAACAAGCATTCCCGAAAATAGAGAAATCTTTGAGATTATTGAAAAGGCTTACGATATGGCTATCGAAGCCCTCGAAAAGCAGATATCCAAGAAACCTATCCAAAACCGCAATGAAGGAATACGATACACAAGCACCTATTCTTGCCCCAGCTGTGGAGGCAGATTTTCTGGAACAGGGATAGCCGATTACTGCTACCATTGCGGGCAGGCTTTAAAGTGGGATGATATGTTCCGGGAGTGTTTCGGCGAGAATTACATTGATGATGAGGTAGAGAAATGAGTGAACACATAACGCGCGAACGCGCATTGGATAAATCGTGTGGGAGGTGATTAAGAGTGAAAGGAGAACTTAAGATACAGCGTGACCCGACCAGAAGAAAGTTCCGGTGTCCAGTATGGACTGTTACGCTTTTTGCGTGGGAGTTCCCACTCGATAAATTCAGAAAGCGCGTTGTGGCCGCAATACGTAAAATGGACGGGTTTGTCGGGTGGTGTGATCCCAAGGTGTTCTTCCATGAAGATGACAGAGGGATGCTTTATTTCGCGCTTTTTGACAGCCAGGCACATGCAGAAGCTGCAAGAGATTTGATTCGCACCGAGTTTCCAGAGCAGAGCGTCGGCGCAAACTGCTGCTTACATTATGCCGCAAGGGAACCTATCGAGCAGGAATCCAAGAGCGATATGGGATTTACAGAATTCCTCGCAAAGATGATCCAGAATTCCGTAAATGGAGGGAACAAGCACAATGAGTAAAAAGCGGTGTCATTTCTGCGAAGATCTCAAAATGCTGAAAAGCAAGGTCGATACCCCATCGGAAATAAAGTCGGTGTATTTAACAACGCTGGTAAGAAAGTTGATTGTTAATGGCAGGGTTAAAAGCTGGTGCGACTATGGCAGTTACAAGCTGAGATTTTGTCCGGAATGCGGTCGGATAATTGAACAGGAGGGACAATATGAATAACGACGAAAACGGGTATTACATGCCAATATACATGTGCAAGCTTTGCGGTGAAATTCTTGTAGGTGTAAAAGAGAAAATCACAGACAAGCACTTGGCAATTAGCATCACAGATGCAGTTGGTTGTCTTGGCAAAGGAGCATTTTCATATGTGAGAAGAAAAACACCTCACTCATGTGATGACGGTAGCGTTGGCATTGCTGATCTAATCGGAATGAAGTATTTTGAGGAACAGAAATCATGAGCGAATACATAACCATAGGTGATTGCGCCGCGATATTCCAGGGGCGCAACCTGGACAAAGCCAAGCTGAACACCGAGGGCAAGGGAATCCCCTATATCGTTGGGGCATCCTGCATGAAAGATGCTCGGCTGAAATGCGAAAAGTACTGCGAGGACTTCGAGAACGAAACAATATCCAAATTGGGCGATATCCTCGTTTCAACCGTAGGAACGCTTGGAAAGGTCGCGATAAATGATATAGGCGATTGTGTCCTTTCACGGCATGTTTGCGCAGTTCGCTTTGTTCCGGAAATACTTCCTGAATACGGTCTGTTATGCCTTCTGGCGTCGCTGGAACTATGCATACCGCCTGATGATGGCACGCAGACGGGCTTTTCTCGAAAGCTCGATTGCTCAAAGATCGAGAAATTACCCTTGGTATACATCGTTCCTGATAAGCAGCGTGAAACCGTTGAGAAGATGGTGCTGCTTGCATCATCATTCCAGAATATGAAATCAGTAGACAAGCTGGAAAATATGCCGGACGCTCCGATTGAGTTGGCGGGTTGGTTTAAGAAAAGGGCTTCCAAACTCATAAAGGAGCAGAACCGTGCTCTTGATGAGATAGTAGCAACCATCAAATCCGGGTGGGACAACGCCCCCGAGGAAATAATACAGCTTATGTTGGAGGACATAAAGACATGAGAATTGACAGCGCAATAATTGAAGTGCTTGCAAAAGCAGAAGTAAGCGGCAACACGCTGCGCCTCACAGAACAGCTTGACAGAAAGACATATCAGCAGGTAAGCAAGGTGCTTTCGGCAATCGGCGGTAAGTGGAACAGTCCCAAGAAGTGCCACATCTTCGCTGACGATGTAGAGGATATCCTGCAGAGCATTATCCTCACAGGCGAATACACCAGCGAGAAGACGGAGTACCAGTTCTTCCCGACCCCGGACGAGCTTGCCGCCGAAACGGTAAGACTTGCGAACATCACGTCTGACGATGTGTGCCTTGAGCCTTCGGCAGGCAGAGGAGCAATCGCCAAGTATATGCCCGGCTGTGACTGCGTGGAGCTTAATCCGAAAAACCGCGCTTTCCTCGAAGAGCAGGGATTCATGCTGGTGCACGATGATTTCATGACATTTGAGCCGGACAAGAAGTACAGCGTGATCGTCATGAATCCGCCGTTCACCAAGCAGCAGGACATTATCCACGTCACCAAGGCAATCCACATGGCTACACGCTGCGTTGTCGCAATTATGTCGGCGTCGATTCTGTTCCGGACTGATAAGCGCACGGCGGAGTTCCGCGCTCTTGTGGAAAACTATGGCGGTACCATTGAGCCGTTGCCGGAAAGTTCGTTCAAGGAGAGCGGCACAGCTGTGAATACCTGCAGAGTAGTTGTAAGCAAGGTTTAAAACTAAATCTTAGAAAGAAGGTGATATAATTGAGTTTCGCAGAAATCTTAGAGCAGAATATAAATCACACCTTATTAAGGTTTCCAGTAGCTTCAGTGGAAGTGAAGCTCTCAGAGCCGACAGTTACACCGCTAAGTGAGTTAGTGAACATATCGGCTATATGTGAATCGGCTGAGAGGAATACTGCTGCTCCATACGATCTTCTGAACGTTAGACGGCTTGTGTGTCTCTTGGCAAAGCCAAGAACTACAACGCTTGAAACGCTGCTTGCTGTCGATTTTTTAATCAATATAGATTACATATCTCGGTTTTGCATTTTAGGTTCAGCAGAGCGCGATAAGCTGATCGAGCGAATCGTATATGTTTCCGAGCGCTATAATGTTTCGCTTGCAAAAGTGGTTAATTTTGTTAAGTACCAAGTCTATATGGGGCAACAGCTCGACATTGCTCTTGTGGAGGCAGAAAACTTGCTGACTAATCAATCACAAAAGGAGGAGGACACATGATAATCAAGAAACTCGCAAAGCTTGTGAAAAAGACACATTACCTTGGCATAACTTCCACGACCAACGAGCAGTCACAGCAGTGGCTCGGAGGAAACTGGGGTCTTTACGACATTTCCGATTTGCCGTCAATAACGTATGAACAGGCTTGTGCCATGTTCGATTTCAGTGCAAAGACAATCGACAAGACATGGGACGATAACGACGGAGCATGGATACTTGCCAAAAAGGTTGAAACGGCCTGCAAATTCAGAAGATTTGAAGCAGACGAAATCGAAATACACTCGACATTCTTCGGAGATGAAGAGATGAAAGTCGTTGTCGACAAAGACCAGACTGCGTTTGCGTTTATTCCCGCTGAGCTGCTTTCGCCCGTCGTTGAAACAGAATATACACAAAAGGTGCTTATTCAGGGCGAGGACGATGCTACATATCTGCTTGTATACAACGGTTTACAGTTGGTTGCAATGATTCCGTCACTTCGTATTCCGAAAGGAATGGTGGACTCCTGGCAGGAATCGCAGACCAAGATTTACAACTGCATGAGCCTTTATCTGAATACTTTGGCAGCTGAGGAGGAACGAAGAGCGGCAAGCGATTCCGAGGTCGAACATCAGTATACGTTCGATGAGAACGAGGACACGGAGGACGAGGAAGATGCCGAATAACGAAATAGGAAGTCAGTTGAAAAATTTACGAGAAAGAAAAGGCTTAACTATTGAGCGGGTAGCCTATGCTGTTGATGAGATCCCCAGCGAGGTCGAGTTTTGGGAGAGCGGCAAGCTCAAGCCCTGCGCCGATGCAAAGAGAAAGCTGGAGTTCCTGTTTAGCTGTTTTGGTGACGATCACAAGGAACTTGCAAAGGTAAACGAGGAAAACTATTCCGACTTTTTCAATTATCCAGAATGCATTGACGTTCCTGAAAATTTCCCATCTTGGCTCAAGGCACACGGCTTTTTCGCTGCTCCAGCCTCCCTTGGACATCATGGAAACCAGCGCGGTGGACTTTATATACACTCTAGTCAAGTTGCAGCCGAGCTGGAGAAATATACGCGAAACCTCGGATTGCAGTGGAACGAAAGCAGGAGCGCTTGGCTTGTCGGGATGTTCCATGACCTTTGCAAGGTCGATGACTACTGCTACAACTGGGCCGGCGACAAGTGGGAATGGAACAAGAACCAGATACTCACAGGTCATGGCGAAAAGTCCCTGATAATGCTCCAGCGGCATATTACCCTCACTGAACAGGAGATAGCGTGTATTCGCTGGCACATGGGGTCGTTTACCGATCAGAAAGAATGGGAGTATTACGGCAGAGCGGTTGAACGGTACCCGGCTGTACTCTTTACTCACACTGCTGATATGTACGCGTCACACGTTCTGGGGGTATAAATGCAGCACATAGAAGATAACGAACAGATGATACTTATTCGCTGGGCGCAGTTCGAAAGCGGCAGACACCCCGAGTTGTCGTTGCTGTTTCATGTCCCGAACGGCGGCAAGCGCAGCAAAGTCGAAGCTGCAAGGTTCAAGGCGATGGGAGTGCAGGCGGGTGTTCCAGATCTGTTTCTCCCTGTTCCGCGCGGCGCTTATCACGGACTGTTTATCGAGATGAAAGCTCCAAATGGGCGGACGTCTAATGCACAGAACACTTGGATAGAAAAGCTGAAGAGCAACGGATATGCAGTCGAGGTGTGCTATGGCTTTGAGGCGGCTCAACAAACGCTGCTCTCATACCTTGACGAAAAATAGCCGTTTGCAATCAATTTCACAGGGAGGTGTAAAAAACAATGGCAAAGAAAAGAAACTGCAGGCGAACACCGGAAGAAGTAAGTATACATGAGGAGGCTGTTAAACTCCGCAAAATGACCGACGCTCAACTGGTCGAGAAGATTCGCTCCGCGTCTGCGGTGGCAAGTAAGTTTTCTACAGCATTTCGGCAGCAGTCATCTTCGGCAAAGAGTGCCGCTGAATTCCTCGAGGCATTCGCAAATGCCAATATTCCGGGCGTGGGGAAAATAACACTCAAGAAGATGAACACATTCGCAAAAGACAACGGATATCTTTAATAAAGGGGATTGGACGATATTATGACGGTAGCAGAATTAAATAAATATTACCTGCTGGAGGACGCTATTCGAGATGATAAAGAGAGAATCGCGAGGATTGAAGCAAAACTCTGTGGTTCCAGCGCCTTCGATACGAGCGGTGTACCGAAGAATCCTACACCGCGCAACCGTACCGAGGACAGCTTTATCGAGCTGGCACACCTCAAGACGGAGCTTGGCAATGAGGTCAAGGAGTATGAGGCTTTGAAAGTCAGAATTGAGCGGTATATCGCGCGTATCAACGACCTGCTTATTAAGCGCATCATGGAGAAGCGAGTTCTCAAGCATAAAAGCTGGCGTACTGTTGCGGAGGAGCTCGGTGGTGGGAACACCATCGACTCCGTCAAGAAGATGTACTATCGCTACATATCGGACAATCCTGATTAAGTTGTCACCAATGTCCCCCATGTCCCGTCCAATGCGTGATATAATGAAAACATAATCAGATGCAATGCACTCCTCAATTTTTGCGTTCTCGCCCGGCGCAATATAAAATTGAGGAGGTTTTATGTTACCCAGGAAAAAATGTGAAGAAATCAAAGCGGTTGAGATGCCGCCTATCAAGGAGTATCTGAAAGAGATACAGCGCGACGGCAGCGAACTTGGAGCCGATGAGGTGTTAAAGGACACGCTCAAATGGCTCGATTCGCGCGGGATGAAGAACGCTGTATCAATGCAGATGGTCGAGCAGTATGCATTCTCCGTGGCTCGATGGATACACCTTGAGCGGCTTATCTCAAAGTATGGCTATATTGCCAAGCACCCGACCACCGGTGCACCTATTCAATCTCCGTATGTAGCGATGGCTCAATCTTACATGAAACAGGTCATCGCGATACGGAGTGAAATCAATCTTCAGCTTAAAGAATCACGTCCCGCGCCGACGACGTACGTTCGGGAGGTGGTTTACGGTGAGTAACGAGCTGAACTATTACCTTGCGGACGTTGAGGAGCTTATCCCCTATGCGCGAAATGCCAGGACGCATTCCTCTGCACAGATAACACAAATTGCCGCGTCAATAAAAGAGTTCGGGTTCCTCGCCCCTATCGTCATTGCCGAGGATAACACGATTTTGTGCGGTCACGGTCGCTTTTACGCCGCGCAAAAACTGGGCTTAAAGAAAATACCCTGCGTCAAGGAATCACACCTCACCGAGGCGCAGAAACGCGCATATATCATCGCAGACAATAAGCTGAGCATTAACGCAGGCTGGGATGATGAGTTGCTTGCTGTGGAGCTGTCAGACCTGCAAGGCGAGGGCGTTGACCTATCCATCACAGGTTTTGACGAAAAGGAACTTGCGGACTTATTCGATGATAAAAGCAAATCTGATGTTGAAGATGACGGGTACGACCTGTCAGCCGCATTGGAGAAAGCGGCATTTGTACAGCGCGGCGATATCTGGACGGTAGGCAGACACCGTCTGATGTGCGGCGATGCTACCAGCGCCGATGATGTTGCCGCTCTGATGGGAGGCAAGCGCGCGAACCTGCTCCTGACAGATCCGCCGTATGGCGTATCGTTCAAATCATCGAGCGGCTTGACCATTCAGAATGACAGCATAAAGGACGAAGATTTCTACAGCTTCCTTAAATCGGCTTTCAGCGCGGCGGTCGACTGCCTCGAAAAGGGAGCGGCGGCATACATCTTCCATGCTGATACGGAAGGACTGAATTTCCGCCGGGCTTTCGTTGACGCTGGCTTTCATCTCGCTGGCTGCTGTATCTGGGTCAAAGATAGTCTGGTTTTAGGTCGGAGTGACTATCAATGGCAGCATGAGCCGGTTCTATATGGATTCCTGCAAAATGGTAAGCACTCATGGTATTCAGACCGAAAGCAGACCACCATATGGAATTTCGCTAAGCCTAAGAAAAATGCGAACCACCCCACGTCGAAACCGCTTGACCTGCTTTCATACCCCATTCAGAATTCCACGCAGGAAAACGCTGTCGTTCTTGATACGTTCGGAGGGAGCGGCTCAACGCTTATGGCGTGTGAGCTGACGAACCGTATCTGCTACACTATGGAATTGGACGAGAAGTATGCCTCTGTCATTCTGCGGAGATACGTTGATGATACTGGATGCCCTGATGATGTATTTGTAGAGCGAAACGGTGAAAGAATCCCATATGCTTCACTTGCAAAGGCGGTGGAGCATGAGTGAACTGACTTTAGGCAGTCTGTTTGATGGCAGCGGCGGCTTTCCTCTAGGTGGAGTGCTTGCGGGAATAACTCCGCTGTGGTCCTCGGAAATAGAACCGTTTGCCGTCCGTGTCACAACAAAGCGACTGCCTCAGATGAAGCACTTCGGCGACGTGTCTGTGCTTAACGGCGCGGAGCTACCGCCTGTCGATATTATCACATTTGGCAGTCCGTGTCAGGATATGAGCATTGCCGGAAAGAGGAGCGGCTTGGACGGCGCACGTTCCAGCCTGTTCTATGAGGCAGTCAGGATAATCAAGGAAATGAGGTGTGCAACAAATGCCAAATACCCGCGATACTGCGTGTGGGAGAACGTTCCCGGAGCATTCAGCTCAAACGGCGGTGAGGACTTTCGGTGCGTCCTCGAAAGCCTGTGTAAAATCAAAGACGAAACCGTTTCTGTTCCTCGATATGAGAGATGGACAGCAGCAGGATATATCATGGCAAAAGACTTCTCCGTTGCCTGGAGAGTCTTTGACGCTCAATACTGGGGAGTACCCCAGAGAAGAAAACGCATCTACCTTATCGCAGATCTTGATTCCGAATGCGCCGGAAAGATATTGTTTGAGTCCGAGGGCGTGTCGCGGTATTCTGCTGAGAGCTTCCGCGCGTGGCAAAGAACTGCCGCCGTTGCTGAGGGCGGCATTGGAGCGGCAAGCGGGGGCTTAATGAACGCTGCCGGCTTTTGCGCGGAGCATTCGGCGAAAGCACGCGGAATCGGCTACGAGGAAGAAACTTCGCCCACGCTCCGCGCTGGGACGATACCAGCAACTGTCTACGAAAATCATTCACAGGACACACGGTATACCGGACCGCTTGATGTCGCTCCGACAGTAAGTTCGACCTATGGAATGGGCGGGAACAATCAGCCGTTTGTTGTGACCAAAGAAACGAGATGTTTTGATGTAAGGTTTACCTCCGAGGGAACAAAGAATGCCAGGCATAATTGCTATGAAACTACTACGTCGCGGACAATAGATACCGGCGGTAATGCGCCGGATTCCAACCAAGGCGGGGTCGCTGTTGTATCCGTTCAAGGCTCGATGATAGGCAGGTCGGACAAGAACGGTCCGAAAGGCAGCGGAGTGAACGAGGACGTTTCTTTCACGCTGAATGCTACCGACCGTCACGCTGTAGCTTTTTCTCCAGCGCGGGTGTACAGCACGAGCAAGAACTCATACCACACAGAAGCTACCGAGAATGTTGCAGGCACTCTTGTGGCATCTGATTATAAGGATCCACCGACCGTTGCGGAAGAACCTCAATACATCGTCCGGCGGCTCATGCCTACGGAGTGCGCCCGGCTGCAAGGCTTTCCGGATTGGTGGTGCGCCGACCTCGGAACAGCGGAGCCGACCGATGGTGAGCTTGAATTCTGGCGGCAGGTATTTGAAACCCATCGTAATATAACGAGCGGCTCGAAGAAGGCAAAGTCAGATAAGCAGCTTCGCGCATGGCTTAAAAGTCCTCACAGCGATTCAGCGGAATACAAGCTGTGGGGGAACGGCGTTGCTTTGCCCTGCGTTTTCTTCGTCCTTTCGGGCATTGTTTACTATTCACAGTTGAATGTTGAAAGTTTGTGAGTTTATTCTCTTGATATGTGTCCCTTTCGGAGTTAATATATAGCTGGTCAGCAGGCAGCACCGAGCGGCATAATATACACATAATTCCTCTGTACATTTCGTGCAATATATTGTTCCGAAACCGCTTGCTATTATCTCGCTTTAGAGTTAATATGTACACACCGAAAGGGAAAACAAAGCCAAACGGAGGACACGACAATGAAAAACACACAGGTACAGATCGAGGGCATTAAGAACCAGACCATAGGCGTTGAGGTCGAGATGAACAACATAACAAGAGCGAAAGCCGCGCAGATCGCCGCTGAGTTCTTCGGAACGCACCGCCACGAAAACACCGCCGGCCGCAACGGATACTGCACCTTCTCCGCTTGGGACAGCGAGGGGCGCGAATGGAAATTTCAGAAAGACGTAAGCATTCACGGACCTGACGGTGAAAAGTGCGAAATGGTAACTCCGATCCTTAAATACAGCGATATCGAAACACTTCAGGAACTCATTCGCCGACTTCGCAAGGCAGGAGCCAAGAGCGACGCAACAAGGGGCTGCGGGGTACACGTTCACATCGGCGCACAGGGACACACGCCTCAGAGCCTCAGAAACCTCGCAAACATAATGGCAAGCCACGAAAGCCTTTTAGCAAGCGCCCTCAACCTTGACAGAGGAAGAATGAACCGCTACTGCCGCACGGTAAGCCCCGCATTTCTCGACCAGCTAAACCGCAAAAAGCCCCAGACCATGGCGGAGCTTGCGGACATCTGGTACACTAGCCAGAACGCAAGCTACGGCCGGTCAGCGCATTACAACGACAGCAGATACCACATGCTTAACCTGCACGCCACTTTCACCAAGGGCACGGTTGAGTTCAGGCTTTTCCAATTTGATGCACCGAGCGGCACAAGGCAGAACGGACTTCACGCAGGACAGCTCAAGAGCTACATACAGCTTTGTTTAGCGCTCAGTGCGATGGCAAAGAACGCAAAGAGCGCAAGCCCCAAGCCCCAGCAGGTGGACAATCCTAAATACGCGATGCGCACTTGGCTCCTTCGCCTTGGATTTATCGGGAACGAGTTCAAGACCGCAAGAGAAACCTTCACGAACCGCCTGAGCGGCGACGGAGCTTTCCGAAACGGCAGAACAGCATGACTCCGGCAAGCCTCCCTGACCGCTTCGGCGGTCTTAGGGTGGTAGAAGGGCAATTCTTCAGAAAGGACGTATTGTTATGAAAGAAAAACTATACTTGGCTTATGGCAGCAACCTCAACATTGTTCAGATGATTATACGCTGTCCGGACGCGAAATTCTACGGAACGGCTGAAATCAAGGACTACGAGCTACTTTTCAAAGGGAGCAAGACCGGTGCATACCTGACCATTGAGCGGCGCAAAGGCTCTAGCGTGCCTGTGGGTGTATGGGCGGTCACAGAGCGCGACATTAGCGCTTTAGACCGCTACGAGGGTTTCCCCGCATTCTACTACAAGAAGGAATTCCGACAGCAGATATGGGGCAGGGGCGGCGAGGATTTGGGCGTGCGCGACTGCTTTGCTTACATCATGCATGAGGATAGGCAGATAGGGATACCAAGTCCGGTGTACATCAACACTTGCAGAGAAGGCTACAAAGATTTCGGATTTGATATCAATATCCTGATGGACGCAGTAATGAGAAGCAAGGAGGCAGCACTATGAAAGAAACAACATCAAGAAGAGCGGCGCAATGCCCCAAGTGCAGCGCGATTTATACCGCACCGCCTGCAATATCGCGCGATGACGGTCACACGCTCATATGTCCGGAATGCGGCACAAGAGAGGCTCTGAAGAGTATCGGAGTGTCAGCCGAGGAGCAGAGCAAAATCATCGACATCATTCACCGCTGCTACAAAAGGTAAAATACACATGATAGCCGCGAAATCTTTGTGCAGGATATTCTTTTGCAATCGCTTGCAATTTCGCCACTTTAGAGTTAATATGGACACACCGAAAGGAAATACACATCAAGCAGGAGGAAAAGAATATGTGGACAAAAGGTGCAATAGGAATACCGAGCAGCAACGGCGGCATGACATCGGTGAGCTACTGGGTGAAACACTACGAGAACGAAAGCCCGTTCGGAATTGACAACGGCAGGGTCTCAAAGCTCACACTTGTCCAGGACAGCAAAGTAGTGTACAATTACGACCGAGGCGAGGACGTCGAGCCTCAGACCTCAGAAGCAGAAAAGGCGCTTGCTATCCTGCTGAAAGAGTACAACTGACACCTCAACACGGCATCAATAAAATGGCAGAGAGCGGCGCAAGGGCGCTGTTCCTGCCTTTTGCCGATGTGAACGCCCCCTCAAGGTACTGTGACCCGGGGGCGGGGTGAGGTGAGGCTCGCCGACGCCCAATTTTCGTCTAGTCATGGAGAAAAAAACGGGTCACTTGAATTGAAAAAAATATTTTTTGGGGGTATAGAAAATGGCAAGGAAAAAAGCACAGGAAACCGAGGTCAAAAAAACGGCGGCGGAGGCAGCTACAAAGCCAGTTCCGGGCGGGGCAAAAGCCACCAAGGGTACCGCAAAAACCACGCCTAGCGGCAAGAAAACGGCGAAAAGCGGAGCGAAACCCGCTAAAAGTAGTGAAAAAGGCGGTTCAAGCGGAGCGAAACAGACTAAAAGCACCGCGAAAGGAAGTGCGGACACCAAGCGCAAGGCTACGAAGAAAACAGCGCCGGAAGCCGCCGCAGATAAGCCGGCGCGCACGCCACGCAGGAAAGCGGCTGATGTTCCCTCTGTGAGCAGCGACAGCGCGGTGCTTGACGCGGCGGCAAGGCTGGATGCTATGGAGGAAGAAGCGCGTACAGAGGCGGCACAGGACGCACGTCCCGCGAACTTGAAGCCGGCGGAGATCATATACTCGCTGAAAGCCGGGGCACAGATATTCGTGAAGACCGCCGACATTGTAGCGGCGACCGGAAAGACTACGTCATGGATCCGCGACATAACAGCGCGTGGGATCATCAAGGAAACCAAGACAAAGCACGGTGCACTCTACGACTTTACACAAACCATGAGGGCTTATTGCGCGTCGCTGGAATCGCGCCGGAGCGATGATGATACCGCTGATGTGGAGCTTAAGCGGAAAAAGGCAGAGGCAAAACTCAAGGAGTCCAAGGCGGTCATCGCGGAAATGCAGGCAAAGGAATTCCAGGGCAAAATGCACCGTTCAGAGGACGTACAGAAAATGACCGCCGACCTGCTCTACTTCGTTCGCGGCGGGCTTGTGGCTCTTGCCGGAAGATGTGCCACTGACTGCGCTGCGTCCTCCGAGCCTGCCGAGGTGCAGAAGATCATTGAGCATGAGGTTCATGAGATCCTTAAGGACTTATCCGAATACAAGTATGATCCGAAAAGATATGACGAGCTGGTGCGGCAGCGGACTAACCGTGAACTTGACGCTGACTTCGACGATGGAGAAGATGAAGAATAAATCGGCGTGAAGTTAGTAAGCACCGGATTTCAGAGGGTAAATACAGCTTATTCGATAATATCTTTTTCAGATATTTTTGCAATTTGTCCCGAATGTCCCCCATGTCCCTTTATATTTGTGATACAATATAATCGAAAAAATACCGTTTGAGGCGACGGACACAGAGCCAACATTCAACCAGTCTGATCACCGCGCCCAAGCGGTATTTTTGTTCGATTCAAACATAGTAATAGCGCGGACTTGCAACATCGCGCAGACGATACAAGGCGCAGGGGCTTTCTCCTTTGACCCTGCGCAGATTTCAGAGCCGCACAGTGCCGCGCCTTAGCGCGTGCGGTGCAAATCCGCAGGCTCTTGTCAAGACGTTGTGTATACAATACACGGCACAGGCGCGGACTACTCATCCGTTCGCGGTGAAACAGAGGTAGTGCGGGAGCGCATTATCCGATGTGGAACTGTGGTGTTCGTGTGGCAGTAGCTCAGTTGGTAGAGCCGGGGAAAGCACACCCCGTGTCGGCGGTTCAAGTCCGCCCTGCTGTCTTGGGACGGTGGTATATGTCGGGATACGGTCATGGTAAAAAGTCAGTATTTATACTGGTTCAGCCCACTGCCGGCGGGTTCAATCCCCGCTGCCGCCCGCTAATTGTTTGTCCCGCTTTTGTGCGGGCGGTGTTTCCTTTCCATGCTCCCGGCGTGCGCCAACGCTCCGGGAATATCAACCATCGCTGTGCATGAACGGCGGGGGCAGGACCCGCCGTTCCCGCCTTTTCGGGTGCGTGGCTCAATGGTTGAGCACCGGACTTTTAATCCGGATCATGTGGGTTCGATTCCCACCGTACCCACCAAGCCCTATGCGGCTTTAATTCGGGTGATAATATCAATAAATCCGTGTGTCAGAAAGGGGTTTGAGCGGCGGGAGGTGGCGGTGTGTTCCGAGAATCAGAAAAAGATCGGGTGAACAAGCTGAACGCCTGCCTTGCGAAGATCCTTAGCGGCATGAAGCCGCCAGAAGATCTCACTGTATCACAGTGGGCGGACAAGAACCGCCGACTTACCTCCGAGTCATCAGCGGAAGTCGGCAAGTGGCGGACCTCGCGAACTCCGTATATGTTTGATATCCTGGACAGTTTTACTGACCCGCTTATCGAGCATATCGTAGTTGTCGCCGCGTCGCAGGTCGGCAAGTCTGAAACCATTAACAACATGGTCGGATACTGCATAGACCAGGACCCCGGACCGATACTGCTGATACAGCCCACGATTGACGATGTTAAGCGTTACTCGGAAATGAGAATTGCGCCGATGATCCGTGAAACGCGCTGCCTTAAGCGCAAAGTCGCTGATCCCAAGTCACGCGACGCAGCGAACACCAAGCGGCAGAAGTCGTTCCCCGGCGGCGTGCTCGTCATGACTGGTTCGAACGTGGCGCACGATCTTTCTTCAATGCCTATTCGTTACGTCTTCGGCGACGAGCGCGACAGGTGGGCTACGAGTGCTGGTTCTGAGGGAGACCCGTGGGAGCTGGCGGTTGCAAGAACGAGAACGTTCTACAACAAGAAGATGGTCGAGGTCTCAACGCCGACTGTAAAAGGGGCGTCAGCTATCGAAAATTCTTACAACTTAGGCACGATGGAGCGGTGGAAAACCCAATGCCCCCATTGCGGCGAATATGTCGAGATCACATTTGATAATATCAGATTTGAGTACGAGGCAGCCGAAAAGGGCGACAAGAAGATATTCCACATCACGGAACTGTTTTATGTGTGCCCGGAATGCGGCGGCATATCCGACGAACACACGATGAAAAGTCAGCCAGCGAAATGGGTCGCCACGGTTCCCGAAGCCAGAAAGCACCACAAAACGCGCTCGTTCTGGCTGACCGCATGGGTTTCGCCGTGGGCAACCTGGGAGTCGATAATATTACAGTTCCTGCAGGCGGGGACGGATTCTGCGAAACTGCAGGTCGTGTATAATACGCAGTTCGGCGAGCTTTGGGAAGAGCGCGGCGACATGGCTTCAGAAGATGATGTTATGGCGCGGCGCGAAGTCTATGAGGCAGAAGTGCCGGACGGCGTACTGTTGCTCACCTGCGGTGTGGATACACAGGACGACCGACTAGAATATGAGGTCGTGGGACACCGGCGATTCGGCGAAACATGGGGCATAAAGAAAGGCGTTATCCTTGGACGCCCTGACACAGAAGAAGTCTGGGAGCGGCTTGACGAGGTATTATCTCATAAATACAAGTTTAAAAGCGGGGTTTCGTTGCAAATCTCGCTTACTTTTATCGACGAGGGTGGACACTTTACACAGGAAGTCCGCCAGCACTGTCTTGCCCGTCAATATGACCATGTGTTTGCGATAAAGGGCGCGAACCGTCCGGATATACCGTACACCGCGCCGCCCAAGAAACAAAAAATCGTGGTCAATGGCAAGGTTATCGGGCAGGTGTGGGTGTATGAGATAGGCGTTAACGCCGGCAAGCAGAAGATTGTGGACAACCTCCGCGTTCAGTCGCCTGGCGCTAACTACTGTCACTTTCCCTTGCGCGACGATTACGGCAAGCAATTCTTTAAACAGCTGATGTCGGAACACCTTGCGTATGTTCCGAAACTGAAACACCCCTGGCAATGGCAGAAGATCCCCGGACATGAGCGCAACGAGGCTTTTGATATCCGGAACTACAACCTTGCGGCGTGCGAAATACTTTCGCCTGACTGGGACGCGATAGAGCAGAAGCTCCGAACGGCTAAGCCGGGCGAAGAAAATGCGTCAATTCCCATGAAAGAGAAGAAAGCGAAGCCGCGTAAGCGCAAGAAAAGCGAGTTTTACGATGATTGGTGATAACGATGATTAATAAAAATACAGCTCGTAAAATGTATGAGCATTATACAAAACGTATAGACGAACTTATCAAGGCACAGGAGTCGCTTACGTCTGGCGGCGTAAAATCGTACAAGATCGGCGACATGGAGATCACCAAGTTCGACATGACAAAGCTTGACGAGCTGCTGGAAGAGGCTGTTGACCGGCAGGCATACTATGACGCTATCCTGCACGGCAAGGCAACGCGCAAGACCGTGGGCATAATCCCCACGGACAGATGATACATTTTGCAATCAATTTCAAAAATCAGCAGAAAAGAGGGCGCGAATTTGATCGCGCCTTGATTTCTGCCGGTTTGGGGCTTTAACGGCAGAGTTCATAATTTCTCCGAGGGCTGTGTGCGCGGCAGTAGCGGCGCATGCGGCTCTTCACCGAAGAAAAAGCGCCTGCTTGCGGGCAGGCGCTTTGAATGTGGAAACGGCTTACTCAGCGTTGTCAGGTGGCGGTGTCAGCAGGTCGTTAAGGGTGATGCCAAGCGCGTCGGTGATTTTCAGAGCGTTGGAAACAAGGCAGTCGCCGCGTTTTTCCAAGCCCTCAATAGTCCTTATCGGTATTCCGGTAATTTCGGACATTTTGGGCACGCTGATTTTTGCCCGCTTTCGATATTCCTTGATATATAAAAACATGTTGAAAACCTCACTTTATGAATAGATTCACAGCGCCGATTATTCCGAATACCAGAACGGCGCAAAGTGCGAGCGTGATAAGAAGCTGACCGCCGAACTTAACTATATTTTTCATATCCCCTTGACCTCCTTTCAGAAACGTGGTATAATATTGATAACCCCCGAAGGGGGCTGCGGATAACCGCCCGCAGCTGCGGTTGCTATCAGAAGATTTCTGCGATCTGCTTGATAGCTAAGACCAACAAGGTAACCGTTCCGGCAAGTTCAATTACCTTGAGAAGGAGCTTGTTAAGCTGTTCCAGCAGCTTAATGAGCTCTTTTATTTTATCGATCATTGCTTTCACCTCCCTTCTGACAATATTATTATACCACATTTTAAGGTGGTTGTCAATAGCTTTTTTGAAAAAAATCTCAAAAAAATCTAAAAAATACAAAAAATAGCACCTTGAAAGAGGTGCTTTTTTTATGGGCAAAAACGGCGCATGAGCCGCAATTGCCGACAAGTGAAATCTACAATTTAATACAATCAAGGCACGCCCGGTCAAACGGCGTGCCTTTGCTATTCCACAAAAAAAGGGGGGACGTTTTTGAGCGACTCAAATGTATATGCAAGCGGGTACGGCGACGCTGGAGCATCGCTTACTAAAAGGTCATTAAGGGCTTTCAATGCGCGTTCGGGCGCGCCGATTGAGGATATAGACTTTCACAATGCAACAATGCGTCAGCGCGGGCGCATGCTATATATGGCTTCTCCGATAGCCGCCGCCGCTGTGAACACTAATCGCACGAAGATAGTCGGTCCGGGACTCAGAATGAAGTGCAGTCTTGACGCGGAACTGCTTGGACTTTCAACGGAAAGTGCAAGGCAGTGGTGTAAACGCACCGAGGCTGAATTCCGGGCATGGTGTCTGAACAAGTCATCATGTGACGCGCTGGGCATAAACAATTTCTATGAACTGCAGCAGCTAGCCGTGAAATCCTGGCTGATGAGCGGCGATGTGTTTGCCCTGCTGAAAAGGCGGGAGCCTACCCGGCTTAATCCGTTTTCCCTTTGTGTGCAGATGATAGAGGCTGACAGGATAAGTACGCCGTTATGCTCTGTTTCAAACGGTATTTTTTCAGTCACAGAAGGAAAGCACGGCGATAATGAAGTGCATGACGGCGTTGAGGTTGACGCCGGCGGAAGGGTGGTAGCATACCACGTCTGCAACGGTTACCCGTATTCGACCATGCTTAAGGACATTAATTGGATCAGGGTCGAGGCGGTCAGCAAAAAGACCGGACTGCCTAACATACTGCAGATAATGGATTCAGAGCGCCCCGACCAGTATCGGGGCGTTTCGTATCTCGCTCCGGTCATTGAAATGCTCCTGCAGAACCGCAGATACACGGAAAGCGAACTTACGGCGGCAATAATTCAGACGTATTTTACCGGGTGGCTTGAGACGGAAACGGATTCGACTGATATGCCTATGTTCGACCATTCTGATGATGATTCAGACGAGGACGAGCCGGAGATGTCGCCCGGAAATATCGTCAAGCTGAAAAGGGGCGAAAAAATCGTATTCGGCAATCCTAATATACCGACTGCCGGGTATGAAACATTCACCAATTCGATAGCGCGGCAGATCGGCGCGGCGCTTGAGATGCCGCATGAGGTATTGCTCAAGGAATTCACCAAATCATATTCGGCATCAAAGGGCGCGCTTGAAGAAGCATGGGAAGTCATTAAAATGCGCCGTTCTTGGTTCGTCAACGATTTCTGTCAGCCTGTCTATGAGGTCTGGCTTGCTGAGGCTGTCGCACGGGGCAGGATAAAGGCACCGGGTTTCTTCGATGATCCTCTTATCCGAGCGGCTTGGTGCAGTGCGCGGTGGGACGGTCCGGCGCTCACACAGCTTGACCCCAAGAAGGAAGCAGAGTCAAATGCTATGCTGGTTCAGCACGGCTGGAAGACGAACGAGCAAATCACAAGAGAGTACTACGGCGAGAACTGGGAGGACAATATGTCTGCTCTTGCGGTGGAGAACGAGCTTATAAAGAACATTATACCCGCCCAGACGAATAACATCGCTGACGATGATGAAGAGGGAGATGAAGAAAATGCCGAAGAATAAAGGCGCTGCATATTTTGCGGAGCGTGAGGGATATTCGGTCAGGGCTGACGCTGATACGGAAACCGCTGAACTTGTTCTTTACGGTCAGGTCGTAAGGCGTAGACCTTTTAATGGGTTCACAGGAAAACCAGTCGAGGGATATTTCATTGTTGAAGATGAAATATTAGATGATTTAAACGCTGTATCGAAGAGTAAAGCGCTTAATATACGGCTTAATTCCTGCGGTGGTGAATGCCACACGGCGATAGTGATACATAACAGACTTCGTGAAATGGCTAAGAACGGCACACAAATCACCTGCACGGTCGATGGTGTTGCGATGTCAGCAGGTTCGCATATTATGTGCGCTGCTGATACAGTAAAAGCGTCCGAGGGGTCGCTGATAATGATACATAAGTCGCTGGTCATGCTTTGCGGCAGCTACAACGCTGATGAACTCAGAAAAACCGCGCTCGCAAACGACGCTTATGACAAGTCTATGCTGTCGGCGTACAAACGCAAGACCGGAAAGGAAGAAGCTGAACTCATCAGCATGATGGCTGATGAAACATTTATGACCGGAAAAGAAGCCAAGGAGCAGGGCTTTGTTGACGAGCTCATTGAAACGAGCGATGAAGTCAAGATAGCTGCATCGGCTGATAAAACGGCACTGTATGTGAGCGGCAGATTTATGCCGCTTTACGGAGCAACATGCCCTGAAAATATACCGATTGTAAATAACGCTCCAAATATTACAGCAACACACCACATGGCATTACAGCCTGAATCAAATGAAGGCAATGCAAATAAATCAAACAACAATGAGGGAGGTAAAATCACTATGGCAGTAAATCTTGCTGAACTGCGCAAAGAAAATCCCGAACTCGCAGCACGCGTTGAACAGGATTATAAGGCAGAACACGCAGATGAGAACAAGACAGCAATGGACGCCGCTGTGCAGAAGGCGCTTGCAGACGAGCGCACGCGGCTGGAGAAGATAGAGGCTATTGCCGGACAGGTAAGCCCCGAACTGCTTGCGGACGCTAAATACAAGAACCCCTGCACCGCCGAGGAACTTGCTTACAAGGCTATGTCGGAGAATGCAAAGAAGGGTAAGTCGTTTCTTGCCGACATGGAGGCGGATTACGACAATTCTGGCGCAGATACAGTCCATGCGGTTGCCCCGAAGCCTGACGGCGGAGCGGGACAGATGGAAGCCGAAAAGGAAGCTGAAATCAAGGCGGCTATCGATGAGGCGCTGAAGGAGGGCAATGAGTAATGACGACTGAACTTCTCAAAAAGCTCGGCACAGTTACTGCCGACAATCTTGTTGCCGGAACAGACCCCGCGTTAAGAGTGGGGAGCGGCCTGCTCCGCAAGAACACAGGCGACCTTAAGCGCGGCACCGTGCTTGCAAAATCTTCAAAGGATCACACGCTGGTCATTTTGGGAACAGAAGCGGCAAGCGAGGAAATCCTTGAACCCTATGGTATTCTTACTGATGATATTTCCGTTCCCGCTGATGAAGACATTCACATGACCATCTATATCGGCGGCAAGTTCAATAGCAATAAGATCATCGTTAAGGACAAGTACACCATGACGGAGGCGGACAAGGATACCCTGCGCAAGTACGGCATCGAATTCACCGCCGCCGATACTAACTGAACAAGGAGGATAATATGGCTGTAAATCTTGATATTACACAGACTTATGTGTTACAGTCTATCGCTGAAAAAGTTAAGCCGGAATCGATGTTTTTCAGCGACCGCTACTTTACCACGGGAAAAAACGATATTTTCACCTCTGACAAGGTGCTTGTAGAGTATCAGCGTGCAGGTCAGCGCAAGATGGCGCACTTTGTCGCAGAGCGCGGCGGTGCAATCAGTGTTGGTCGTGACGGATACGAGGTATCGGAGTTCAGACCCGCTTACATTGCTGAATCCCGTCCGCTCACAGTCGATGAGCTTTCCAAGCGCGGATTCGGCGAACCCCTCATCACCGGGTCTACACCGGCACAGCGGGCTATCCGTCTGCTTGCGGACGACCTCAGAGAACTTGACATCAGAACGCGCCGCAGAATCGAATGGATGTGCGCCCAGGTAATGCAGAACAATGCGATAACCATGCAGGAGTACATCGACATCAACACCCCCGGCGAGGTCAAGCACATCCAGTTCTACGACGGCGCTGCGTCCGAGCATACATACACCACGCAGAACAAGTGGAATTCAGCGGACGCTAACATTATCGGCGATGTATACGCTATGTGCGAGATGCTGTCTGACCGTGGAATGGTGCCGACAGACCTGCTTATCGGTTCGGATGTTGCGGACGTATTCTACAAGAACGAGGAACTCCGCGTAATGCTGGATAAGACCCTCGCATATAACTTCGGCGCAGTAAACGAGCGTATCGTTATGCCGGGCATCAGCGAGCTGGGCACTTTTAACTTCAGAGGTCACGTTCTCAAGGTTATCGTAGTGAGCAGCAAGTATGAGGATGAGAGCGGCAAGACACAGAGCTACTTCCCCAAGGACGCGGCAATGGTAACATTCCCGAACTGCGGCCGCGTGGCTTACGGTGCGGTGACTCTCATGCCTTATGGCAGGGACAACTTTGAAACCATCGCCAAGGCAAGAGTTTCTAAGCTGTTTGTTGACAACAAGAACAATACCAGAGCGATAGAGCTGTATTCAAGACCTATCGCAATGCCTAAGGTTTATACTCCGTACATCTTCGCAGGCAAGGTCGTAGGCTGATAGGAGGGCAACAGTGTTAATACGCATTAAAAACACCACTTTCGGGCTGGTGGTCAACGGTATCGTAAGACCTAAAACCCCTAAAGACCCGCCCTTTGAGGTGGACGAGGAACTGGGTTCAAGGCTTGTAAGCGAGGGTATCGCCGAGATGATCGGCGGTACCGCTGACGCTGATGTTCAGCCCGAAAGTAATGACAATGTTAATGACATTGACGAAAGCAGTGAAGATTTCGGCATACCGCAGTACGGCGCGGATACCACAAAAGCCGATTTGCAATCAATTGCAACTGAGTATGGCATTGAGGTTTCCGCGACTGCGACCAAGCAGGAACTTATAAAAGCTCTTGATGACTTTTTCGCCGACGCGCTGTCCGATGATCCGGAGGGCGAATAATGGGCTTTAAGGACATGGTCAAGTCCGATATCGCAAATGTGCTGATGAACACCGAGGAGTTTGCGGAAAGTCACACAGTGAAATACGATGGAGAGGTATATGAAGATATACCGATCATTCTCCAGCGGGTCAAGCAGTCTGACAGACCTATAATTCAGAGCGACCATGCTGAGGGCATATACCTTGTGACCGCCGTTGCCTATATCAACGAGAAGGATCTTGATGGTGTGATCCCCGAACAGGGACACCGCTTTGAGATAGACGACGGCGAGGCGCTGGGTAAGACGTTTTTCCGCAAGTATTCGGTAGTTACGTCCAAATGTGATATGGGGTTTATCACGCTGGAACTGAGGTATTACGATGAGTGACAGCTATTCAGGCGGCAATTATTCCGGAATCGTCAACATTTCGCTTGCTGATGATTCCGGCAGCTCCAAGGCGCTCGACCGGGCAACCAAGCTCTTAGCCGGGATACCGGGCGGCATTGAGAAAGCGGCCAGTTCTTCCCTGACCCGCGCCGCAACGAGCGGCACGGCGGCTGTAGCGCGTGAAGTCAATAAGGACTATTCGCTGAATACGTCCGACTTCAAGAAGTATACCAAGTCTTCGCAGCATATTCAGAAGTCCGGCGATGAAATAAGCGTCGGACTTAGTTTTCGCGGATTTCATGTTCCGCTTATCCGGTTCAACGCAAAAATCACCAGTTCCGGGCTGTACAGAGTGCAGGTCAAGCGGAACACCGCCGGCGAAACGCTGAAACACGTTTTCCGTGCAACGATGGACAGCGGACACATCGGGCTTTTTGAACGGTACGGGTCAAGCAGACTGCCGATAAAGCAGAAGTTCGGTCCGTCCGTTCCGCAGATGCTGGGGGCGAATCCGACCCTTGCAAATACGGTCGGCGACAATGTCCGCAAGGTGTTTGAGGAGCGCATGGAGCATGAAACAACGGCGCTGCTTAACGGTTGGAGGTAACCATGACAAGGGTAAAACTCATTCAGGAACTGAAAACGTTCTGCGAGGACGCGATAAAGAACATTTCTCTTCCGGAGGCAGTCCAGAAAGGCGACGCAAAGGAGAAAAGCCGTGTTCCGGCGGTGTATCTCATGCGTCTGCCTGACAGCAATTCGGCAAAGAAACTCGCGCCGTATATCATCGTTCAGTTTATCGACAGCAAGCACCAGCGGAGCGAGAACGGCTATCCTAATCCCGAATACACGGCGGCGGTGCGCTTTATCTTCTGCGTGTACTCGCAGGACGAGCAGGACGGTGCTGTAATGCTCCTCAACCTCATGGACAGGGTGCAGGAGCGGCTGCTTGAACAGGTGCAGATAGGAAAAGAATTCGTGCTTGACGAGCAGGAGGGAGTTGAGTCGGTCGTCTATCCCGATGATACCGCGCCCTACTACGCAGGCGAAATGATAGGCACATTTCACATCAGACCAATACAGAGGGAGGTTGATTTCTTTGGCAAGGAAAACCGACGTTTCGGAGGAAATGTCTGAGGTAAAGACCGTCGGCGATGAAGTACCGTCCGAACAGCCGGAACAGGCAGAGCAGGGCGGGCAGAACGCGGCGGCAGAGTCAAGGGTCTGGGTCTATTTAGGTTCCTCAATACGCGGAGTTGTCACAAACGGCAGAATTTATTTCGGCTCAAAGGCTGAAATTATTGAATCGTTCGGCGAAAAGCTCAAGGATTACCCGCAGATCGAGCGGCTTATTGTCGCAGACCACAACGTTGCAAAGGCAAAAAGCGACCTGAAGGAAAAGCGCGGTATATACATCCCGTATGACGCGCTTATCAGGAAAATTAAAGGCAAGGAGGAGTAAACCGTGGCTTTAAGACATGGCATAAACACATATAAGGACGATACCGGCGTTGTTGCGGTGCAGACCGCAGCGGTCGGTATTCCTTATTTCATAGGCGCATGGCCCTGCCATCGCGGTAAGGGCTACACCGGCAAGCCCCAGCTTTCGTCCGGATTCAGCGAGGCGGAGGAACTCGGCGGCTACAGCACCGAATGGAGGAACGCGGACGGTTCGCCCAAGTGGAATCTCTGCCAGGCAATGTACGGATACCATAAACTTATGGGTATGTCGCCGGCGATATTCTACAACATCTTCGATCCGACAAAGCACAAGAAGGCGGTCGCAGCCGAGGAATTCACGGTTGCCGACCACATCGTGGAGCTTACCGCTGACGCTATCATAAACGACGATCTTAAGGTAACGGCAGGAAGTGCGTCAACAGTACTGACAAAGGGTACTGACTACGAGGCATATTACAGCGGCAATGCGCTGTGTATCGAGCTGCTGGCAGACTCTTCGAGCTACAGCGCCGACAAGCTCAAGATCGGCTATGATGTCGCAGACCTTTCCACCATCACGGCAGAGGACGTTGAAATGGCTGTGGAAACAGTTGAAATGTGCCGCAGCGTTGTCGGGATTGTTCCCGACCTTATATGCGCCCCCGGCTGGTCAACAGATCCGACAGTAGCGGCGGTGATGGCGGCGAAAGCGCCGAGTATCAATGGACTGTTCCGCGCCAAGGCGGTCGTGGACATCAACACCAAGACAGTCAATGACTATTCCAAGGTGCTTAAGCACAAGACCGACAACGGATACGTATCCGAGGACATGATCGTATGCTGGCCGATGGTCAAGAGCGGCGATTACCTTTTCGACCTTTCTGTTATCGTGTGCGGACTTATCGCAAAGGTGGATTCCGGCAACGCCGATTGCCCGTATGAGTCTCCGTCCAACAAGTCCGTATCCATCACCGGCGCGGTTTGCGCGGATGGCACTGAGGTGACGCTTTCACTTCCGCAGGCTGATGTTATCAGCGTATCTGCCGGGGTTGTCACCGTGCTTAACAACGGCGGCTGGACCCTGTGGGGCAACTATCTGGGCTGCTATCCCAAGACGAGCGATGTTGCCAAGATGTTCATATGCACCAACAGAGTGCAGGACTGGATATGCAACACGTTCATCAATACATTCTGGCAGTACATCGACAAGCCTCTGACCCCTGCGCTGCGCGACGCTATTATCAATGCGTTCAATGCATGGCTCAATGGCCTTACAGCAGAGGGCAAGCTTTACGGCGGCGAAATCGCATATACAAGTGAGCTGAACCCTGTCACAAATCTCATGAACGGAATGTTCCGTCTTGACTGTCAGGCGGCATCGCCTATTCCTGCACAGCAGATAGATATGCACGTTCAGTACAGCGTGGATATGCTTGAAGCTGCGCTCGGTTCTTAAGAAAGGAGGACTGCGAAATGCCTAATGGAGTTGACGAGGGAGTAATCTCCTATGCCATCTATGAGGACGAAAAGATGTTTTACGGAGTTGCGGAGGTAGACCTTCCGAATTTTGAAAATATGGTATTCAATGTGAGCGGCGCGGGGGTGCTCGGTGAGATTGAGATACCTGTTATTGCTCAGCTCAAGGCTATGACCACAACGTTTAAGTTCGATCACGCAAACGAGGCGGCGTATGCTCTTGCCGAGGAACGTGTCCATACGCTTTCCCTGTGGCGTGCCGACCAGCACTACAATTACAGCGGCGGCGAACTGGAAACCAAGCAGAAGAAGATAATCATGCGCGTTGTTCCGAAAAAGCTGACCGGTGGTACGGTCAAGAACGCATCGCCTATCGCAGTGAACGGCGAATATGCGGTACACTACTATGCGGAAATAGACGCGAACGGCAAGAAACTCTGCGAGGTTGACCCGCTGAATTTCCGCTATATCGACCACACAGGCAAGGACAGAGCGGCGGAGATCCGCAAGTGCCTGGGTATGTCCTGATAATTACTATCGCTGTTCCCTGCATTTCGCAGGGAGCGGCGTTTCATTTGAGGAGGAATTTTGAATTATGGCAAAGACAAACGTTGACCTTGAAAAGACTGAGAACATGGACGAGCTTGTTGAGAACGAGCTTGAAGATATGACTAACACCAGCGTTGAAAACATACTGCATCTGACCAAGCCCGTTATGTATAACGGCGAGGAGATAACGGAGCTTGCATTCGACTTTGACAAGCTGACCGGCGCGGACGCTCTGAACATTGAGGAAGAGCTTGTGTCCCGCGGGAAGACCATGTACTACGGCGCTATCAACGACGCAAATTATCTTATCCTTATGGCGGTCAAGGCTTGTACAAAGACTGTTGGCAGGGATTTTTTCAACAAGATATCCATCGTCGACTTTGAGAGGATAAAGAACAGAGCGCGTTTTTTCTTGGCCGGTGTTGCACAGTCGAAACGCTAAGGCGCAATATCCTCATATTGGCGCAAAACGGATATGCACCTATCCCATTTTGGCTGGGGCAGCCACTTAAAGAAATACAGCGGTGGATAATCACGCACAATAAAATCCTGAAAGAGTCGGAAAAGAAGTAAGGAATGGCGAGTGTCGAATGCTTGGTAAACAATATGAAATGATTTATAAGCTCAGCGCGACGGTAGGCGAAAATTTTAAAGGAACATTCAATTCCGCACAGAAAATTCTTGCTGCTACTCGTGATAAAATTCAAGAGCTTAACAAAAAACAAGGCGATATAAGCGCATATCAAAGGCAACAAGCCGGAATCGACCGCACAACCACGCAGTTAACTACATACCGGAAACAGCTTGAAATTACTCAAAATGGACTTGAAAAGCTGAAAAATAGCACCGAAGACACTACGGTGCAGGAAACACAGCTTGCTGCGCGTGAAGTTGAGCTGAAAAACCGCATTGCGAACACCGAACAGGCTATTGCGGACAAAAATCAGCGCTTACAGCAGATGGGTCAGAAGCTCTCTGAGGCAGGCATTGATATCAACCAGCTTACCAGTGAAAGTGCACGTCTGGAAAAGCAAGTTCAGGAGCTGTCGGAGCAGGAGAAAAAGGCAGCGGAGGAAGCTAAAAAGTTTGGCGCTAACGGTGAAACAGCGTTTGAAATGGTTGGTTCTGCGTTAGTTGCAGCAGGCATAACAGCAGGGTTAAAGAAAATTGCGGATGCTTACAAAGAATGCATTGATGTGTCGATGGAGTTTGGCAGCACAATGAGTACTGTCGAGGCTCTATCCGGTGCGAACGCAGTCCAGATGCAGGAACTGACCGCCAAAGCAAAGGAGCTCGGTGCGCAGACCTCGTTTACTGCAAACCAGTCGGCAGAGGCTATGACCTATATGGGAATGGCGGGCTGGGATGCGAACGATATGCTTTACGGCATGAACGGCATGATAAACCTTGCCGCCGCTTCCGGTGAAGACCTTGCGCTTGTTTCGGATATCGTCACCGATAACCTGACCGCGTTCGGGCTTACTGCAAAGGACACCGCGCACTTTGCCGATGTGCTTGCAGCGGCCGCTACGAACTCCAACACCAACGTTGCCACCATGGGCGAAACCTTTTCTGGTGCGGGCGCGATAGCCGGGGCGCTCGGATACAGTATTGAAGATATGGCGGTCGGCGTTGGTCTTATGGCTAATGCGGGCGTTAAGGGTTCTGTTGCAGGTACCGCGCTGAAGAACACATTTAACGGCTTGCTCAACGGTGCGACCCTCACAGCTGATGCATTCGGAGAAATCGAATACTCTGCGGTAAATGCTGACGGCACTATTGACGAGTTCTCCGATGCCATAATCGAACTTCGCGGCTACTTTGAGCAGATGACCGAGGCAGAGCGTGTCCAGAACGCTATGGCGATTGCCGGACAGCGTGGATACAACGGTCTGCTTGCAATGATCAACGCCTCGGACGAGGACTTCCAGTCCCTTACTGAGAAGATAAACAACTGCACCGGAGCGGCGCAGAAGATGGCTGACACCAAACTTGACAATCTGCAGGGTGATGTTACACTGCTTGATTCTGCCACTGACGGTCTTAAAATGACTATTGGGGAATTATATAACGATGAATTACGTGAACTTACTCAAGCAGGAACACAGATTTTAACAGGTATCAATGAATTCTGCGAGGAGAATCCGGCTGTTGTTAAAGCAATTATGGCAGTTGGCGCAGAAATCGGAGTGGTTATAGCTGGTTATACGGCGTTTGTCGGTATAAAAAAAGTTAAAAATACCATTGATGCATTAGGCATTGCGCTCAAGGTAAAAAGTGCAGCTGCAACATCAGCGGAAACAGGAGCTGAAGTTGCAAATGCCGGTGCAACACAAGGGGCGGCAGCAGCACATGGAGCGCTTAATCTTGCAATGCTGGCGAGCCCGGTATTTGTTATTACTGCGGCGGTTGTTGCTTTGACCGCAACTGTAGTAGCTCTACGAGAGGCTTTTAAATTAGCTGAATTTGAAACGCTCGAATTATCAACAGCTTCAAGTCAACAGTATGATGATTTAGAGCGCCTTACCGGCGAATATCAGACCGCCTGCGATACATACGGCGAAACCTCAGACCAGGCACGCGCTCTGAAATATGACCTAGACGAGGCAACTTCCGCTATTGAGCAGCAATCTTTTTCCGTTTCAGATTTATATAGCGAAATCGATACGCTTCATACTTCGACATCAGAATTGCTGGATTCATATTCAAGTATAACTGATGAAGCTGAAAAACAACAGGAAGGTGCACAGGTCTTAGCATCTAAGTTAAAAGAAATTGCTTCTTCCTCAGAAACAGCGGCTCGTAAGGAAGCTCTTATGAGTCCTATCATTGAAAAGCTAAATACTCTCTATCCTTCACTTGGTATTACCGTTGATAATGTTGCTGGAAAACTTGACGGGCTATCTGGTGCAATAGACAGAGCTGCAGAATCTTCAAGTATGCAGGCTAAATATGATGCTGCAAAGTCAAATTTAGCGGACTTGTTAATGCAAGAAGAGCAGCTCGCTGATGTGGCAGCCAAAGCAGAAGCTGCTCAGCTTAGAGCTGGTGAACGATTTGTTGATGCGGCAGGAGATAATATTTTTTCCGTTGCAGGCGGTATGATTACAGGTCGTGTTCAACAGACTCAAAAAGAGCTTGATGAAGCAAACGAAAAAATGTTAACAGCCCGTGATGATCTGGCTGCGATAAGAGAACAAATAGCTGACTGCGAAGCTGTAATGGCAGAGTATGGCGATATTGTTTCAGGTGAGTCAGAAAAAATGGTTTCCGCATATGACGCGGTATCCATAGCGGTAAACGACGTCACCGACCAGACAACCGAGCTTTTGCAGGCTTACAACGACGCATATCAGGCGGCTTACGACAGTGTAAATGGTCAATACAACCTTTGGACAAATGCTGAGGAAACTCTGCCGACAAGCATTCAGACTATCAATGACGCGCTTTCTTCGCAGACAGAATACTGGGACAATTACAACTATAACCTTGAATCGCTATCCAAGAGGACTGGCGACATTGAGGGCTTGGGAGATGTGATTGCCTCGTTCGCGGACGGTTCTTCTGATTCGGTGAACGTCATCGCCGGCATGGCTGACGCGACCGATGATGAACTGAAAACCATGGTCACGAACTTTGAGGAGCAGAAAAAGGCGCAGGAAGAGGTTTCGAAATCGCTTGCCGACTACAAGGTCGATATTGACGATACAATGGACGGTATCGTTGACGACATGGAAAAAGCCGTTGAGGATATGAAACTGAGCGACCAGGCAGAAGAAGCGGCAAAAGCTACGATACAGGCTTATGCTGACGCTATCCTTGCTGGGAAAGGCTCGGTCACCACAGCGGCGGATATTGTTGCGGCAGCCGCTGCGCAGGCCCTGGCAGGGGCGAGCGCTTCTGACAAGGCGTATGAGGGAAGCGTGCGCGGTTTCCATGATATTGAGAACGCTTATGCAAGCGGTACTGACTACGCAGAAAATGGCATTGCCCTTGTAGGCGAGGAAGGACCGGAACTTGTGGCTATGCGCGGCGGTGAAAGAGTCGTTGACGCGGATAACACCAGGGCGCTGCTTTCCGGCGGTTCGGGCGCACAGATCACCATAGCGCCCCAGTTTGTCGTGAACGGAGAAGTTAGCGATATGACCGAGGAAAAGCTGCAGGAGATGTCCGAGCGGCTTGTTGATATGGTTCGGGACGCGCTTGAGGAAGCGGGAATAGACAGGCAAAGGAGTGTGTACGCTTGAGCACATATACAACGCAGCAGGGGGATATGTGGGACAGCATATCCCACCAGGTGTACGGAGATGTGAAATTCACGGACGTACTTATTAATGCCAACCCTGAATACCGATACATCTACATCTTTTCGGAGGGCGTTGTCCTCAATGTCCCGGATGTTGAGGACAGACTAACGGCGGACGATCTGCCGCCGTGGAAGAAGGCGAGCGGATGAGTGACAAGCACCTTGCGCGCCGCGCTGAAACGCAGGTAGTTCTTAACGGCGTGGACATATCCGTGTATGTGAATAAGGACTGGCTTTCTTTCACATACACGGACAACGAAGAGGACGAGGCTGACGACCTGCAGATAAAGGTCTGCGACCGTGACGGCAAATGGCTGCGGAAATGGCTGAACAGCATAATTGATGGCGGTGCGCTGGGCGGTTCGGTGATATCCGCCGCGCCGGAGGGCAGCACAAAGACATCAACGTCTTCAGGTTCGAGTTCCTCGGACAGCGGGGGTACCGATAAACCGAGATACAGAGTGACCGCCTCAACGGGCGTAAATATCCGAAAGGGCGCTGGCGAGAAATACAAGGTGATCGGCAAACTCCCTTACGGCACTATCGTTGAGGTTCACGGATTTTATTCGAGCTGGGCGAAAATCACCTATTCCGGCAAGAATGGATACATAAAGGGTACCAATCTTAAATCCGTCGGCGGGGGCGGTTCTTCGTCCTCTTCGAGTTCTTCAAGCTCCACAAAAAGTTCAAGCTCCAAGAAGTCTGGCAGCACGGCTAACACGCAGATTCAGACTGGTAAGGGGCTTAAGATATCCGCCGTCATTGTACTCCGAAACGGGAACAACGATGGCAAGGACGCAGTACTTGACTGCGGTCAGTTCGAGCTTGACAGCATAGACGCACAGGGCCCGCCAGCGACCGTTACCATTAAAGCAACATCGCTGGCTTTCAGCAATACCGTGCGGCAGACGCTGAAATCCAAGTCGTGGGAGAACATCACACTTTCAGAGATAGCAGGTCAGATAGCGCGGCAGAATGGAATGGGAGTGCTTTTTGAAAGCGAGTTCAATCCGAGGTATTCCCGCGTGGAGCAGTATCAGACATCGGATATTGCTTTCCTTCAGAAGTTGTGCCATAATGCCGGCTGCTCCTTGAAAGCCACCAATAATATTCTGGTGGTGTTCGACCAGGCGGCTTACGAGGGAAAAAAGGCGGTCAGAAAGATAAAATTCGGCGAGGATGGCGGCTACACTAAGTACAAGCTTTCCACCGGCACGAACAACTGCTACACTTCATGCCGGGTGTACTACACCACCACGAGCGGCGCGGTTATTTCGGCGACCGAGTATGCTGAGAATTATAACGAGAACAGCGACAATCAGCAATGCTTACAGGTGTGCCAGCGCGTATCAAGCAAGGCGGAGGCGCAGGAACTCGCACACAAGCTGCTCCGTCTGCACAACAAGTTTGAAATCACCGGGACATTTACGTTTCCCGGCGACCTCAGGCTTGCCGCAGGAAACACGGTGGAACTTTGTGATTTCGGGTTTGGCGATGGTAAGTACATCGTCAAGTCCGCAAAACACAGCATATCTTCTAGCGGCTATACTACGCAGGTTACCCTGAGGAAGTGCCTTTCGGAAAGCGAGAGCACGAGCGGCGGCAAGACGGACAGCAGTGATGAGATACAGGAGCTGGCTATGCAGGTGATTCGGGGCGAATGGGACGTATATCCCAAGCGCAAAGAACTGCTTGAAGCCGCTGGACACAGCTATGAGCAGGTGCAGGCGCGGGTAAATCAGATACTTTACGGAGGTTGACAATGTTTAGAATCGGAATGGTCACCGTTGTGGACGTTAAAAAAAGAATGGCAAGGGTCAGGTTTCCCGATGTGGACATCGTTTCGGACTGGTTGCCTGTTCTTGATCATTCTTCGTTCGTTACGTTGGCGCTGAAATCGGACGGAAAAGCGTGGACTATTAGCGAGGAACACGCGTCAGCCGACAGGGAGCTGAACAGCGGTGCGGAATACACCAAGAGCCACCCTGATGAGATCAGCGGGAAGTCGCCGGACATCGAATGTGCAGGCGGCTGTGTGCACACGCATGAAATCACGGTTAAGATATACGGCTGGCTACCATTTATCGGTCAGACTGTGGTGTGCGAATACAACGATGAATTCAACGGCGACGGCATTATCATGGGAGGATTGACATGAAAGTCGGCAGTCTTGGGAAAGTTGTTTTCACAGTTTCAACGAACAAGGTTGAAACTTTTTCGGGCTTAAAGATAAGCAGCTCCGCGTCCTACGGAAGTCACAAGCGGCATGGCGGGAATGAGATCATTGAATTCACGGGAAACGACGCGGATACGGTTTCGTTCAACATGACGCTTTCGCAGATTCTCGGCGTTAAGGTCGCGGAGGAGCTGGATAAGCTGAAAAAGTACAAAAAGACCGGCAAAACGCTTAAATTCGTGATTGGCAAGAGGGTGATAGGCAACTATCGCTGGGTGATTACGAAACTTAACGTTACCGAGGAAATCTACGGCAAGAAGTCGGAGCTTATAACCGCCGGGGTGGCGATAACACTCAAAGAATACAACAAGTAAGGGGGCGATGAAATGTCATACAAGGTAAGCGCCGCCGACGGTTATTCGCTTTCCCTGCAGCAGGACAGCGAACTGCTTTCCGTACTGCAGAATATCGCGCTCCTGCTGAATACCAAGCGCGGAACGGTACCCATGCATAGGGAATTCGGCTTGCCTATGGAGTTCGTGGACAAGCCTATCGACGTTGCGGAAACGATAGCGTTTGTGGAGATATCGGATGCGCTTGAAGAATTTGAGCCGCGTGCCAAGCTGGACGATGTGTACTTTGAAAAATCAGCGGACGGCACAATGGCATTAACGGTGGAGGTGAGCATAGCAGATGAGCAGAGCGACTGATTATCAGTTTGTTTCGACAGACAGTGCGGAAGTCGTCGCAGACCTTACCGCCAAGTATGAGGAACTCACAGGACACACACTGCTGCCGTCAGACCCCGACAAACTCTTTGTGCAGTGGGTTGCCGGTATAATCGTACAGCAGCGCATAATCGTAAATTATGCGGCAAATCAGAACCTGCCGTCTCGGGCGGCGGGTGAAAATCTCGACGCGCTAGGAGAAATGATATACAACGTGATAAGACCGGAATCAAAGCCGGCGGAATGCGTTGTGCGGTTTACACTGTCAGCACCGCAGGAAACGGCGATACCGATACCCAAGGGTACAAGGGTCACCGACAGCAGCGGGGCGCTTATGTGGGCGACTGCCGAGGAAACAGCGGTCAATATCGGCGAGGTCACGGCTGATGTCCCGGTTATCTGTGAAACCGAGGGAACAGTCGGAAACGGGTATGCGCCCGGTCAGCTGAATACGCTTGTGGACGTCGATAATGTGATGTACTATTCTTCCTGCGCGAACATTGAAACGTCCCACAGCGGCGCTGAACGTGCGACCGATGAGGAATACTACGAACTAATGAGGGCGGGGCTTGAGGCTTTCAGCACAGCCGGCCCGAAAGGAGCGTATGAGTATCACGCAAAGGCGGTATCAACGGAAATAGCCGATGTCTGCGCGATAAATCCTGCGGACAAGCCGGGGTATGTCGATATTTTTGCAATAATGACAAGTGGTGAAATCGCCGACGATGGTACGAAAAACGCTATACTTGCCGCTTGCAGCGACGATAAAGTCAGACCGCTTACGGACGTTGTCGAGGTCCTTGACCCGCTTGTTGTGGAGTTCAGCGTAAATCTTACATACTATATCGACCGCAGTTCCCAGAAGTCGGCGGCTGAGATCGAGGCGGCAATAAGGAGCGCCGTTGACGAGTATGTGGACTGGCAGTGCGGCAAAATTGGACGGGACATAAATCCGTCACGGCTTATGTGGCTGCTTAAGGACTGCGGGGCAAAGCGCGTTGATATCAGGTCGCCCGTGTTCACATCGCTTCGTGACGGCTCTGACCGCCTTGTTCCGCAGTTCGCGCATACGAACCGCGCAAAATCCGTTATTACAAACGGAGGGTATGAAGATGAGTAAGACATTAGCAAAAAAGGACGCGCTCCTTGCCGCTTTTCCGTATTCGCTTACCCGTGACACTGATAAGGTAAAGCTTGCCGACGCAGTCGCAGGTGAGCTTATTAAGACTGTTGCACAATCCGAGTATGCGGCTATCTTTCCGAGGATTGACGAACTACCGGAAGAGGTGCTCGATATTCTTGCCGCTGATTTCAAGATACAGTGGTATGAAGTTGACGCGCCTGTCTGGAATAAAAGGCAGGCAGTCAAGGAATGTATGCTTGTTCACAAATACAAGGGGACAAAATATGCCGTGGAAACGGCACTGCGGAGCATTTATGATAATGCTAAAGTAGTAGAGTGGAATCAGTACAACGGTCCGCCTTTTCACTTCAAGGTGTATATCTATGATACTGGCAGCGATGAGGAAAAGCGAAAGCGTGTTTTGACAAATGTACAGTACTACAAGAATGTCCGTTCGGTTCTCGATGAAACAGTATTCATCATCGACATAAACGCTGAATCAGGTTTCAGTGTAAAGACGTTGCTTTGTGGTAAAATCAAGACTATACGCGGCGCTATACTCGACCCGCGTATAATGGGTATCACTGCATCGGCCGGACTTAATGCCGGAACGAAGTTAGGCGGCAAGGTTAAGATGATATATTCGGAGGTAGAGCAACATGGCAACTTGGAATGACAATGCAATTACAGATGTCGGTCTGGAGCTGCTTGAACATACGCTGACAGCAGGAAAAACGCTGACATTATCGCGAGCGGCGGTCGGCGGCGGGCATGTGGAGTCCGCTGAACTCAAGGATCAGACAGAACTTTCATCTGTTCTCGCAGATGTGACTGTTTTAATCGCAGAGCAGTTAAGGCTTGAGGGCAGCAGCGGAATACAGATAAAATTGCAGATTCGCAACGACGGGATAACTTCTGCCTGCACTTATAAGCAGGTCGGAATTTATGCAACGGACGGAGAAACTGAAGTCCTTTTCGCAATTTATCAGGACGCGAATGGCGAAGAAATACCCTCGGAGACGGATTATCCTGATTTCATGGAGATATTTACAGCTGTTATTGCGCTTTCGCAGACATACAACGTAAATGTAACTGTGAGCAGTCTGGCCTATGTGACTAAGGAAGAATTAAATTCTGGCCTTGGCGGGAAAGCTGATATCGAACACACTCATACTACTTCTGATATCACAGACTATAAAGAGCCTTGCAATCCCAATCTGCTGATAAATCCTGATTTCCTGGTAAATCAGCGCGGACAGAACGAGTATTCCAGCGGTTATACAGTGGACGGATGGTACATTGAGGGAAATAAATGCTCGGTAAGACCAAGTGTCGATGGCATACTTATTACATCAGCCATAAATGTAGATTCAAACTCTCATGCTTTTTGGCAGAAAATCGAAAATCCGCTTGCTCCCGGGAAATACACACTCTCTCTGAACGTCCTGGAAGTATCCGGTGTCTGGTCGGCGAGAATCCGCACTGTGAACGCTTCGGGGGATTACGTTGACAGCTACTATACTTCGGCGCTCCACGAGGGAGTGAACAAGGTATCGGTCGACCTTTCCGAGGGCGAGTACATTTCCGCAGTGTCCGTAGGAATTAACAAGGGCACCGAGGCCGGAAACTCCCTAAAACTCGCATGGGTCAAGCTAGAGGTTGGCGATGGCGCAACCCCGTTTGTGCCGCCTGACCCGGCTACGGAACTTGCGAAGTGCCAGAGGTATTTTACTATCTACAAGCACCAGAATGTAACGTCAAGCACTGATAAATGCACGATAGGCGTCGGATATGCGCTTACTAGCTCTATCATTTACGCATTGCTGCCAATTGCGGCAATGCGCAGCGGCGTTACTGCAACGATAAGCCACAGTGGGGTGTCGCTTATCAGCGGCGTAGATACCGTTGTAGATTATACCAGTGTTACGGCGTGGGAACAGACAGATAGCACAGTGCAATTTGTATTTGCCGTCAGCGGTCAAACACCGGGAACTGTTTACAGGCTGCGCCTTATGAACAGCAGCGCTTATCTGGCGGTATCTAAGGAATTATGAGGAGGAATGACATGGACGAATACAAAGTTTACGTCAGAACAGATTCTGGTGGGATAGTCACTGACATCAATTCCAGCGCGTTTGTTTCCGGCGATGGGTGGACAGAAATAGACTGCGGCGAGGGCGACAAGTTCCACCACGCGCAGGGGAATTACCTTGAGCGTGGACTTACCGACCCGGACGGAATCTACAATTACAAGCTTGCCGGCGGCGTTCCGGTGCTCCGTCCTGACACGGAGAAAGCACCCGAACGCGCCAGACTTGCGGCGGCGCTTGAAATCGCGGAACTCAAGCAGAAGCTTGCCGAAACCGACTATATTTCTGCCAAGATAGCGGAGGGGGCTGCGACCCGGGAGGAATACATGGACAAGCTTGCGGAGCGTGCAAGCTGGCGCGCTAAGATAAACGAACTGGAGGCAATGATATGAAAGACGGAATTTGCACCGCAATTGGCGTTGTAGGAAGCACTATTGCAAGTTTTTTCGGTGGCTTTGACGCCGCGCTGATCACGCTGCTGATATTCATGGGCGTTGATTATGCGACAGGTCTTATTGTCGCTGGAGTATTTCACAAGTCTGAAAAGACGGAGAACGGCGCATTGGAGAGCCGTGCAGGCTGGAAGGGACTTTGCAGAAAAGGAGTTTCTCTGCTTGTTGTTCTTGTTGCCTGTCGGCTTGATATGATCATGGGGTCTAATTTCATTCGGGACGCGACTGTCATTGCATTTATTGCAAATGAAGCTATCTCCATAATCGAAAATGCCGGACTGATGGGTGTACCTATTCCCTCAGTCATTACAAAGGCAATTGAGGTCTTGAAAAAGAAATCAGAACGTGAAGATAAAAAGGATGGTGAGGAATAATGGCTAAGTATGCAGGTGTCGACATCAGCTATTGTCAGCCAAATGTCGATTATGCAGCTCTCAAGTCCGGAAAAATCCTCGGATATCCTGTCAAATTCGCTATGATTCGGGCTGCATACGGTACGAATATGGACAAGTACTTCCTGCAGCACGTTCGTGGCTGTTTGGCGGCCGGCTTATATGTCGGGGTATATCTGTTCAGCACCGCCAAGAATACCGCGCAGGCTAAGGCAGAGGCCGAGTGGCTGATCAGCACGATTAAGGCGAACAAGCTGGACGGCAAGATCACGTATCCGATAGCCTACGACCTTGAGATGGAATCGCAGTACAAACTTGGGAAGACTGTATGTACGGCGATGTGCAAGGCCTTCATGGACACGATAGCTGCGCATAACTATCAGCCGATGCTGTACACGAACGTCAACTGGATATGCTGCCACCTCAATTTCGATGAGCTGAAGGATTATCCCTTGTGGCTTGCCGCGTACATATCCGAGGCAAAGGTCAAGAAGTACATCACTAAGTACGATATGTGGCAGCACTCGGTTGCTGGTCACAAATACTACGATGTGCAGGGTGTCGGAGCAGTTCCCGGAATCATCGGACAGTGTGACTGCAACTGGGGTTACACGGGGTTTGCGGCTCAGATCCGCAAGGAAGGCAAGAACAAGCTCCCTAATCAGAAATACCGCGTCACTGCCACAAAGGTAGTCGCAAAATCGGAACTTCCGGCCACTACTGGTCCGCTGAACGCGATGGGTTTCACAGTGAAAACTGAAGAGGTATAATATAAATAAGTGCGCCGCCCTTGAGGTAATTTCCTTGAGGGCGGCGTTTTTTTATTTTACGTCTTCTGATGTGAGTTTTCCGGTTTTCTTGTATCGCAAGCCTTCTGGCGAAGAATATACCTCTTCTCCAAATGCATACTTACCGTGGTAGAAGTCTGTGATATCCATGCCTAATGCCTCAATGACGCGGCATGCAATACTAAATGAGCAGGTCATGATATTGCGTTCCCCGCTTTCGAACTTCTGATACTGCTGCAGAACAACTTTTGCTTTGTCAGCTACCTGTTGCTGGGTTAGTCCGAGGATTACACGCTTTTCTCTTAGGATACTGTGTGCATCATCGGATAGATGGCACATCTGAAATCCGCTTAAATCCATAAATCATACTCCTTTCGAATACACTCGATTGAGTGTGATTGTATTATACACTCAATCGGGTGCAATGTCAAGTGTTTTTGCGCAAGAAAATCCCCGGCTGTTATCAGTCGGGGATCTCTCACACCTTTTGTTTGTAAACGCTCTGACTTTTGCACTTATCAACGGTCTTGCTTGTATTGGGGGTAAATGCAACAATCTCCGACAGGTCGCAGTCCAGCGCCTCGCAGATTTTATCAAGGTGTTCAAGGCTGACCCGTTCGGCAACATTGTGGAATAAGTCGTTTATAGTATTTGGACGTATTCCTGTCTTTGCGGCAAGTTCAGCCTGTGTTACCCTAAGCTCGCCCAGCTTGCGGGATAACATGATCATAATCATCTGCAATACACTCCTCTTGATAAATTATACCACTAGGAGTTAGATGTGTCTGCGAATTGTTGAAAACCAACTAATTGTGATAGAATATAACAAATATTTTATGTTTATTGCTTGGCAATTAAAATTCGAATATATATAAGTTGTTAAAAACCAACAAATAAATAATAAATCTATGGTGTAAAGTAATAAAAGTAATAGAGTTAATATTGACAAAACGCTAATTATATGGTATACTTTCTCTAAGCACCGAATTACGTGGGCAAAAGAATACCGACGAAGCCTGCACACTTCGTCGGTAGCATTTGGTTAGTCGCGATTGGCGCGATTGGTTTGATCAGAACTGTAAATGGTGTAACATTCCGGAGTCTGGATTAATCAGATCTGTATATGTGGTGACATTCGGGTTCTGAATCAACAGAATGATCATTAATACCACAAGAACGAACTGCGTATTCGGCTGCTTGGAATTGCGGGGTGGCTGTGCTGTAGGCTTGGTCATTCCGCGGTTCAAGTCCATGTGTATCTTAGCACTGAATTTCCCGTTTATACGCATACATTTAGCCTCCTAATCACTGTGTTAAGTTATTTAGGTTATGCATGGGTAAAATTACTACTGAGGTGGAGTGTTGGGAGCAAGCATAGCTTTTTGTCCTCCTTTCACAATTTTTCACAATAAAAAAAGCGAGGAATCCCCTCGCAATTTTGTAATATATTCTGAATGATAATGCAATTATGATTGCAACATACAGAAATTGCTACAAGGGTTATTGTATTTTGATAGCTCTGTTACAAAAATATAATTCTTGCAAATAATACGCATATTATTCATAGATACAACCCTCGTTTCATTTGAATTTCTGGACTCGCTTTTTGCTTATTATAACATATCCCATTCTTAGTGTCAAGACTTTTTTGTTATTTTTGTGTTTTTGGCTAAATTTGAAGTGCGAAATTTGTCAATATTGTATAAGGCTCGGTGCTTGATTAAAATGCCGAGTGCTTTTTTTGTTTAAGGTAATTGTGTATGTTATCCTTTCGGGTCGTATGAGTGGGGGTACACATGATACCATATATCATTATAGCACACCAATACATATTTTGTTTCCAGAACATTTCGGTGCAACGGCAGACGCCGCCGTTCTTTGCAGCCTGCTGTTCCGTACGGTGCCTTCGTTCCTGACCGGGTCGCTCGATTTATTCCTATTTTCAGCGCCAGCTTTACCGACGACTCCTTGTAGTTCCTGTCGTATTTCTTTTCTTCTGACATATCCTTATCAATTCAGATATTTTCCTCTTGACATTCCGGAAAAAAAGTGATATAATCCAAAATGAACAATGTTCATTTTGGAGGTAACGCTTATGAATCCACCTAATACATCAAGAGAAGAAATTATGAGAGTCAGTCGGAAAATTGTATCTGAAAAAGGACTTCCGGCACTGAATATGCGTACTCTGGCGAAGGAGTGTGGAATTGCTCTGGGAACGCTGTACAATTACTATTCAGACAAGGACGAACTGGTCGTTGCCGCAATAGAAAGCGTGTGGCAGGACATTCTGGAAAAAAGTGCGCCGGACAGCGGGGTCAGATTTTCGCAGTTTGTAACGCAGACCTATGCGCATATCATTGAGAAACTGAAAGACTATCCGGATTTCCTGGCGGCGCACTCAATATCTGTCGCAGGTTCTGTGAAGGGAAAGGCGCGCGGCATGATGGAGCGCTGCTTCGGTAAAATCCGCAGTGAACTCCACGCAGCCCTGCGGGAAGACAAAAACGTTGACCGCAGCATCTTTTCAGAAACATTCCGCGAGGAAGACCTTACCGAGCACATACTCGACACCATCACGATTTCCATAATAAACGGCAAGCCGGACTGCGCCACCCTGACTGAAATACTTGACCGTTTATTATACCGCTGAACAAAAGGAGAATTAATATGCAGGCTATATTTGAAACCACATTTGATGTAATATATCTTTTAACCGTGATAACCCTCGGCATAATAATGATCAGTAAAAACAAGGGGAGAAAACAGTATCTACTCTACGGAATTATGGCGGTGACGCTCGGCGCGGGGGACTCGTTCCACCTGGTGCCGAGGGCGGTTGCGCTCTGCACCACCGGTCTTGAAAGCTACACCACCGCTCTTGGAATCGGAAAACTTATCACCTCCGTGACGATGACGGCATTCTATGTGCTTCTGTACTACGTCTGGCGCTGCCGATACAAAATCACCGGAAAGCGCGGAATAACAGCGGCAGTATGGGGACTTTCGGCTCTGCGTGTTATCCTCTGCCTTATGCCGCAGAACGAATGGACGAGCCCCGACGCACCGCTTTCCTGGGGCATCTTCCGCAATATTCCGTTTGCGCTCCTCGGATTGCTTGTAATAATTCTGACATTCAGAAGCGCCAAGCAGAACGGCGACCGTGAATTCCGGTTTCTGTGGCTCACAATAGTGCTCAGTTTCGGATTCTACATTCCGGTGGTGCTCTGGGCGGACGCGGTTCCGCTGATAGGCATGCTGATGATCCCCAAGACCTGCGCCTACGTCTGGACTGTACTGATAGGGTTCAACTCCATGAGGAATGCCGATAGAAAAGAAAACGAGGCAGACAGATGAAACGTCCTTTCTACCATGTAAAAAAACGCGCGCTGCTGGCAATTGCCGGGTGCGTATGGCTTGCAGCAGGATTCAACGTTGCACGCCTTGGAGTGTTATCTTATATCAGGCTTGATGAGATCTCGGCAGTCCACATACTGCTGTCGGCCGTCGTATTCGGTATATTCGGGTTTATGTTCTACCGAATGAGCGTCAGGCATACGAAAAGGATACGCTCCTATCCACAGGAAACAAGACCTGTCTGGAACTTTTTCGACCTGAAATCATATCTCATTATGGCGTTCATGATGGGCGGCGGTATATGGCTCAGAAATTCCGGACTGGCGCCTGAAGTCTTTATTGCAGTGTTCTATACGGGTCTTGGCTGCGCCCTGGGTTCCGCTGGCATTTTGTTCTGGGTGAATTTTATCAAGGGTGCCAACCCACAGGGACATACTGAAGGTACCCTCTGAAAACCGGTATGATACTAATAACCATTTAAATTCAGGAAATCTTTGCAGAAATCCAGCACCGCTCTCGTCGTCAAAGAAACTTGACGTACATACAGTACGCCTGCGTTTCTTTTCCTAGGGAAGCACTGATTAAATCTGGTGCGCAGATTGCGCCGCAGTTTTTTCGTCAGATTGTACAATGAGGACGTAGCAAGGCTGTCGCCTTGCAAGGACGAATTGTGCAATATGGCGGAAAAGATGCAAGCAAGATGTGTGCCAAGCCGTCAGGCGTGATTTAATCAGTGATTCCCTAGATATCGGTACTGTCTTTCCGCAAATCTTTTCCTTCGTTCAAACGGTTATTAGTATGAAAAGCAAAAATCAGAATTTATCAGCAGGGATCGTTTCCGGCAGGCAAAGTCACAATGAACACGGTACCGGATTTATTTCCGGGCTCTGCGCGGACGGAGCCGCCGTGAAGAACCGCAATTTCATGCACAAGCGCAAGCCCGAGTCCAACGCCGCCCATCTGCCGGCTTCTTGATTTATCCACACGGAAAAAAGGCTGAAATATGCTTTCCCGGTACTCCTCCGGTATCCCGCAGCCGGTATCGGAAACTCTGACGACCACATCGCTGCTCTCCTTATGCACCGAAACGCTGACAGAACCGCCCCGCCGGTTATACTTGACTGCATTTTCAATAAGATTGAACACCAGCCGATATATCAGTGCGTCGCTGCCCGTTATGACGACGTTGTCGCAGTCCTGTTCCATTGTGATATCATTCTGGCTGGCAAGAGGAGTAAGGTCAGTAATGATCTCTTCTACGAGCGGCGCAAGCTCAATACGGTCAGAGCGTGGTGCTGAACTGAGATTGCTCATTTCAAGAAGCGTATGCACCAGCTTGGAAAGCCTGTCAAGCTGCTCTGCCTGCGATCGGACAAGTTCAGCCGTATCGCCTTCCAAATTTTTATGCTCTGCGGCAAAAAGCTCCAGCTTTGTCTGCATTATTGCGAGCGGCGTGCGAAGTTCATGTGCGGCATTCCCGGAAAACTGGCGCTGTGTTGCGAACGATTCCGAAAGCCGGTCGAGCATCAGGTTCACCGAAACGCTGAGCTGCCGGAATTCCTTTACAGTGTCTTCATTGAGCCGTATGTCCGAGATACTGTCCTGGTCTATCTTTTCAGCCTGCTGAGAAAGCTTTCTCAGCGGTTTCAGCGCCTGTCCGCTGACGAAGTAGGCTATTGCGGCGCTGACAATAGTCACGGCAACCGTTATCAGCCAGCCCTTCCGCCCGAAATCCGTCTTTACATCATATGCTTCATCTGAAAACCGGCTGATAAATTCCGACATCTGACTGTCTGATATCTCAATCGCAAGACCGTCCGGATCTTCGGAAGATTCCGGCGTATATTCAAATACAAACCCATTGAGCGAATCAATGCTGACAGCCCCTGAATGATACAGCAGAAGATTAAGGCATATGCAGGTCCCTGCGATCAGCAGAGCTGTCAGCAGGGTTATCCGCCATTGCAGTGACAGTCTTTTCATTTGTCGTCTCCTCCTATCACATAGCCCTCTCCGACACGGTTCACGACCGGGTCGTACCCAAGCGCAGCACGGAGTTTCCTGCGCAGAGCCGAAATGTGAACGCGTATCGAATTACTGAAGCTGTCCACACTGCCGTCCCAGACGTGTTCAATAAGCTCTTCCTGGCTTACCGGGCGGCCCTCGTGCAGCATGAGATATTCAAGCACTCCGGTCTCCTTTCGGGTAAGTGCGACCGGCGCGCCGTCAACTGAAGCGATCCTTGTCCGGGTATCGTATACGAGCCTTCCGCATTTCAGGCAGACATTGCGCTGAATGAACTGACGGCGCGTCAGGCTGCGTATGCGCGCCTCAAGCTCCGCCAGATGGAACGGCTTGGACAGGTAGTCGTTCGCACCTGCGTCCAGTCCCTCCACTTTGTCAGTTGTTTCGCTGCGTGCAGAAAGGATAAGCACGGGAGTTTCATAGTTCACTGTCCGAAATTCCCGCAGTATGGTCATTCCATCCGCGCCGGGCAGGTTGATATCAAGCAGGACCAGGTCGTAACGCTCAACGGCAAGCAGCTCACGGGCTTCATTTCCATCGCCGCATGCGTCTGCTTCATAGCCGTCCAGACGCAGCTTTTTCGTGATATCGTCACGCAGGGATTTTTCATCTTCAACAACAAGTAAACGCATTTTTGTCTGTCCTCCATTATAATAGTATTTATATTATAGCACATTCTGATAAAATTTGTGTTAATTTCTGCTTAACAGAAAATTTATACTCACTGTGATATAATCATATCATCAAAGAACGGAGGATAAAATCATGACAAGAAAAAAAGCGCTTGTACAGTCGCTTCTGCTGCTTGCCGGAATATTGATGATATGTTTCGGGATATGGCGCGGAGAGGCGGAAACTGTTCTGTCAAAGGCGATACGGCTGTGTATGGAGTGTGTAGGAATTGGATAAGAAGAAAAAAACTAAAAAGATATGTTTCCTTGCCCGTTTCCGTTGGCTGATACAAGCGGCAGCCGCAGTACTGACAAATATCCACCTGCCGAATTTCTTTAAGGGAACGTTATATCAGGGAAAAGGGAAATACGCCTGCGTTCCGGGACTTAACTGCTATTCCTGCCCCGGAGCCGCCGGAGCCTGTCCCATCGGCGCGTTTCAGGCGGTCATAGGCTCATCGAAATTCAAGTTTTCCTATTACATCACAGGTTCGCTCATTCTTATGGGAGTACTTCTGGGACGATTTATCTGCGGCTTTCTGTGCCCTTTCGGCTGGCTTCAGGAGCTTCTGCATAAGATCCCGGTGCCGAAGCTGTCCACCAAAAAGCTGAAGCCGCTGAGGTATTTGAAATACGTCATACTGGCGGTTTTTGTTATAATGCTTCCGCTGATCGTTGTAAACGAGCTTGGAATGGGCGACCCGTTCTTCTGCAAGTATATATGCCCGCAGGGAGTTGTGGAGGGCGCTATCCCGCTGGCGATAGCAAACGAGGGCATACGCAGCGCTCTCGGAGCGCTGTTCTCCTGGAAAACCGGCGTTCTGCTGGCGGTTGTCACGGCAAGTATGTTTATTTATCGGCCGTTCTGCAAATGGATCTGTCCGCTGGGAGCAGTTTATGCGCTGCTGAACCATGTGTCGCTTTTCCAGATGAAAGTTGACAAGAGCAAGTGCGTTTCATGCGGCGCCTGCGCAAAGGCCTGCAAGATGGACGTTGACATCACAAAAAGCCCCAACCATTCCGAGTGTATCCGCTGCGGAATGTGCATGAAATCCTGCCCGACCGGAGCAATATGCTACAAATACGGGTTTGGAAATAAATCCGGCGATAAAGCCTGCAATTCAGATGAAACAAAGGAGATAACCAAATGAACAGAAAAAAGATAACAACAATCGCAGCCTGCCTTATCATGGCGCTTTCTCTTACCGCCTGCGGCAGCCAGACTTCACAGCCGGGGCAGGAGGGTCAGTCCTCACAGCCGGCGCAGAATACCCAGACTGCGGACAGCGGCTCTGTAACTGAACAGGATCTGCTTGACGAAGAAAATAAGATACTCTCCGAAAACCAGGAGCTGTGGGAAAAGGTGTTTGGCGCTATGGACAAAAATGTCACGGACAGCGACCTGAGCAAGAACTACGGCGAGTTCCTGCTTGACGCCATTGAAAAGGCAAAGGATCAGTTCACTGACGAGGAATACGAAACTCTGCGCGCAGGAGCGGAAAAAATACGCGATATTGAAAACCAGATAGCGCAGCTTTCGCAGGGCGATACAGCATCGGATACAGCATCGGATACAGCTTCGGAAAACACTTTTCCGAAATTTGACGGATACGATCTTGACGGAAACAAGGTTGACAGCAGCCTGTTTTCTGAAAATGAATTTACGGTCGTGAACTTCTGGTTCAACGGCTGCAAGCCCTGCGTTGCGGAACTTGGCGAGCTTGACAAGCTGAACAAGAGAATAAGCGAACAGGGCGGCGAGGTTATCGGAATAAACGTTGAAACCCTGGACGGCAACGAACAGAACATCGAAACTGCTAAGCAGATACTTGAAACAAAGGGGGCTTCATACCGCAATATCTATTTTGATTCCGCAAGCGACGCAGGCAAGTTCTCACTCGGAATAATGGCGTTTCCGACCACATATGTGATCGATAAAAACGGGAACATAGTCGGCGAGCCGCTTCTCGGCGGCATAGACAGCGAGGAAAACCTCAACAAGCTTCTTGATACTATCAGCAAAGCAAATTCGGACAATTGACACGATAATGCATGCGTGGAAGGCAATGTTATTCAAGCATGACGCATGCAAAATCAGATAAGTAACGCTTGAAAAGCGCCGACTTATATTTCCTATACACAGAAAAGAGAGCTGACTTACAATGTCCGCTCTCTTTTGTATTATGCCTGCTTTGTGAATCTTACTGTGCCATCAAAGATGTGTTTTCCGTATGTGCTGAAAGCAGCCAATCTGGGCGCTGTGAGCACACCTCTGATAACGGTCTGTCTGAACCAGATCCGTCTTACACACGCTCAAGGATCATCGTGCCAAATGCGATGGTCAGACATCCGTTCTCATCCACCGGTATTTCGGCGAATGGGTCTACAGTTTCCCCCAGAACTTCGCCCTCGACCTTGGTATCATAGAAGAACTTTCCGTTCTCCTCTTTCCACGTGGTCTGTTCAATCGGCGCGAATCCGTCTTCATCGATCACGGCGCCCTGCGACTTTGCCAATTCAAGCTTATCCTCAGGAACGCGCATAAGCGTGTTCATCAGGCCGTCTTCGGTAAATTCGATCCTGTTCGTGAGCATCATGATGATCTCGTCAGCGCAATCTCCCTCAGGCAGATTGTCCGGCGTGTAGGACACCGTGCCGCCGTCAGCGGGGAACAGTAATTCCCTGACTTTCCATTTCCCGATAATGTTCATTGTGACGCCTCCTTTGTAAATTAATATATAAGCTCATTGATCCATCAAACGAGTTATGCCCATGGGTCCTCAGATTTCGGTGTGCGGACACCGGTCAGCAGATACTGTTCCCACAGGAACCATTTACCGTCAGAGCCACGCTGACGCAGCTTTATCGGCCGTGGTGAATCCGCCCCGCCGCAGGGAATAAAGAGCTTCATGTAGCCAGGCTCCTGACCTGATACGTGATTCGATTCTATAACGATCGTGTATGGCTGTGCAGGAGTATAGTTGTTCTCAGGCGTCGAGCCGGCGAAGTAAGTGAATGGCAGATACGTCTTTCCATCGCGGAACCGGTCATTCAGGAAAGATATCTCCTGTCCGTTCAGGGGTCGCGGTCCACGCAGGAAATTCAGCATCTCCGTGCCGATATTCTTGTCAGCCGCATAAGCGCAAAGTGCGAGGACAGTCAGGGCGGCCGTCTTGAACGGCGAATCCATGCAAGCCTCCGGAAGCGCCTGCATCTCCGCCAGGCTTTCGGGAAGCGCAGCGAACGTGAAAGTTTCACGTTTTGTGCCTATTGCAGACGCAGCCGAGTTTGCGGCTGTGTTGATCGCCTGATTGGCCGTGCTTTTAAGTTTGTCGAAGATTCCCATTGTTAAACTCCTTTCAGTAATGAATTATGACTTCAGCCTGCGCCTTCGCAGACATAAAGTGTGTAATTTATCCCGTTCCCAGGATATTTATACGGTTTGGTGCAGCCTTTATCAAGGTACACCGTACCCCACCGGCAGTATTCAGCCGCATCAAACTCCCAGTCGGAGGGAACCTTGAAAGACTGTCTTACCGTTCTGCCATCAGAGTAGAGCAGGTTGAGCGTCACGGTGCGCAGCGGCTTTTTCCACGCTGCGATCGTATCCGGCTCGGTAACTTTCTTACCATAGTCAAACTTTGCCGTGTAGTATGACACGTCATTTTCATCGAACGACTCGACTTTCTTCAGTGCGAGGGTTCCGCGGTCAACTGTATATACGGTGCTTGAAGAGCCATAATCTATGAAGAACATTTCTTCGTCCCGGGTGCAGGTGAGGCGGATAAAGTCCGCTCCATCGCCCGGAAGCATCATGTTGGCGACATAATCATCGAGCCATTCGGGCGAAGTGTCGGCAGGCATTACGCTGACCTTGCCGTTGTCGTCGGTGTAAAAGCTGTACTCATCATAGTGTCCAACTGACCCTCCATCAATCCAGAAAGCATATCCGTTGTCAGTTTTGACCGAATGGGAGATCGCCCCGAATCCGTTTGAATAATCCTCGGTAATGGTGAGATTCTCGTATATCGGGAGCAGGTTTGAAAGAAGATTTGCGTCATGAAGAAGTTCCGGCGTAAAATCAAGGTCGTAAAACTCGCTGCGGCTGAAGTCAGAGAGTGCATAGCCGTCGTTTTCCTTATTGAACCCGATGCTGAATACAATCTCCTCGACTGCGTTGAAGCGCAGATGTTCGCGTATCGTGACTACGAATGTGCTGTCTCCGGTTTTCTCGCAGTTCACCTCAGAGGAAACTCCGAGATACGAACGAAAATATTCATAAATATCGGGAAATTCCCAGCAGGTTTTGCCGTCGTTGACCACGCATTTTGTGTTGACTGTATCCGGAGGAGCTGCGGCAGCCTCACCGCTCAGTATGACATTCTGAATTTCCTTCAGCTGATCCCCGGACAGCACGGCGTCATCTGAAAATTCAAGATTTGCCTTGTATGCCGCATACCAGCCCGCCGTGTTCCACGCGAACTCCGGCGTGTCCGTGTCAATGCTGCCGTTCCATGCCAGTGTGCGGTAGGACAGGGCGGCAGATATTGCGAGAGCTTCCAGGTCGTCAAATTCAGTGTTTTCGATTCTGTATCCGGAAATGCAGGAAATAAAGATGGATATCGCTGAGATGAGAGAAGTAATTCTGTTCATAATCTTTACCATAGCTTTCGACGAGCGAAAGCTTTCCTTTCTTCCCGTTTCGGGGCGGTTTTCAGAGAGGATTCGTTTTGTCGTCGGAAAAGTGCGAAAGTTATGGGATACGCGGAGAAACGTTCAGGCAGCTGCTGGCTGGAACACAGCCGACCTGTTCAAACGAGCGTTCACGCGCCTGTTTGTGTTATACTGTGCTTGATTCAAATAATTTCATGGGCTTTTCTGCATAATTAGGTTCGATCAGCGTTAATGTATCTTTTCTGCTGCAAGTGCATAGAAAGCGCTGATGAGTTCTTCTCCTGCTTCTATCGGTGCGGATTTTGATGTACCGTCCGTAAAGTCAAACGAGAGTCTGTATGTAGTTTCATCAAGAGCGATCAGGCCGTCGTTGTCCGGCTCCTCATACTGTCTGACCATTGTTACGAGCTGCCGGTTTTTTATGATCCGGAGTATTTCCTCTGCGTCGTTTTCATTTATCTTTTGTCTTTCAACTTCTGTATGTGCGCCGCTGCCGTCGATAACTGCGTCGAACGAAAAATACCAGGTGTTTTCATCCTTTTCAAGCGTGTATGAGTATGAAGAGGAATGATCCATGCTGCTGCAGCTCACAAAGACAGACGTTATTTCAACGTTTTCTGCCGTCTCATAGTGCTTTTCTGCAAGAGAATAGAGATATCTGAGCGCCTTGTCGCAGAAAGCGGTTTCCTTTTCTATGCTGTTTCCATCGGAAAAAGTCATTGCGGAGCTGTTTGTCGGTGCGTCGTCTGCATGGAGAATACTCAGCGGTCGGTATTTGCTGAGCCGGCTGATCTCGTCTTCCTCCCTGATGATCTCAAGGAATCCCTCAGCGTCTTCAGCCGGAATAGGGAATGAATCGAAAGATGTATACCCTTCCTTACTCTGCACATAGCAGCTCGCGGAAAAAAGCCAGTTTTCGTCCTGCTTTTGCAGGGAGAACGCATACACCGGATCGCACTCCGTGCCGTAATACGAGGTGCTGGCACCGATGATGTCACCGGCATTGTATTTTTTATTTCCGCTGCATCCAAAAAGGAGTGATAGAATCGCCATAATTATTGTCACCCTGCATTTATAGTTCTTTTTCATGCTTGGTCACCTCTGAAATTCTCATGTGAGCAAATGACGGGCAGATAAAAACGCCTTCAATGGCAGGTGGAATGGATTTATCTTCCAAAGTAATAGTGCGCGGTTTCTGAGCGTCTGCTGAATCAATACGCTGTCCAGTGCTATTACGCCTATAAATAGACAATGCTTATTGTAAACACGCACTGCAAATCTTGCGGCGATATATTTAATGCTTGAAAATTACAGAAAGGAATTAATTTGTATAAAGTATAGCATAAATTACAAAAAAAATCAATAGGTAAAACCAAAACAGACTGATATGCGTCAAGTTTTATGGGAACCTCTAAAAACCGGTTTGAAAAGGGAAAATGGGTAGAGTGCACCGAATGCGATGAAAGCCGACGAAGTAAGGCTGTATGCCTTACGAGGAGGTTTGAAGAAGCAGTCGGTGTGCTATACACATTTTCACTCAAAC